>Ga0056907_1000052_pt1 | contig 110497 bp, 100 predicted proteins | sample EBPBio152010_DNA_FD_55046 | JGI IMG/M metagenome (GOLD analysis project Ga0056907, IMG submission 55046) | Wastewater treatment Type I Accumulibacter community from EBPR Bioreactor in Madison, WI, USA - Reactor 1_7/15/2010_ DNA | ecosystem: Engineered > Bioreactor > EBPR > Anaerobic-Aerobic >...
GCGGGGACTTCTACTTGGCCACCACCGGGGACTGGTCATGGCCACCAGCGGGGACCGCTACCTGGCCACCAGTGGGGACTTTTTCATGGCCACGGACAATCAACGCAAGGTCGGCACTTTGGGAGGGATTCCCACACCTATGCCGAGAATGAGGATGGGGAGACGGAGCAGTCTCGAGGGACCTCCTCTTGTCGCCGCCCGCCTATTGTCCGTGGCCCGTCACCCGGCATGATGTCTTGTTCTCGGCGGCCTCCTCGCGGCCACTTCCCTCGTGGCATGCTGGAGGTACTCGAGCCACGAGATGTGTCAGTTCTTCGGCGAGTCGCTGTAACTGACGGGGTCGATCACGAGTGGCAGCCTCAGTTGCGGCGCGAAAGCTCGGGCGAATAGATCCTCAAACTCGCTGTTCGACGTTGAGATTCGCATCAGCGTCATGACCGTCGAGATCTGCCGGTCGAGGTGAACGTTGCCTGTGTCCGCTGTGAGGTGCTGGTGGTGGCGGCGAGCGCGGTTGCCCCGCTCGTTCTTGGGGTTAACCCGCTGAAGCTCCTCGGTCACCCCAACCGGCAGTGCGTCGTAAATGTACCGATTGATCAGCGTTCCCACATAGCCGGGTCGCTTGTTGCTCCCCTTTTCGTAATCCCACCCCTGGAGACGGTAGACCTGCTCGAAGAACTCGTCGGGAAACACCCGCACCCATCTCCGGAACTCCGCTGAGACATATCCCTCCAGGATGACCCGCAACTCATCCCGAGCGCGCCGCTCCTGAAATCCTGTCGCCTCATCGACCAATGCCACGATTCCGACGGTGGCCAATCCCCGGTACAGCACCTCGGCAGCTGCCGCAGCCCCTACCTGCTTGTTGTCGAGCGCACCTGCCGCTTTGGCGTCGATGTAAACCAGGCAAACGAGTGGGAGCATCTCAGCTCGGTAGCCGAGCGCACGCCCGGCCTCGCCCGCGACTCGGTAGGCAATCGGCTCATCAAGCTCCCTGAGTCGCTCGCTGATGAAGGGCTGCAGATTATTTGCGAGCAGGAAGGGCGCTCGCACTTCGGACGAGCCTCTCGTGCGCCGCGACTTCTCGGGGTTCCGGCCAAGCGCCTGCAGCACCGCCGACTGACTCACCACTCGCGTCCCGTCGTCCAGCACTGCGCAAGTAATGCTTAGATCGCCGATCCGGATCTCGCCAGTGCTTTCCGCAACATGCACGTCTCCCCAGCGGGCGGCGGCCGCCTCTGAGGCAATCACGCGGCGCTCTTCCGGGCTTAGCTTGGCCGCACGGGCACGCCCTCCCTTCCGAGCCAGCTCTGTGGCGGTGTCCGCTTGGCTGCCGCGGCGTGTCATCTCTCCCATTCGGAAAACCCTTCTCGATGCTTGCTGGCATGCATCGTAGCAGCCTGCATGCTGGCAAGCATGCAGGCTGCCGGAGAGCCCCAAACCAAGACGCTCTCCCAGATCTACGGGCGCCGACTTGGACATCGGCATTCCGCTGACCAAGCGCCAGGCCAGCGGTCGCCGTGCGCCGAGCGCGTACCACCGATGCGATCGTCGCCGCCGCAGTCGAGGTCCTGGTTGAGCGCGCGAGACAGCGCGTCCCGTGCATCAACCCTGGAGTCGTCCCAACATGCTTGCGACGATTGCCACGGCAGACTCAGGACCAGCGCTTCCCAACCGTCACACACCCTCGGCACCGGTCAGCGGCGGTGGCCGCGCCGGACCATTGCGCCCACAAGTTCGTTGACAGCTCCGGCCAGTTCTTCCAAGTCTCGGTCATAGACCCGGCCGGTCTCGACGCGCCTCGTCAGATCCCTAATGGCCGTCACCCAATCGCTCGTCGCCGACGGCCACCGCACCGCCTCGACTTCGACCTGCCGAGTGTGATGCTGGACGACTGTGACCGTCTTGATGCGCTCGATGTCGCGCTCGACAACCTTCACCGCAGCCAGCCCGTCGGCTGCGGCCCGGCGCCGTTCGGATGCCCGCGTCCGGCAGGTCGAGGAACACCACTTCGGCATGCGACCGCGGACCTGAACAATGACCGGCCCGCCACACCAGCCGCACTCCAAGACCTGCCCCGGCGCCCGCGGGGACTTCCGCGCAATCGCCCGATCACCTGCCTTCTCGACCGACGATTTCATTCACTCATTACATCACAGCGAAATGACGCTACTCCGCGAATGCATGAGGTGTGTCTGACATTGCTTGAGCACGAATCGTGGGCCCGTCGAGCTGTCAACGGCGAGCCATTTTGAGATTTACCCGGGAGTACGAGACGGCGTGAGACAGATCGCGACTTCAGCGGTGGACTTTGAGACACCAGCCGCAGAAATTGAGACGCGGCCGACCTGTCACATCCCCATCTGCCGGTTGATCGCGGTCGCTCCGATCTCGACAGCGAGGTCGCGACCCGCGTTGCCGAGGTAGGCGGCGGTCTTACTGAACCAGCCCTTCCTGTCGGCGGGGAGCGATTCTGGGAAATACTCGCGAGTTCGGGACAGGTGGGACAGATCGGCCACTTCAGCGGCGGATTTTGGGACGAACCCTTCCCCCAGCCTCGACTCGGCGAGGCCGGCTTCAGGTTCCTGGTTGACTCCCCCCTGGACCGATCAGCGGCAGGAGCGCCTTACCTCTCCGCGGCATGAGCGGAAGCCGTGCTCCTTGGTCTTGGTCAGCCTTCGGCTACCCGCTTGAGCGCTCGGCGCAGATCCCGCAGCGCCGGGACACCACGTAAGCCCTCTGGGGTGGGGTAGAGCCGACACGCCATTGCTGCGGGGGCGGCGGGGTCTTCGAAGGGGTCGGAGCCGTTGACCAGGATCGTCGGAGAGCCCGCGAAGCCGCGTCGACGCGCTTGGTCCTGGCTGGTGATGACCGTGTGTGTGACCGTTGCCTGCACTCCGGTTTCCGCCACGGCGGTGGTGATCAGCTCGGCGGCGGCGGCCTCGTGGGGACAGTCCGGCACGACTAGCAGTTCGATCTCCATGGCTACGGAAGGTACCTGTCAAGCCACCTGAGCTTTGCGCCGATGAATCTGTTGTGGTGCCAGCCTCGGCGAATCACCAAGGCGCGCAGGTCGCGGAACCGGTCACGGACGAGCGCTGCCGGGCCTTGCTTCCCCTCTCCCTCAATCTCCCGCGCCCGGTGGTGCACGAAGTGCGCGCAGCCCAGGCAGAGGTGCACCTCAGGGTGGTCACCGAGGTTCACCATGCGGTCGGGGGCGTCGATGGTGCCGCAGCACCAGCAGTGGACGCTCCCGTCTTCGGGGAGGTCGATGGAGGTGACCGGGTCGGCGCTCATGTGCTCAGTGTGAGTGCACTGACGACCGTGAGCAACTGACCGCATCACGCGCGCCGGCGTCCGTCCCGGGCGACAGTCCAATTACTGCGGGTGCGGGCGTTCCCGTGCGCGCGACGACGGTGGGTCGCCTCATCCCTGGCGCGCACTTGCCAGGGTCAACTGCCGTCTGTGGTGGTCGTAGTGCTGGGTGGGGTAGTGGTAAACCTCGAGCAGTGTCATGAAGTCCCTGAAGTAGGGGTCCCAGCCCACCGGGAAGTGCATGCCCCGAGCCAAGGACTCATCTGACTGGGCCCGAAGGGACCGTTGGAGGCCGGTGACTACGCGGTCCATCAGCCCCTGGATCCGCGCGTAGCCCAACACGCGGGCTCCGAAGAGGGAGCCGACGTAGTTGACGACGTGGAAAGGACGGGTGCCCGCGTTGAGCACGAACGCAAATCGGCGGGAAGCGCTATCCGGGAGCCGAGAGAAGCCCCAGACGATCAACCGCAGGTTCCGCACCAAGAGATACCCAAACAGCATGTGAAAGAGCAGTTGCTCATTGTTCCACTTCGTGCCGTTGGTGGGTTGACGCAGCTCGCCGACGGTGGCGCTGTCCAGCAGTCCTCGGAAGTCGTCCCGGACACGATCCAGTTCGGCGTAGATCTGGTCCTGGTCCATGGTTGCCTCCCGGGTCGCCGCCCCACTGGTCAACGCTAGCCCCGCGCGGAGGACCTTGCCCATCCGCTCGTCGGCACGGTCTGTGGCCGGGCCTTCAGGTGTATCGAGCGACACTGCCGCCCCAGCAGTGAACGACAGCGCGCCGCCTGGTTGCGCGATCGCGGGGACCGTGCAACCATCGTCTCATGGCGATGACAAAGACAGTTGGCGATGCATTGGCGCCGCAGCGGCCCCTGACTGCGGCTGCGTGCTTGTTCCACGGCTTCTCTGACGCCTCGCGTCTGGAGATTCTGCGCCACCTGGCTCTCGGTGAGCATCGCGTTGTCGACCTCACCGCGCACTTGGGGCTGGCGCAATCCACGGTCTCCAAGCACCTGGCTTGCCTTCGCGACTGCGGCTTGGTGACCTCGCGGGTGGAGGGTCGGGCCTCGGTGTTCGCCCTGGCTCATCCCGAGGCCCTGATGGACCTCCTTGCGGCCGCTGAGCGCCTACTCGGCTTGGCCGGTGATGCTGTTGTCCTGTGCCCGGTCTACGGCCTCGATGGCACCGTCACCGCCGCGGACGAGGAGGAGCCCGCGCGATGACGACCGTGGAGCTGAGCGCACCGGAGGTGGAGCGGCTGACCCGCCGCGGGCTGCGCTTGGCGCAGTTCACCGTCGCCTACAACGTCGTTGAAGGCATCATCGCGATCACTGCCGGTGTCATGGCCGGGCTGGTCTCGGTGATCGGGTTCGGCATCGACTCCGGGATCGAGTCCATCGCCGCGTTCCTGGTCGCCCTGCGCCTGTCCGCCCGGCTGCGTCATGGCGAGGCGGACGAGGAGAAGGAGCGCCTCGTCCTGCGAGCCGTCGCCGTGACGTTCTTCATCCTTGCCGCGTACGTGACCATCGAAGGCATCCGCAGCCTTGTCGACAGCGCAAGGCCCGACGCCTCCCCGATCGCCCTGGTGCTGCTCACCACCTCCGTGGTCGTCATGCCGCTCCTGGCAGCCGCGAAGCGGCGCGTGGGCCTGGCACTGCGGGACAACCTCATCCTCGCCGACGCCGCAGAGACCCGGATCTGCGTCCTGCTGAGCATCTCCACCCTCGCCGGGATCGGCCTGTTCCAGCTGACCGGCGCCGCGTGGCTCGATCCCGTTGCCGGCTTCGTCATCGCCGCCTTCGCGATCCACGAAGGCAGAGAGGCCTGGGAGGGCGAGCTGGTCGAGGACGATGACTATGACGAGTGAGCTCGCCGCCACGGCGGGACTCGGCCTGTACATCCTCGGCGTCCTCGTCACGTTCGGTGTTCGGACCTGGGCGCACCAGCAGGCCACCGGCAGTTCAGGGTTCCGCCGCCTGTCCGGGCCGCCCGGGTCAGCGCCGTGGTGGGGCGGGGTCCTGTTCGCCGCCGCGCTGGTCCTGACCGCGCTCGGTCTCATCCTTGCGGCCACCGGCACCGTGCCCGCAGCACCCCTGCCGGCCGCTGCCGTATGGGCCGGGCTGGCCGTGGCGCTCACCGGATTCGCCACAGTGGTCCTGGCCCAAAGCGGGATGGGCACCTCCTGGCGCATCGGTGTGGATCCCACCGAGCGCACCGCCCTGATCACCGGTGGCCCGTTCGCCATCGTCCGCAACCCGATCTTCACCGCCATGTCCACAGCCCTGGCAGGGTTGGTGGTGGCGACCCCGACCGTGCTGACGGCCGCCGGACTGGTGTGCCTGGTCGTCGCCGTCCAGCTGCAGGTCCGCGTCGTCGAAGAGCCCTACCTGCTAGCCACCCATGGCAAGACCTACGCCGCCTACGCGGCGCGGGTGGGACGGTTCGTGCCCGGTGCCGGGCGACTGCACACGAGCAACCCGGTGGTGCGCTGATGGGTGCCGGGCACGACCACGCTGCAGGCACCGCCACCGGGCGTCACCGCCGGCGCCTGGTGCTGGTCCTGGTTCTGACGCTGTCGGTGGTGGGCGTCCAGGTGGTCGGCGGCCTGATGTCCGGTTCGCTGGCACTGCTGGCCGATGCCGGGCACATGCTCACCGACGCCACCGGCGTCGCGATCGCCCTGATCGCCACCGTGATCGCTGCCCGGCCAGCTACCAACGCCCGCACCTTCGGACTCCAGCGCGGCGAGATCCTCGCTGCCCTGACGAACGCAGTGCTGCTCGGCGTGCTCGCCGTGTGGGTCATCACGGCCGCGGTCCGCAGGTGGAACGACCCACCCGAGGTCGCCAGCGGCCTGATGCTCGTCGTCGCTGTCGCCGGCGCGACCGCGAACCTCATCAGCCTGCTCATTCTGCGCAGCGCACGCGAGGAGAGCCTCAACGTTCGGGGCGCCTACCTAGAGGTCCTCGGCGATCTGATCGGGTCCGTCGCTGTCATCATCGCCGCGGTCGTCATCACGACCACCGGGTACACCCGCGCCGACATCATCGCCTCGGTCGGCATCGGCCTGTTCATCCTCCCGCGCGCATGGTCGCTCCTGCGGGACGTTCTCGACGTGCTGCTCGAGGCGACACCCAAGGGCATGGATCTGGACCGGGTCCGTGAGCACATCCGCGGCGTACCCGGGGTGCTCGACGTGCACGACCTCCACGCGTGGACCATCACCAGCGGCGTGCCGGTGCTGTCCGCGCACGTCGTTGTCGACGAGGAATGCATCGACACCGGCCGCACCGGACAGGTCCTGGACCAGTTGGCCGCCTGCCTAGGTGAGCACTTCGACACCGACCACTGCACCTTCCAGCTCGAGCCCGCCGGCCACGGCTCACACGAACCTCACCAACACGCCTGAGGCCCGCGGTCAAGATCGTGAACCCGGGTGAACAACGGACCGTTCGCGCGTTCACGTGGACGCACGGTCATCGGCATGTCCGGTAAGGACCGTGCCCCGCGCAGCTGCGGAGACGTCGACGTCGAGCTGCGCAGGCTGACCTCGTGATGGCCGTCTCAGAATCCCCCGCTGAAGCAGTCTCATTATCGACCGCCCAGGCAGGCGCCTGTCTCAGAGTCGTGCGCCGCTGACACGAGCTGACGTCACCGTGATCCGGAGAGACGCCACCTGCGCTTTTGGAGTTCAACGCCGAGTGTTCGGCGGCGGACGAAGGAGCGTGATCGAGTTGACCTCACAGCAGGCGGCACGACAGCGGGCACGGCGCCGGGCCATGGACCCTGCGATGAGAGCCCGCATCGCCGCAGCGCATCGGGACCAACGCATCAGTCGCCTGGCCACCAAACTCGCGATCACATTGGCGCGTAGAGACGAGGCGATCGAGCGCTGGGACCGGCGCGTCGGTGACGTGCTCGTCGCGCTTACCCGCGGAGAGCACCTGACCCTCGACGAGGCAGTGGCCTGGTCGGGCATCACGCTCACCAAACGCGAGGCCCGCCGCATGCGCCGGCTGGCCGAGAGTCAGTCCGGCGAGGCCCCCCAGAATGACCCCGCAGAGTAAGGCAGTATCGACCCATGTCGACGTCGATCTACGAGGTGTTGGACGAGCTCGACGGGCAGGCGACCTCGAAGGCCGACAAAGGGAGCAAGCTCGAGCGGCTGATGGCGCAGTTCCTTCGCACCGACCCGGTCTACGCCGAGCAGTTCAGCGAGGTGTGGTTGTGGCAGGACTGGCCCGGCCGCGGCGGCAAGCATGACACCGGCATCGACATCGTCGCCGTCGACCGCCTGACGGGCGGCAACGTCGCGATCCAGTGCAAGTTCTTCGACCCGAACTCGACGATCTCCAAGCCCGACATCGACACCTTCCTCTCCGCGTCGGGCAAGGAGGGCTTCACCCAGCGGATCATCGTGTCGACGACGGACAAGTGGAACGCCCACGCCGAGGACGCGATCCAGGGCCAGCAGGTCCCGGTCCGGCGCATCGGGCTCGCTGACCTCGAGGCCTCGACGATCGACTGGGACGCCTTCGACTGGGCTACGCCCGAGGCCCTCCCCCTCACCGACAAGAAGAAGCTCCGGCCGCACCAGAGCAAAGCCATCGAGGACGTATGCCGCGGCCTCGCCACCGCGGACCGCGGCAAGTTGATCATGGCCTGCGGCACCGGCAAGACCTTCACGTCCCTCCGGCTGGCCGAGCAACTCGTCGGCGCCGGCGGCAGCGTCCTCTTCCTCGTCCCCTCGATCAGCCTGTTGTCGCAAACTCTGCGTGAATGGGCCACTGAGGCCGAGGTCCCCCTCGCGTCCCTCGCCGTCTGCTCGGACCGCAAGGCCACCGCCCGCTCCAAGGCCACGAACGAGGACATCTCTGCGGTTGACCTCGCCCTCCCGTCGACGACCAACGTCGCTGTCCTCGAGTCCCGTTGGACCCAGGCGGTCGGAGAGACGGACTCGATGACAGTCGTCTTCGCGACCTACCAGTCGATCGACGTCGTGGCCCAGGCCCAGCAGCAGGGCGATCTGCCCGCGTTCGACCTGATCGTCTGCGACGAGGCCCACCGCACCACGGGCACGACCCTCGCCGGCGAAAACGAGTCCGCCTTCGTGCGGATCCACGATGCGGCATACATCCGCGGTGACAAGCGGCTCTACATGACCGCCACGCCCCGGATCTACGACGACGCCTCCAAGGCCAAGGCCGGTGAGGCCAGCGCCGTCCTCGCGTCCATGGACAACGAAGACCTCTTCGGCGAAGAGTTGCACCGCCTCGGGTTCGGTGAAGCCGTCGCCCAGGACCTGCTCGCTGACTACAAGGTCCTCGTCCTGGCCGTCGACGAGACCGCGGTCTCCCGCACCTTCCAGCTCCAACTTGCCGACGAGGGCAACGAGCTGCGCCTCGACGATGCGGCCAAGATCGTCGGCTGCTGGAACGGCCTGGCCAAGCGTGGCTCCGCCGAGCATTCTTTCGACGCCGACCCGGCACCGATGCGGCGTGCGGTCGCCTTCGCCGGCACGATCAAGGACTCCAAGCACATCGAGTCCCTCTTCGCCGAGACGGTGAGGCAGTATGCCGCGGCGCACGACCTCGACGACGCCGACGGTGACCCGGTCCTGTCCTGCGAGATCCAGCACGTCGACGGCACCTTCAACGCCCTTGAGCGCAACACCCGCCTGGACTGGCTCCGCGCCGACGTCCCCGACGGCGTATGCCGCATCCTCACCAACGCTCGTTGCCTCTCCGAAGGCGTGGACGTGCCCGCCCTCGACGCGGTCATGTTCCTGTCGCCGCGCAAGTCAGTCGTCGACATCGTCCAGTCCGTCGGCCGAGTCATGCGCAAGGCGCCGGGCAAGCAGTACGGCTACATCATTCTGCCGGTCGGCATCCCCGCGGGGATGACTCCCGAGCAGGCGCTGCGGGACAACAAGCGGTATGCCGCGGTGTGGGAAGTCCTGCAGGCTCTCCGCGCGCACGACGAACGCTTCAACGCCATGGTCAACCGGATCGAGCTGGTCAAGCAGCGCGACGACAAGATCAACGTCATCGGGGTCCCCGGCCCCGACGGCCGCGGCGAATCAGACGGCGACTCGACCGGCAGCCAAAGGACTCTCGCACTGACGTTCCTCGACGAGTGGCGCGAGGCGATCTACGCGAAGGTTGTCGCCAAGGTTGGCTCGAGGCGCTATTGGGAGGACTGGGCCAAGGACATCGCCGACATCGCCCAGCGCCACATCACCCGCATCACCGCGCTCCTCGATGGAGGCAACACCACGGTCACTGCAGAGTTTGACCGCTTCCTCACCGGCCTACGCGGCAACCTCAACGACGGCATCACACGCGGCGATGCCATCGACATGCTGGCCCAGCACCTCATCACCCGACCCGTGTTCGAGGCCCTCTTCGGCGGCTACGACTTCGCCGCGCACAACCCCGTCGCCCAGACCATGGAGCGGATGCTGGTCGCGCTCGACGAGCACAACCTCGACGACGAGAACCACTCTCTCGAGAAGTTCTACGACTCGGTCCGCATGCGGGTGCAAGGCGTCGACACGGCCGAGGGCCGGCAGAAGCTCATCGTCCAGCTCTACGACACCTTCTTCGCCACCGCGTTTAAGAAGACCGTCGACAAGCTCGGCATCGTCTACACCCCGGTCGAGATCGTCGACTTCATCCTCCGCTCGGCCGACGACGTCCTGCGTGAGCACTTCGGACAGGGCCTCACCGACGAGGGCGTCCACATCCTCGACGGCTTCGTCGGGACGGGCACTTTCATCACCAGGCTGCTCCAACTCGGAATCATCGAACCGAAGGATCTGGCCCGCAAGTACGCGCACGAGTTGCACGCCAACGAGATCCTGCTCCTTGCCTACTACATCGCTGCCGTGAACATCGAGACGACCTACCAGGACCTGCGCGGCGAGCTCGGCGATCCCGGCGACTACGAGCCCTTCCCTGGTCTGATCCTCACCGACACGTTCCAGTCGTGGGAGGAAGGCGACACCCTCGACACCACCGTCTTCGTCCAGAACAATGCCCGCCTCGAGCGGCTCAAAGCTCTCGACATCCAGGTCATCGTCGGCAATCCCCCGTACTCATCGGGCCAGGATTCCGCCAACGACGACAACGCCAACGAGTCCTACCCCACGCTCGACTCAGCAATCCGTGAAACGTATGCCGCACGGTCGGGAGCGACGAACAAGAACTCGCTGTACGACTCCTACATCCGGGCTATCAAGTGGGCATCGCTCCGGATTGCCGCCCGCGGCGTCGTCGCCTTCGTGACGAACGGTGGCTGGCTCGACTCCAATACGGCCGACGGGATGAGGCTAAGTCTCGCGGATGAGTTCAGCGACATCCACATCCTCAACCTCCGAGGTAACGCGCGAACGGCTGGGGAGCAGCGCAAGAAGGAAGGAGGCAACGTGTTCGCGGCGGGAGGTCGCACAACCGCAGCAGTCACCGTGTTGGTAAAGGACCCGGATAACACGGGACCGGCGCGGATCCACTACACGGACATCGGCGATTACCTGAGCCGAGATGACAAACTGGCCAGGACCCAAGCAGCTCAACGATTCACGGGGCTCGAACCCGTCACTCACATAGTCCCGAACGACGCGGGCGACTGGATCAACCAGCGCCGCGATGACTTCACAGAATTCATGGTCATGGGCGGCACTGAGGATGCCGTCTTCTCCGACTTCGGTCCAGGTCCGCAAACGAACAGGGATGCATGGGTCTATAACCCGAGCCGCGACAAGCTGGCGTCGAACATGGCGAAGGCAGCCCGCACCTACGCGGAGGCCCTCCGCGGAACACGGTCAAACGACCCAACGCAGATCAAGTGGTCGTCGGCCTTGGAGACTCGATTGAGGCGTGGCGACCGGCTGGACAGCGCTGCTGGTCGACCAATTCAGCTGATGTACAGGCCGTTCGAAATGACCTACGCACATTGGGACATGCGATGGGTCCATCGACCTGGAGCATCAGCGCGCTTCTACCCCAACGACGAACTGGCGAACGTGGGGCTGTACGTGCCTGCCATTGGTTCGATGGCACCCCAGTTCCTGACTCTTGCCACGGACCGTCCCGCTGATTCAGGTGCCGCCGGAATCGGTGCCATCTACTACTTCGGCAGATGGCGGTACGAGAAAGTCGAAGCCGAGGACGGGATGCTCAGTCTCAACACGGCATACGAAGGCGACGCCGAGGTGATCGACGGCTACCGCCGGATCGACAACATCACCGACCACGCGTTGACCACCTTCCGCGCGGCATACGGTGACCGCATCACGAAGGACGACATCTTCGTCTACGTCTACGGGCTGCTCCACTCCCCCGACTACCGGGGGACCTACGCGGCCGACCTCAAGAAGATGCTCCCCCGCATCCCACTCGTGACGGACCCGTGGCCCTATGTCGAGGCCGGTCGCCGACTCTCCGCGCTGCATCTCGGCTACGAGTCGGTCGATGTCTATCCCCTTACGGGACTGGACGATCCGGCGCCGACCGGCGACGCGGCATACGACCATTTCCGCGTCGAGAAGATGGCCTTCGCCAAGGTGCGTAACCCCGAGACCAAGAAGCTTGTGGCCGACCGCTCGACGGTCGTCTACAACTCGCGGATCACGCTGAGCGGAATCCCTGAGGAGGCCTACCGCTACCAGCTCGGCAGTCGGTCGGCGATCGAGTGGATCCTCGATCGTTACCAAGTCAAGGTCGACGGCGGCCCCAAGGGCTCCGGGATCGTCAACGACCCCAACGACTGGTCCCGCGAGGTCGGCGACCCGCGCTACATCATCGACCTGCTCGCCCGCATCGTCACGGTCAGCCTCGAGACGATGACAATCGTCGACGCACTACCGCCACTTGATATCCGATCGGAGACAACATGAGCGCCGCCTGGGTCGTCAGGGCAGGCCGTTACGGAGAGCGCGACGACTGGGCCTGGGAGACCGGCCACTCAGGTGGCGGATGGATGGAAGTCCCCGACCTGTCGCCATTCACAACACGGGCAGAGATCGAAGAGGTCATCGCCGACACCTTCGGCACCGACTCGGCTGGCAAAGTGGCCGGCTACACGGGTCAGATGTGGGCTCTCAGACACCGCATCCAGCCCGGAGACATCTTGGTTCTCCCGATGAAGACGACCCGTGAGATCGCACTGGGTCGAGTGACCGGCGGCTACCAGTACCTTGCGGATCAGCAGGATCCCAACTGTCGCCATGTCGTGAAGGTGGACTGGCAGAACCGTGTGCCCCGTGCGGTGGTCAAACAGGACCTGCTCTACACGCTGGGGAGTGCCATCTCGATCTTCTCGCCGAGCCGCAACAACGCTGCCGCCCGATTGGAGCACCTGCTGGCTCACAGCGAGGACCCGGGCGCCTTGGGTGCGGGGTCGACGCCCTCAACTCCCCGGCCGCAACACGATGATGTCGTCGACGACCCGGAGTCCAAGCCGAACGTGGCCGAGGTGGCGGCAGACCAGATCACCACTCGGATCGGCGAGGAGTTCTCCGGTCATGGTTTCGCCCACCTCGTGGCCGAGTTGCTCCGGGCCGAGGGCTTCGAAGTGGATGAGGCTCCGCCCGGGGCCGATGGTGGGATCGACATCACCGCGGGTCGAGGATTGCTCGGGCTTGAATCGCCGAAGGTGATCGTGCAGGTCAAGACCGGGCAGATCGGCTCCGAGGTCGTTGCTCAGCTCAACGGCCTCGTGAGCACGCATGGAGCCGACTACGGCCTCTTGGCCACCTGGACAGGCCTGAGCAAGCCGGCGAGGGACGCGGTGAAGCACCAGAGGTTCCGCGTGAAAGTTTGGGACTCGACGGACGTCATTGATGCTCTGCAGCGGAACTACGAGCGTCTGCCGGAGGACATCCGCGCGAGGGTCCCACTCCAGCGGGTGTGGATGCTCCGCGACGAGAGCTGATCACCCGATCTGGATGTCCCGCTCGTGGCCTATCACGATCTCGATTGGGGCGTGATCACTGGCGTCGTGGGACTCGACGGGCTCTCGCAGGACTCGCCACGAGATGACCAGCGATTCCGTCTTGGCGTCTGCAAACACGTGGTCGAGCTGGAAGGGACGTCGTCCCTCGCGGAAGAAGGTCTGCACCTCATCTGCCCAGTGGCGAGGCCTCGTGTCGACGTAGCCCTGATCGGCGAGATTGGAGAAGAGCCGAGCGTTCTCCTGAGAGCGAGGAGAGTCGAACAGCAGTGCGCTATTGAGGTCCCCTCCGCACAGGAACGGCGACCCCGACAGAATGGGTCGCAACTCGTGCGCGGCAGCCTCGACCTCCCAGATCTCGGTCTCGCTGCAGCGAGGGATGCCGTCAGTTGACGGCATCGCGTCATACCAAGGGTGGTACTTCCTCCCGATCTCATAGATGCCCATTGCGTCCGAGTGAATGCTGACCAACCAAGGCAGTGTTGAGTCCACCGGCTCGGCGACCGCGACAGCGCCGCCAATCCGTTGGAGCCAGGGCTGGTCGGCACTGGGAGTCCAGGCTCGATACCCGCCCTCGCGCACGAGAACGGCACACCCGTGCTTCTTGTACTTGCCCTTGAAGATGACCGAACCCCAGTTCGACAGGTGCTCCTCGTGGGGGACGACCTCCTGAACAAGTGCGACGTCTGCATCCTGCTCGTTGAGCCACCGCCACGCCCGTTCGTGGCGTTCACGGTCATAGCCGTAAGCAGCGGCCATGTTCCAGCAGATGAGCTTCACGTCGTCAGAGTACGAGAGTCTCGAATGCTTGCGACGGTCAGTGATCCGCCAAGCTGGGACCGTCGCTTTCGGATGACGAAGGAGGACTTGCCATGACACTCAAGACCCGTCGTCAGTTCGAAACCCTCGCCCGTGCCGCCGAGCGCACCGGACTCAGCACGAGGACCCTGCGCCGTCGCATCGCCGCCGGAGACCTCGTCGCCTACCGGAACGGTCCGCGCGTCATCCGTCTCGACCCGGATGACGTCGACCGGCTGATGATCCGCATACCCACGGCTGGATGATGCGCTTACGGCACGGTGTGTGATGTTCGCGTCCGGCCAGCCATGTCACTGCGAGTTGGGATAGTTCACTCATGCGCGTGGGGATCTACATCGATGGCTACAACCTCTATTACGGCGGCCGAGGCATCTGCGGCCGCGGTGTCGCCGGATGGCGGTGGCTCGACCTGCGCGCAATGCTGGAGGCCGTCATCGCCGCGCAGTCGCCATGGTCGGCAGTGGTCGGCAGTCGTGTGGTGTTCTGCACAGCGAGGATCCGCGGTCGTGACAACGTCAGCAGCCAACGCGACCAGGACACTTATCTAAGAGCGTTGGTCCAACACGGTGCCGTGGACGTGATCGAGTACGGGAACTACGTGGCACGGACAGCCACGGCTCCGCTGGCCACGGCTGATCGCCGCGGCCGACCCGTCCTCACCGAGGCGAACTGGCCCCTGATGGTTCGAAACGCGCAAGGGTCCGACGTTCCCCATGCGACCTTCATGGCCTCCGTCGCACGGCGTGAAGAGAAGGGCAGCGATGTCAACGTCGCAAGTCACATGCTGGTCGACGTCCTCGGCGGCGCCGTCGACGCTGCCGTCGTCATCAGCAATGACAGTGACCTCAAGATGCCCGTTGACGTTGTCCGTCAGCACGTGCCGCTGGGGCTGATCAACCCGACGAAGGGCTATCCCGCGGGGGCTCTGAACGCTGACTCCACGACTGGAGTCGGCGCCCACTGGTGGTACCAGCTCACGGCTTCGGATTTCACGAACCACCAGATGCCGACCACGATAGGCCGACTCAGCAGACCTATCGGCTGGTGATACGAAAAAACCCGGCCCCAGAGGGGCCGGGCGGTATGGGGCAACTCTACACCCCCGCGCGCGCCGCCGGCGGCCGCTTGCCCCTACGATCGGTGGCGAAGACCCCGGAACGATCCCTGGCGGAAGCCACATCGCCGGGGTTTCGTCACTCGTGGGCGCCAGGCTCACAGTGGCACGCCACGCGTAGCGCCCGAAGGGCTGTGAGCCTAGCGCCCACGACCTTCACGCTGCTTCGCCCACTTCTTGGCAGCCTTGGACATCCGGGCCGCGATCTCGGCGTCCCTCCCCCGTGCAACGTGTTGGTAGCGCAGCGCCATCTGCGGAGTGGAGTGCCCGATCCTCGCCATGAGTTCGGCAAGAGTCGCGCCCGACTGTGCCGCGAGAACGGCTCCGGTATGCCGCAGGTCGTGCACGCGCAGGTCGGGGCGGCCAGCGGCCAACCGAGCCTTCAACCAGTGTCGTCGCAGCGTGTTCGTGTGCACCTGCACATCGGGATCTTTGACGGACGGGAAGAGCAGTGCTTCGCGACCGAGCGCGACATGCTCCTTGAGATGCTGCTCGAGGATCGGCAACAGGTGTGGAGGCACCGCGATGTCCCGGACCCCCGCGATGTTCTTCGGTTTGCCGACNGTGACCTCCTTGCCGACGCGGACGACTCCGCGNTTGACGTGGATGGTCTTGGCCTTGAGATCAACGTCCTTGCGACGAAGTTCCGAGACCTCACCGAACCTGAGGCCACACCACGCGCCGATGAGCACCAGGGCGCGATACGGCGCAGGGATCTTTTCCAGCAGCACCTCGAGCTCGCCAAGGGTGGCCGGCTCGATCGACCGGACGCGCTTGGCCGAACCAGCGCCGCGCACTCGACAGGGGTTCGAGGCAAGGATCTCGTCGGTGACCGCTGTCGACAGAATCGAGCGCAACAGGCTGTAGGTGTGCGCCCGCTGGGTCGGCCGGCTCGAATCCAAGCCGCTGTGCCACGTCCTCACCACTTGCGGGGTGATATCCCGAAGGGACACGTCCCCGAAGGCGGGCAGGATGAACCGATCGAGGAGTCGCCGATACAGCGCCCTGGTCCGCGGCTTGAGCTCCCTCTGCTCGAGCCACGCCTCGGCATAGGGCCCGAACATCTCCGTCGACCGCACGACCTTGGCGCGCCGTGACTTGGTCGGCGACCATTCGTCGTTCTGCATGAGTCGGCGTTCTGAAGCGAGCCAGGCCTCGGCGTCGACCTTGGCGTCGAAGGTCGACGGAGCCCGATGGAAGGCTTGGTCGGGCCCCATGTAGTAGGCCTGCCAGCGGCCGTTGGCCCGTTTGCGGATAGTCCCGAAGTCCCGCTTGGCCCTCGTCATCGCGTGCCACCCGCAGACACAAGTGGACACAACTGGGGCATAACTGAGGACATTTTGTGTCCGCTTGTGCCCTGTCCTCTCACGCGCTAGATTCTATGTCACCGCAGGTCAGATGCCTACGGTGCAGGTCGAAGCACTCCAGACAAACCGGCGCGTGAACAGTTCAAATCCTGTCACCCCGACCAACAGCTCAAGGGCCCTGATCGCCAGACGCGGTCGGGGCCCTTCTGCTTCCCCGGAGCGAGGCCAAAGCCCCGTGCGGTCCCTCGGGGTGCCACCATGCGCCCGTGGACACCAGCATTCGCGGACGGCTGCGCCGGCTCGGCGCAGGTCGCGCCGACAGCACCTCGCGCAGCGTGCGCCGGCTCATCGGCAGCCGCACCGACGGCCCGCAGGGAGGCGGCTCACGGTGAGACCGCGACCCCCACGGGCTTGCGTCGACCCTCGGCGACGCCGGAGGCTCGGGGCATGACCACCTCGATGCCGGCCCGACTGGGCGCACTCTCGACCACCAGCCTCGTCGACGCCGGGCCGGAGTTGCGGGTGCTGCCCCACGGCATACGGCCACTGGTCCCCGGCCGCCGGTTCGTGGGGCGAGTCATCACGGCGAAGGCCAACCGGGACCTCATGTCGGTCATCCACGCCCTCCGCGACGCCACCGCCGGCGAGGTGCTCGTCGTCGACGTGGGTGGCGACGACCGCGCCGTGGCCGGCGAGCTCTTCGCCACGGAGGCCCAGCGGCGCGGGCTCGCCGCGCTCGTCATCCACGGGCGTTGCCGCGACAGTGCGACCCTCGCTCGTCTCTCGATGCCGGTGTGGGCCACCGGAGTCGCCCCCAATGCGTATGCCGCCCGCGCCCTCCCCGAGACCGGCGTCACCCTTTCCTTGGGCGAGGTCACGGTGAGCCAGGGCGAGCTCATCGTCGGGGATGATGACGGACTGGTCACCGGGTCGGAGGAGGAGTTCGCCGCTGCGGTGGGCGGGGCCGAGGCCATCGAGGCCCGGGAGAAGGGGCTCCAGGCGCGGATGCTCGAGGGAGCATCGCTCTTCGACGTCATGAACTACGACGAGCACCTCGCGGCGCTCCGCGCGGGCCAGCCCGGCGGACTGGCATTCGGCTGAGCGGAGAACCCTCGTGACCTCCTTTGCCCGGCGCGCCGAACGCGTCCAGCCGTCGGCGATCCGCGAGTTCCTCTCTCTCGCAGCCGATCCGGCGATCACGTCCTTTGCCGGTGGCTACCCCGATCCGCGCATGTTCCCGATCGACGAGCTCCACAAGATCTACGACGACCTGCTCACGCCGGGGAACGCCGCTGCCCTCCAGTACGCCGCCTCCGACGGCCTCCCCGAGCTGCGCGCCCTCGTCGCCGCACGGCTGACCGCGGACGGCATGAAGTGCACCGCCGACGACGTCCTCATCACCCAGGGCGGCCAGCAGGGACTTGACCTGACGGCCAAGCTCTTCGTCGACGCCGGCGACGTGATCGTCACCGAGCGCCCGACCTTCCTGGGTGCGCTCATCGCGTTCAACCCGTGCGAGCCCGACTATCGCTCGGTGCCGATGGACGAGGAGGGCATGGACATGGACGCCCTCGAGGAGGTCCTGCGCACGACCGAGCGGGTCAAGCTGATCTACACCGTGCCCGACTACCAGAACCCCACCGGACGCACCCTGAGCCTGGCCCGACGGCAGCGCCTCGTGGCCCTCGCCGAGGAGTTCGACGTCGTGGTCCTCGAGGACACGCCCTATCGCGAGCTGCGCTACGAGGGCGAGCGCCTGCCGACGATCAAGAGCCTCGACACGACGGGCCGGGTCGTGCACCTGGGCAGCTTCTCCAAGATCCTCGCGCCCGGGCTGCGGCTGGGGTGGGTGCTGGCCGAGCCCGAGGTCCGCGAGAAGCTGTCGCTGCTCAAGCTCGCCGCCGACACCCAGAACGGCACGCTCAACATGCGCGCCGCCGCGGCCTACCTGACCAACTTCGACATCGAGGGCCACATCGCTTCGATGCTCCCGGTCTACCGCCACCAACGCGACCTCATGCTGAGCACGCTGGCCGAGGCGTTCCCTTCGGGCATCTCGTGGACGAATGCCCACGGCGGACTCTTCACGTGGGTGACCTTCGCGGAGGGCTTCGACATGGCGGCCTTCCAGCGCGACGTGCTCATCCCGCGGGCCGGGGTGATCGCAGTCCCGGGCGCGCCGTTCTATGCCGTCGACCCGGAGCCCAACCACGCCCGGATGAGCTTCTCCGGGATCCCCGACGACCGTCTGGTCGCTGGGGTGCGCGCGATGGGGGCACTCCTGCACGAGGCGCTCTGACTCCGAACTCGCTGCGGCTGACGGACCCTCAGAAGGGTGGTGGATCGTAGCTCGGGACGGCGCCATGGACCGGCGTGGAGTCGGGGCTCGGTGGCGGGTCGCCCTGCATGGCAGGCGGGTCGCCCTGCATGGCCAGCGGTCTGATCAAAGGCACGCCGAGGTGGTCGACCGGAAGCGTCGTGACGGTCCGGCCGTGCGGGGTGGTCCACGTGACCTCGCCGGTGTCGGGATCGAGGGCGTGGCGCCAGCGCTTCTGCTGCTTGGTCCGATGGTGCCGCCGACAGGTGGCGGAGAGCTCGCGCGGCGTCGTGGAGCCCAGCGGCCACGGCCGATCGTGGTCGAGGTCGATGGCGGCGTCTGCGTCGGTGAAGGCCTGTGCCGGTCGCGTGCACCCGGGGAAACGGCAGGTGCCATCCCGCGTCGCGACGAAAGCGCGCATCCGGGCCGGGGTGCGGTAGGCGGGCGTCGTGGTCTCGCAGGTCACGCCGGTCTCGGTGGCGAGCAAAGCCCGGGAGACCTCGAGCGGAAGGCTGGTGAGGAGGGAGGACACGGCATACGGCGGGATCCACCCGACGGAGGGGACCTCGACGCCACCGACCCACGTCGCACCGGCGCCCTCCACTGGCGCGGTGACGGTCGCGCCCATGCCGGTGAGGTCCCAGTCGGCGACCTCGGCGTCGAGCTCGGCGAGCCGGGCAGCGGCAGCCTGGGCCGACGCGGCGGGGGCGTCAGCGCTGTCACCGTGCCGGAAGGCCCCGTGCATCGCCAGCCAGGTCAACGGGTCCACCCCGCCAGTGGACGTGACCACGGGTATGCCGAGGGTCGCCTTCGTCGTGACCTGCACATCGGTGAGGGCCAGGTCGAGGAGGGCATCGGCGCGAGCCTCGTCGAGGGAGGGCACGAGACCGCCCCACATCCGGTCGCCGGGCGACCCGGTCCGCTGGCCGGTGCGCGCGGCCGCGGCCCTGGCGGCTGCGCGCGCGTCGTCCTGCAACTCCTTGGCACGGGTCGTCAGGGCTGACCACAGGATTGCCGACTGCTCGGTGGGCAGCCACGCCTCCCAGCCGGTCATGCCGTCCTCGTCGGGTCGGAGCCGGACACACCGGGAGCGCTGGTTTGCCCGGGCCGCCGCCTCGAGCGAAGCCCTGCCGACCTGCTCGGCCAACCGTCGAACCGTGCCCGCGACCTTGCCCGGATCAAGCGTGGCGAGGATCGGCAGCAACGCCTCCTCGACGAGCCCGCACTCGACATCGGTCAAGGGTCGGGTCAGCCGCACGATCGTCGAGATCGTCGACTGCGACACCTCACCGGAGCAGGCCAGCTCAGCGAGACGAGGAAAGCGTGACACCCAGGCCGCGGACTGGCCCACGACGTGACCGGCGGCCCCCACGGACGCACGGATCGAGATCGCTGCCTCACCCGCTGAGAACTCGTCGATATGGCCGAGCGGCCGTCGCGCCTCCACGATCGTGCCGTCCTCGTCGGCAACATCCTCGACGCAGACCGCGTGCGCCAGCGCCGCACCCTTGAGCGAGGCGGCAGCGTTCTCCACGCGCGCTGCCAGGCCGGCGACCTCGTGCAGCGTCGCCGCATCCATCGCTCGCCCCCTCGACAGGACGGCGTCGCCAGCGGCACCAAGGCCGGCCAGCGCGACGCGCAGTCCGTCGAGGAGGGATTCGTTCATGTGTTCGATTCTACCCCCGCGCCAACCCCACCGCAAGGGCCGAGTTGGCCCAATTCTGTTCGCTCACAGCGGAATTCGAGATCACCGGGGCCATCCCGACGACAGGGATGACACGATGGCCCCCATGCGCCAACGCTTCGAGGGATTCATCGCCGGAGTCGGCTCCACCAGTGGGATCCGCGTCGTCGTGGGCCACTGGCCACGCAGCCCCTTCGGCTCGTTCACCGACGCCATGGTCGAGCGCGCCGACGGCCACCGGATCCTCCTCGCTCCCACGGCCGAGGTGCAGGACTTCGTCGCCGCGACCTACACCTTCGACGAGACCCGTATCGAGCCGATCACGGCCTCCGCGGGCAGCCGGCTCTGGCAGGTCACCTCACCCTCGCTCGACCTCACCCTCACCTTGGGGACCCGGCGGCCTCTCGGGTGGCTGCTCCACGGCATACCGACGTCCGTGGCGACGAGCGCGGCCTGGGCAACGGCGATCGACCCCATAGCCCGCGTCACCATGCGCGGGGTGCGGACCCGCGGCATCGCCCGGCCCGGGCGACGGGAGTGGTATGCCGCGACCGACCTCACGCGTGTGCTCTCGATCCGCGGGCGCCTCGACGGCACGGACCTGGGGCTCATCGCGCCGGTCGACCCGCCCTGCCGCTTCGGCTTCTCCTCGACGCCGCGCAGCCCATCGGTGACGAGCGTGGTCACCACCGTCGAGGTCCACGACTGAGACCTCGCCGGACTGCCGTCGGATCTCAACAGGTGAACAGTCGCTGAACTCGGCCCACCCCCGCGTGCGCAAACGCTTACACCAGGAGCACAATGGAGGGGTGAGCACCGAGTTGCTGCCCGCCGTCAACCTCCGACTCGCCCTCCTCGGCCTACCCCGGGTCGAGGCCGCGCCCGAAGCCGAGGGCGACCTGGTCGCGCCCCTCATCGAGCGCCAGCGCGAGCTCTCCCGCCGCCTCGCCGACCGCCTCCCTCCGGTCGACGAGCGGATCGAGGACTTCCTCGCGTCCTACCTCGCCGGCACCGGCGTCATCCCGACGCTCCCGCGGCGCACCTTCACCCTCGACCTGCCGGGCCTGGCGCGCACGCTCTCCCTCCCCGCCGACAGCGACCGCTACGAGTCCGAGCTGCTCACGAGCTACCGCCTCGCCAACGGCGTCCTGCACAACCCACGCAACGACCGCCGCACGACCGCAGGTGTGTTCCACATCGCCGAAGGTGGGCTGCCGATCAACGACGACAAGCTCGCCGTGCCGCGCGAGGTCTTCGGCCACCTCCTCGAGCGCGCCCTCACCCCGCCCGCCTCGGCGCTCGAGCTGCCGATCACCTCGACCCAGGGCGACCGCGCCGCCTGCTGGGTCTCGCTCCTGCTCCGCCCCCTCGTCGTCGTCGGTGTCCCCGGCCGCACCCGCGAGCGCCGCATGGAGACGCGCTTCATCGTCCCCGGGTCGATGGTCGCCAACCTCGACTTCGTCGAGGGCATCTTCGGCAACGCCGGCGACCCGTACCTCCCGGAGAACGACGCCGCCCTCGACCCGCTCGGCTGGACCGGTCACACCGGCCTGGTCATCCTCGCCCCGCACCTGACGTCGGTGACCAAGCAGTCGGTGGGCCTCCCGCATGTCAGCAGGGCGACCCAGCGGCAGAAGCGCGACGGCATGTGCTGGTCGGACCCCGCCGAGCGCTACAACGACGGCAAGGCCTTCAAGGTGTGCGCGCGCGACGAGCGCGGCGTCATGGTGACCGTCATCGCGGACAACTACTTCGGCTACTGCAAGAAGGAGGTCAAGACGCAGATCTCGTTGTCCGCCAACCTCTTCGGCGGCGCCGAGGAGGAGCACAGCGGTGGCGCCATGGTCTTCCCCGCGTGGAACGAGGGCGACAGCTTCGCCAACCGGTATGACGGGGGCTCACCGTCCAGCGCGTCTCCCGGCGTGCCCTCGGTCGCCGACGTCGTGGCCCGCGACCCCGAGCACTGGGTCGCCGACGGCGGCTGGGCGCACGTGGCGGACGACCCCTCGCTCGTGCTCGTCCCGGCCGAGGCGCACTTCTCCCTCGACGCGCGCAGCGTCACCTGGACCACCGCCGACGGGCAGGTCGAGACCATCCCCTTCCGCGCGGGCCGCACCTACCTCGACCCGACCGGCTTCCGCGTCCACATGGAGCAGGTCCGCCAGGACCCGCCGCAGTGGACGATCGTCGGCACCTCGGCGCGAACCACGGTGTGCCACAAGCCCTCCACCGTCTCCGGCGGCGGCAAGTCGGAGATCTCGAAGTCGATCGCCGACGCCATCACCCTGGGCACGACCCATGTCGCCGACTTCGAGGCCGACCTGGACGCCGTGGCGGCCATCGTCGCCCGCGACTACTCGGATCGCTATGCCGACCCGTCGTGGAACGGCAAGGACCATCGCCCGATCCTCTCCCCCGAGCGCTCGATCGGCTCGGTCATCAAGCTCCTCACCCCCAACCGCGAGTTCAGCGAGGAGCACAACGCCTTCCTGGCCGGCATCCCCGCGCACATCCTCGAGCTCGTCTACGTCATCAAGTCGGCCCACCAGGCCGAGTGGGGCGAGGACTGGCGCAGCCACTTCGCGGTGTCCCGCGTCAACGGACGCCACGGCAACCGCCTGCGCCTGGACGGCCGGCAGGTCCTCGTCGACATGCTCCGCGTCGGCTTCGAGGACGACGGCTCCTACCGCCTGTTCAGCCTGCGCCCGGACTACTCGCCCGCGGCCAAGCTCCAGACCGAGGACGACATCACCGCCTCGGTCCTCACGCGAGCCCCCGGCGCCGACGCCGACCACCCGCCGGTGAAGTTCGTGGAGAACTGCGAGCGCCTGCTCTTCCAGCGGCCCGATGACGCCATCCACCCCGGCTACGACTCCACCGCCGAGGCCGACATCGCCCAGCCGGGCACCTTCTTGTCGAACTTCGAGCCGCTCACCCGCGAGGACGCTGTCGCGATGCGCGACGATGCGATCAGCCTGAGCGAATTCACCTCTCCCATGCGGGAACTCATCAGCGACTTCGCGGATGGTCGTGCCGACGGTGGCGGTGAGCACCCGGCATACGTCGTGTCCTCGGCGCGCCCGCGGATGGTCGACGGCAAGCCGAGCAAGAACCCGCGCTACCTCCAGGTCCGCCCCGACCTCGCCGACCCGGCCGGCACGGCCGCAGCCCTCACGGCCGTCCGGCTGCGCCGTGGCCTCCCGATGGACGCGCCGGTCCCGATGGGCGTCGACGTCGTGGCCGCGGGTCGGCGCAACAACCCGCCGGAGCCGGGCGCGCCCGCCCTGTGCGCCTTCGGGCCGCTGCACTACCTCGAGCTGCCCGAGCTGCTCATGGAGTTCATCTCCTCGATGACGGGCAAGTCACCCTCGACGACCGGCGCCGGCAGCGAGGGCGCCCTGACCAAGGCACCCTTCAACGCCGCGCCGACGACCTACGACCTCAACGCCGCCTTCCTGTCCTATGCCCTCAGTGGCTACGACGGCTGGGTGTCCGCGGCCGGCCACGTCGGGCCCAGGGTGCGCGTCGACCACGACATCTCCCTGCTCGTTCCGGAGATCTTCGCCCGGATGACCCCGGAGGAGCGTTCGGCGCAGTGGCTCATCGCGCAGGGCCACCTCGAGCCGGTGCCGGACCTCACCGTCGATGGTCAGCTCGTCCCGGCGAGCCGCCTGGGCTACCGCATCACCGAGAGCTTCGGCCGCACCTTCCTGGGCCGGATCTTCATGCACCCCACGGCGATCTTCACCGAGGCGATCCTGCGCCCGGAGACCCAGGACGAGACGGTGTTCGCCGAGTCGGTCGCCATCATGGCCGCCACCCACGAGCGAGTCGCCACGGCGTATGCCGCGGATGGCACCATTTCGTCGGCCGTGCCGCCGGTGCGCGCCCTTCTGGAGATCATGGCCCAGGGCACGTCCGCCGAGGGCTGGACCCTGCAGTCGCCCGAGTTCCGGGAGCTGTTCACCCGGGAGTCGGTGCTGGCCAGCGACTGGTATGCCGCGCGGCTCGATGCCGCGCAGGCCCAGGAGGTGGCCGCGGCGGACGCCGGGATCGCCGCCCTTGAGGCCTTCCTGGGCGACGCGGCCGACGAGGATGCCGCGGCGCGAATGTCCCTGCACGACCGGCTCGCCAAGGTCAGGGCCGCCCGTGACGAGGTCGCGTCAGCGGCCTACCGGGATCGACTCGTCGGCACCCTCGGTCGTCAGGCGTCCTTCCGCTGACGGCTGCCGGGCGGCGACCCACGCGGGCGGTTGGTAACCACACGCCGGGTCCTCGGCGAGCGGGTCTGCGTGCGCGGCATACGCCCGCGCTCGTGAGCCGCCACAGAGGTCGGCGTACTCGCAGACCCCGCAGCGCCCGCTGAAGCGGGAGGCGCGGATGTCCCTGAGCAGGAGCGTGTCGCGATAGATCTGCGCGAGTGGGGTGTCCTTGACGTTGCCGAGCGGCAGCGGGAGGAAGCCCGCGGGCGTCACCTCGCCGTCGTGGGCGACGAAGACGATGCCCTTGCCATCCCGCGTGCGCGCAGTCTGGGCCCGTATCCGACCGGCCGGCTCGCCAAGCACCTCGGTGAGGCGCCCGGAAAGGCGTCGATAGGTCGCCGTCGCCGGGGCCGACCGGCCTTCCTGGCGCCAGGCAACCACGCGGCGGAAGAAGGGTGCCTCGACGGTCCGGACGATGAACCCGTGCTGGCTCGCGTCATAGAGGAAGTGGCACACGTCCTCGTGCTCCTCGGGCGAGATCGCTCCCTCGGCAACTCCCCGGCCGACGTGCACGAGGAAGAAGACCTCCCAGATGTGAGCGCCGGCGTCCTTGATCAGTCGGGCCACGTCGGCGAGCTCGTCAACATTGGCGCGCATCACGGTGGTGTTGATCTGGACCGTGATCCCGGCATCGGAGAGCGCGCGGATCGCGGGCAGGGTGTCCGCGTAATGCCCCTTGATGCCGCGCACCCCATCATGCGTCTCCGGGCGACACCCATCGAGGCTGATCGACACCGCGTTGATGCCCGAATCGACCATCCGCTGGATCGCCTCGGGCGTGAGCTGTGGTGTCACCGAGGGCGAAAGGGCCGTCGGTATGCCGTGGGCTCGGCTTGCGGCCACGAGCTGCCACAGGTCGGGGCGGAGGAGGCAGTCGCCACCGGTGAGGACGAGGATCGGGTACGGGCGACCGAAATTGGCGACCTGGTCTATGAGGTCCAGACCCTGCTCGTGGGTCAGTTCACCGGGCAACGCGCCCGCGAGGGCGTTGGCGCGGCAGTGCTTGCACGCGAGCTGACATGCTCGGGTCACCTCCCAGAACACGAGCATCGAACGCTGGTCGAAGTTGACCTTGCTGACGGCGGTCGGGTCGTGCGGTGACATCGGTCCTCGAGTGATGCGCGGCTTGAGTGCAGCTCGACGCTACTTCACGCAGGGAACGCCCTCGCCACCGAGTTCGGTCAAGGCCGTCGGCGGCGGGCCGGCCGTGCCGCCCCCGGTAGCGTCGACCGGGGACGCGCTCGCCGCCGGCGAGGCAGTTCCCGCCGGTTGCGCGGGTGCCAGCCCTGCCGGCGGGACGAAGGAGGTGCCCAGGACGACCCGGAGGGAGCCCGCGGCCAGGGTCGGGTCCTCCACGGTGGTCACGTCCGCGCCGAGAAAGGCGGCGAGCGCCTTCGCAGCGGGGGCCGAGCCCACGGCATACCGGACCTCGGTGCCGGTCTGGGAGGCGACATTGCCGGTCTCCCCAGCGACATAGCCCTTGGGAAGGAGCCCGTCGAGTGCGGCCTTGGCTGCCCCGGGGACCCCGGAGCCGTTGACCACGTCGAGCCTGGCTCCCCGGCCGTCCAGCGAGGGCGCCGCGGACGGGGAAGCGCTGGCCGAGGGGGTGGCCTTCGGCGGTCGCATCAGCTCCTTGACGGTGGCCCGGATCGTCACCGGGTCCACGACGTTGACGTCCTGGCCGTCGACGGTGTCGAAGCGTTCCACCGGCAGGGTGTAGAAGCTGAGGTTGCCCCCCTGGATGGCCGCCGCCGTCCTGGCCAGCGAGATCGGGTCGAGGCCGGAGTCGATGGCCGTGTTGCGCTTGGCGACGTCGACGATGCCGCTGACCTTGGCGGGGTTGGTGAGCGTCGAGCTGGCCTTGAGCTGGGTGAGCAGGGAGACGATGAAGGCCTGCTGGCGCCGCGACCGGTCGAGGTCGGTGAACATGAGCTTGGGGTTCGAGGTGTCCCGGCGCTGCCGGACGAAGGCGACCGCCTGCGAGGCGTCGATCTGCTGCGGCCCGGCCTTGAAGTCCGCACCGCTGTAGGTGTCCACCGTGTCCTCCTTGACGCACACCGTCACCGGCTGGACGACCTGGGCGATCTCGAAGAAGGCCACCATGGTGACCTCGACGAAGTGGTCGATCTGCACTCCGAGGAAGTTCTCCACCGTCGCGATCTGGGCCTTGCGCGCCGCGTCGCGAGACCTCAGGTGCAGGTCCTCACCGGAGACCCCCTGCTTGACGAGCCGGCGGCTCTCCTGGTCGAAGGCCAGGCCGTAGGCGGTCTTGATCTTGCCCTTGCACTCCTTGTCCGGGCAGCCGGCGAGGTCGACGTAGTCGTCGCGGGGGATGGAGAAGGCCTTCGCGCCGGAGCCGTCACCGGGGATGTGGACGAACATGAGCACATTGGCGTTGAGGCCGCCGTCGGTGGCGTCGCCGGCGTGGAGCGCGTCGTAGAGCTCCGGCGAGAGCGGATTGCCGCGCATGTCGAGGCGGGAGTCCAGGCCCATGAGCAGGATGTTCATGTCCGGTCCGGCGGGTCGATCGCCGAGGATGTCCGAGCGCTGGATCCCTGCGCCCAGGCGCACGACCTGCCACACGGCATACCCGACGAGACCGAGGAGGACCGCGAGCATCCCGGCGACGATCCGGCGCACGAGAAGGCGAGGACCGGAGGGGCGGCGCGGAGGACGGGGCCGGGGTCCCGCGCGGCGGACGTCCACGACGAACGAGCCGTCGGGCTGGGGGCGTGCGGGATCACCGGACCGCTGTGTCACCCCTGCAGTCTGGCGCAGCCGGGGGCGGGGCGAGCGCCGAATCGCCGCCCAACTGAGGACCAGCGAAGAGCCACAGCACCGACGCGCTGATCCCCCCCACGCTTGTCGAAGGTCAGCCCGCCTGCCCGCTGACGCACCTGCCGATGGAAAGAGTCACCATGTCGACCCCGTGGACCGCGCCGGTCGTTCCTGACCCTGCTGGCGCGCCGACGCCACCGCGCCTCCGTGCCGGTGCCGCCGACCGCACCGCGCGACTGACCCCGCCGCAACACCACGGCGCCGTATGCCGGGAGCTGACTCCCGGCATACGGCGCCGTTGTCTGGGGCTCAGTGCTGGCCGAGCGAGGCCTTGAGCTCGGTGAACCAGGCGACGCTGGTGTCGAACTTCTTGTGGCCCTTGATGCGGGGGAACTCGATGGCGCGCAGCTCGTCGCCCTGCTCCTCGTCCTGGCCGACGACACCGGAGGTGCCGGCGAGCGCGGCATCGACGGCGAGCTCGGTGCAGCGCTTGATCAGGGCCAGGTCCTCGTCGTTGGCGGGCGCCGACCGGGAGAAGTAGCCCGACTTCTGGACCATGGTCTTCTCGGCACCGACGAGCTCGGCGAACTGCTTGGCGAACCACGCACCCGGGTTGACCTTGTCGATCTGGACGTGGCCGAAGGGGTCGATCGGGACCTCCTCGCCGCGGGCCTTCATCTCCTCGACGATGTCGGCGACGCCGGCTCCCTCGGAGAGGAAGATGTTGACGCAGCCGAGCTCGTCCATGACGCCCTTGAGGCGCGCCGCCTCGGCCTGGAGGTCGATGTGGTCCTCCGGGACGTAGACGGCGTGGACGTCCCAGCACCGCGGGTCGTTGCCGAAGCCCTCGACGAGCTGCTGCTCGGTGACCCAGCCGTGGTAGCGGCGCGCGGTCTCGGCCGTGAGCCACCCACAGTTGCGGCCCATGACCTCGTGGACGATGAGCATCCGCGGGTTGCTCGAGTGCTCGGCGATGATGTTCTGGGCGAAGCGGCTGCCCTGCTCGGCGGCGGTCCACGCGCCCAGGCTCTGGCGGATCGGCACGACGTCGTTGTCGATCGTCTTGGGCAGGCCGACGACGGTGAGCTCGTAGTCGTTCTCGTGGAGGTAGGCGGCGAGGTCGGCGGCCGTGGTGTTGGTGTCGTCGCCACCGATGGTGTGCAGGACGTCGACACCGTCCCTGGTCAGCTGCTCGGCCGCGACGTGGAGCGGGTCCTGGCCCTCCTGGACCAGGCCACGCTTGACGCAGTCCTTGACGTTGGTCAGCTTGACCCGGCTGTTCCCGATCGGGCTGCCTCCCCGCAGGTGGAGCAGGTGCGCCTGCGCACGGACCTCGGGGGTGACCTCCACGGAGCGGCCGGTGAGCAGCCCGGCATACCCGTCGAGGTAGGCGATGATCCGCACGTCCGGGGCGACCTCGGAGTAGCGCTCGATGAGGCCTCCGACAGCGGAGGAGAGGCAGGGGGCGAGCCCGCCTGCGGTGAGCATGGCGACGGTCTTCACGGTCATGCCGCCAGCCTATCGAGGACGGGAGGGCCGTATGCCGTGGGTCGGCTCGCGCCGGGTCGCCAGGATCCCCGCGTCAGTGGCTGGAAGTCAGCGGCCCGCGAGGAGCTCGGCGCGGACCAGCTCGGCGGTCTCGAGCATGTTCAGCGCCGAGCCCTTGCGCAGGTTGTCGCCGCTGACGAAGAACTCGAGGGTGTGCGGAGCATCGGGGCTCTGCCGGATCCGGCCGACGAAGCGCGGGTCTGCGCCGACGACGTCGGTGGGCGTGGGGAACTCGGCATGCTCCGGCTCGTCGAGCACGACGACGGCGGGTGTCTCGACGAGCGCCTGCCGCGCCTCGGTGACGGTCAGCGGCCTGGCGAAGACCGCGTGCACGGTGATCGAGTGGCTGGAGATGACCGGCACACGCACGCAGGTCACCGACACCTTGAGGTCGGGCACGGCGAGGATGCGGCGGGTCTCCTCCCGCACCTTGACCTCCTCGCTCGTCCAGCCGTCGTCGGCGAGGTGGCCGACCATCGGCAGGACGTTGAGGGCGAGCGGCCCGGGGAAGACGCCCTCACCGAGCTCGTGCTCGATGAGCCGGCGGACGTCGCCCGGGCGCTGGCCGAGCTGCCGGTTCCCCGCCACGACGGCGATCTCGTCGTAGAGCCGCTGCATCCCCTTGCGCCCCAGGCCCGAGGCCGCCTGGAGGGTGGTCACGACGACCTCCTCGAGCTGCCAGCCGGCGTGGAGGGCGGCCAGGGCGTCGATCATCGTCATGACGGTCGCGCCGGGCATCGAGATGATCCCGCGCGGCCGGTCCTTGGCCCGCAACGGGTTGACCTCGCTCACGACGAGCGGCACCCGCGGGTCGCTGCGGTAGACCGGGGAGTTGTCGATGACCACGACACCGCGCCCCGCGGCATACTCGGCCCAGCGGGGCACGATCTCCGGGGGGATGTCGACGACCGCGATGTCGACGTCGTCGAAGAAGTCCTCCGTGAGCGGCTCCACGAGGAGCTCGCGCCCGCCGACCACGATGACCTCGCCGGCGTCCTCGGGTGCGGCGGCCAGCTTGATCCGGTCCCAGACCACGCCCCGCGTCGGCAGCACCTGGAGGACCACCCTCCCCACGGCACCAGTGGCCCCGACGACGGCGAGCGTCGGCGCAGGCACAGCGGTGTGCGGGGAGGTCATGGCATCAGGGGAACGCTCCGGGTCAGCGTCCGGTTCCCGCGTAGACGACGGCTTCGCCGGAGTCCGAGTCCAGTCCGAAGGCGGTGTGCACCGCGCGCACGGCCTCCCCGAGTCGCTCCTCGCGGGTGACGACCGAGATGCGGATCTCCGAGGTCGAGATCATCTCGACGTTGATGCCGGCCTCGGCGAGGGCCTTGAAGAAGGTCGCCGAGACACCGGTGTTGGTGCGCATGCCCGCGCCGACGAGGGAGAGCTTGCCGATCTGGTCGTCGAACTGGATCGAGTCGAAGCCGACCTCGCCCTTGATCGCCTCGAGCGCCTGGAGCGCGGCCTTGCCATCGCCCTTGGGGAGGGTGAAGGAGATGTCGGTGCGGCCGGTCTCCACCGCGGAGACGTTCTGGACGATCATGTCGATGTTGAGGCCGGCCCGGGCCACCGCCTCGAAGATCTCGGCGGCCATGCCGGCCCGGTCGGGCACCCCGACGACGGTGACCTTGGCATCGCCCGGGTCGTGGGCCACTCCGGCGATGATCGGTGCTTCCACGGTCTCTCCTTCTCTCGGGTCCGCCACGATCGTCCCCACCTTGTCGGTGAAGGTCGAGCGCACGTGGATCGGCAGGTGGTAGCGGCGCGCGTACTCCACGCAGCGCAGGTGCAGGATCTTGGAGCCGCCGGCCGCCAGCTCGAGCATCTCCTCGGCGCTGATCCGATCGAGCTTGCTGGCCCGGGGCGCGATGCGCGGGTCGGCGGTGAAGACGCCGTCGACATCGGAGTAGATCTCGCACACCTCGGCCTTGAGCGCCGCCGCGAGCGCGACCGCCGTGGTGTCGGAGCCGCCGCGCCCGAGGGTGGTGATCTCCTTGGTGCTCTGGCTCACCCCCTGGAAGCCGGCGACGATGACGATGTGCCCCTCGCCGAGGGCGGTGGTGATCCGGCCCGGGGTGACGTCGATGATCTTGGCCTTGCCGTGCTCCTCGGTCGTGATGACGCCGGCCTGGCTGCCGGTGAAGGAGCGCGCGGTGAAGCCGAGGTCGTGGATCGCCATCGCGACCAGCGCCATCGAGATCCGCTCACCGGCCGTCATGAGCATGTCGAGCTCGCGCGCCGGGGGCAGCGGGCTGACCTCCTGGGCCAGGTCGAGCAGCTCGTCGGTGGTGTCACCCATCGCGGACACCACGACGCAGACGTCGTGACCGGACCGCTTGGTCTCGGTGATCCGCCGGGCGACCCGCTTGATGCTCTCGGCGTCGGCGAGCGAGGAGCCGCCGTACTTCTGGACGACGATGGGCACGAGGACTTCGCTCCTGACGTGGTCGGAAGGCCCGGGGAAAGGGCCGGTCCAGCATAACGAGGCGCCCGGCATACGGACGTCGTGACCGTATGCCGGGCGCTCACCTCACGCGCGTGGGCTCACCGCCGCGTGGGGCCGGGATCTCAGTAGTGGCTCACCACGACGGTGCCGATCGGAGCCCACGCGTAGACCTGGCCCGCGGTCGGGACCGGGAGGTTCACGCAGCCGTGCGAGCCGGTGTAGCCGAAGGAGGAGCGCCACGGCGCGCCGTGGAGGGCGTAGCCGCGGTGGAAGTAGGCCACCCACGGCACGTCCGGGGCCTCGTAGTTGGTGCCGTCGGCGTTCTCGCCGCGCATCGTCTGCTTGGCGTACTTGGCGTAGATCTTGTAGGTGCCGGTGACCGTCGGGGTCGCCGGGGCGCCGTTGACCATGGCGACCGGGCCGATGACGGCGCGCCCGCCCTCGTAGGCCGTCATGGTGTGGTTCGAGAGGTTGACGTCGACCCACTTCTCGCCCTCGGCGGCGGGGTAGGCGAGATTCTCGGCGCCGGCGGCGACCTTGCGGTCGGTCCACGTCGCCTTGGTGGTCTGGACGGCGAAGGTGCCGGCATACGGCTGTCCGCCGGCGAGGGCAGCGACGGCCGCGTCCGCGACCTCGGTCCCGTTGGTGACCTCGGCTCCGTCCTTGGCGTTCGTCGTCACCTTGAGCACCGCACCGGTGGCGGCGCTGACATTGCGGACACCGTTGACGGCCTTGACCTTCAGGCTGTCGGCCTTCGCCGTCACCCACTGCGTGACGGCGGCCTTGTCGATCGTCGGGTCGCCGGGCACGCCGTCGGTCACGGGGACCTGCACCCAGCCGGCCTTGTCCTCGGCCGAGGCCTCGAAGGTCTTGCTGTCGGCGGTGATCGCCAGCGGCGCCGCGACGATGGCGTTGGCCTTGTCGGCCACGGCCTGGGCGGCCTCGGTCGAGACCCCCGCCTCGAGGGTGACGAACTTGGCCTCGGTGCTCGCCGAGGTGAGCGTGCGCGCGGCGTTCTTGACGACGTCCTGCAGGCTCGCCGGGTCGATCGTGGTGCCGGCGACGGCCGGCGTGACGGTGAACGTGGTGCTCCCGTCGGCGCGCGCGACGGCGGCGTTGAGGGCGGGCGTGCCCTCCTTGGCGACCAGTCCACCGACGAAGTCCTCGAGGACCTTGTCGTCGACGGTGACCACGGGCTCGACGGCGTGCGGGGAGACAAGAGCCTTGGCGTAGGCCGACCAGTCGGCATTGGCCTCGAAGACCTTCGCGACGGTGGCGTCGACGTCGATCCCGACACCGAGGTCGGCCAGGGAGGCGGTCTGGGTGCCGGCGCCGGAGGTGACGGTGAGCTCGACCTTCTGGGCGCGCTCCTTGAGCGAGGTCGCGAGGTCGGCGCGCGTGAGTCCGCTGACACCCTGCCCGGAGACCGAGCTGCCGGGGAGGGCCCGGTCCTGGTAGTGCGCGGCATACGCCGTCGCGCCGGACCCGACGAGGACGGCAAGCGTCGCCCCGGTGGCGAGCAGCACCCTGGTGGTCTTCTTCACTGCAGAACGTCCTTCACACGTCGGCGGCCCCCCGGCCTGTCACAGATCGCCCTCTATCATGCCGTACGCGAGGCTGTGTGCATTACCAGCGACCACTGTGGGAGGCCACAGAGCGGGACGCTCAGCGGTGCAGCGCGTCGAATTCCGCCTCGGCCACGACCTCCGGGTCGGCGTCCAGCCGCACGTGGGAGACCAGCGACTGGACGACCCGCAGGGCCATCGCGGCCCGCTCACCCCACCCTGAGAGGTAGCTGAACTGCCACCACCACAGGGCCTCGTCGAGCCCGCCGCGCTCGTGGTGGGAGAGCCCGTGCGAGAGGGCGGCGGCGATCTCGACGAGGTCGCCGACGAGGCTGCCGCTGGTCGGGGTGGGGTCCAGGACCGGGTCGGTGACGTCGGCGTAGTCGTCGAGCCCCTCGAAGGTGGCGAGCAGGCCCGCGCGCAGGTGGTCGAGCTCGACATCGGGCCCGGCGTCGGGCTCGAACCGCTCAGCCGGCACGACGTCCTCGATCGCCCCGAGCCGGGCGCCCATGAGGAGGACCTGGGAGAGGGCGAGCAGGCACATCGGCAGGGTCGCGTCGAAGGACTCCCCGCGCGCGATGTCGCTCATCGTGCGGGCGTACATCCGCGCATCGGCGGCGCAGTCGTCGGCGAGCACCTGCAGCTCGCTGCGGTCCTCAGGCATGGATCAACGTCCTTCCCTCGAAGGCCCGACCGAGGGTGACCTCGTCGGCGTACTCGAGATCGCCACCGACCGGCAGGCCGGAGGCCAAGCGGGTGACCCGGAGCTCGAGGTCCTTGAGCAGCCGCCCGAGGTAGGCGGCGGTCGCCTCGCCCTCCAGGTTGGGGTCGGTCGCGATGATCACCTCGGTGACCGCGCCACTGGACAGGCGCGCCATGAGCTCGGTGAAGCGCAGGTCGCTGGGCCCGACGCCGTCGATCGGGCTGATCGCGCCACCGAGCACGTGGTAGGTGCCGCGGAACTCCCGGGTGCGCTCGATGGCGACGACGTCCTTGGGCTCCTCGACGACGCAGATCGCGCTCGGGTCGCGGCGCGGGTCGCTGCACACCCGGCACATCGGGGCCTCGGCGACGTTGAAGCAGCGTTCGCAGTAGCGGACCTTCTCCTTGACCGCGGTCAGGGCGGCGGCGAGGCGCTCGACGTCGACGGCGTCGGCCTGGAGCAGGTGGAAGGCGATGCGTTGGGCACCCTTGGGACCGACCCCGGGCAGCCGCCCGAGCTCGTCGATGAGGTCCTGGACCGCGCCTTCGTACACGAGGTCAGACCAGGTGGTAGTCGCCGGCCTCGGCGAGCGCCTCGGCGACCTCGTCGGGCGTGACGGTCCGCAGGGCCTCGACGGTGACGATCGACTCGCCACCCTTGACGACCTCGACGCCGACGCTGGTGACGTCGTCGATCGCCGAGAGCTCGTCGATGACGGCGTTGGCGCAGTGCCCGCAGGTGAGGCCGGTCGCACCGAAGGTCTGGGTGGTGGTCTCGGGCTGTTCGGTCTCGGGGATCTCGTTCATGGACGAAAGCGTATGCCGTGGGGCCGACACCGTGCCGCACGCGCGATGTGTTGTCGGCGGCGTCGGAGCGTGGCCTCAGACAGCGAGCGCGGCGCCGGACTCCGGCGGCAGCTCGTTGTAGGCGTCGACCCGCTCCTGCCCGGACAGCGCGGCGATCGCGGTCATCACCTCGTCGGTGAGCTCGCGACGGGCCCGGCCGGCCGGCATACCGGCATAGCGCTCCGGGGAGATCGGCCGACCGAAGGCGACACGCACCTTGGCCAGCGAGGGCAGCCGGCTCCCGACCGGCTGGACCTTGTCGGTGCCGACCAGCCCGACCGGCACCACCGGGACGCCCGCGGTGAGCGCGAGCCAGGCGACGCCGGTGCGGCCCCTGTAGAGCCGGCCGTCGCGGGAGCGGGTGCCCTCGGGATAGATGCCGAAGGCGCGACCCTCCTTGAGGACCTCGAGGGCGAGCTCCAGCGACTCCTGCGCGGCTCGCGAGGAGTGCCGGTCGACCGGGATCGCCTGGGAGCCGACGAAGAAGCCGCGCCGGATGGCGCCCATGACGCCGGTGCCGGTGAAGTAGTCGGACTTGGCGAGGAAGCTCACCGGGCGCGGGCTCGCGATCGGGATCGCGAAGGAGTCGATGAAGGAGAGGTGGTTGCTGGCGAGGATGACGCCACCGGTGCGCGGGATGTGCTCGCGGCCGGTGATGGTGGGGCGCCAGATCCCCTTCGCGAGCGGCACGACCGCCGCCTTGCCCAGGTGGTAGAACGCGGTCACGTGGTCTGGTCCTTGATGATCGTGGCGCCGAGGAGTCGCTCGACGACCGGCACGCCCACGTCCCCGAGGGCCTCGATGTCCTCGTCATCGTCGCTGACGGCGGAGTCGTCGGCGACGTGCGTCTCGGGATCCGGCGTCCGCGCGGCCTCCAGGCGGGCCCGCTCGAGCGGGGTCAGGTGGGCCTCGTCGGCCGGTGCGGCGTTGTCCACTCCGGCCTCCGGGCCGTCGGCCCCGCCGGGCAGGGCGGTCCCGGCCGGCCCCTCGGTGGCCCACGAGGGCGCCGACCCGGGAGCCGAGGGCAGGTCGGACCAGCTCTGCTCGGAGGCGCGGGGGTCCACGTGCGCTGCCTCGGGTGCCGCTCCCGGGGCCGCCGCTCCCGGGGCTCCCGGTGCCGCCGAGCCGGGGCCCGGCGTCCACGGGGACCGGGTCGGAGCGGCGCCGGTCGGTGTCGGCGCCTCCTGGACGCGGGCGGTCGGGTCCGGGGGCAGCACCGGGGCCACGCCGCGGTGACTGGTGGCGTCCTCGCCCCCGGTGGCGGGCACGCCGTGCACCTGCGCCTCGACGCCGAGCACGTCGATGAGCGCCTGGCGGACGTAGTCGGCGTGGGCGCCCCGGCGGAAGGTCTGGGTCAGGCCGGAGGTCGCGATGCCGAGCACGAGGCGCTGGCCGTCGTAGTCGAGCACCTGGGCATGCTCGGACACGAAGGTCCACGTGGTGCGCCGCAGCTCGAAGAGCTTGGCGAGGACGTCCGGCCAGGAGCGGCGGATCGCGGCCACGTCCAGTCCGCCGGGTCCCTTGGGCGAGGCTGCTTCGGACACGGGCGCAGGGGCCGCCGGTTCGGGGCCGGAAGGGCCCGAGCTCGCGTGGACCGCCGGCGGACGCCCCGCCGCATCGGCCGGTCGCGCGACGTCCTCCAGTGCCGTCGGGGACGGGACGTCCGCGGGCGGCGGGACCATCGACGGGACCGGAGACGAGGGTGCCGGGGTCGGCGCCATCGGCGGGGAGGGATGCGCCGAGGGGGGCAGCGGCTGCGTCGAGGTGGGTCGGGGCAGCGCGGGCTGGGCCGCGGTGGGGACCCCACCGACGTCGAGGCGACGTTCGAGGCGATCGAGGCGCGCGGCATACCCGGCCTCACCCGCCGCCCCGGGAAGGAGGATGCGGGCCGCGATCAGCTCGAGCTGGAGCCGGGGCGCCGTGGCCCCGGTCATCTCGGTGAGGCCGGCGTTGACGATGTCGGCGGCGCGGGAGAGCGCGCCCGGCCCGAAGGCGACGGACTGTGCCCGCATCCGGTCGAGCTGGTCGGTGGGCACGCCCCGCAGCACGGCGGCCGCACCGTCCGGGATGGCGGCGACGACGATGAGGTCGCGCAGGCGCTCGAGGAGGTCTTCGACGAAGCGGCGTGGATCCAGGCCGGTCTCGATGACGCGCTCGATCGCCCGGAACACCCCAGCGGCGTCCCCGGCGCCGAAGGCGTCGATGGTGGCATCGAGCAGCTCGCCGTCGGTGAAGCCGAGCAGCGCCGCGGCCGACTCGTAGGTGAGTCCCTCGGCGCCGGAGCCGGCGATGAGCTGGTCGAGGACCGAGAGCGAGTCACGCACCGAGCCGCCACCGGCCCGGATGACGAAGGACAGCACGCCCGGGGCGACGCTCACGCCCTCCTGGGTGCACAGGTGCTCCATGTACTCCTGGAGCTGCCCTGGCGGCACGAGCCGGAAGGGGTAGTGGTGCGTGCGGGAGCGGATCGTGCCGATGACCTTCTCCGGCTCGGTCGTCGCGAAGACGAACTTCACGTGCTCGGGCGGCTCCTCGACGATCTTGAGCAGGGCATTGAAGCCCTGCGGCGTCACCATGTGCGCCTCGTCGATGATGTAGATCTTGTAGCGGCTCTGCGCCGGGCCGTAGCTCGCGCGCTCCCGCAGGTCGCGAGCGTCGTCGACGCCGCCGTGGCTGGCCGCGTCGATCTCGATGACGTCGACGGTGCCGGCGCCCCCACGAGCCAGGGCCACGCACGAGTCACACGTGCCGCAGGGCTCGGGCGTCGGGCCCTGCTCGCAGTTCAGGCACCGGGCGAGGATCCGGGCGCTCGTCGTCTTGCCGCAGCCGCGCGGACCACTGAAGAGGTACGCGTGGTTGACCCGGCCGGTGCGCAGCGCCTGGATGAGCGGAGCGGTGACGTGCTCCTGACCGATGACGTCGGCGAACGTCTCGGGCCGGTAGCGGCGATAGAGCGCGACGGTCACGGAACTCACCCTAGCCGCGGCCGCCCACAGCCGGTATGCCGTGCACAGGCCCCCGTGGAGCCCGCACCAGGGCTCGGGGCTGGGTAGGTTGGCAGGCATGACCGGGGAACTCGTCCTCGTCGCCAATGCCGGCGACGCCACCGTGAGCGCCTTCATCCTCGATGCCGCCGGCCAGCGGCTCGTCCCCCTCGCCACCAGCGCGGTCGGCCGAGGCTGCTCGACCTTCGCCGTCGACGAGGCGCGCGACCTGGTCTACGCCAACACCAAGGGCGACGCGGACGGTGCCGGAGAGGGCATCGACGTCTTCCGGCTGGACCGGGCCGCCGGCACGCTCGAGCAGGTCGGGCACCGCGACACCGAGGGCAACCTCGCCTACCTCGCGCTCGCCCATGACGGCGCGGTCCTCGCCGGAGCGGCCTACCACGCGGGCTTCGCCGCGACCTGGTGCGTGGACGGGACGGGCGGGATCGGCGAACCGGTCGCCAGGGTCGACTGGCCCAATGCGCACTGCGTGGCCGCGGTCGAGGGCAACCTCTACGTCGTCTCCCTGGGTGCCGACGCAATCGGGCAGTACGACCTCTCCCCCGCCGGCGAGCTCAACCCGCTCGACCCGGTCGCGGCGGAGGCTCCGGCCGGCAGCGGTCCGCGCCACCTCGTCCTGGGCGCTGAGGGGGCCCTCGCCTTCGTCGTCACCGAGTTCTCCGGCGAGGTGCTCAGCTACGACCGGGACCCCGCCACGGGTGCCCTCACCCTCGCCGGTGCAGCCGTGGCCCACGCGTCCGATCGCGGGCTGGGCCACAGCCGCTACGGCGCGGACCCGCGCGCCGAGCACCTCATCTGGGGCGCCGATGTCCACCTCGCGCGCGGCGGGCACGTCCTGCTCGCCTCCGAGCGGACCGAGAGCACGATCGCCAGCCTGCGGGTCGACGCCGGCGGCCGGGTCGGCGACCTCGTCGAGGTCCTCGACACCGAGCGGCAGCCCCGCGGCTTCGCGGTCAGCCGTGACGGGCGGTACGCCGTGGTCGCGGGCGAGGCCTCCACCGACGTCTCGCTCGTCGCCATCGGCGCCGACGGGTCGCTGCGCACCCTGTCGTATGCCGCGACCGGTCGCGGAGCCAACTGGGTGCGCACCCTCCCCCGTGGCTGACGGCGGCGGCGTCCTCGTCGCGCGCGAGGTCTCGAAGTCGATCGACGGCGTCCACCTCCTCGCCCCGGTCTCCCTGACGGCGACCCCGGGCACGGCGACCGTCCTGCGCGGGCCGAACGGCGCCGGCAAGACGACCCTGCTCCGCCTCCTCGCCGGCCGCACCGACCCGAGCAGCGGCGCCGTGACCCTCGACGGCGAGCCCGTCGACGAGCGCAAGCCGGCCACCCGCGATGCCGTGGCGAGCCTGCTCGGCGCGCCCTCGGCATACCCCGACCTCACCCTGCGTGACCACCTCACGCTGGTCGACGCGACCTGGGGACGCGACCCGGCGACGTGCGAGGAACGGGTCCACGACTGCCTCGTCGAGCTGACGATCGCCCCCTTCGCGGGCCGCTTCCCCCACGAGCTGTCCTCGGGGCAGACCCAGCTGTTCCACCTGGCGCTCGTCCTGTTCCGGCCCGCGCGCGTGCTCCTCCTCGACGAGCCGGAGCAGCGCCTCGACAGCGAGCGTCGGGCCCTGGTCACCGACCTGCTCGGCCGGCGCCGTGACACGGGCACGACGCTCGTGCTCGCCTGCCATGACCCGGCTATCACCGACGCCCTCGCCGACGCCGTGATCGACATCCACGCCGCGGACGCCCCCGACGCGCCATGACCAGGGACCGGGACCGGATCGAGGACGCCGATCACGTCCTCCACGGGCCCGACGGCTCCGGCCTCGTCGGCAGGGTGCTCTACGCCGTCTACGTCACGGCCTTCCTCGCGCTGATCTACGCCTACACCGTCCTGCGCGCCGTCCTAGTGTCCAGCGACACGGCGTGGATCCGTGCGGCCTTCGCCGGGTGGCAGGGCGCGGCCGTCGGGGCCGGCACGCTGGGACTGCTCGCCTGGGGCGCGTGGTGGCTCGGCGGCCGGCGCGGCCCGGCGACCCCGCCCCTGCCCTGGGTCGACCACGTCGTCGCCTCGAGCATCGACCGTGCCGAGTCCGTCCGCCCGTGGTGGCGCGCGGCCCTGCTCGGGGTGAGCGGGTGCAGCGCCGTCCTCGGCGGGGTGCTCGCCGCCGCCGTGTATGCCGCGGGGCTGGCTCCGCCTGCCGCCGTCCCGCTCGGGGTGGTCGCCGGTGGCGCGCTCGCCGCTGCCCTCTGTTGGCTCTGGCTCCTCGCCCAGGCGCGGGCGTCGCGACGCCAGGCCGATCCTCCGGCACTCCCGCCGCGCGCAGCCCTGCGCGCGCTGGCCCTGGACGACCTGCGGGCCCATGCCCGGCGCAGCCAGCGCCTCCACGGCGCAGTCCTCTCCGGGGACCCCCGCGCGGCGCGACTCCAGGTGGCCAGCCCGATCCGGCGGGGACGCGGCCTGCGCCTTCGCCCCGGGCGCCCGCTCCTCACCCTCGTCCGTCGCGACCTCCTCGGCCTGCGCCGCCAGCCGGGGTCCGCGCTGGCCGGTGCGGTGCTCTCGGTCATCGGCCTCTGGCTCTGCTCTGCCACCGCCCTCGACAGCACGACCCCGATCCCGGTCACCGTGCTCGGAGTGGGGTTGGCTCACCTCGCCGTCGGCCAGTGGGCCCAGGGCCTGAGGTATGCCGCCGACGGGCTCTCCTCGTCCGCGGTCCTCGGCGGCTCGCCGGCCCGTCGGGCGCTGGCTCACTCGGTCGTCCCCCTCCTCTCCCACGTGGCGCTGGCGCTCCCGGTCGCCGTCGTCGCCTGGCTCGTGGCGGGACGCGCCGCCCCGGCGCCGGCCCTCCTGTGCGCCCTGGCCGCTCTCGGCCTGCTGCTCGTCGGCGGGCACTGGTGGTCGGCCTTCCGGGTGGCCCACCCCGAGGCGGCCTTCGTCCCGGAGATGGGGCCCTTCCTGCTGGCGCTCGCCGTGGCCCGGCCCTGGCTCGTGGTGCTCGCGGCCGGCACCGTCGCCCTCCAGCGCCTGGCCGAGGCGCCCCTGCCCTGGCTCTCGGTCCTCGCCCTCGCCGCCGTCGGGCTCGGCACGCTGTGGCGCGGACGCGCGCTGCTCCGGCAGCTGGTCAGCGAGGGCCGCTGACCAGGCTGACGTGGGAGGCGAGCGGGCGGCATACGCTGGGTGAATGCGCATCGACGTCTGGTCCGACTTCCTCTGCCCCTTCTGCCACCTCGGGCGGCGCCAGCTCCAGCTCGCGCTCGAGCAGTTCGAGCACGCCGACGAGGTGGACGTCATCTGGCACAGCTTCCAGCTCGACCGCAATGCCCCCGCCGAGCTCGAGGGCAGCAACGTCCAGCGGGTCGCCGACAAGTACGGCGTGAGCCTGGAGCAGATGGAGCAGACCCACCGCGCGATGGCCGAGGCCGCGGCCGAAGTCGGGCTGGACTTCCAGTGGGACAGGACGCGCGGGGGCAACTCCTACGACGCGCACCGCCTCCACCACTACGCGCGCTCGGTGGGCCGCGAGCAGGAGTTCATGGACCGGCTCATGCGCGGGTGGTACTCCGAGGGAGCCTCGCTCGGCGACCACGACACGCTCGTGACGCTGGCGACCGAGGCCGGGCTCGAGGAGGGTGCGGTGCGCGAGGTCCTCGGCAGTGACGACTTCGGCCAGGAGGTGCGCACCGACCTGGCCCTCGCCGGCTCGATCGGCATCTCCTCCGTGCCGACCTTCGTGCTCGACCAGAAGTACGGCGTCTCCGGCGCCCAGGGCGTCGAGTCGATCCTGGGTGCCCTCCGCTACGCCTGGGACGACCAGGGCAACCGTCCCGAGCCCGCCTCCGGAGGCGGCTGTGGCGGCGGCTGCTGCGGTGGCGCCTGCGGGTCGGGCGGCGAGGCTGCCGATGAGGCCGCCGACGGCGCCCCGGGCTCTGCCGACTCCGTCAGCTGTGGCAGCGAGGGCTGCGGCGGTGGGTCGTGCGGCGAGGGCGGGATCTGCGGCAGCCACGACGGGCACGACTCCCACGACGAGCACCAGCACGCGCACAGCTCCTGAGGTGACGCTCATGCGTGCCGGGGGTGCGGCATACGACTCGCTCGGCACGCACTCCGCGCGCAAGCCCACCCGCCTGCGTGCCGGGGGTGCGGCATACGACTCGCTCGGCACGCACTGATGACACAGAGCGGCACCCCGCGTACCTGGAAGAGCTCACCTGCCCTTGCTGCATTCCTGCCCTGGGGGAGTTCAGTGAGGTACCACCACACGGGGTGCCAGCACCCACTCTAGGCGGCGGCTCCCGGCGCGGGAAATCCTCTGGACCATCCCAGTGGCTGACTGTCGCGTAACCCACCCGTGGGGATAGCATCAGCCGACCTCCGCCACGGGTATGAGCCCGATGCGCGAAACCCCTCCTCCAGGACCCCTGCCACCATGAGACCCCGCGAGTTCTTCACGCTGCTTGCGCGCGTGCTCGCTGTCGCGTGGCTGCTCGCCCTCGCCGCCGGCGGGGTGGCCCTGGGCACGCGGGCCGGTGCTTCCCCGGGGACCGGACGGACCGTCCTCCTCGCCGGAGGGGGCCTCCTGGCCGGAGCCATGGCGGCCTACGGGCTCGGTGTGCTGGCGCTCTGGGGCAACCACCGGTGGCGCAACACCATCGTGCTTCGCGCCCTCGTCGCCGGCACGATCCCCTTCGGGTCGTTGGTCTTCGTCCGGTGGGCGGACAAGCGGCGGCGCCGGGAACTGAGCGGTGACTGGCGGCTCGGGCGCAACGGGTCCTACGCCTACTCGCTGCCGGAACGCATCGTGGCCTGGGCGACGCGGAATCCTTGGCTGGCAGCCCTCTCAGCCGCCGTCATCGTCGGCGCCGCGGCGGCGCTCGTAGTGTGGGGCGGTCCGCGCCTGACGTGGACCCGCTGACCAGGGGGTCAACGGCAGACGAGGGTTGTGACATCGATGGGCCCTGCGGCACCGACTCCTGGCGACGGCGAGCCTGATCGCTGCCCTCACCGCCGACCTGACCGCGGTGGCCTCGAGCAGCTCCGCCGACTGAGCCCAAGGTCGCCTCGACATCGCGAAGGTGGACGCCAGCGGCATCCTTCTGCCGGGTGCGTCGATCGAGGCCTGGTCCTGCACCTTCTGGGGCAATGAGCCCGCCTGGCAGTGCCAGTCACTCAACGACTACCCGGGCGGGCTGGCCCGGGACACCTCGATCTGGGGCACCGGCCCGGTCCCCGGTCGCCTCCTCACCATCGGATGCCTCCAACCGCTCGACCGCACGCAGCGCTCGAGCCAGAACGTCGTCGTCGTGTGGTCCTTCGACCGGGTGGCCGGCTGAGAGCCCGATTTCGGACGCGTGCGTGACTCGGGTAATCTCCTCCGCTGGAGGATTCGCATAGTGGCCTAGTGCGCACGATTGGAAATCGTGTTGGGATAAAACCCTCGGGGGTTCAAATCCCCCATCCTCCGCCATGTGAAACGCCCCGCCTCGTGCGGGGCGTTTCGCTTTCCACCGCTCAGGTGAGCAGCCGCCAGACCCCCCAGGTGGCCGCCCCGAGGGCGAGGGCGAAGCTCGCGTTCCACACCCAGGCCGGTATGCCGGTCAGTCGCCGCAGCGTGCCCGGGTCACTGCCTGCGCTGGGTTGGGTCACGACGGTCGCGAGGTGCCGCCACCCGCCGATGAGGAGGACGAGGGCAGTCCCGGTGAGCACCTGGGCCTGGCGGGTGTCCTCGCGCCACCACCACAGCGCGGCGAGGGCGGCAGCGACGGCGAGCACGACGACGGCGGTCAGCGCCGACCGCACCCGCGGGAGGGCGAAGAGGAGGACGGCCAGTGCCACGGCGAGGAGGAGCGCGGCATACCTGTGCGCCACGGCGGCGACGAGCCCGACGGCGACGATCCCGGGCGCGGGATAGCCCGCCCACGTGGTGGCCGCGCGGCCCGGCCCTCGTGGCGGGCCCACGGTCACCGCGTGGCCGCTCATGTCCCCGCGGAGGACGAACCCGGTGAACCGACGCCCCACGGCGACACCGACCACGGCATGGCCGAGTTCGTGGACGAGGGTGACCCCGAGACGCAGCCACCGCCACACCGGGTCGACGAGGACGACGACGAGCGAGGTCAGAACCACGACCCCCAGGGTCGCCAAGGACAGCTCGGGCGTGGCCTGGGCCGGGGCGAGCCGGGCCAACAGCTCATCGGGCCAGGACATGGCGGCACCGTACCCGCGCAGGCTGTCAGCCCCGTGAGCGCTCCGTCTACTGTGTTGGTCGAAGCATGTAGGCCGCCCTGACGAAGGAGTCCGGATGTGGGTTCTCGGCGGATACCAGAGCGACTTCGCCCGCAACCTCGCGCGTGAGGGCGTGGGCATCGACGGGCTGGTCCGGGAAGTCGTCGAGGGCGCCCTCACCTCAGCCGGCCTGCCGGGCTCGGAGGTCGGGGTCATTCACGTCGGCAATGCCTTCGGCCAGCTCTTCACCGGGCAGGGGCACCTCGGGGCGATGCCGGCCACGGTGCACGACGAGCTCTGGGGCACGCCCTTCTCCCGCCACGAAGCGGCCTGCGCCTCCGGCAGCATCGCGGTCCTCGCCGCCATGGCCGACCTCGAGTCCGGAGGCTACGACTGCGCCCTCGTCCTCGGCATCGAGCTCGAGAAGACGCAGGGCAGCGACGAGGCCGCCCGCACGCTCGGGGCAGCCGCCTGGGTCGGGCACGAGGCCGAGGGCGTGACCTACGTCTGGCCCCGTTCGCACAGACCCGTGGGTGGCAGGTGCCGGACGACCTGTCCGACCCGGCCGTCAATCCGGTGATCGAGGGGCCGGTGCGGCGCTTCGACTGCAGCCAGATCACCGACGGCGGCGCCGGCGTCGTCCTCGTCTCGGACCGGTGGCGGCGGGAACACCCCGACGCGCGGCCGATCGCGCGGATGGAGGGCTGGGGGCACACGACGGTCGGGCTGGCGCTGCAACCGAAGCTGGACCGGTCCGAGGGTGAGCCCTATGTCATGCCGCACGTGCGTCGCGCGGCCCTGGACGCCTTCGACCGGGCTCGGACCGACCTTGAGGGCATCGACGGCTTCGAGGTGCACGACTGCTTCGCACCGAGTGAGTACCTCGCCATCGACCACCTCGGCCTCACCGGGCCGGGTGAGTCCTGGAAGGCGATCGAGAACGGTGACCTCGCGCGCGACGGCTCCTTCCCGATCAATCCCGGGGGTGGCCTCATCGGCGGCGGTCACCCCGTGGGCGCGACCGGGGTACGGATGCTGCTCGACGCCTCGCTGCAGGTCAGTGACCGGGCCGGAGCGGTCCAAGTGGACGGCGCCCGGCGATTCGGCACCCTCAACATCGGTGGCAGCACCGCCACCGTCGTCAGCCTCGTCGTCGGCGCCGTCCCGGACTGATCGGCCACGACGAGGGGTGGCGCCCACCGCTCCACGGTGGGACAGTCAGCCATGAGCATCGAGGCTGCCTCCGGCGCAGGCTCCGTGCCGCCGCCAGCGGCTCCCGTCGGTGCGGACTCCGCCGCACTCGCGGACCACTCCGTCGCGCCGCGCTCGTGTCTGGTTCTGGCTCACCGTCGGCTGCGCGCCGCTCGCCTACGCCGCGTATGCCGTCACCGAGCTCCTCGGGGTGGGCGCCACGCCCGCACGACGGCGCACCGGCGGGCTCGGCTTCGTGATCGGTTGCCTCCTCGCCATCGGCCTGGCCGTCTCGGCGGACACGCTGCGCTCCACGTTCGGCGTGCACCTCCCGCTGTGAGGGACGCCGCTCGGCGCGGCATACGGCACGCTCGGCCAAGGTCACATCGCAAGCGGTGGCGACCCACGTGACCCGCGCGCCACGATGGCGACCATGAGCAATGGGGCCTACGCAGCGGCATACGAGCAATCGATCAGCGACCCGACCGCCTTCTGGGGCGAGGCGGCCAAGGCCGTCGAGTGGATCACCGAGCCGACGACGGTGCTCGACGACTCCAACCCGCCGTTCTATCGGTGGTTCGCCGGCGGCAGCCTCAACACCTGCTTCAACGCCCTGGACCGCCACGTCCGCGACGGCCGCGGCGACCAGGTCGCGCTCTACTACGACTCCCCCGTCACTGACACGAAGTCCCAGTACACGTATGCCGAGCTGCTCGACGAGGTGGCCCGCTTCGCCGGGGCGCTGCGCGGCCTGGGCGTCGAGAAGGGCGACCGCGTCGTCGTCTACATGCCGATGGTCCCCGAGGCCGTCATCGCGATGCTCGCCTGCGCGCGCCTGGGCGCGATCCACTCGGTCGTCTTCGGCGGCTTCGCCCCGGCCGAGCTGGCCGCCCGCATCGAGGACGCCACCCCCAAGGTGATCGTCTCGGCCAGCTGCGGCATCGAGCCGAGCCGGACCATCCCCTACAAGCCCTTCCTCGACGGCGCGATCGAGCGCAGCAGCCACAAGCCGCAGACGTGCGTCATCCTCCAGCGCCCGCAGGTGCGGGCCGAGATGGGTGAGCGCGACGTCGACTGGCGCGAGCTCGTCGAGGGCGCGGAGCCGGCCGACTGCGTCGAGGTCGCCGCGACCGACCCGCTCTACATCCTCTACACCTCCGGCACGACCGGCCGGCCCAAGGGCATCGTGCGCGACAACGGTGGTCACGCCGTCGCCCTCACCTGGTCGATGAAGAACATCTACGACATCGGCCCGGGGGACGTCTGGTTCACCGCCTCCGACGTCGGCTGGGTCGTCGGCCACTCCTACATCGTCTATGCCCCGCTCCTCGTGGGCGCGACGACGATCGTCTACGAGGGCAAGCCGGTGGGCACGCCCGATGCCAGCGCCTTCTGGCGGATCATCGGCACCTACGGCGCCAAGGCGATGTTCACCGCGCCGACGGCCTACCGGGCGATCAAGAAGGAGGATCCGCGCGCCGAGCTCAAGGAGCAGTACGACCTCTCCGGCCTCAAGACCGTCTTCCTCGCCGGTGAGCGCCTCGACCCCGACACCTACCACTGGGCCGACGACATCCTCGGGGTGCCCGTCGTGGACAACTGGTGGCAGACCGAGACGGGCTGGCCGATCGCGGCCAACCTGCGCGGCCTCGAGCCGATGCCGATCAAGCCGGGCTCACCGTCGGTGCGCGTGCCGGGCTACAACGTGCAGGTCCTCGACGACACCGCCCAGCAGGTGCCGGCGGGCCAGGAGGGCGCAATCGCGATCAAGCTGCCGCTCCCCCCGGGCACGCTGCCCACGCTCTGGCAGGACGACGAGCGCTACGTCTCGGGCTACCTCTCGGTCTACGACGGCTACTACCTCACCGGCGACGGCGGTCTCATCGACGAGGACGGCTATGTCTACGTCATGGGCCGCACCGACGACGTCCTCAACGTGGCGGGGCACCGCCTCTCCACAGGCTCCATCGAGGCCGCGCTCGCCGGTCACCCCGATGTCGCCGAGTGCGCCGTCATCGGTGTCGCCGACGACTTCAAGGGCCAAGTGCCGCGCGGCCTGGTCGTCCTCAAGGCCGGCGTGGACGCCGAGGCCGAAGGCCCCCGCATCACCAAGGAGCTCGTCCAGCGGGTGCGTGACGAGGTCGGGGCGGTCGCCAGCCTGCGCCAGGTCGACATCGTCGGCGGCCTGCCCAAGACCCGCTCCGGCAAGATCCTCCGCAAGACGATGCGCGAGATGGCCGACGGCAAGACCCCCACGATCCCGGGCACCATCGAGGACGTCACCGTCCTCGACCGCCTCGCGGACGTGCTGCGGGGCCCGTCGGCCTGACCCCTGAGCCAGGTGGGCGCCCGCTGTCCCTGAGCGTCGGCGCCCACCTGCCCCACGGTGCGGCAGGATCGAGGGCGTGCTCGACGTCCTCTCCGGCTTCGCGACCATCGCGGCCGTCATCGGCGTCGGCGCCATCGTCGCCCACTTCAAGGTGGTGGACCTCGGGGCGAGCGTCCTGCTCAACCGGGTCGCCTTCTTCGTCGCCTCACCGGCGCTGCTGCTCACCACCATTGCCGCCACTGACGTCTCGCACGTGCTGTCGGCCAACCTGCTCGCCACCGCCGCCGGCGTGGCCGTCCCCGCGATCACGTATGCCGTCGTCGGACGTCGCGTGTGGCGTCGCCGTCCCGGGGAGGTCGTCATCGGCAGCCTCGCGAGCTCCTACGTCAACGCCGGCAACCTCGGGATCCCGGTGGCCGCGTACGCCCTGGGCAGCGCCTCCTTCGTCGCCCCGACCCTGCTGCTGCAGCTGCTCGTCCTGCAGCCGGCAGCCCTGGCCCTGCTCGACTCGGACCGGTCGGGGCGTCGGCCACGGGTCGGCGAGGTGCTGCGTCGACCGTTCACCAACCCACTGACGATCGGCACCCTCGTCGGCCTGCTGCTCGCGGTGACCGGCTGGCGGCTCCCGACGCCGGTCCTGGCACCGATCGAGCTGATCGGGGCCATGGCGGTGCCGGGCATGCTGCTCGCCTACGGCATCGCCCTGCGCCTCGGGCCGGGCCTCGGCGGTGACCTGCCGGCCGGTGAACTCGCCCTGACGACCGGGCTCAAGCTCGTGGTCCAGCCGCTCGTCGCCTGGGCCGTGGCGGCAGGACTGCTCGGCCTGCAGGGCCATGCCCTCCTCGCCGTGGTCGTCTGCTCGGCGCTGCCGACCGCGCAGAACATCTTCGTCCACGCGACCCGCTACGACCGCGCGACCACCCTCGCCCGGGACACGATCCTGCTCACGACCATCGGCGCGGTGCCGGTCATCCTCCTTGCCACCTACCTGCTCGGGCGGTGAGCCGACCGGCGAAGCCGGGCACACGGCATACGAACCCTTGCCCGGTATCCGCCCCCCAACCTCTGCTAGCAGAGGAAAGTTCACGGCACCCCAAGGAGCTCCATGGGGTGACGTGACGTGAGCCGTCTTAGCAGAGGTTGCGGGGAGTGGCGGGGTCAGCGACGGCGCGAGGTGCCGAAGATCGAGCGGGTGATCTCGCGGCCGATGACCGTGCCGGCCGAGCGCAGCATCGACTTGAAGGCGCTGCTCTTCACGACCGACTCGACCATGCCCGGCTCCTCGGCCTGGCGCTGGGACTCCCGCGCCTGGGCCTTCTCCGCGGCGAGCCGGTCCTTCTCGGCCTGCTTGGCGGCCGCCGCCTGCTCCTTCTCCGCCGCCTTCGCCGCGGCCTCACGGACCTTGGCGTTCTCGGCCTCGACCTGCGCCGCCTTCTCGGCCTCGGTGCGGGCGACCGCAGCCTTGCCGAGCATCTCCGAGGCGCTCTCGCGGTTGATCGCCGTGCCGTACTTCGTCGCCAACGGCGAGGCCGCGATCGCCGCGTCGAGGACACCGGGCTCCGAGGGGCCCATCAGCGACTCGGGCGCGCGCATCCTCGTCCAGGCCACCGGGGTCGGCGCGCCACGCTCGGACAGGACCGTGATGACCGCCTCACCGATGCCCAGGCTGGTGAGCAGCTTCTCCATGTCATAGGCGGTGTTCGGGTAGGTCTTGATCGCGTCCCGGAGCGCCTTGGCGTCGTCGGGGGTGAAGGCGCGCAGGGCATGCTGGACGCGGTTGCCGAGCTGGGCGAGGACGTCGCCGGGCACGTCCTTGGGGGACTGGGTGACGAAGAAGATGCCGATCCCCTTGGAGCGGATCAGGCGCACCGTCTGCTGGATCTGGTCGAGGAAGTCCTTGCTCGCGTCGTTGAAGAGCAGGTGGGCCTCGTCGAAGAAGAAGACGAGCTTGGGCTTGTCCACGTCCCCGACCTCGGGCAGGTCGTGGAAGAGGTCGGCGAGCAGCCACATGAGGAAGGTCGAGAACAGCTGCGGCCGGTCCTGCACGGCCGGCAGCTCGAGCATCGAGACCAGGCCACGGCCGTCGGCGGCGGTGCGGAGCAGGTCGTTGGTGTCGAACTCGGGCAGCCCGAAGAAGACGTCCGCGCCCTGGGCGGAGAAGTTCACCAGCTCCCGCAGGATGACGCCTGCGGTCGCGGCCGACAGGCCCCCGAGCTCCTTGAGCTCGGCCTTGCCCTCGTCGGAGACGAGGAAGGTGATGACGTCACGCAGGTCCTGGATGTCGTCGAGCCAGAGGCCACGCGTGTCGGCGTAGTGGAAGACCAACCCCAGGCTGGACTCCTGGGTCGCGTTGAGCCCCAGGCACTTGCTGAGCAGGGTCGGCCCGAACATCGACACCGACGCCCGGATCGGGATGCCCTTGCCCATGCCGCCCAGGGAGTAGAACTCGACCGGGTATGCCGTGGGCTCCCACTGCATCCCGATGTCGCGCGCGCGGGCGGTGATCTTGTCATTGGCCACGCCGGGGGTCGCCATGCCGGACAGGTCGCCCTTGATATCGGCGAGGAACACCGGAACACCCTGCTCGACGAGCTGCTCGGCCATCAGCTGGAGGGTCTTGGTCTTGCCGGTGCCGGTGGCGCCGGCCACGAGGCCGTGTCGGTTCATCACCGACAGCGGGATCTTCACCTGCGCGTCGCGATAGGCCGTGCCGTCGAGGACGGCGGCGCCGAACTCGAGCGAGGGGACGTCGAAGGCGTAACCCGCCGCGATCTCGGCGATCTGGCCGGGCAGGGCGGGGCTGGCGGGAGCAGGCGTGGGGGCGTCGGTCACGGGCCCAAATCTAGCCGCCCACTACAGTTGAGCACGTGATCTTCAAGGCCGTGGGTGACTCGCGCCCGTACCCCGACCACGGGCTGACCTCCCGCCAGTGGACGGACGTGGCGCCGCGACTGGTGCGCCTCGACGACCTCATCACCACCAAGCGCACGCTCGACCTGCAGATGCTCCTCTCCGAGGACTCCACCTTCTACGGCGACCTGTTCGCCCACGTCGTGGAGTGGCAGGGCGAGCTCTACCTCGAGGACGGACTGCACCGCGCCCTGCGCGCAGCCATCCACCAGCGACCCACCCTCCACGCCCGCGTATTCGTCGTGCCATGAGCCGCGACGAGGGGTACGACGAGGCCTACGACGAGGACGCCTACGAGGAGTCCCCGGCGGAGGCCGCGCACCGTCGCCGCCGCCGCAAGTCCCTCATCACAGTGGGCGTCCTGCTGCTCGCGCTCTTCTTCGCGTTCTGGTGGGCCTACTCCTACTACAAGGCGAGCTCCACCGGCTCGAGCACGACGACGGCTGCCTGCCGCACGCCCGGCCCCGAGGAGATGACGCCGGCCAAGGTCACGGTCAACGTCTACAACTCCACCACGCGTGCCGGCTTGGCCGCCTCCGCCGCCCAGGAGTTCACGGCCCAGGGGTATGCCGTGGGCGCGGTCGCCAACGACCCCCTCAAGCATGAGGTGGCCGGGCCGGCGGAGGTCCGCTTCGGGCCGGCGGGCAAGGCCGGCGCCGACCTCGTGCTCGCCTCACTCGGTGAAGGTGCGGTCGTCGTCGAGGACCAGCGAGCGGATGCGACCGTCGACGTGGCGCTCGGACAGGCCTACGTCAAGCTCGGCCCCCTCCCCGGTCCGGCCGACGGGCGTCCGCTCTGCACGGCACCCTCCGCGTCGGCCACGCCGAGCCCGGCCGCTTCGTGACCGAGCCCCGGAAGGCAGCCTCCGTCGCCCTGGCGCCTGGCGCGACGACGGTCGAGACCTTCACGGCCGTCATGGCCGAGTGCAACGCCCACTGGCGCGCCAACGCCCCCGTCGTCCTCAGCGATCGGGCACCGGAGGCACTGCACCAGACCCGGGTCGGCATCCGGCGCCTCCGCTCGGCCCTCTCGCTCTTCGGGCGGGCGCTCGATGACCCCCAGGTGCCCTGGCTCAAGGACGAGATTCGCACGCTCGCGCTGCCGCTCGGCGAGGCGCGCGACCTCGACGTCTTCCTCGCCGGGAACCTCGCCCCCGCCCTCGACGCCGAGCTGCACGCACTCGTCGCCAGCCGTCGCGATGCCGCCTATGACACCGTCACCGCCCTGCTGTCCTCCCGGTCCTGGCAGGACACCTGGAGCCTTCTCGACCGATTCCTCGACCATGCGCCCTGGGGAGCCGATCCGCAGGAGCGGGGCCGGGACCGGGCGGTGCTCATCCTCGAGCGGCGGTGGCGCCGCCTGCTGCGCCGCGGGGCCGCCCTGGACGCGTTGACGCCCACGGAGCGCCATCGCGTCCGGATCGAGGGCAAGAAGCTTCGCTACGGCATCCAGTTCCTCGCCGACCTCTTCCCCGACGCCGCAGGCACGCCACCGACGGCCTTCGCCGACGCGCTCGGCCTGCTCCAGGACGCTCTCGGGGTGCTCAATGACGTCCACACCCAGGAGCTGATCCTGGCCTCCGTCGGGGCCCCTCGACCCGAGGTCGACACCCGGTCCGTCGTGCAGGAGGCCGTGCGGGTCATGGGCGAGACGGCTGCGCTGCAACCGTTCTGGCGATCCACGACGGGATAGGTCCGATCCACCCAGAGGCTGGCGGCGGGGCACCCGGACGGCGGTCGAGTCCTGGTCAGGCGGGTGCGGCAGCGGTGGCCTTCGCGATGACGGGGCGCACCGTCAGGCCCTGGACGATGATCGAGAAGAGCACCACGGCATACGTGGCCGTGACGAGGGTCGAGCGGTGGGGTCCGGGAGGAAGGCCGAGGGCGAGGCTGATCGCGATGCCACCGCGCAACCCTCCCCAGGTCAGCAAGGTGGTCGTCCAGGGGCCATAGCTGCCGAACATCGGCAGGGTGCGCAAGGGGACACCGACGCTGACCCAGCGCGCGACGAGGGCCAACGGGATGATGAGGATTCCGGCGGCGACCTGGCCGGCGCTGGTGGGGGTGAGCAGCACGTCGAGGCCGATGAAGGTGAAGAGCAGGATGTTGAGGACCTGGTCGAGGGTGGACCAGAAGCCCTCGACCTGGTGGGCCGTGTCAACGGCGAGGACCTCGTGCTTGCGAGCGGAGACGACGAGGCCGGCGACCACCATCGCGATCGGGCCGCTGACCCCGAGGGCCAGCGCGGCGGCATACCCGGCGATGACCATGGTGAGGGTGACGAGCACCTCGAGACCGGGGTCGGTGATCGTCCCCAGCATGCGGACCCCGAGCCAGCCGAGGACCGCGCCGAAGAGCATGCCGCCCAGGGCTTCCTGGGCGAACAGCAGGGCGGCGGCCCCGGGTCCCTCGACCGGATGACCGCCCAGGCTCAGGCCGGCGAACGAGCCGACCGCGAGGAAGACGACGATGCCGACGCCGTCGTTGAAGAGCGCCTCACCGCTGATGAGGGTCTCGATCCGCTTCGGGACCTTGGCGCGCTTGAGCATGTCGAGGACGGCCACCGGGTCGGTCGGGGAGATGAGCGCCCCGAAGATCAGTGCCCAGATGAGCGGAATGCCCAGGCCCAGCACGGTGAAGACACCCCAGGCCCCGAGACCGATGAGGGCCGTGCTCACCAGCGTCGCGCCCACGGCGAGCACGGTGATCGGCCAGCGTTGGCGCAGCATCTCGGGCGCGTCGAGCTCGAGGGCGCCGGCGAAGAGCAGGACGCTGAGGATCCCCTGGAGCAGGAAGGTCGACAGGTCCAGGCGGGTCAGGATGCCGGAGAGCTCCCCGGCCAGGCCGAAGTCGATGCCGAGGGCGTGGGCCCCGATGAGGACGAGCGCGGAGACCGCCCCCGCCATGGTGACCCCGACGGTCGCGGGGGCCTTGATCCACCGGTCGTTGATCCACGCCAGGATCGCCGTCGCCGTCAGGAGGACACCGACCGCAGCGAACATGGGCGTCAGGCTATCCGGCGGCGGCGGACATGGTGGACGGCTACCGCCGCAACGACGATGACCACGACGACGGCCGCCGCACCGCCGCCCAACCACTGCGCGACGCGTTCGTAGGACAGGCCGGCGAAGTAGCCCCCGAGCACCACGGCGAGTCCCCAGGCGATGCCTCCGGTCGCGTTCCAGGGCAGGAAGGTCCGGTAGGGCATCCCGGACCAGCCGGCGAGGGCGGGCATGACAGCCCGAGGTAGGCACTGACTCCGCCGAGGATCGCGACCGTCTCCCCAGGCACCACGAACCCGACGAACAGCGCGTCCTCGACGAAGACGATGGTGAACGTGATCAGGTAGATGAGCCAGGCCGGCTGGTCGAGGATCTGGCGGAGGAAGGCGTCCACGCCGACCAGTCTCCCGCGCCCCGCTGAGTGCGCGCTGGGCGCCCCTGCGGTGCCGACCCAGGGGCCGCGGTGGTCGGCTCATGAGAGTCCCAGGAAGGCGAGAGCGCCGGTCCGTTTTGAGACCGGCGCTTCGCTGTGGAACTTGGCGGTGGCGGTGGGATTTGAACCCACGGTGGAGTCACCCCCACACACGCTTTCGAGGCGTGCTCCTTTGGCCGCTCGGACACGCCACCGCCGACGAGGATACGGCAGCGGTGGACGACCGGCGAAATCCTCGGCCCGCGCTCCCGGCCCGAACCCCCTACCCCGAGCATGCGCGTGCCCCCGCGCCTGGAAGGCGCGGGGGCACATCACGTGCGGGACTCAGGCGCGGCGGCGCGAGCCCGTCACCATGCCGACGATCCACAGCAGGATGCAGGCGCCGACGAGGGCGGTGAGGAAGCTGGCGATGAGGCCGCCGCTGCCACCAAGGCCGAGCAGGCCGAGGAGGAAGCCACCGAGCAGACCGCCGACGATGCCGACGACGATGTTGAGCAGGATGCCCTGCTGGGCGTCCGTGCCCATGATCTTGCTGGCGATCCAGCCCGCGAGACCGCCGATGATGATCCAACCGATGAAGCCCATGTGAGGGTCCTTTCATCTTCGTGGCGCACCGGTGTCTCCGGCCGCCGCTGGGACGAGTTTAAACAAACCTTCGACACGAAGGCCATTTCGCTCCCGACTTTCACAAGTTCTCGCGGCGCGCCTCGAAGAAGCCGCGCAGCAGGGCCGCCGACTCCTCGGCCGCGACCCCGCCGATCACCTCGAGGCGGTGCAGCGCCCGGGAGTCCCGGGCGAGGTCCCACACCGACCCGCAGGCCCCCGCCTTGTCGTCCCAGGCCCCGAAGACGACCCGCTCGACCCGTGCCTGCTGCGCCGCCCAGCAGCACATCGGGCAGGGCTCGAGCGTGACGACCAGGGTCGCCCCGTCCAACCGCCACGACCCCGTATGCCGTGCCGCCGCTCCCAGCGCGGCCACCTCCGCGTGGCCCAGGACATCGCCGACGGCCTCCCGGTCATTCGCGCCGGAACCGATCACGAGCCCCTCGGCATCGAGCACGACCGCCCCCACCGGCACGTCCCCGGCCCGACCCGCCTCGGCGGCAAGGGCCAGCGCGGAGGTCATGGCCACGGCATACCTCGGATCGACGGGGGCGACCCGAGCGCGCGGGGAGGTGCTCACGCGGTAAGTTTCGCCCATGCGCGTCCATGTCGCCGACCACCCGCTCATCGCCCACAAGCTCACCTACCTGCGGGACAAGCGGACCGACTCCCCGACCTTCCGCCGGTTGGCCGAGGAGCTGATGACGCTGCTCGCGTATGAGGCGACGCGGGAGGTGCGGGTCGAGCCGTTCGAGATCGAGACGCCGGTCGCGCCGACGACGGGGATCAAGCTGGCCAACCCCAAGCCGCTCATCGTGCCGATCCTGCGCGCCGGCCTCGGGATGCTCGAGGGCATGACCCGGCTGCTGCCGAGCGCCGAGGTCGGCTTCCTCGGGATGCAGCGCGACGAAGAAACGCTGGCGATCACGACCTACGCCAACCGCCTGCCCGACGACCTCACCGGTCGTCAGGTCTACGTCCTCGACCCGATGCTCGCCACCGGCGGCTCGATGGGCGATGCGATCCAGTTCCTCGCCGACCGCGGCGCCTCGGACATCACGGCGGTCTGCCTGCTCGCCGCCCCAGAGGGCATCGCCGCCCTCGAGGCCCGCTGCGCCGACCTCTCGCTGCCGATCACCCTCGTCACCGGCTCGGTCGACGAGCGGCTCAACGAGCACGGCTACATCGTGCCGGGCCTGGGCGACGCCGGCGACCGCCTCTACGGCGTCGTCTGAACCCGCCACCTGCGCGAGTCGTGTGACTGACGACGGGCCGGAGCACGAGCTGAGTCACACGACCGAGGTGGTGGCTGGGACGACACGCGGGTAGTCGCCTCACACGTCACACCCGTCACATCCGTCAAGATGGTCAGATCGGGTGTGCACTCGGCACCCCCCTGCGAGCCCTGGAGTGACCGTCATGCCCCCGATCAAGAAGATCGTCCTGTGGCTGCTGGTCATCTTCATGCTCTACGCCATCTTCGTCTCCCCCAACGAGGCCGCCTCCCTCGTCGGCACGGTCTGGGACATCCTCGTCAACGGCGTCCGCAACGTCGCCCGCTTCTTCGACGCCCTCATCAACCGGTGAGCCGGCGGCCATGGCCCGCCTCCAACTCGTCGGCCGGGACCGACTCGATCGGGACCTGAGGCGCTACCTCATCGACGGCGAGCGCGTCGTCGTCTCGGTGCGCAAGCACTGGATGAGCGAGCTGCGACCGGCCCTCGCCTTCACCGGCGCGCTGATCCTCGCCGTCTGGATGGACATCAACGCACCGGACACCGCCGCCGGGGCATCCGCCGCACAGGCCTTCTGGGCGCTCTGGCTCGGCACCTGCGTATGGCTCGGCTGGCGCGTCCTGAACTGGCGGCGCGACTGGTTCATCGCCACCGACAAGCGCTTCCTGCTCTTCTACGGATTCATCCACCGCCGCGTCGCCATGATGCCGCTGATGAAGGTCACCGACCTGACCTTCCACCGCTCGATCCTGGGCCGCATCCTGGGCTACGGCGACTTCCGGCTCGAGTCGGCCGGGCAGGACCAGGCCCTCTCCCGCATCGACTTCATCCCCGAGGCCGACCGCCACTACCGCGCCGTGTGCGCCGTCCTCTTCGGCGACAAGGACGCCCTCTTCGCCCCCGACGACGACGACTTCGACGAGGGCGATGACGGGGACGAGCCCGTCGACCCTCGCCACCCCGGCGGCGGCGACGGCCACCTCCTCAGCCCCCCGAGTCACCCCGAGCCGTATGCCGGTGAGCCGGCCTGGGAGGTCGGGCACGGCATACCGGAGGGCTGGGAGGAGGCCCACGCGGACCCGACGGGTGAGTCCCTCTATCGCAGTGAGGATCTCATGCGGTCGGCTCGGCTGGAGGACACCGGGGAGATCCCCGTCGTCGTCGCGCGACCCATGCCCGGCGCGCGCCGACCGGCCACGCCGGCGCGCGGTCCGCGCCCGGGTCGACGACGCTACTGACCAGTTGGTGGCTCATCGGGCGCTGGGGAGCTCCGAGGGTCTAGGTTTCGCACTATCACAGAAAGGGGTGGCGTCATGAGTGTGATGCGCACGAAGACGATCGAGCAGACGATCCGTGAGGGTGATGAGCCGGAGTACCAGCTCAAGAAGAAGCTGACCGCGCTCGACCTCACCGTGTTCGGCGTCGGCGTGGTCATCGGCGCCGGCATCTTCACGGTGGCCGGGCGCGCCGCCCACAGCCTGGCCGGACCGGCGATCCTCATCTCCTTCGTCGTCGCCGCCGTGTGCTGTGGGCTCGCCGCCCTCTGCTACGCCGAGTTCGCCTCGGCGATCCCGGTGTCCGGGTCGGCCTACACCTTCTCCTACGCCTCGCTCGGCGAGATCGTGGCCTGGATCATCGGCTGGGACCTGCTCCTCGAGCTCATGCTCGGCGCGGCCGTGGTCGCGCAGGGGTGGTCTGCCTACCTCGGGGTCTTCCTCGGGCGGCTCGGGATCACGATCCCGGAGTCGGTGGCCTACGGCTCGTCGTTCGACCTGCCGGCCTTCGTGCTTGTCGCCGTCCTCACGATCCTCGTGACGATCGGCATCCAGGAGTCGATGCGGGTCAACATGGTGCTCGTCGCACTCAAGGTCGGCATCGTCCTGTTCGTCATCATCGCGGGCATCGGCTACATCAAGACCTCGAACTACACCCCCTTCATCCCCCCGACCCAGGCGACCGAGGGCAGCGCCACGACGCTGGAGGCACCGCTCATCCAGACGATCTTCGGCTTGACGCCGTCCGCCTTCGGCATCGGCGGCATCCTCGCGGGTGCCTCGCTCGTCTTCTTCGCCTACATCGGCTTCGACGTTGTCGCCACCACGGCCGAGGAGGCCAAGAACCCCGCGCGTGACCTGCCGCGCGGCATCATCGGCTCGCTCGTGATCTGCACCCTCCTCTACTGCGCCGTCGCCCTCGTCATGACCGGGATGGTCCGCTACGACCAGCTGTCCTCCGAGGCCTCGCTGGCCAAGATCTTCGAGGACGTGGGCAAGCCGGGCTACGCCACCCTCATCGCCGCCGGCGCCGTCGCGGGCCTCACGACGGTCGTCATGACCCTGCTCATCGGCAGCTCGCGAGTGGTGTTCGCGATGTCGCGGGACTGGCTGCTGCCGCCGAGCCTGGGCAAGACCAACGCCCGCACCGGGACCCCGGTCAAGATCACGCTGGGCATCGGCCTGCTCGTCGCGCTGACCGCGGCACTGACCCCGATCGGCAAGCTCGAGTACATGATCAACATCGGCACGTTGACGGCCTTCTTCCTCGTCTCGCTCGCCGTGCCGGTGCTGCGCAAGCGCCGCCCGGACTTCAACCGCCCCTTCAAGGTGCCCTTCTCCCCATGGCTGCCGTGGCTGTCGGCGGCGATCTGCACCTACCTCATGCTGACCCTGCCGCTCGAGACGTGGATCCGCTTCGCGATCTGGATGGCGCTCGGCTTCCTCATCTACTTCGTCTACGGCTACAAGCGCTCGCGCCTGTCGGGCAACCCGAACCCGAGCGGCGACCTGCCCTCGATGACGTCGACCTGACCCAGCTGACCCGGCTGACCCGGATTCCTCACCCGATGTCGGGGCAGACGAAGACCGGCATGGTGCGTGAAAAAGGGTTCGGCATCTACCGATCACCGGTAGATGCCGAACCCTTTTTGACCCGCACCAGCTGAGGCCGCACCCGCAGGCCGGACCCAGCCTCAGAGGGCGGCGATGATGTCCTCGACGCGGGCCTTGGCGTCGCCGAAGAGCATCTGGCTGTTCTCCTTGAAGAACAGCGGATTCTGCACTCCCGCATAGCCGGTGGCCATCGAGCGCTTGAACACGATGACGTCCTTGGCCTCCCAGACGTGGAGCACCGGCATGCCCGCGATCGGCGAGCCCGGGTCGTCCAGAGCGGCCGGGTTGACCGTGTCATTGGCACCGATGACGAGCACGACGTCGGTGTCGGCGAGGTCGTCGTTGATCTCGTCCATCTCGAGCACGATGTCGTAGGGCACCTTGGCCTCGGCGAGCAGGACGTTCATGTGCCCGGGGAGGCGACCGGCCACCGGGTGGATGCCGAAGCGCACGTTCACCCCACGGTCCCGCAGCCGACGCGTGAGGTCGGCGACGGCATACTGCGCCTGGGCGGTGGCCATCCCGTAACCGGGGGTGATGACGACCGACCGGGCGTCGCCGAGGAGGGCGGCCGCGCCCTCGGCGGTGATCTCGCGGTGCTCGCCGTAGTCGGTGTCACCGGACGACGTGCCCGCCTCGACGCCGAAGCCGCCGGCGATGACCGAGATGAACGAGCGGTTCATCGCGCGGCACATGATGTAGGACAGGTAGGCACCCGAGGAGCCGACGAGCGCACCGGTGATGATGAGCAGGTCGTTGCCGAGGAGGAAGCCGGCCGCGGCCGCCGCCCACCCCGAGTAGCTGTTGAGCATCGAGACGACGACCGGCATGTCACCGCCGCCGATCGACATGACCAGGTGCCAGCCGAGGAAGAGCGCGAGCAGCGTCATCACGCCGAGCAGGCCCTGGCGCACGCCCATCGAGCTGTGCGGCGTCACCACATAGGCGATCGTCATGACGACGAAGGTGACGATGATGCCCAGGTTGAGCGCGTGCCGCGCCGGCAGAACCAGCGGCGCGCTCTTGATCTTCGCGGAGAGCTTGAGGTAGGCCACGATCGAGCCGGTCAGCGTCACGGCGCCGATGAAGACGCCGACGAAGACCTCGATGTCGTGGATCTTCGGGTAGGCGGCCACTTCATAGGACGAGTTCCACCCGACGAGCACCGCGGCCAGGCCGACGAAGGAGTGCAGCAGCGCGATGAGCTCGGGCATGCCGGTCATCTCGACACGCTTGGCCCGCCAGATGCCGATGGCGGCGCCGATGGCCATCGCCGCGACGATGAGGCCCAGGCCCAGGGCACCGCTGCCCGCGCGGTCGGGGCCGCCCTTGCCGAGCGGTGCGGCGTCGATGCCACCGACGGCGGCGAGGACGGTGATGACGAGGGCGATGCCCATGCCGATGACGCCGTAGCGGTTGCCCGCGCGCGCCGTCTCGTGCCTGGACAGGCCGGCGAGGGCGAGGATGAAGAGCAGCCCGGCGACGATGTACGCGCCTTGGACGAGGGTCAGCGAGAGGGTCATCGCTTGACCTCCTCACGCTTGAACATCTCGAGCATTCGGGCGGTCACGGTGAACCCACCGAAGACGTTGATGCTCGCGACGAGGATGCCGATGAAGGCAAGCACGCTGATCCAGATGTGGCCCTGGTGCCCCACTTGGAGCAGCGCGCCGACGACGATGATGCCGCTGATCGCGTTCGTCACCGACATCAGCGGGGTGTGCAGTGCGTGGTGGACATTGCCGATCACGTAGAACCCGATGACCACCGAGAGCATGAACACCATGAAGTGCCCGAGGAAGGGCTCCGGCGAGAACGCCGACACGAGCAGGAAGCCGACCGCGGCCGCTCCGAGGAGGGCAAGCCGCGTCCCCGCGGACATCGGCTTCTTCTCCGGCTTCGCGTATGCCGCAGGGCTGGCTGCCGCTGCCGCCGCGCCCGCGGTGGGCGCGGCCGACACCTGCACGGGAGGTGGCGGCCACATGACCTTGCCCTCGTGGACGACGGTGACGCCGCGCTGGACGACGTCCTCGAAGTCGAGGGTGAGCTCGCCGTCCTTCTCCGGCGTGAGCAGCTTGAGCAGGTTGACCAGGTTGGTGCCGAAGAGCTGGCTGGCCTGGGTCGGCAGCCGCCCAGGCAGGTCGGAGTAGCCCAGGATCGTCACGCCGTTCTCGGTGACCACGCGTTGGTCGACGACCGATCCGGCGACATTGCCGCCGTTCGAGGCAGCCATGTCGACGACGACCGAGCCCGGCTTCATCGAGGCGACCATCTCCTCGGTGATCAGGCGCGGCGCCGGCTTGCCGGGGATGAGGGCGGTGGTGACGATGATGTCGACATCCTTGGCCTGCGCGGCATACAGCTCGGCGGCCTTGGCGTTGAAGTCCTCCCCCATCTCCTTGGCGTAGCCGTCGGTGGAGACCTCGGTCTTGACGTCGATGCGGAGGAACTCCGCACCCATCGACTCGACCTGCTCGGCGACCTCGGGGCGGGCGTCGAAGGCGCGGACGATGGCGCCGAGGGAGTTGGCGGCGCCGATCGCGGCGAGCCCGGCGACACCGGCACCGACGACGAGGACCTTGGCCGGGGGCATCTTGCCGGCGGCCGTGACCTGGCCGGTGAACATCCCGCCGTACTCGTTGGCGGCCTCGATGACGGCGCGGTAGCCGCCGAGGTTGGCCATCGAGGAGAGCACGTCGAGGGCCTGGGCGCGCGAGATGCGCGGCACCGCATCCATCGCGAGCGCGGTGACGCCGCGGGCGGAGAGGTCGGCGACCAGGTCGGGGTTGAGCGCGGGCGCGAGCAGCGAGATCAGGGTCTGGCCGGAGCGCAGGCGGGCGACCTCCTCCGCGCTGGGCGCGTTGATCTTGAGGATGACGTCGGCGTTCCACACGGCCTCGTCGACGATGTCGGCGCCGGCCCGCTCGTACGCGCCGTCGTCATAGCTCGCCTCGGCGCCGGCGCCGGACTCGACGAAGACGGCATACCCGAGGGCTTCGAGCTGCTCGACGGTCTTGGGGGTCGCGGCCACGCGGCGTTCGCCGGGCCGGGACTCTCTGGGCACACCGATGCGCACGGGGCATCGACCTCTCTGCGACGGAGACAGGGGATTCACTCCCGAACCTACCGTTCCGGGACCGCCCCACACCCACCGGTGTGACCGCCGCCGCGTTGCCACATATCGCGCCGAGGGGGCGCCACTCGTCGGATCACTCACCTTCCCTTGGGGCGGCCGTCTCCTGTTGAGGCAGCCATCTCCTGTTGAGGCGGCTCGCTCCCGTTGAGGCGGCAATCTCCCGTGGTGGCGTCCCCACCGGGACACCCGACCAGCGTTTGGACGCCTGAACCCGGAATGGACCTTGGGTAAATGCACCCTCCCCACGCACCCCCAGCGCACCCCCAGCGCACCCCCAGCGCACCCCCTGTGCACAACGTCCGGCTGGTTCAGCCGATCCGGCAACACTGAGCTCATGCTCGGACCCGCCCGCCCTGACCCCTTCGATCCGGGGTTTCTGCACCTGACCAAGGACCTCAACCGTCGGGGGATCGTGCCGACCCGCGCCACCCACCATCACTTGCGGCACGGCGTCTGGATCGAGCGGGCAGTGTGGGCAGCACTCACTCCCGAGCAACGCCATGCCGCTTTCGTCCACGCAACGGCGCTTCGGGTGACGGGCCCAGAACCTGTCTTCTGCCGGACCTCGTCCGCGGCGGTGTGGGGACTGCCCCGCATCGAGGCGTGGCCCGCAGTCGCCCGCACCCATGTCGAGGGACTGCGCCTTCGCGGATCCGACCTCGTGCACCGACATCTCGGCCACGCCGTCGAGCCGGTCGCCTTCCGGGGACTGCTCCTCACGCCCGTCGCACGCACCGTCATCGACCTTGCCCGGACCGAATCCCTGATGACCGCGGTGGCCGCTGCCGACCACGCACTGCGCCACGAGATGTGCACGCGCGCGGAGCTCCTTGCCGAGGTGCAGGCACTGCCGCCACGAACCAAGCGACGTGGCATCGCCCAGCTCGTGCACGACTTCGCCGACCCGGACTCGATGTCCGCCGGCGAGAGCCTGTCCCGGGTGCGCATGTTCCAGCTGGGCCTGCCTCGACCACGACTTCAGGTCGAGCGCGAGGATGACCGCGGGCTGATCGGCCAGGTCGACTTCGACTGGGGGGACGTCGTCGGCGAGTTCGACGGCAAGGTCAAGTACAGGATCCCCGAAGACGCTGACCCCGCCGACGCCGGCGAGATCGTCTGGCGCGAGAAGCAGCGCGAGGACCGTCTGGGGCGCCAGGCCAAGGTCGCCCGATGGACGTGGGCGGTCGCGATGTCGCCCGCTCGGCTGGCCGCCGTCCTGGCCGAGAAGGGGATTCGTCCGCAGCCCCGATGCACCTGGTTCGACGGACTCGGCGAGCAGGGGTCCGCCTGACCCGCTGGCTCACCGCGGCATCCGGGTCCACGTTCCACAAGGTCCTTCTCCTGTTGTTCCCCAAGGTCCATCTGCTGTTGAGGCGTCCAAACCCTGGGGAGGGCGTCCACGTGGGGACGCCTCAACCACGGATGAACGCCTCGACCTCGGATGGACCGCCGAACCACGCCCGGGCGGTCGAGGTGGCGGATCGCCCGCTTCCCCTCGCAGCGGCGGCATCCCCCGCGCACGCCCCACCAACGAAGGGGTATGCCGTCCGCCCGGGGTGGGCGGACGGCATACCGATGTGGTCGGCCGGTGCTCGGCCGGTGAACCGAGGGCCCTGCGCACGCGGTCATGCGCCGAAGGAGCCGCGCGGTCAGCTGGGCTTGGGGGCTCCCTTGCGGGCGTAGCGCCACCAAGTGAGCGCGACGCACATGACCGCCCAGGCGACACCGACCCAGTAGAACGGCACGGCACCGAGGGTGGTGATGCCGACACCGAAGAGGAACGGGCCGAAGGCGGCGATGGCCGCGGTCCACCCGATGACGCCACCGGCCTGGCGCCGCTCGAAGATCATCGGCATCTGCTTGAAGGTCGAGGCGTTGCCGATCCCCGCGAAGAGGAAGATCGCGAGCATGCCGTAGAGGAACCGGTTGAAGCCGGCGTCCAGGGTGGCGGCGGACGACACGTCAGGGGTCAGGCCGCCGATCGTGTAGATGATCGAGCCGATGAGGCCCACGCCGGAGATGAGCGTCCAGATGGCCCCGCCCATCTTGTCGGTGAGCGGCGCGAAGACGAACCGCGCGACGGCGCCGATGAGCGGCCCGAGGAAGACGAACTTCACGGGGTCGGGGAGGGAGTAGCCCTCGACGAGGACCTGCGCCGTGGCGCCGGCACCCTTGACGATCTCGGTGTTGCCGCCGCCGTAGAGGTTGAGCATGAGCAGACCGAACTGGGCCGATAGACCGGAGAAGGTGCCGAAGGTCATGATGTAGAGCAGGGTCATCCACCAGGTGTCCTGGTTCTTGAAGATGTCGAACTGCTGCTTGACGTTGGCCTTGACGGGCACCGACTTGAGCATCGTCCACGCGAGCGCGGCACCGATGACCATGAGCGGGATCCAGATGAAGGCGGCGTTCTGGTACCAGACCTCCTTGTCGGGCTTGCCCGGGAACTTCATCATCTGGCTGCCACCGAAGAGGGCCAGCCCACCCATGGCGATGAGGTAGGGCGTGAAGAGCTGGACGATGGAGACGCCGAGGTTGCCCAGGCCCGCCTGGATGCCCAGGGCGGTGCCCTGCTTGGACCGCGGGAAGAAGTAGGACGTCGACGGCATGAAGCCGGAGAACGCGCCGCCGCCGATGCCGGCGAGGAAGGCGAGGACCATGAGCTCCCAGTAGGGCGCGGTCGGGTGCTGCACGCGCACGCCCCAGCCGAGGGTCGAGGCGACGAGGAGCAGGGTGGTCAGCGAGACCATCTTCCGCGTGCCCATGATGGGGGGCAGGACCATCCAGACGAGCCGGAAGAGTCCGGCGGCCAGGCCGGGCATGGCCGCCATCCAGTAGAGCTGGCCCTTGGTCCACGTGTACCCGAGGGCGTTGAGCTTGGGGATGATCGCGCTCGGCAGGAACCACGCGATGAACGCGAGGGTCAGGCAGAAGGTCGTGATCCAGAGGGTCTTCCAGGCCAGGCCCTTGTCCCAGGTCGCCTCGTTCTCGGGGTCCCAGGCCTCGAGCCACTCGCCCTTGCGGGCCGTGGTCGTGCTCATGCATTTCTCCTTGCGGTTGAGCCGGTATGCCGCGGGGCGCGGCGCCCGGGAGGGGTTCAGTTGGCGGGGGCGGGGGCGCTCGCCGTGGGCTTCTCCAGCTCACGGGCGAGTTCGGGGGACTTCTCGTGGAGCATGTGGACGACGGTCCAGTGCATCCAGACGGTGCAGGCCAGGGTGAGGAGGAAGAGCACGAAGAAGGTGCTCGTCGGGAAGCCGGACCACTGCTTGGTGTAGGCGAAGAGGGGCGGAAGGACGAACCCGCCGAGGCCACCGAACATCCCGACGAGGCCCCCGACGGAGCCGACGTTGCCCGGGAAGTACTCGGGGATGTGCTTGTAGACGGCGGCCTTGCCGATGCCCATGGCGCAGCCGAGGACGAAGACGATGATCGCGAAGGGGACCAGGCCGAGGTTGTAGGCGAGGTGGCTGGTCTCGGTGCCGTCGGCGTGGTGGATGACGAGGTGGCCGTTGGGCATCATGAGCAGGGCGGTCGAGCCGAGCATCGCGGCGAACGTCCAGTACATGACGCGCCGGGCGCCGAACCGGTCGGAGAACCAGCCACCGACGGGGCGCAGCAGCGAGGCCGGGAAGATGAAGGTGGCGGTGAGCAGGGCCGCGGTCTTGAGCGGGATGTCGAAGTTGTCGACGTAGTACTTGGGCAGCCAGGCGGACAGCGCGACGTAGGCACCGAAGACGGCCGCGTAGTAGAGGCTGAAGCGCCACACCCGGATGTGCTTGAGCGGGGCGAGCATCTCGGCCATCGGCTTCCCGGCTCCGGCGACGTGGTCCTTGCGGGGCACGACGAGGAAGGTGAGGATCGCGACGACGACGAGCGCCACGGTGTAGATCGAGGGGAAGATCCGCCAGCCGCCCTTGAAGATGCCGAAGTACACGTGGCCGGCGGTGCCGGCGATGATCGTCGGCACGAGGACGAGGAGGAGCTTGGTCACCGAGGCGCCGACGTTGCCGGCGCCGAAGACGCCGAGGGCGAAGCCCTGGCGCTCCTTGGGCTGCCACGCGGAGTTCCACGCGATGCCGACGCTGAAGAGGTTGCCGGCGAAGCCGACGAGGAAGGCGAGCACGAGCAGCGCGCCATAGGTCGTCGCGTGGGTGAGGAAGAAGCACGGGATGGCGGTGAGGAGGAGCATCGCGATGGTGACGACACGGCCACCGATGCGGTCGGTGAGCATCCCCGCCGGGAGGCGCCACATCGAGCCGTTGAGCACGGCGACGGCGGAGATCCACGCCAGCTGCGGATCCGTGAGCTCGAGCTCCTTCTGGATCGGCACGCCGAGGATGCCGAACATGAGCCAGACGGCGAACATCAGGGTGAACGCGATGGTCGACATCCACAGCACGCGGCGGGCTCCGCCGGCCTCGGGGGTGGCCGGGCTGGCCGGTGCGTCGGGGGCGGCGCCGGCGGCGCGGGCCTCGGTCGACATGTGATCCTCCATTTGTACGACTGTCATCCTCTAAAACCGGAGCAGACATTACTCCCCTGGGGGAGGAGTACGTCAAACCCCGGAATCCTCCAAAAGCACCTTCCCCTGTGGGCTTGCCCACTCAGGTAAGGCTCACCACGGTGCCACCGGTCGCCACCTGCCGACGAGGACCCACGCCGGGCACGCCGCGGATTGACGCTCGTCGGGCCATCCGATATAACGGAGTGAGTTCATCTATTTCGGGAGGAGCGGCCATGACCATCGACGTGTCCGCCGGAGCCTCCCTCCTCGCCTCCCCCGTGCGCCGTCTCATCGTCGACACCCTCGCCCGACGCGGCGCGATGACAGCCGCGCAGCTCGGCGACATCATCGACCTCCACGTGACGACAGCACGCTTCCACCTCGACCAGCTCGTCGCCGGGGGCCTGCTCGAGTCGCGCTTCCAGAAGCAGGTCGGCGCCGGGCGTCCCCGCAAGCTGTATGCCGTCGCGCCCGGCTCGCTCGAGCCCAGCCGTCGCGACAGCGAGGGCCTCCAGGTCCTCGCCGAGCTGCTCGCGGAGAGCTTGACCGCCGGCGAGAACGGCGAACCCCTCAGCCCGGCCGAGGCCGGACGGCGCTGGGCCCTCGAGCACGTGAGCGACACCCACACCGCTGCGGCCGACACCCCAGGACGGTGGCTGGCCAAGGTCGGCGAGATGGTCGACGTCCTCGGCGACTGGGGCTACACCCCGGAGGTGACGACCACCAACGGCGGCCGCACCGCCCGCATCAACCTCGCCCACTGCCCGTTCCTCGACCTCGCCCGCAAGAACCCCGCGGTGGTCTGCGGCATCCACCGCGGGCTCATCGCCGGAGCCATGGAGCGCCTGGGCGAGGAGGAGGCCGACGTGAGCCTCGAGCCCTTCGTCGCGCCCTTCCTCTGCCGCGCCCATGTGACCACCCAGACCCCGTTCAAGTCATGAAGATCACCCCACCGCCCCCCGATCACTGACACGATCAGCGGACCGCCTCCCACTTCTCCCTCCAACCGCCGCCTCCGACCACCGCCTCAGCCACTGCCCCCCACCCGCGCTCCACGTGAATCTCCGCCCCTGACAAAGGAACTGCGAATGACCAGCCAACCGGCACTCGACGGCCCGCTCACGTCCGCCCTGGTGGGCACCCGGCGCTTCTTCACCAAGGCGACGGTGTCCGAGGACCAGCGCACGATGCTCGTCGAGGGCGGCCGTCAGGGGGACTCCTTCTATCGGGACCGCTGGGCGCACGACAAGGTCGTCCGCAGCACGCACGGCGTCAACTGCACCGGCTCGTGCAGCTGGAAGGTCTACGTCAAGGACGGCGTCATCACCTGGGAGAGCCAGCAGACCGACTACCCGAGCACCGGTCCGGACAAGCCGGAGTACGAGCCACGCGGGTGCCCCCGCGGCGCGGCCTTCTCCTGGTACACCTACTCCCCCACCCGCGTCCGCTACCCCTACGTGCGGGGCGTTCTGCTCGACATGTTCCGCAAGGCCAAGCAGCAGCACGGTGACGCGGTCGAGGCCTGGGCGAGCATCGTCAACGACCCCGAGCAGGCCCGGGCCTACAAGAGTGCCCGCGGCAAGGGCGGCCTCGTACGGTCGACCTGGCCCGAGGTCGAGGAGCTCGTCGCCGCGGCCTATGTCCACACGGTCAAGGCCCACGGTCCGGACCGCATCGCCGGCTTCTCCCCCATCCCCGCGATGTCCCCGGTGTCCTACGCCTCGGGCGCCCGCTTCAACGAGCTCATCGGCGCCCCGATGCTCTCCTTCTACGACTGGTACGCCGACCTGCCCAACGCCTCGCCGCAGATGTTCGGCGACCAGACCGACGTCCCCGAGTCCGGTGACTGGTGGGACGCGGGCTACCTCATCATGTGGGGCTCCAACGTCCCCCTCACCCGCACGCCCGACGCGCACTGGATGACCGAGGCCCGCTACCGCGGCCAGAAGGTGATCGCCGTCGCCCCCGACTACGCCGAGAACGTGAAGTTCGCCGACGAGTGGGTGACGACCGCCCCCGGCACCGACGGGGCGCTGGCCATGGCGATGGGCCACGTCGTGCTCAAGGAGTACTTCGTCGACCGCGAGATCGACTTCTTCACCCACTACAACCAGCGCTTCACCGACGCCCCCTTCCTCGTGAGCCTCGACGAGGTCGACGGTGCGGACGGCCGTGGGGTCTTCACCCCCGGCAAGTTCCTCGTCGCCGGCGACGTCGAGGGCCACCCGCAGGGCGGCTCCGAGAACGCCATGTGGAAGCCGATGGTCCTCGACGCCGCCACCGGCGAGGCCGTCGCCCCGCGCGGCTCGGTCGGCTTCCGCTACGGCGAGGAGGGCATGGGCCAGTGGAACCTCGACCTCGGCGAGATCAACCCGAAGCTGTCGTTGTATGCCGCGGGCTCACCGTCCGCTGACACCCCCGCCGCGGTGACCGTGCGGCTCCCCCGCTTCGACACCCCCGGCGGCAAGCTCACCACGACCGACCGCGGCGTCCCGGTCGTCAAGGTCGGCGACCGGCTCGTCACCACGGTCCTCGACCTCATGCTCGCCCACTACGGGGTCGAGCGCGCGGGCCTGCCGGGCCAGTGGCCGGCCGGCTACGAGGACGTCGACGGGGTCGCGACCCCCGCGTGGGCGGCCTCGATCACCGGGGTCCCCGAGGAGCAGATCACCCGCCTGGCCCGCGAGTGGGCACAGAACGCGGTCGACACCCAGGGCCGCGGCATGATCCTCATGGGCGCCGGCACCAACCACTGGTATCACTCCGACCAGCTCTACCGCGCGATGCTCGTGCTCACGACGCTCACCGGCTGCCAGGGCCGCAATGGCGGTGGCTGGGCCCACTACGTCGGCCAGGAGAAGGTCCGCCCGATCATGGGCTTCCAGCACATGGCCTTCGCCCTCGACTGGATCCGTCCGCCGCGGCACATGAACCAGACCGCGTACTGGTACGTCAACACCAGCCAGTACCGCTACGACACCTTCGACGCCGACGACATCAACGGCAACACCGGCGTCTTCTCCGGGCAGAGCACGATCGACCTCATCGCCCAGGCGGCCCGTCTGGGCTGGGCCCCGTCCTACCCGCAGTTCAACAAGTCCAGCCTCGAGGTCGCCGACGACGCGGCCGCCGCGGGAGTCGCGGCACCGGCATACGTCGCCGCGAAGCTGAAGTCCGGTGAGCTGAAGTTCGCCGTCGAGGACCCGGAGGCGCCGGAGAACTTCCCGCGCATCCTCAGCCTCTGGCGGGCCAACCTGCTCGGGTCCTCGGCCAAGGGCAACGAGTACTTCCTCAAGCACCTGCTCGGCACCGACAACGCCGTCAAGGCCGACGAGGCCCGCGAGGAGCACCGTCCGCACGACGTCACCTGGCGGGAGGAGGCCGGCACCGGCAAGCTCGACCTGCTCCTCACCCTCGACTTCCGGATGACCTCCTCGACGCTCTTCTCCGACGTGGTGCTCCCGGCGGCGACCTGGTACGAGAAGCACGACATCAACACCACCGACATGCACCCCTTCGTGCACTCCTTCAACCCCGCGATCGCCCCGCCGTGGCAGTCCAAGAGTGACTGGGAGACGTGGAAGGCGATCGCGAAGAAGTTCAGCGAGCTCGCCGCGACCCACCTGGGCGTCCGCAAGGACGTCGTCGCCAAGCCCCTCTGGCACGACACCCCCGAGGCGATGGCCACCGTCCACGGCCGGGTCCTCGACTGGAAGAAGGGCGAGTGCGAGCCGGTGCCCGGCAAGACCATGCCGGTCATCGCCGAGGTCGAGCGCGACTACGGCGCCGTCTACGACAAGTTCGTCGCCATCGGCCCGCTCATGGAGAAGGTCGGCATGGTGACCAAGGGCGTCGCCTACGACGTCAAGCGGGAGATCGACATCCTCAGGCAGCGCCACGGCACCGTGCGCGGCGGCGCCGCCGACGGCCAGCCGAAGATGGAGACCGACATCCAGGTCGCCGAGGCGATCATGCACCTGTCGGCCACCTGCAACGGCCACCTCTCGACCCACGGCTTCAAGTTCCTCGAGAAGCGCACCGGGCACCAGCTGCACGACCTCGCCGCCGAGAGCGAGGGCAAGCAGATCACCTTTGCCGACACCCAGGCGGCCCCGGTGCCCGTCATCACCAGCCCGGAATGGTCCGGCTCGGAGACCGGCGGTCGGCGCTACAGCCCGTTCACGATCAACGTCGAGCGGCTCAAGCCCTTCCACACCCTCACCGGTCGCCAGCAGTTCTATCTCGACCACGACTGGATGCTCGGGATGGGCGAGGAGCTGCCGACCTACCGGCCGCCCCTCGACATGACCCGCCTCTTCGGCGAGGCGCCGGTCGGCGAGCAGAACGCCCTCGGGGTGTCCGTGCGCTACCTGACCCCGCACAACAAGTGGTCGATCCACAGCGAGTACCAGGACAACCTCTTCATGCTCTCGCTCTCGCGCGGCGGCCAGACGATCTGGATGTCGGTGCAGGACGCGGACAAGATCGGGGTCAAGGACAACGACTGGATCGAGGTCGTCAACCGCAACGGCGTCGTCGCCTGCCGGGCCGTCGTGTCGTACCGGATGCCGGAGGGCACGGTCTACATGCACCACGCCCAGGACCGGCTCATCGACGTGCCACTGACGGAGACCGACGGCAAGCGCGGCGGGATCCACAACTCGCTCACCAGGATCCTCGTCAAGCCCAGCCACATGATCGGCGGCTACGCCCAGCACGCCTACTTCTTCAACTACATCGGCCCGACCGGCAACAACCGGGACGAGGTCACGATGATCCGCAAGCGGACGACTCCGGTCACCTACAACTGACGCCCGCCCGCGGCATACGAAAGAGAGACCAAAGACATGCGCGTCATGGCACAGCTCGCGATGGTGATGAACCTCGACAAGTGCATCGGCTGTCACACCTGCTCGGTCACCTGCAAGCAGGCGTGGACCAACCGCACCGGCATGGAGTACGTCTGGTTCAACAACGTCGAGACCCGGCCCGGTCTGGGCTACCCCCGGCGTTGGCAGGACCAGGAGGAGTGGAAGGGCGGCTGGACGCTCAAGGGGGGACGGCTCCAGCTCAAGTCCGGCGGCCGTGTCCAGAAGCTGCTCAACATCTTCAGCAACCCCAAGATGCCGACGATGAGCGACTACTACGAGCCGTGGACCTACGACTACGAGACCCTGCTGAACGCCCCGCTCCAGAAGAACTTCCCTGTCGCACAGCCGCATTCGCTGATCACCGGCAAGAAGATGAATGTCACCTGGTCGGCCAACTGGGACGACGACCTCGGCGGCGCCCAGGAGTACGCGCACAAGGACCCGATGCTCAAGGGCATCGAGGACAAGGTGAAGTTCGAGTTCGAGAAGACCTTCATGTTCTACCTGCCGCGCATCTGCGAGCACTGCCTCAACCCGGCGTGCGCGGCCTCCTGCCCGAGCGGCGCGATCTACAAGCGCGCCGAGGACGGCATCGTCCTCGTCGACCAGGACAAGTGCCGCGGCTGGCGCATGTGCATCAGCGGCTGCCCCTACAAGAAGGTCTACTTCAACCACAAGACCGGCAAGGCCGAGAAGTGCACCTTCTGCTACCCGCGCGTCGAGGTGGGGCTGCCGACTGTGTGCTCGGAGACCTGCGTGGGCCGGCTGCGTTACATCGGGATCGTGCTCTACGACCCCGACAAGGTGCTCGAGGCCGCCTCGGTCGAGGGCGACCAGGCGCTCTACGAGGCCCAGCTCGGTTGCTTCCTCGACCCCTTCGACCCCGAAGTGGCCAGCGCCGCCGAGCGGCAGGGCATCCCCGCCGACTGGATGGACGCCGCCCGGCGCAGCCCGGTCCGTCGCCTCATCCAGGACTACAAGGTCGCGCTGCCGCTCCACCCGGAGTACCGCACGATGCCGATGGTCTGGTACATCCCGCCGCTCTCCCCGGTCGTCGACGTCGTCAAGGAGACGGGCTTCGACGCCGAGGACCAGGCGAACCTCTTCGCCGCCATCGACACCCTGCGCATCCCCGTCGAGTACCTCGCCGGCCTCTTCACCGCCGGTGACGTCGAGCCGGTCAACGCCGTCCTGCGCAAGCTGGCGGCGATGCGCTCCTACATGCGCGACATCAACCTCGGCCGCGACCCCGACGGCAGCATCCCCGCCGCCGTCGGCATGGGCGAGGAGGAGATGTACGAGATGTTCCGGCTGCTGGCGATCGCCAAGTACGCGGACCGCTACGTCATCCCGACCGCGCACGCCGAGCAGGCCCACTCGCTCGAGGAGATCGCGACCGACTGCGCCGTCTCGGCCTACGACCACAGCGGCGAGGCCCAGCCCTTCGGGGTCGGGTCCGGGCCGGAGGTGCGGATCGCCGTCGAGGACCTTCGGGTGCGGACGGCGCGTCTCAAGGACGAGGGCTGACCGGTGGCCATCGGAACCAGCGGTCTCATCGACCGCGTCTGGAAGCGCCACCGACGCACCGAGGCCGCCTGGGCCGCTGACGAGGTGGCCGCCACGTGGCAGCTCTGCTCCCTCCTCCTCGACTACCCCACCGACGAGCTCGTATGCCGCGCCGCCGCCTTCCGCTCGGTCGCGGCCTCCCTGCCACCCGCGCTGGGAGCCGGCCTCACGGCATACCTCGACACGATGGAGGGCACGAGCGTCGGTGAGCTGCAACGGGACTACGTCGAGACCTTCGACGTGACCCGCAAGTGCGCCCTCCACCTCACCTATGCCACATGCGGCGACACCCGGCGTCGCGGAGTGGCGCTCGTCCAGTTCAAGCAGGCCTTCCGCGCGAGCGGGGTGGAGCTCGAGGACGCCGACGCCGAACTGCCCGACTACCTGCCGATCGTCCTCGAGTTCGCGGCGCTCACCGACCGCGAGGCCGGCTGGCGGCTGCTCACCGACCACCGGGTCTCCATCGAGCTGCTCCATCGCGCCCTGCGGCACCGGGACTCGCGCTGGCTCCCCGTCGTCGAGTCGCTGCGGGCCACCCTGCCCGTGCTCGACGGCACCGACGAGGAGGCCCTCGCCCGACTGATCGCCGCCGGCCCGCCGTCGGAGGACGTCGGCATCGACGGCGCCCAGGACCCGTACGGCGGGATCCCCTCGGCCCCCCAGTTCGACCCCGCCGCCGCCTTCGCGTCGGGCCCACAGTCCCTTGGATCCACGATTCCGGTTGGAGCCCCCCGATGAACACCTTGCTCTGGGTCGTCTTCCCCTACGTGTGCCTGGCGATCTTCGTCGTCGGGCACTGGTGGAGGTACAAGTACGACAAGTTCGGCTGGACCACGCGGTCCTCGCAGCTCTACGAGGACAACCTGCTCAAGTGGGGCAGCCCGCTGTTCCACTTCGGCATGCTCGGCGTCGTCGGCGGCCACATCATCGGCCTCCTGCTCCCCAAGGGCTGGACCGACGCGATCGGCATCTCGGAGAGCACATACCACGCGTTCGCCCTCGGCGGCGGGCTCATCGCCGGCGCGATGGCGCTCGTCGGGCTCGTCATGCTCGTCTACCGTCGGCGCACGGTGCGCTCGGTCTTCAAGGCGACGACCCCCATGGACAAGGTGATGTACCTGTTCCTGGGCGCAGTCATCCTCCTCGGCTGCTGGAACACCTTCGCCTCCGTCGTGCTCCACTCGAGCGAGCACTTCAACTACCGCACGACCGTCTCGCCCTGGTTCCGGGGCATCTTCTACGGCCAGCCGGATGCCGCGCTCATGACCGGCGTGCCGCTGGGCTTCCAGCTGCACGCCCTGCTCGCCTTCGCGCTCTTCGCGCTGTGGCCCTTCACCCGGCTCGTGCACGTCTTCTCCGCACCGCTGGGCTACCTCACGCGGCCCTATGTCGTCTATCGGAGCCGTGACGTCCGCGCCGGCGCCGGCGCGGGGAACCGCGCCCCGCAGCGCGGCTGGGAGCGCCCGAGCCTGGACGACGCCCGCAAATGAGTGACCTGGTTGCCGCCGAGGCCCAGTGGCACGGGTGGATCGAGCAGGCCTGCGCCGCCGTGGGCGTCGACCCCGCACTCGTCGACGTGCCGATGATCCATGCGTTGACCAAGGACATCGCGCACGACTTCGCCCGGCCGATGGCTCCGGTCGGCTCGTTCATCCTCGGGGTCGCCCTGGGCCAGGCCGCCGCGTCGGGCATGACAACCGCAGACGACTCGCACACGTCATCGGGGGATCTGCTGGCCCGCCTCCGCGCCACCTTGGTCCCGGCGAGCTGATCCCCGACAGGGCCTCACCCAAGGCCCATCTCCTGTTGAGGCGGCCAACGCTGGTTCAGGTGTCCCCACCAGGGCGCCCCCACCGGGTTTGGACGCCCCAACCAGGTTTGGACCTGTGACAACCACGTGAACAGCACCACCGAGGAGGGCCTCATGGCCGAAGGAATATCGATCGGCGCCCGCCCCGAGCCGGGCCACGACGCACACTCCGCCGACCCGGCGCCCTGGGAGGGGATCCCCAGCGAACCGGGCGCGCCCGCGATCGTCGACCTCACGGCATACGGCGATCGGCTGCTGGCCCAGGCCCGCGCCGATGCCCGCGGCAAGGCGACCGCCCCCGTGCTCAAGAGTGAGCGGCAGCGAGCCCTCCTCGTCGCCCTCACCTCAGGCGCCGGGCTGGCCGAACACTCCTCTCCGCCGGCGGCCTCCCTGCACGTCCTCTCCGGACGCTTCCGGCTGTATGCCGGTGACGTCGAGTGGGTCTGCGGCGCAGGCGAGCTGGTCGCGATCCCGCCCGAGCGCCACGCCGTGGACTGCATCGAGGACGGGGTCTTCCTGCTGACCATCACGCCCCCCACCCGCTGAGCCGACAGACAGCACCGCCCCCACGACAGATTCGTGGGGGCGGTGCTGCTTTGGGCAGCGGGAGCTGCCGTCAGTTGTCGGCCGAGGAGAAGCCCGCGCGCTGCGCCGACTCCGCGTCGAAGAACCAGACGTCCGGCTCGCACGAGTCGTAGCCCGGGTGCTCGGCGGTGCGGTAGGTCCGGCTGTCGAAGTAGGCCTGCACCGGGTGACCCAGCGGCTGGGCCCCGTCGCTGATCGGGGCGGCCGAGCCGACGCCGAACCCGCCGTCCGTCACCTCGTCGAGGTCGGAGATGCGCCGGCCCCAGGCCTCGGTCTCGGGAGCCTCCGAGGGCATCGCGTGCGCGGACTCCTCGCCCATCATCGCCTCGTCGTGCTGCCAGTCGCTCCCGGCGTCCACCGGCGCCGCGATCTCCGCCTGGGCGGGACCTGCGTCGCCGTCCACGTCGTCGCCGTGTCCGTCCAGGTCATTGCCGTATGCCGTGTGCTCGCCGTCGCCCTCGGCCTCCGCGCGCTCCGGCTCGGTGGTCACGTCATCGGCAGCCGCAGGCTCGTCGACAGCGGCCCAACCGTCCCCGACCGGAGCCTCATCGGACTCGATCGGCGCGGACTCGACCGGCGCAGCCTCGGCCGCCACCTCCTCGGCCCGGTCCGGCTCGCTCCAGCTGTCGGACTCCGGGGCCACGGCCTCCTCCTCGACGAGGGGAGCGTCGGCCATCACCGGCTCGACGGTCGTCTCGGCGTCACCCCAGGCGGACGGGGTGGCACCAGCAGCGGCGGCGCCGCTTGGCTCGCTGATGACCTCGTCGGCCGCCAGGTCGTGGGCGCGAGCCACCTCCAGGAACATCGGGGTGGAGATGGTCGACTCGCTCAGCGGGGTCTCGTGGCCATCGGTGGCGGCGGCAGGGCCATCCACACCGTCAGCAGGTTCGGCAGCATCGGAGGCCTCCGAGGCATCGGAAGCATCGGAAGCATCGGAAGCATCGGGGGCAAAGCATGCGTCCTCGGCGTCCGCAGCCCCGGCCTCCTCCGACGCAGCCACCCCGGCGAAGTCCTCCTCAGTGACGTCGGTGTCGGGGTCGATGACGTCGGCGCGGTGGAGGTCAGCGGCATACGCCTCCTCGCTCTGGAGCAGCTGGGCCCGACCCGCCTCGGCATCGGCGGCAGCCGCGGCCGCGCGCTCCGCAGCCTCGTCGGCCTGGACCCGCGCCTCCTCGGCGGCCACCTCGGCGCGCTCGGCCTCAGCGGCAGCCCACGACTCGCGCTCGGCGGCCTGGACGGCATACGTCTCCTGCGCGGCAAGGGTCGGCTCGTGGTGCGCTGCGGCCTGGTCCCTCAGGGCCTGCGCCTCCACACGGGCGGCGTCGTCGCCGCGCGACCGCGAGGACATGAACCACCAGATGAGCAACGCCAGCAGGAGCAGCAGCACGATGGGCAGCACGATGAGGAGCAGCGAACCAGACATGGCCAATCTTCCCGGTAGGGCCCCGACGCAGAGGTCGCGTCAGTGTTCCGCCCCGAACCTATCCGTTTCGGGCCGCTCGCGCGCTCACCCGGATGGGCGAGCACAGACGTGTCTCAGGCGAGCCCGAGCTCCTCGGTGGAAACTTGACGCATCTCGACCTTGCGCACCTTTCCCGTCACCGTCATCGGGAAGTCCTCGACGACCTTGACATAGCGAGGGATCTTGTAGTGAGCCAGCTTGCCCGTGGCGAAGGCGCGCACCGCCTCGGCCGTCAGCGGCTCAACCCCCTCGCGCATGCGGACCCAGGCGCAGAGCTCCTCGCCGTACTTCTCATCGGGCACCCCGATGACCTGGGCGTCGAGGATGTCCGGGTGCGTGTAGAGGAACTCCTCGATCTCGCGGGGATAGATGTTCTCGCCGCCGCGGATGACCATGTCCTTGATCCGGCCAGTGATGCGGACGTTGCCGTCGGCCTCCATGACCCCGAGGTCGCCGGTGCGCATCCACCCGTCGACGACCGCCTCCGCGGTCTTGTCCGGCTGCTCCCAGTAGCCGAGCATCACCGAGTAGCCCTTGGTCCAGAACTCCCCCGGCGTCCCCCGCGGCACCGTCTCGAAGGTCACCGGGTCGACGATCCGGATCTCCAGGTGCGGGCAGACGCTGCCGACGGTGCCGACCTTGACGTCGAAGGCGTCGTCGACCCGCGTCTGGGTCGACACCGGCGAGGTCTCGGTCATGCCGTAGCAGATCGTCATCTGGTCGATGCCGGCCTCGATGAGCTTGGTCATCATGCTCGCGGGGCACGGTGAGCCGGCCATGATCCCCGTCCGGACGCTGGACAGGTCGTAGTCGGCGAAGTTGGGCAATGCCCACTCGGCGATGAACATCGTCGGGACGCCGTAGAGGCTGGTGCACCTCTCCGCGGCGGCGGCCTCGAGCGTGAGGGCCGGGTCGAAGCCGGGCGCCGGGATGACCATGCACGCGCCGTGCGTCGTTGCCGCGAGGTTGCCCATGACCATGCCGAAGCAGTGGTAGAAGGGCACCGGGATGCAGATCCGGTCCGCCTCGGTGTAGCGGCAGACCTCCCCGACGAAGTAGCCGTTGTTGAGGATGTTGCGGTGGCTGAGGGTGGCGCCCTTGGGGAACCCGGTCGTGCCCGAGGTGTACTGGATGTTGATCGGGTCGTCGGCCGTCAGGCCCGCCGAGGCCGCGGCGAGGTCCTCCGGGCTCACGTCGTCGGCCCGCTCCAGCAGGTCGGTCCACGACTCCTGCCCGATGACGAACACCTGCTCCAACCCCGGGCACTCGGGCCGGGCCGCCTCGACCATCCCCACGTAGTTGCTCGTCTTGAAGCTCGGCGCGATGACGAGCATCCGGATCCCGGCCTGCCCGAGCACGTAGGTCAGCTCGTGCGTGCGATAGGCCGGGTTGATGTTGACGAGGATCGCGCCGATCTTGGCCGTGGCGTACTGCGTCACGGTCCACTCAGCGCAGTTCGGCGCCCAGACCCCGATCCGGTCCCCCTTGGCGAGCCCGACGGCGAGCAACGCCCGGGCGAGCCGGTCCACCTCGGCCCCGAACTCGGCATACGTCCACCGGATGCCCTGGGCCCGGTCGACGAGCGCCTCGCGATCGCCGTGCCGGGCGATCGTCGCGTCGAGGTTGGCGCCGATGGTCTCCTCGAGCAGCGCCGGCGTCGTCTCACCGACGGCGTGGGACAGGCTCGGGTCGGTGGCAGTGGGGGACATCGGCGTCCTTTCGCTCGGGCGTGCCCCCCATCCCACTCGCGGGGGCAGTCACCCGCAACCCCTCGGTATGCCGTCCGCCCACCTTCGCGCCGACCGTCGCGTCCGCTGCGCCCACCGGACGCCGCTCCCCATGCCGCGGTTGTTACTTTTTGACGCGGTTGTGACCTCGGGGTCACAACCGCGTCAAAAAGTAACAACCGCGGCGTGGGGGGGTCAGATGGCAGCGCCGGGGTTGAGCAGGCCGGCCGGATCCAGGGCCGACTTGATCGCGCGCGTCACGTCCATGGCATCGGGCCCGAGCTGCGCCGCGAGCGACCCGATCTTGGCCCGACCCACGCCGTGTTCGCCGGTGATGGTGCCCCCGAGCGCGATCGCGAGCGCCATGATCTCGGCGAACGCCGCCTCCGCCCGCTCCCGGGCGCCCGCATCGCCGCCGTCGAAGATGAGGTTGGGGTGGGTGTTGCCATCCCCTGCGTGGGCGACGACCGGGATGTCGGTGTCGTGGCGTCGCGCGATGTCGGCGATCCCGGCGAGCAGCTCGGGCAGTCGAGGCACGGGCACTCCGACGTCCTCCACCAGCAGCGATCCCAGGGCCTCGGTCGCGGGGAAGAACGCACGTCGCGCGGCGAGGAAGGCCTCGCCTTCGGCAGGGTCGTCATTGCGGTAGCACTCGGTGGCGCCGTGCGCAGTGCAGACCGCCTCGATCGCCGCCATCTCCTCCTCGCGGGCGGCACCGGGGGCATCGGAGCGCACGATCAGCAGGCCACCGGCCGAGCGGTCGAGCCCCATGGCGGTGAAGTCCTCGACGATGTTGACCGCGCGCTGGTCCATGAACTCCACGAGCGATGGCCGCAGGGTCCGGCCCATCGCCACCACGGCATCGGCCGCCGAGGCCACGGTCGCGAAGAGGGCGACGAGTGTCGAGGCCGGCGGCGGCGCCGGCACCAGGCGCAGCGTCGCTCCGACGACGATGCCCAGGGTGCCCTCGGACCCGACGAAGAGCTTCATCAGCGACAGGCCCGCGACGTCCTTGACCCGCTTCCCGCCGAGGGTGATCAGCCGCCCGTCCGCGAGCACGACGTCGAGGCCGAGGATGTAGTCGGTGGTCACGCCGTACTTCACGCAGCACAGACCGCCGGCATTGGTCGCGATGTTGCCGCCGATCGAGCAGATCTCGAACGAGCTCGGGTCCGGCGGATAGAACAGACCGTGCTCCGCCGCAGCGCGCTTGACGTCGACGTTGAGGGCGCCGGGCTCGACAGTGGCGGTGCGCGTGGCCGGGTCGATCTCGATGGCCGTCATCCGCTCCAGGCTGATCGTGAGCCCGCCCTCGATGGCATTGGCCCCTCCCGCCAGGCCCGTCCCGGCACCCCGCGGCACGATCGGTATGCCGTGGCGCGCCGCCCAGCGCACGGCCGCCTGCACCTGGGCCGGCGTGCGCGGGCGCACCACCGCGCACGGCACTCCCGCGCCGGGGAACCGGCACCAGTCGAAGCGATAGGCCTCCGTCGAGGCCGGGTCCAGCAGGACGTTCTCCGCCCCGACCTCCGCAACCAGTTCAGCCAGTTGGTCCGCGCTGACTGCCATGCCGCCCAACCTAATGGGAATGCATCGTCTCGCGCCGACTCTGGTCGGGTGGGAGGGTGTCGCGGGATCTGCGACCCGCCGCGCAAACCCTGGCCAGGGGCGCAGCCATTCCTGCGCCATTGGGCGGGATCTGCGACCCGCCGCGCAAACATTGGCCAGGGGCGCAGCCATTCCTGCGCCACCGGGCAGGATCTGCGACCCGCCGCCGCGCGACCGGACACAACCGCGGGATATCTAGCGGGAGGGGCGGGAGAGGCGGTCGAGGACGGCCAGCAGCAGGGCCTCGCGCAGGGCAGCCGGCGCCACGTCGAGGAGGGCGTTGACCGGGGCCATCCGCTCCGGCAGGGCCAGCGCGCCATCGCCACCTGCCAGGCCGGCGAGCGCGAGCAGTCCGTCGAAGTCGCTGTCGCTCAGCGTCGCCGGGTCCAGCGCCGCTGCTGCGGCGGCCAGCCCGGGGTCCACCTCGATCGGCCCCGAGGCTCGGGCCGCCGCCACCGACTCGGCCAGCGCCGACAGGAACTCGGGCACCGACGGTGCCGTCGCCGCGGACAGGGTCAGGTGCACCGTGGCCGGCGTCCCGCGGTAGGCCATCTGCGGCTGGACGTACCACCCCCGCGCCAGCATCTCGTCGGCGATCGTGAACACATCGCACGACCCATCCGTGGCCAACGCGAGCAGGGTCGAGTCGGGCTCGACCACAACCCTCAAACCCGGTATGCCGTCCGCTCCCCTCGCGATCGCGAGGGTCGCGTCCCGAGCGGACCGGGACAACTCGGCATACCCCTCGACACCGATGGCCCGGGTGACCGCCCAGGCGGCGGCGAGAGGGCCCCCGGACTTCGTCGACTGCATCGTCGAGTTGAGCATCGTGTAGCCGGGCCAGTCGGCTGAGGCGAAGAAGTGCCCACGCCGCAGGGCCGGGTCACGGTGCAGGAGGAGCGAGACCCCCTTCGGTGCGTAGGCGTACTTGTGCAGGTCGACGCTGATGCTCGTCACGCCGGGGACGGTGAAGGTCCACGGGATCGGCGTCTCGAGCCAGGGCAGCACCCAGCCACCGATGCAGGCGTCGACGTGGCAGCGCAGGCCCCGCTCGGCCGCGATCGCCGCGAGCTCGGGGATCGGGTCGATGACGCCCTGGGCGTAGGAGGGTGCCGAGCCGACGACGAGCACGGTGTCGTCGCGGACCGCGGCAGCCATCGCCACCGGATCGGCCCGGAAGGTCGCCGGATCGACGTCGACGACGATCGTCTCGACGCCGAAGTAGTGGGCCGCCTTGTGGAAGGCCGCATGAACGGTCGAGGGCAGCACCATCGAGGCCTCGCCCGGCGCTGCACCCGCCCCTTCGCGTGCGGCGAGCACCGCCAGCAGCACCGACTCGGTCCCACCCGAGGTCACCGACCCCACGAAACCCGCAGGTGCGTCGATGAGGGCACCGGCCATCGACACGAGGTCGTTCTCCATCGCGAGCAGTGACGGGAACGCCGTCGGGTCGAGCCCGTTGGACCCGGAGAACATCGCCAGGGCCTCGAGCCCGAGAGCGTCGGCCTCGGCGAGTCCCGAGTCATACACATAAGCGAGCGTGCGGCCGCCATGCGCGGGCAGGTCCATCGCCTGCAGCTCGCGCAGTCGGGCCCTGATCTCGTCAGACCTCATCGGGTCGCCTCCTCGACGGCACGGGCATCCAACCGATAGCGCAGCAGGAAGACCAGGGACACCCCCACGAGCACGGCCGGAAGCACCGTGAAGCCCAGCTCCATCGCCCGCAGAGCCGAGTCCGGCTGTGCCACAGTGCCGCTCGTGGACGAGACGTACCCACCCCAAGCCAGCACCGCGGCATACGCAAAGGGCCCGAGCGCCATCCCGAAGGTCTCGGCAGCGGTCCACACACCGGTGTAGACACCCGCGCGGTTCTCCCCGGTGCGGGCCGCGTCGACAGCGGCGATGTCCGGCAGCATGGCCAAGGGGAACATCTGCGTCCCGGCGTAGCCGACGCCGACCACCGCCACCGAAGCCGCGAGCGCCGCCACCCCGAGCCGCATCCCCACGAGGGCCGCGAGGGCTCCGCCGCCGAGGAGCAGAGAGGCCACGAGGAAGCCGGTCCGCTTGCCGGCGCGCTGGCCGACCCGCTGCCACAGGGGCGTGACGACCAGCGCCGGTGCGACGAAGCAGACGAAGAGGATCGTGGACAGACCTGAGGAGCCCATCAGGCCGCGAGCGACGTAGTCGACACCGGCGAGCATCGCGGCCGTCGCGAGCGCCTGGAGGACATAGGCGAGGAGCAACGTGCGGAAGTCCTTGGCAGCAGCCACGATCCGCAGCTGCTCACGCAGGCTGGCGGCCGGGGCGGCCACCTCCCGCAGGACTGCACGACGCGTCCCCCACCAGGCACCGAGGGCGCCGAGAGCGATGAGGGCCCCGACGAAGAGGCCGACGCCGCGATAGCCCCACTCCGGGCCGAGGGCATCGCGCACCATCGGCGAGAGACCACCCGAGACCAGGATCGCCAGCGCCAGCACCGCCACTCGCCAGGACATCAGCCGGGTGCGTTCGTCGTAGTCGTCGGTGAGCTCGGCGGGCATCGCGACATAGGGCACCTGGAAGAAGGCGTATGCCGTGGCGCACGCGAGGAAGAGCAGCACCACCCAGCCCGCGCCCAGCCAGGTCGGCGCCACCGGCCCGGCGAAGAGCAGGGCGAAGGCGACGGCCAGCACCAGCCCGGCCCGCAGCAGGAACGGGCGGCGGCGTCCGGCCGGGTTGGTCGAGCGGTCGGAGATGCGGCCCGCGATCGGGTTGAGCACGACGTCCCAGGCCTTCGGGAGGAAGACGATGAGCCCGGCCAGCCCGGCCGCGACACCGAGGCGGTCGGTCAGGTAGGGCAGGAGGAGCAGCCCGGGGACCGTGCCGAAGGAGCCGGTCGCCACGCCCCCGAGCGCATACCCGCGACGGACCGATCCCGGGAGCGGCTCCTGTGCCATGGTCGGGACCCTAGTGCCCGGCGGGCCCACGGCATACGGCGGCGTTCGTCCTAGAGTGGAGAGAGACCCGGGTCCTTCGGCAAGGAGTGGCGATGAGCAGCGACACGAACCCGACCACGAGCATCCCCGCCAACGCGGTGGTCGTCGGCATCGACGGCAGCGAGCGGGACGCGACCTGCCTTGCGTATGCCGCGGGCGCCGCCACCCGTGCCGGGTGTCCCCTGCACCTGCTCCACGCCCAGGAGCTCGTCACCGAGCTCGCCCTGTCCGACGCGGTGTCCGCGCGCGGACTCGGCACCCTCGCGGACGTCGCCGACGACGGCGTGCTGCCGGCCGCCCTCTCCGACGCGCGGTCGAGGTGGCCCGATTTGGAGATCACCGGCAGCGACCCCTGGGCCCACGCCGAGCGCGCACTCATCGAGGCCTCGGAGGGAGCTCACCTCGTCGTCGTCGGTTCCCGCAGCGTCTCCGGCCTCGAGCGCTGGATCCTCGGCCGGTCCTCCCTCGCCGTCGCCATGCACGCCGCCTGCCCGGTCGTCCTCGTGCCGGCGGGGGCTCGGACCGGCGCCGAGGGCGATGTCGTCGTCGGGGTCGACGGCAGCGAGCACTCCGCGTTGGCGGCCGAGCGCGCCTTCTGGATCGCACAGATCCGCAAGGCGCCGGTGCGCGTGATCACCACGTGGAGCCTGGAGATCGTCGACGGCATGGTCGTGACCACTCCCGAGAACCCGGCGTGGGCCCAGGTGGAGGGCAAGTACCGCGACCTCGCCGAGCGGATCGTCGCTCCGCTGCGCGAACGCTGTCCCGAGGTGCCGTGCGAGATCGACGTGCGCCGCGGCTCACCGGCCGCGGTCCTCGCCGAGGCGTCGGCCACTGCGGGCCTGCTCGTCATCGGTCGGCGCGGGCGCGGCGGCTTCCGCGGCATGCTGCTGGGGTCGGTGGCGCACAAGGTCATCGAGACGGCCACCTGCCCGGTCATGGTCGTCCGTCAGGGCTGAGCCCGAGGCCGTTTCACGTCGCCGGCGTGATCCGCAGGACCTGATCGTCCGAGCCGTTGCTCGTGGAGACATAGAGCGCGCCATCGGGCCCGACCCGTGCTGCCCGCAGCCGCCCGAACGGGCCGTTGGACTGGGGCGGCACCTTCACCGCGGTCACCTCACCGTCGCGGCGCGGCAGGACGAGCAGCTTGGCGCCCTTGAGGGCGGTGACCACGAGCGCTCCGTCGAGGCCGGGCCAGGCGTCCCCACCGAGGACGGCGACCGCGCAGATCGCCTGCGTCGTCTCGCCCGAGGTCCACCGGGCCGGCACCGCGTCGGGGAAGCGCGCGATGTCCGTCATCGAGACTGATTCGTCGTATGCCGTCTGCTCGCCTCCCCGGCTCGGGTCCCATCCGTAGTTGCCGCCGGCCCGGATCTGGTTGACCTCGTCGTCGAAGGACGGCCCGTGCTCGGCGGTGATCACCTCGCCCTCGGCGTCGACGGTGATGCCCTGGATGTTGCGGTGCCCATAGCTGAGGACCCGGCGCTCGTTGGCATCCGCCGAGGTGGCAAAGGGGTTGTCCGCCAGGCCTTCTCCGGTCTGCAGCGAGACGCGCAGGACCTTGCCGCCGAGGCTGGTGCGGTCCTGCGGGATGCTGCCGACCGCGGTGTCACCCGTGCCCACGAGGAGGGCTCCGGTGTCGTCGATCGCCATCCGGCAGCCGGAGTGCCGGCCGCCGGAGGCCACCGGCAGCCCGGTGAGCACGTCGCCAAGACGCGTGGCCGCCGAGCCGTCGGCGGCGAGCTGCCAGCGCACGATCCGGATGTCGCGCAGGGAGCCGCCGACGTCGTGGGTCCGGCAGGTGAGGAAGGCCCGGCTGCTCGCGAAGTCGGGCTGGACGAGCAGGCCCATGAGCCCACCCTCGCCGCGCGCACCGACGTCGGCGAGGTCGGCCTCGACCTGCGTCACCGATGCCCCGGGCTCGGCCGAGGAGAGGAGCTTGAGCCGGCCCGGGCGCTCGGTGACGAGGACCCGGCCGTCCGGGAGGAAGCCGAGGTCCCACGGGTGCTCCAGGCCCGAGGCCACGACCTCGACCCGGACGTCCAGGTCACCCTCGACCGGCAGGGTTGAGGCACTGGCCCCCGACGCACCCGCCGACGCCGGGACCCGCGAGCCGTCGACGGCAGGCGCCGGGCTGCACCCGGCCACCCCGGCAAGGGAGAGGGACAGCGCGAGGAGCGCCACGGCATACCGGGTTCGGGTCATGCTCCACGGTAGCGAGCGGCCGGCACCCGACCGGACTCGCGGCTCAGGCCGGTGAGCTCCAGCCGTCGGCGGCGAGGCGGGCGAGCGCGTCGAGGGTGAGGTCGAGGGCGAAGACGAACTCGTAGTCCTCGTCGCAACTGCCGCCGGGGCGTCGCTGCTGCGCGTCCGTCACGACCCGCATGATGGCCGGGTAGTCCGCGGGCTCCGGCTCCGGCGCACTGCTGCGCGTCGAGGTCGGGAGCGCGCCCGGATCGTTGAAGAGCTCGGGGCTGAACCCCCAGATCCGGTTGCCCAAGGTGTGCATCGCGTGGTGGGTGAGGTCCGCGGACAGGCCGCCGGCCAGCAGGAGCCCGGTGAGTGCGTCCATGTGGCGCAGGACGGCCGGCGTCCGCCGCACCCGGGTCTCGATCGCCCGCCGCGCCCACGGGTGGAGGGCCAGCGTGGCCCGGGCGGCCAGCAGGCGAGTGCGCACCGCGGCCCTCCAGTCCTCCGGGCGAGGGGCCGTCTCCGACGCCTCCGGGTCGGCGCTGAACGCATCGATGACCTGGTCGACCATCCCGTCGAGAAGGTCCTCCTTGTCGCCCACGTGCTTGTAGAGCGCCATCGGGACCACACCGAGACGTGCCGCGAGGGCGCGCATGCTCACGGCGTCGATGCCCTCCGCATCGGCCAGGGCGATGGCTCCGGCGATGACGGAGTCACGGGTCAGTGGTGGGCGAGCGCGGCAGGTCACGATCCTCCTCGGCGCAAGGGATGGGTGGGGCGAGTTGACGAGGTGTACATCGTACACCTAGGGTTCCGTCCACCGTGGTGTACGCCGTACACCTCTGAGTCCCGGAGAGCTTCATGTCACCCACCCGCCGCACCGCTGTCGCCGCCGGCATCCTCTACTTCGTCACCCACGTCACCTCGGTGGCCGCCCTGGTCCTCTACGGCGGCTCGGGGACCGGGGCCGACTGGCTCGCGGCCCACCGCGGGTCGGTGCTGGCCGGAGCGGTCCTCGAGATCGTCCTGGCAGTGGCCGTCGTCGGCACGGCCGTCGCCCTCTTCCCACTGCTCCGGGAGCGCGCACCCGCCGTCGCGAGCGGCTATCTGGCACTGCGCACCCTCGAGGCCTCGGTGATCCTGGCCGGGGTGGTCACCATCCTGCCGATCGTCGCCGCGCCGGCGTCCACCTCGCTGCCGGGGCTCGCCCCCGACGTCGCGCAGGGTCTGGCACTCGCGCACGACTGGACCTTCCTCATCGGGCCGGGGCTCGTCGTGCCGGTGCACACCGTCCTGCTCGCACTCCACCTGTGGCGATCGGGTCGGGCGCCTCGGTTCATCGCTGCACTCGGCCTCGTCGGCGGCCCGCTCGTGGGGCTCATGAACGTGGGGGTCATGTTCGGCGTCACGGGGATCGTGCCGATCCTGGTGGTGCCGGTCTTCGCGTGGGAGATCACACTGGCCGGGTGGCTGATCCTGCGCGGACTGCGGGAGCCGTCATGAGCCACACCTCAGCGGCGAGCCGATCCTGCGTGGGTCGCCTCCGCCCACCGCCGGGGGCGCTCGTCGGCCTCGCGCTCGCCGCCGGGTTCCTCTGGGCGCCGGTGTGGGTGACCGGGGGCCGTCTGGGCACCAACCCCTTCGACGACGGGCCGATCCGCACGTTGGCTCGCTCGGAGCTGACGGCGTGGTTCGGCTCTGGACGTGACACTCTCGGGGCCGACCTGGCCCGCGCGGTCACCGACTGGCGACTGTTCCACACGGTCAAGGCGGTGCTCGCGCTGATGCTGCTCGCCGTGGCGCTGGCGTGTGTCCGGCGCCTGGGGCAGGCGGTCAGTCGGAGGCTTGCCGGCGCAACCGCTCTGGCGGCCTTGATCGCCCTCGCCGCCAACGTCCAAGGGGCGATCGCGCCGCTGGCCTCGCTGGCGTCCTTCGGCCCGATCAGGACCGGCGGCGGCAACGACCCGAACGCCGCACTCGCGACGGAACTGACCGGCTCCGCCGCCTGGCCACTCCTGCTCGAGGACTTCACGCGCTTCCACGTGACGATGGCCATCATCGCCGTCATCGCGACGCTCGGGCTGGGCGTCCTGTCGGCACGAGCCCTCGTCCGACGCCGGACCACCGCTGCCGTGACACTCGGTCTCGTGGCGGTGGCGTGGGCCGTCATTGCTGCCGCCAACGGCAGCACCGCGCTGTCACCGGCTTCGGCGCTGCTCGCGGCCCTCGACTCCCGCTAGCCCGCGCTGATCCGGGCTCAGCCGCCCATCGCGGCGAGGACGTAGATGACGAGGAAGCCGAGGAAGAACATCGCGCCGAGCCAGACGCTCTCCTTCTCCTCGTGGGCCTCGACGAGCAGTTCCTCGACGACGAGGTAGAGCAGGGCGGCCGCACCGAAGGCGAGGACCGCGGCCATGACCGTCTCGGACACCCCGCCGAGGAGGGCGGCACCGCCGATCGCGCCGACCGCCGTCACCAGGCCGAGCACGATCGTGATGACGACGGCGCGGGTCTTGCTCGCGCCGGCCTCGGTCACCTCGGCGACCACAGAGAGCCCGAGGAAGAGGATCTCGAGGGTCAGCGCGACGGTGAGGATGAGGCCCTGGGTTGCACCGAGCCGGACGCCGACGCCGATGAGGATGCCGTCGAGGAGCAGGTCGACGGCCATCGCCGCGAGCATGCCGATCGGCAGGGCGACCGCCGCTCGCTTGATCGTCTTCTTCCGTATGCCGGCCGGCGCTGCTGCCGCTGCCAGGTCACCCATGGTGGTGCTTCCGTAGGCCCCGGCCATGGCGACGTCCTCGATCCGACGTGCCTCGGCCTCCGAAGCGACCTCCGCCGCCTGCTCGGTGCGCCGGCCGTAGGCGCCGAGGGCGAGGACGAGGAGCGCGCCCGCGACGACGCCCACGACGGTCCAGACGAGGTGGCCGGCCTTGTGCAGCTCGGGCATGATCTCGCCGACGAGGGCAGCCGTGACGACACCGGCGGCGAAGTGCTGGATGCCGCTGACGATCCTGGGCCCAGGGGGCCGGATGACCGCGATGAGGGCCCCGATGATCGAGGCAAGCACGGGGAAGGAGACGAGGAAGGCAGTTTGACCGACGAGGCTCGCGTCGAGCGATCGTACGCCCGCCCACGCTGCGATCACTCGATCCAAGTGGGGACAGACATCAAGACCTCCGTCTGGCAAGCGGAGACCAGGTCCCTCAGGTTGGACGTGAAAGCGCCAAGTTGGCCCGACGTCCGGCTCATCCCCGCTCGCGCGAGGCGGACGAGGTTGGCGACCTTCTGGCGCGCCCGAAGAGAGGCACATCCCCGCTCGCGCGGGGCGGACTCGAACGTGGACAGGTAGCCCCAGTTCAGCGCCGGCTCACCCCCGCCCGCGCGGGGCGGACTCGGGTGTCGGCATCGGCCTCGGAGGGCTCGCCGGCTCATTCCCGCTCGCGCGGGGCGGACGCGGTGAAGAAGGAGACCGAGATCCGGGCGACCGGCTCATGCCCGCTCGCGCGGGGCGGACCGCCGGCCGGATCAGATCGTGCAGCCGTGGCAAGGCTCATTCCCGCTCGCGCGGGGCGGACGCCACAACTCCACACACAGCAGAACCCCCGCCAGGCTCATCCCCGCTCGCGCGGGGCGGACCATCGGAGCGCCGAACGGGCCGACTTCCGCGTGGACTCATCCCCGCTCGCGCGGGGCGGACCATCGGAGCGCCGAACGAGCCGACTTCCGCGTGGACTCATCCCCGCTCGCGCGGGGCGGACCACCTCCAGGCCCTCCGGGATCGCCTCGACGCCGGCTCATCCCCGCTCGCGCGGGGCGGACCGCGCTCCTTCGTCGCTTATTTCGCGCCGAAACGGCTCATCCCCGCTCGCGCGGGGCGGACCACCAGGACCGGGCCCTGCGCCGCGGCCTGGGCGGCTCATCCCCGCTCGCGCGGGGCGGACAAGCCGGCGTAGTGGATCAGCTCCTTGTAGCGGGGCTCATCCCCGCTCGCGCGGGGCGGACGACGGCCAGAAGTGCGGCGCACGCGGCTCGACCGGCTCATCCCCGCTCGCGCGGGGCGGATGACGACTCAGGACGGGGCGAACACGGGCGGGCCGGCTCATCCCCGCTCGCGCGGGGCGGACCACGAGTAGCCGCTCCCGGCCCACCCGAGCTTCGGCTCATCCCCGCTCGCGCGGGGCGGACCACCTCGAAGCCACCGGCCTGTTCGCCGGCGAGGGCTCATCCCCGCTCGCGAGGGGCGGACGACTCCTACACCGGCGCCGACGCCTACGGGGGCGGCTCATCCCCGCTCGCGCGGGGCGGACGGTGCGACGGTGGATCGGGGGAAGCCGGTCACCGGCTCATCCCCGCTCGCGCGGGGCGGACGCCTGTGTGACGGGCACGGGCCGGTCAGCAACCGGCTCATCCCCGCTCGCGCGGGGCGGACGAGGCCCCGACCCGCTTGGCCTGATCGGCGGCCGGCTCATCCCCGCTCGCGCGGGGCGGACGGACTGCTGCCCCGAGATGACCACCGTGTCATCGGCTCATCCCCGCTCGCGCGGGGCGGACCTCGAGTCCGAGGGCAAGAAGCACACTGAGGCCGGCTCATCCCCGCTCGCGCGGGGCGGACCCCGTTGGCTTGACGCCGAACACTTCGGCCATCGGCTCATCCCCGCTCGCGCGGGGCGGACCCTACGCGCAGACGACGGTGCAGGCGCGAGTCCGGCTCATCCCCGCTCGCGCGGGGCGGACGGCCAGGGCCCATCGCGCGAGGCCCGCGACGTAGGCTCATCCCCGCTCGCGCGGGGCGGACGAGGAATGGGGCGCCCGGTGGCGCCGCTCCCCGGGCTCATCCCCGCTCGCGCGGGGCGGACTGCACCGTCGTCTGCGCGTAGGGCGGCAGTCCGGGCTCATCCCCGCTCGCGCGGGGCGGACGACCCAGGCGCGGCGGGCGAGGGCGAGGATGAGGGCTCATCCCCGCTCGCGCGGGGCGGACCAGCAGCGGATCCTGTCTGCCCAATGGGAGGACGGCTCATCCCCGCTCGCGCGGGGCGGACGAGCAGGTTCCACAGGTCACGGAGGATGTCGACGGCTCATCCCCGCTCGCGCGGGGCGGACTAGATGTCCGGCAGCCCCGCAGCGGAGATGAAGGGCTCATCCCCGCTCGCGCGGGGCGGACACGGTGTGGGAGCGCCCGATCAAGACGTATCGGGGCTCATCCCCGCTCGCGCGGGGCGGACGTCGTGATGTGCATGATCTGCGACTGCCGCGAGGGCTCATCCCCGCTCGCGCGGGGCGGACAGGTCACCGTATGGGGCAACTCTCACTACGCCAGGCTCATCCCCGCTCGCGCGGGGCGGACACCGGCAACGGCACCACGCGCTCCCGCTGCCCCGGCTCATCCCCGCTCGCGCGGGGCGGACTCGCGTGCTGCGGGCGATGGCGGCACTGGACCAGGGCTCATCCCCGCTCGCGCGGGGCGGACTACATGCCGGCTCGCCCGTTCGTTCTGTCCGCCGGCTCATCCCCGCTCGCGCGGGGCGGACTTCCTGCCACTGCCGGACCCCGCCGATCCGGCAGGCTCATCCCCGCTCGCGCGGGGCGGACCCGGAACCGCACCCACTCCTCGGGCACCTTGCAGGCTCATCCCCGCTCGCGCGGGGCGGACTCTCTTGCTATTTCTCCAAGTACCGGGCGGCGCGGCTCATCCCCGCTCGCGCGGGGCGGACCTTGCGGAGTTCGGCGCGGACGGCTTCGTGAACGGCTCATCCCCGCTCGCGCGGGGCGGACGCCGCGATCACGCTGGAGCCGATGACGCGCCCGGGCTCATCCCCGCTCGCGCGGGGCGGACTCGACGCTGGGGCGCACCCGCCGCCCCCGTCTGGGCTCATCCCCGCTCGCGCGGGGCGGACGCAGGCTCGTCGCCCTTGTCCTCGATCTTGATCGGCTCATCCCCGCTCGCGCGGGGCGGACGGTGGCCGACGCTTGGGTCTTGTCAGTGGATGCGGCTCATCCCCGCTCGCGCGGGGCGGACTACAGCAACCCCGGCGACCTCGTGTTCGACCCCGGCTCATCCCCGCTCGCGCGGGGCGGACTCTCGACCCGTGGCTGAAGAAGGTGCAGGCCGGGGCTCATCCCCGCTCGCGCGGGGCGGACCTCGCCTGCCTTGAGGGCGGCGTCCAGTTCGGCGGCTCATCCCCGCTCGCGCGGGGCGGACGGCCAGAGCCGCGAGCTGCAGGCGTACCTCGTGGGCTCATCCCCGCTCGCGCGGGGCGGACGGGGTCAGGCTCCCGCCGCCTCCGCTGGGGAGGGGCTCATCCCCGCTCGCGCGGGGCGGACTCGTTCTCGAGGTAGCGGTACATGCGGACCCCGGGCTCATCCCCGCTCGCGCGGGGCGGACCCGGCGGCCGCGGTGACAGTGGCCCTGGCGGTGGGCTCATCCCCGCTCGCGCGGGGCGGACAGCGGTGGCGTCGCCCGCAGCAGTCCGTGGAGGGGCTCATCCCCGCTCGCGCGGGGCGGACATGGCACTGACCGACGCTCAACAGACCGCCCTGGGCTCATCCCCGCTCGCGCGGGGCGGACGTCTGCACGTTGGCGCACTGGATGTAGTGCGAGGGCTCATCCCCGCTCGCGCGGGGCGGACATGCATGACCATTCGCTCCTGTGCTTGCGGTACGGCTCATCCCCGCTCGCGCGGGGCGGACAATCTCGGCACAGGAGACCTCTGACGGCGCCGGGGCTCATCCCCGCTCGCGCGGGGCGGACGTGCGGGGAGGTTGCGGGGCCGGCCGGGTGCGAGGCTCATCCCCGCTCGCGCGGGGCGGACTGCCTAGGGTGGCCATAGCCAGGTAGGTCATGGGGCTCATCCCCGCTCGCGCGGGGCGGACCCGCCCCGACGGCACCTGGCTGGCCGTTGGGACGGCTCATCCCCGCTCGCGCGGGGCGGACCCGCAGCGCGATCGGCGGATTACTGCTGCTGCTGGGCTCATCCCCGCTCGCGCGGGGCGGACGCCGCCATGGACTTCCCCCACCTGCATGGGGACGGCTCATCCCCGCTCGCGCGGGGCGGACCCGGTGGGGTTCCGGCCCGCCGCCATCCACGTTGGCTCATCCCCGCTCGCGCGGGGCGGACTCGATCTCCTCCTGTCCGACCCATCCGCGGGCCGGCTCATCCCCGCTCGCGCGGGGCGGACAGCGCGCCGAGGGTGCCGGCGGGGGTGGTGGTGGGCTCATCCCCGCTCGCGCGGGGCGGACGCCGCACGCACCACCAAACCATCCACCCCCACCGGCTCATCCCCGCTCGCGCGGGGCGGACTCGCGGTTCGTCTTCAATGCGGCGGAGGCGCGCGGCTCATCCCCGCTCGCGCGGGGCGGACCGGCCAGGATCGGGGTCGTCACAGGTCCAGCCCGGCTCATCCCCGCTCGCGCGGGGCGGACGTGTCACGTCGCGGTAGGGCTCGACCCCGACCGGGCTCATCCCCGCTCGCGCGGGGCGGACTCGCCCACTACCAGTCCCACGGACTGGCATTCCGGCTCATCCCCGCTCGCGCGGGGCGGACGCACGATAGGCCGCCTCCGGGGTGGGACGTGCCGGCTCATCCCCGCTCGCGCGGGGCGGACCAGCGAGGTCGTCCCCGGTTGGTGTGGCGCGGGGGCTCATCCCCGCTCGCGCGGGGCGGACGTCTGGGCCGGCACCGGCATCCTCGCCCTGGCCGGCTCATCCCCGCTCGCGCGGGGCGGACATTCTGATGTTGGCGACGCTCCAAAGAGGGCACGGCTCATCCCCGCTCGCGCGGGGCGGACCTCATCGACGACTTCGAGAGGGTCAAGGCCGAGGGCTCATCCCCGCTCGCGCGGGGCGGACGGACGAGGGAGGCGTCGACGGCGTCCTCCGCGCCGGCTCATCCCCGCTCGCGCGGGGCGGACTATGGTGCGCGCGTCACGCGCGGATTGGTCGCCGGCTCATCCCCGCTCGCGCGGGGCGGACGGCCTGGCCGCCGTCGACGCTCTCGTCGACGACGGCTCATCCCCGCTCGCGCGGGGCGGACGCATCCGCTGACCAACCGCCCGACACGGGCCGAGGCTCATCCCCGCTCGCGCGGGGCGGACCGGGTCACGGTCTCGCTGGCGATTGGGCGAGCGGGCTCATCCCCGCTCGCGCGGGGCGGACCGACAAGCTCAGCGAGGGTCAGGCTTCCCCCGGGGCTCATCCCCGCTCGCGCGGGGCGGACCGCGGAGATCGTTGACGCCGCCAATCTCGCCGCGGCTCATCCCCGCTCGCGCGGGGCGGACGGGACGACGGCAACGCGAAATCCATGCGGCTTCGGCTCATCCCCGCTCGCGCGGGGCGGACGCGCAGGAACTCGCCGCCAACGCGGGAGCACTGGGCTCATCCCCGCTCGCGCGGGGCGGACTGCCGAGGGTGACGTTCGGGGAGAGGGCAAGTGGGCTCATCCCCGCTCGCGCGGGGCGGACCTTCTCACCATCGGCACCGGAACCCCGGACGACGGCTCATCCCCGCTCGCGCGGGGCGGACATTGCGGGGCGGCGCGCAAGGACGGCTGCCTCCGGCTCATCCCCGCTCGCGCGGGGCGGACGAGGCCGGCCGGGCAGCCGCTCAGGCCGAGTCCGGCTCATCCCCGCTCGCGCGGGGCGGACCCTGCATTCGGCGAAGGCTCCGACCGTGATCGGGGGCTCATCCCCGCTCGCGCGGGGCGGACCGTGCATTGCCGGCGACGACGGGCGCGAGGGCCGGCTCATCCCCGCTCGCGCGGGGCGGACCCCCGCAAGCGCGGTCAGGGTGGCGGCGGTCACGGCTCATCCCCGCTCGCGCGGGGCGGACCTGCCGGCGTTCCTGGGCGGCGCTTCCCGCTGGGGCTCATCCCCGCTCGCGCGGGGCGGACCGAGAGGGTCGCGTCATGAGCCTCCCCGCCAACGGCTCATCCCCGCTCGCGCGGGGCGGACTGACTCCTGCCAGCCGGGGAGGGTGGCGACGCCGGCTCATCCCCGCTCGCGCGGGGCGGACTTTGAGGTCCCACTGCCCGCGCTCTGCTGCGGACGGCTCATCCCCGCTCGCGCGGGGCGGACGGGGGTTCGGAGGGGTTTGGATGGTCGAATCTGGGCTCATCCCCGCTCGCGCGGGGCGGACTCGCGGAGATCGTTGACGCCGCCAATCTCGCCGCGGCTCATCCCCGCTCGCGCGGGGCGGACAGGCTGCCCGGCTCGACGCCTTCACGACATGCCGGCTCATCCCCGCTCGCGCGGGGCGGACGGCGGGACGGCGTTGCCGACCTGCTCGTACTGCGGCTCATCCCCGCTCGCGCGGGGCGGACCACTCCCTCACCTACGCCAAGGTGGAAGCCGGAGGCTCATCCCCGCTCGCGCGGGGCGGACATCCCAAGGTCGGACAGGCCAGCGTGGAGGGCCGGCTCATCCCCGCTCGCGCGGGGCGGACGGCCAGTCCCGCGAGCTCCAGGCGTACCTGACGGGCTCATCCCCGCTCGCGCGGGGCGGACTAGACCACGCCCGCGACGAGCGGCGTCGAGCCCGGCTCATCCCCGCTCGCGCGGGGCGGACGGCTCGCGTCAGCTCGCGGCTCTGCATCCGCAGGGCTCATCCCCGCTCGCGCGGGGCGGACTCGAGCGGCACAACGAGGTGCTGACGCGGAACCGGCTCATCCCCGCTCGCGCGGGGCGGACGCCTCCCGCGAGTACGGCCGCCGCCGGGCTCGGGGCTCATCCCCGCTCGCGCGGGGCGGACTCAGCGCCAAGCGATACGCCGACCGGACCCGACGGCTCATCCCCGCTCGCGCGGGGCGGACTGACGATCCTCACCGACCAGGTCCCCGAGGACCGGCTCATCCCCGCTCGCGCGGGGCGGACTGCTGTCAATGGCCATGTCGCGGTCCCCGCTGGTGGCCAACTGAAAGTCCCCACCCCTCGCTGTGTTTCAGGTGGTCTTGAGTCGGGTTCCTCCGTTCGCTCTGGCCTGTTTCATTCGGTAGGAGTCGCCGTCGGTGATGACGGTGTGGCAGTGGTGCAGGAGCCGGTCGAGCATGCTGACCGCGGTGGTGTGCTCGGGTAGGAACCTGCCCCAGGACTCGAACGGCCAGTGCGACGCGATGCCGAGCGAGCGGCGTTCGTAGGCGGCGGCGACGAAGCGGAACAACAGTTGGGCTCCCGTGTCGTCCAGCGGGGCGAAGCCAAGCTCGTCGACCAGGATGAGGTCGTTGCGCAGCAGGGTGTCGATGACCTTCCCGACGCTGTTGTCGGCCAGCCCGCGGTAGAGGGTCTCGACGAGCTCGGCGGCGGTGAAGTATCGGACCCGGTGCCCGGCCTCGACCGCGGCGATGCCCAGGGCGATGAGGGTGTGGGACTTCCCGGTGCCGGCTGGTCCGATCATGCACACGTTCTCGGTAGCTCGGATCCACTCCAACGATGAGAGGTAGTCGAACGTCGCCGGCGGGATCGAAGACGCGGCAACGTCGAACTCGGCCAGGGTCTTGGTGACCGGGAAGCTGGCCTGCCGCATCCGGGTCCGGATGTTCGACTCGTCACGGGAAGCGATCTCGGCTTCGATGAGGGTGCGGAGGAACTCCTCGGGCTTCCAGCGTTGGGTCTTCGCGGTCACCAGCAGCTCGGGCGCCAGCCTGCGCATCGCGGCCATCTTGAGTCGCTTCAGGCCCTCGTTCAGGTCCGGCGGCAGCGGCGGTGGGGCGGTGGCGGTCACGACACCTCACCCCCATCCGTCCCATCGATCCGATAGGCGTCCAGTGACCTGGTCGGCACGGTGGGCAGGGTCATCACAAGTGCCTGCCCGGCTGCGGTGGGGCGGGGTGCGTGTCCGTTGGTGGCCAGGATCGACCGGACGTCGTCGGCCCGCCAGCGGCCGAAGGTGACNGCGCGTTCCAGGGCCGCGACCAAGGCGTCGTGGCCGTGCGCGGCCCCCAGGGTGAGTACGGTCGCGATCTCGGTGTTGAGCTTGGTGACACCGGCCGTGGCCGCCCCNACCAGGAACTGCTCGGCGACCGGTCCCAACGCGAGGAACTCCCGCTCGGTCGCTGTCTTGGGACGTGCGCCGCGACTCGGCGACGCGGGGCGGGGACGGTCGTAGTGGGCGTCGTCGATGCTGGTCTCACCGGGTGCCACCAACCCGTGCTCGGCATGGATCTCGCCGCTGATCGGCTCGATCACCCGCAGCACCCGGTCACGCTCGTCGACCAGCACCGTCACGACCCGACCGATGAGCCGGTTGGGCACCGAGTAGCGCGCGGACCCGAACCGGATGCAGGAGAGCTTGTCGACCTTCCTGGTGATCGGCGCCGGTCCGACCTGCAGCCGCAGCGACGGCAGCTCGCCCAGCAGCTCACGTTCGGTGGCCAGCCGCTGATCCGGGACCGCGTGGACCTCGCTGTGCCGGCGCCCGTTGACCTCCACACCCCAGGCCCGCGCCCGGTCGTTGAGCCCGGCGTACCCCTCGGCCCACACCGCGGCGTCGTCCTCGAGCCCCAACGGGACCAGCAGGTCGTCCTTGGCGTAGCCGACCAGGTTCTCCACGATCCCCTTCGATTCGGGGTCCGCGGCGTGACAGAAGTCNGGCCTGAACCGGTAGTGGGCCGCGAACCTGACGTAGTCCGGCGCCGGCACGACGACATTGGCGACGACGTTGCCCTTCAGACAGGCCATCCGGTCCGCGAGCACCAGCTTGGGCACCCCGCCGAGCTCCTCGAAGCACTCGGCCAGCATCGCCAGCGTGGTGGTCTGCTGCTCGTCGGGGGCGAAGCGGACGAACCGGTAGCGCGACCAGGCCAGCACCGCACAGAACACGTGCACTCGACGACCGGCGAGGACCTCAGTGCCCCAGTCGATCGCGAGGACCTCACCCGGCGTCCAGATCGCCGGACGCCGCCCCGCCGCGCGGGCTTGCCCGATACGCCACTCGCGTTTCGCGTCCGCGACCAGCCGCCGGAAATTCCGGTCCGACCCCACATAACCCGCCGCTCGTGCGGCCGGCAGCAGCCGCTTCGCGCTGATCCGACCGGCCGTGTCGTTGACCTTCACCGTCACCAACTGCGCGACCGAGTCGTAGTTGCGACCTCGCTCGACCCGCGTCGCCGGAGGCTCGCCGCGGCTGGCGGNCTGGTGGGCCTCGATGACCCGCCGGACCGTCTTGTGGGTCGTGCCGCACAACTCGGCTGCTCCCCGGTAGCTGCCCACCTCGCGGTAGGCCGAAATGATGTCCATTCGTTCTCTCTCGTTCTTCAATGAAGACCCCTGCGTGGTGACGACGGCTGACTAGGCATCGCCACCGTCGCCACGCAGCAGGGCCCTCAAGGACTGCTACAACACGCGAAGAACGAGGAGCGGGGACTTCTACTTGGCCACCACCGGGGACTGGTCATGGCCACCAGCGGGGACCGCTACCTGGCCACCAGTGGGGACCTTTTCATGGCCACGGACACCGGGGCGCCGAACATGTGGCCCAGCAAGGCTTCGACATCTACCGATCAGCCGAGGACACATGGGCGAGGGAACTGAGATCTCCGCACATGTCAGCCCCCAGGAAGAGCTACGAGGTCGCGGTAAACGTTCGGCGGGGTTCGAGCTCAAGGGCCGGGCGCGTGCACCTCGATAGATGCCGAAACCTTCCGAAGCGACATCTCCGCGCATCGGCGGGGTCCGCGATGGTCATCCACCGGGCGAAGGCAGATCGATAGATGCCGAAACCTTATGAGACGAAACCACCCCCGAAGAGGCCGTCCTCCCTCAGCGCCCCACCGGCAGGTCGACGGCCCCGCCCATGCGACGCTCACGGTCGACATACTGCTCGATGGCCGCCCACAGGTCGCGCCGGTCGTAGTCCGGCCAGAGCCGGTCCTGGAAGACCATCTCGGCATAAGCGCTCTGCCACAACAGGAAGTTGCTCGTCCGCTGCTCCCCCGAGGACCGCACAAACAGGTCGACATCGGGCATCCCCGGCTCGGGCAGATAGCGCGCGAGCATCCGCTCGTCCACCGACGAGGCCTTCACCCGCCCGCGCGCGACGTCCTCGGCCAGCGCCCGCGCGGCGTCCCCGATCTCGGCGCGCCCGCCGTAGTTGACGCAGAAGTAGAGCGTCAGTCCGGTGTTGTGCTTGGTCAGCTCCTGGGCGACCTCGAGCTCCTTGATGACCGAGCTCCACAGCCGCGGCCGGCGCCCGACCCACCGCATGCGCACACCCCACGCATGCAACTGGTCCCGCCGCCGCCGGATGACGTCGCGGTTGAACCCCATGAGGAAGCGCACCTCCTCGGGCGAGCGCTTCCAGTTCTCGGTCGAGAACGCATAGGCCGACAGGTGCGTGACGCCGACCTCGATCGCCCCCGCGACGACGTCGAGCAGCGCGGCCTCACCCGCCTCGTGACCCTTGGTCCGCGGCAGCCCGCGCTGGTTCGCCCATCGACCATTGCCGTCCATGACGACCGCGACGTGCCGAGGCAGGCGATCGGCCGGGATGACCGGGGGGCGAGCACCCGAGGGATGCGCGAAGGGCGCGGCGTAACTCACCGCTCCACCATACGGAGTGAGCGCAGTCCACGTTCGAGGTGCCACTGGAGGAAGGCGGCGACCAGCCCTGACCCCTCGCGCCGGTGCCGCGGATCTGACTCGTCCGCCACGACCCAGTCCCCCGTCAGCAGCGCCGAGAGCAAGCCCAGCGTCTCCGGCGCCGGCGCGGCCGAGCCGGGCGGACGGCATACGGGACACACGGCGCCCCCGGCGACGATGTGGAAGCCCCGATGCGGGCCCGGCGCACCGCATTTCGCGCAGTCGTGGAAGCTCGGGGCATAGCCGGCGATGGCGAGCGCACGCAGCAGGTAGGCGTCGAGCACCAGCCCCGGATCGTGCGTCCCGCCGGCCAAGGAGCCGAGCGCGCCGCGCAGCAGGAGGTGTTGTTGGAGCGCCGGCTCCTTCTCCTCGGTGAGCCGATCGCAGGTCTCGAGCATCGCCGACGTCGCGGTCCACGTCTCGTAGCCGCGCGCCAGCTTGTCGCCATAGGGCTCGATCGACTCGGCCTGGGTGATGCTGTCGAGCGATCGGCCCTCGTAGCACTGGATGTCGATCACCATCGCCGGCTCGAGGCGCGCCCCGAACTTGCTCTTGGTCTTGCGCACGCCGCGACCGACCGCGCGCACCTTGCCCAAGCGGCGCGTGAGGAGGGTGATGATGCGATCGGACTCCCCCAGCTTCTGGGTGCGCAGGACGATCGCCTCGTCACGGTAGGTCGGCACCGCCCCATTGTCCGTGGTCGCCCCGACACCCCCGGTATGCCGCGCCGCTGGCCCCCCATCCCGGCGCGCCTCAGAACGGTGCCCCCTGACCTGGGTTGGGTGCGCTCGAGGGTGTTCTGGCACCGGCGAGCGCACCCGACTCGCCGAGGAAGGTCGAACGTGAGTTCGATTCGTGCACTAAGGTGGGGCCATGGCGGCGTGGCAGGGCTCGCTCCTCGACCTCGAGGAGTCCTTGGCGCTGCGGCCTGTCGCCGATGGGCTGACCCGACGCGACCTCGGTCGTGGAGCGTGGCTGGACGTGCGGCCGGGCTGGCTCAGCGGCGGCGATGAGCTGCTCGAGCACTTGGGCCGCGTGGTGCCGTGGCGTGCTGAGCGACGCCAGATGTACGACTCGATCGTCGATGTGCCTCGCCTGACCTGCTTCTATGACGAGCGCGAGTCTCTCCCCCATCCCGTGCTCGACGAGGCCCGCCGGATGCTCTCGGCGCACTACCGCCCCGAGCTCGGCGAGGACTTCGCCACAGCCGGCCTGTGCCTCTATCGCGACGGGCACGACTCGGTCGCCTGGCACGGTGACCGCATCGGGCGCTCGCGCGACACCGACACGATGATTGCCATCCTGTCGGTGGGTGCCGACCGACCGCTCTCGCTGCGCCCTCGCGGCGGCGGTGCGTCGCTGCGGGTGGCCGCCGGCCACGGCGACCTCGTCGTCATGGGCGGCTCAGCGCAGCGGACCTTCGATCACGCGATCCTCAAGACGAGCGAGGACGTCGGGCCCCGGATCTCGATCCAGTTCCGGGTGCGCGGCGTGCGCTGACCCCGCTGCCGCCACCTTTGCCGGAGCCGCCGGGACCCGTGCGTGCCGGGCGGTGACGCTTGGGGCCTTCGACCGCCTCCCTCTCCCGCTCCTCGAGCGTCTCGCGCGCGGCGTCGACGAGCAGGTCCAGCTCCTCCTGCAGCCAGGACATGAGGTCATCGAGGTCCGGCACGACCTCTCGCGCCGCCACCAGCCCGAAGTGCAGCCCGCCGAGGTAGCCGATGACGGTGATGTTGAGCGCGAGCCCGTCGATGACGACCGACACCGGGTGGTGCGAGAGCAGCTTCGCGCCGGCGAGGTAGACGGGGATGTTCGGGCCGGGCACGTTGGAGATGACCGTGTTGAACGCCGGCGCCTTGTGCAGGATGCCACTGGCGAAGACCAGGCGGGTGCCGCGGTGCGTGAGCGCAGGTGGCGCGAAGGCGGTGACCTCGTCGACCAGGCCGGGCGGGATGAAGGCCTGGTGCGACTTGGCCAGCATCGTGGCCTCGCGCGTGACGGCCACCCGCTCCAAGGGGGTCGGCAGGTGGGTGGGCAGGGCCGGCAGCATGGCCGAGACCTTGTTGCCACCATGCGCACTCGAGTCGTCCCGCACCGAGACCGGCACCATCGCCACGAGCGGCCCATCCGGCAGCCCGTCGTGCACCTCCAGCCACCGACGCAGCGCTCCAGCGCACATCGCCATGACGACGTCATTGACCGAGACGCCCAACGCACTCTTGACGAACTTCACCTCGTCCAGGGAGACCGAGGCGAAGGCAAACCGCCGGTGCGGGGAGATCGCCACGTTCAGCGGTGTGGCGGGCGCCACCAAGGGAGTGGGCGACGGGATGACCTGCCCGTCCCCCGCGACGGACGTCGTGCCCGAGCCGCCCAGCCCGAGCAGGCCCCCGAAGAGCGGCCCGGTGACCGGCGCCACGGCGGGGATGGCCTTGGCCGCATTGGCGGCCAAGCGCACCAGCTCGAGCGGCCGGGTCGCGAGCCGAGCAACACCCCGCACGCCGAGCGAGAGCGCCCCCGGCCCAGGCTGGGGCCGGAAGTCGTCGACGAGCGGCGGGATCTCGATGTCGGGGGCGAGGTCGAAGAGCAGGGTGAGGAGCTCGACCCCACTGACGCCGTCCATCGCGGCGTGGTGGACCTTGGTGTAGGCCGCCATCCGCCCGCCGGCCAGGCCGCTGATGAGGTAGGTCTCCCAGAGCGGGCGGCTGCGGTCGAGCGGGCGGGCGTGGATGCGGGCAATCTGCTCGGCGAGCTGCTCGTCCGAGCCTGGCTGCGGCAGCCCGATCTCGCGGATGTGGTAGCCGATGTCGAAGTGCTCGTCGTCGACCCAGACCGGCTGGTCGATCCCCAGCGGCACGGTCTGGAGGCGCTGGCGCAGAACCGGCACGCGATGCAGCCGCGACCCCATGAGCGCCGTCAACCGCGCCAGGTCGAGCGGCTCAGGCGAGGTCGACGGGTCCAGGATGCTCAGGCCGCCGACGTGCCCGGTCGACGTCGGCGTCTCCAAGGCGAGGAAGGCCGCGTCGAGGCCGGAGAGCCGGCGCATCAGCCGGCCGCCGCGGCGTCGTCGGCCAGGGCGAGCTCCAGCCAGTCCTCGACGACCGGGATGACCTGGTCGGGCACCTCGAGCTGCGGCGTGTGGCCCACGCCCGGGAACTCGACATAGGTCCAGTGCGGGTTGCGCCGTGCCGCATCGCGCGCCGCCGCGACGTTGACCAGCCGGTCCTTGTCGCCCTGGAGCAGGAGCACGGGCGTCTCGATCGAGGCGAGCATCCGGAAGTAGCGGCCGCGCTGCCCCAGGATCCGCAGCAGCGACCGCGCGGCCACGGTGAACCCGCGCTCCAGGTCGCCCTGGTCGGCCTCGACACTCCCTCGCGTCCGGGCCATCGCCACCGTCGTGTCGAGCATCCGCTGCTGCATCCGCGACTCGTCGGCGAAGCACAGCGCGATGAGGTCGCGCGCCATCATCTCGGCCGGCACGGTGTTGCGGGCCCGCCGCATCGCCCGCTCAGCCAGCCCCGGCACGGCAAAGACCGCGAACCGCGCCGTCACCTTCGGGTCAGGACGCACCGCGGCCAACGGCAGAGCCGGGTCCACCAGCACGGTCGCCCGGACCAGATCAGGCCGGGACCGGGCGACGAAGGCCGAGATCATCCCGCCCATCGAGTTGCCGATGAGCACCACCGGCCGCCGGATGAGGTGGCTGATGAAGGAGACGACGAGGTCGCGGTTGGCGAGCACGGAGGTGTCCCGCGGGAAGCCCGGGGTGAGGCCGAAGCCGCGCACGTCGACGGCATACACCTCGCGTGTCTTCGACCACGCCTGGCCGACGTCGAGCCAGTTCAGGTGCGAGCCCCCGAGTCCGTGGACGAGCAGCATCGGGTCGGCGTCGCTGTCCTCGGGCCCGCCCCAGTGGATCCAGTGGACCGGCCCGTCGCCGAGCGTGGTCACGTGGTGGGTCGCCCCCCAGGGCTCGGCGAAGGTGTAGTCGGCAGCCGTCATGGGCAAAGGGTATGCCGCCCGCTCGGGTGAGCGGGCGGCATACGGACGCCTTGGGCCGGGGACGGTCAGGGGCCGCCGCCGGGTCGGCTCACCGGAGCCTCCGGAGCGGCGTCGCGCTCGGCCCGGTTGAGCGCCGACATGATGGCGCGCAGCGAGGCCTTGACGATGGACTCGTGGAGGCCGACGCCCCACAGGACGCGTTCTCCCACAGCGCATTCCACGTAGGCCGCAGCCCGGGTGTCGACACCGGAGGACATCGCGTGCTCGGAGTAGTCGAGGACGCGCACGTCGATGCCGAGCGTCGAGAGCCCGTCGATGAAGGCCGAGAGCGGACCGTTGCCGCGCCCGTGGATGGTCTGCTCCACACCGTCGACGGAGATGACCGAGGAGATCTCGTCCTGCCCCTCATCGGTGCTCGTGATGCTCGAGCGCACCGGGAAGAAGCGGCCCCACCGCTGCTCGGGCTCGGCCGAGTGGAGGTACTCGTCGGAGAACATCGCCCAGATCTCGGCCGCGGTGAGCTCGCCACCCTCGGCGTCGGTGCGGTGCTGAACGACGCGGGAGAACTCGATCTGCAGGCGCTTGGGCAGGTCGAGGCCGTGCTCGGACTTGAGCAGGTAGGCGACACCGCCCTTGCCGGACTGGGAGTTGACGCGGACGACGGCCTCGTAGGAGCGGCCGATGTCGTGCGGGTCGATCGGGAGGTAGGGCACGCCCCAGTCGATGCCGTTGACGTCGGTGCCGGCCGCCTTGGAGCGCTTCTCCATGTCCTCGAAGCCCTTCTTGATGGCGTCCTGGTGGGAGCCGGAGAAGGCCGTGTAGACGAGGTCGCCGCCCCACGGGTGCCGCTCGTGGACGGGCAGCTGGTTGCAGTGCTCCACCGTGCGCCGGATCTCGGCCATGTCGGAGAAGTCGATCATCGGGTCGATGCCCTGGGAGAAGAGGTTCATGCCGAGGGTGACCAGGCAGACGTTGCCGGTGCGCTCACCGTTGCCGAAGAGGCAGCCCTCGATGCGGTCGGCGCCGGCGAGGTAGCCCAATTCGGCTGCGGCGACGCCCTCCCCGCGGTCGTTGTGCGGGTGCAGCGAGACGACGATGGACTCGCGGCGGTCGAGGTGACGGCACATCCACTCGATCGAGTCGGCATACACATTGGGGGTGGCCATCTCGACGGTCGCCGGGAGGTTGATGATCATCTTGCGGTCCGGCGTGGGGTCGATGACCTCGATGACGGCGTTGCAGATCTCGACGGCGAACTCGAGCTCGGTGCCGGTGTAGGACTCCGGGGAGTACTCGTAGAAGACCTGCGTCTCGGGGATCGTCTCCTCGAGCTTGCGGCACAGGCGCGCCCCCTGGAGGGCGATGTCGATGATGCCCTCCTTGGGCAGGCCGAAGACGACGCGCCGCTGCAGGACGCTGGTCGAGTTGTAGAAGTGGACGATCGCGGACTTGGCGCCGGCGATGGCGTCGTAGGTGCGCTCGATCAGGTGGTCACGGCACTGGGTGAGGACCTGGATGGTGACGTCGTCCGGGATGTGCCCCTCGTCGATGAGCAGCCGGCAGAAGTCGTAGTCGGTCTGGCTCGCGCTGGGGAAGCCGACCTCGATCTCCTTGTAGCCCATCTTGACGAGCAGCTTGAACATCTGGAGCTTGCGCTCGGGGTCCATCGGGTCGATGAGGGCCTGGTTGCCATCGCGCAGGTCGACCGCGCACCAGCGGGGTGCCTGCGTCATGACCTGGTCGGGCCAGGTGCGGTCCGGGAGGTGGACGTCGATCTGCCGCTGGAAGGGGACGTACTTCTGGACGGGCATGCCCGAGGGCTGCTGGATGCCGATCATTTGCGTTGGTTCCTCTGCTTCGCTTCTCGTCTGCGGGTCCTGCTCGGGTGCTCAGCCAGCACAGCGAACTCCGCGACGAGGGCGGCCGATTCAGGCCTCGCCGCGGCGAGTAAGGAGGAGCATCCAGGAACGCACGAGAGCCAGTATGCCGTGTGCTCGCCTCCCCGTGAACGTCGGGTCCACGACGTTGCCGCCTCGGCCTTGGCCCGAGGCCGCGGCGTCTATACACTGTCTTTACGTCGACGAAGGGAGCACCACCATGAGCAGTGCTCCCGCGCGCTCCCCCAGGCCGCAGCAACTCAACTTCCGCGCCACTGATCGTCAGGCCGACCTGCTCCGTCGGGCAGCGGCAGCCACCGACCAGACGGTGACCGACTTCGTGCTCACCAGCGCCATGATCGAGGCCGAGAAGGTCCTGGCCGATCGTCGTCACTTCGTCGTGGAGCGGATCCGATGGGACGAGCTCATCGAGCTCCTCGATGCGCCGCTGCCTTCGACCACGCGCCTGCGCGCCCTGAAGGCACGCCGCGACCCCTTCACTGACGACGAGGCATGAGCGAGTCACTCGCCCGTCCGCGCAGGCTCGAGCAACGCCTGGATCTCTCCCAGTTCCGCAGTGGTGCGGCTGAGCTGGATCTCTGGTTGAAGCGCTTCGCCTGGGAGAACCAACAGGCGAACAATGCCGTCACCTACGTGACCACGATGGGTGAGCGGGTCGTGGGGTACTACGCGATCACCAGTGGTTCGGTCGAACTGGGCGTTGTGCCGCGCGACCTGAAGAAGGGCGGCCGGCCAGACCCGCTGCCAGTCCTGATCCTCGCGCGCCTGGCGGTGGATGAGGCGGTCGCCGGGCGTGGCGTCGGAGCCGGCCTTCTGCGAGACGCCCTGGAGCGCTGTGCGGTCATCAGTGAGTCAGTGGGCGCCGCCGCACTTCTCGTGCACGCGCGCGACGAATCTGCACGCGCCTTCTATCTTCACGTGGCCGACTTCGTCGCGTCACCTGTTGCTGACCTGCAACTCATGGTGTCGATGAAGGCCCTGCGCCGGGTCTTCCTTCCCTGACAGCCGCGCTCACAGCTCCGGTCTGACCACCGAGCGTGGCGGCAGGTCGAGTCCACGCACGTGCGTGGCCATCTCGCCCAGGGACGCCACCCAGACGTCCCCGCACGCGACCACCTCCGCCATCAGCGTGGACAGCGCCGCGGCCCGCAAGGGTCGCAAGGACAGGAACGGGTGGTTGGTCAGGACCCAGCAGCCCCCGGCAGCGCGCAACGCCCGGAACTCGGCGCGCCACAGCTCCACCGCCTTGGCCGGGGTCTCGATCAAGCCCGACCCGGAGATGTCGGGCAGGAAGCAGTACTGCTCCCAGTCGTCGAGTGCCCACTGGATCTGGATCTCGACGAGTGACCCCTCCCCGACGGCCAGCTCATAGGGCGTGTCGGCGGCCATGAGCGAGGAGTCGAATAGGAAGCCGAGCTCGGCGAGCAGCGCCGTCGTGCGCCAGGACAGGTCCCACATCGGCGCGGGGTAGCCCGTCGGGCGCACCCCGGCCACCTCGGCCAGCGCCTCCAGACCACGATCGAGTGCCTCGATCTCCTGCTCCTCGGTCAGCGCGGTTGGCCACATGCGACTGACGGCAGCTCGGATGGATCGCGCGTGCGGAGCTGTGCTTGGCTCCGCAGCCGGGGATGCCTTGGGTGCGGCCTACGAATTCGGCTGCGCCACTGTCGGTCCCGAGGGGCCACGGATGCTCGGCGGCGGTCTGGGCGGGTTCGCGCCTGGCGAGTGGACCGATGACACGTCGATGGCCATCGCTGTGCTCGAGGTTGCCGCTAGGCGTCATGAGCTGGTCTCCGATGAGGCGCTCACCAACATTGCCCGCGGCTGGCGTCGCTGGTTCGACAGCGGCCCCGCGGACATTGGGATCCAGACCCGCAATGTCCTGGCCCGGGCTGGACGTGAGCCCACGGCTGTGGAACTCAGCGCCGCGGCATACCGGCTTCACGAAGAGACGGGACGAAGGGCGGGAACGGCTCGCTCATGCGCACGGCCGCTGTCGCACTCCCCCACCTCGACGACCCCGACGCGGTGGCTGCGGCAGCGCGGGCCATCAGCAACCTGACCCACGCGGATCCTCGCGCCGCGGTGGGCTGTCTGCTGTGGTCGATGTCGGTACGGCACGCAGTGCTGACCGGAGAGTTCGACATTCGCGTCGGACTCGCGTGGCTGGACGCTGCCGCCGCTTGGTGGACAGCGCGAATCGAGGAGGCGGAGACGTCGCCGCCCGAGCGGTTTGTCGAGAACGGTTGGGTCGTCGGCGCCTTCCAAGCGGCGTGGTCGGCGATCGTCCAGACTCCGTGCCCGTTGACGGTATGCCGTGTGCTCATCTCCGCGCTGCTCTGGCCCGAGCCATCGGCATCGGCCACGACACCGACACCGTCGCCGCCATCGCGGGAGCGCTCCTGGGCGCGCGCTGGGGCGCATCCGCGGTGCCGGCAGAGTGGCGGAGAGTGCTTCACGGCTATCCGGGGCTGACCGGTGAGCGGCTGGTCGAGTTGGCGACCTTGGCTGCCGGTCGTGGCCCCGACAGGCAGGGGTGGCCGGGTGTGGATCGACTCGACCATGGCGTGCACCTGGGCGGTGAGCCGGTGCTCGTGCAGCATCCGCTCGACGATGGGGTCTGGCTCGGGGACATCCTGCCCTAGGTGCCTTGTCACCGGGCGCCGACGCCGTCGTGAGTCTGTGCCGCATGGGCCGAGCGGAGGTGCCGGACGGGGTGGAGTCCGTGGTGTTCAGGTTGATCGACTCCGTTGACCCGGCGGCGAACCCGAACGTGGCGTTCGTCCTGAAGGACGCGGCAGAGACGGTGCGAGCGCTGCGTGCGCAGGGGCGTGGAGTGCTGAGGCACTGCGTGGCTGCGCAGAGCCGGACGCCCGCGGTGGCGGCGGCGTACGCGCTCCTGCTCGGGCACGGTGAGGGCGGGGTGAATGCGAAGTTGGCGGCTCTCCCTAGCCAGCAGATGAATTCTGCATTCCGACGTGCGCTGGAGGAGATGTCCGCGTCGGGGTGGTGAGCGATCGCACTCCGGTCTGACAGCAATGTCTCAGGCTGTCAGTAGTGTCGACCTGACGCTTTTGGATCTGATGGCAAGGAGAAGTCGGATGACGGATCGGGCAAGGCCGAGCTTGGTCTTCTTGCATGGGGTCAACAACGCCGCAAACGCCCAAGAGTGGCGCCCGGTGCTCGACGTTGCGCTCGCGCGATTGGGCTACCCGTCCTTGGAATCCGCAGAGGTCGAGGTCTATGCGCCTCACTACGCCCAGCATCTGGCCGGCGCGCCGTCGACCTCCACTGCTCCGGCCCGCCGGGTCTCAAAGGCAAAGGAGGATAATGATCGCGACTTTGAGATGGCACAGGCCCGTCTGCGAAGACTCGTCCGCTCAGAGGAAGCCATCGAGACCGATCGGGCTTTGGAGATCGTCGCTCCTGCAGCCAATCTCGGTGTGGCCACTCCCAAACCGTTTCTTCCCCTCCACGAGGCCAATCGCTACCGGTCCTCGGAACACGTCCGCAACCGTGTCCTCAGCGAGGTCATCAGCGGCCTGCCAGAGGGTGAGCTCGTGGTGGTCGCCCACAGTTTGGGGTCTGTCATTGCGATGGACCTCTTGGGCGTCCTTCCTCCGAATCGCGAGATAGTCCGCTTGATCACGTTGGGCAGTCCACTCGGCATCCCGGCCATGACCAGCTATCTCACCAAGCGTCGGCGAGGTGAGTTCCCCTCTCATGTGGTGCATTCCTGGCTCAACGCGCTTCACCCCAGAGACTTGGTCACCGGCGGACGGGGCCTGGGCGGCATACACCCTCAGGCCCACAACATCGTTCTCAGCGGGGGGATGCAGCACTCTTCCATGAGCTATGTCGACGACTCACGCGTCGCGCTCGCCATCGGCGAAGCCCTGTTTGGGAGTGTTTCGACTGAACTGCAGAGATCCAACCTGGCGTTGGCAGAGCGCATGTCCGATGCGGAGGCACAGGCGGCCTTGGGTCTGGCGGTCAGCAGGAACATCTTGGCTGCGCTGCGCGACGCAAAGAGAATCGACACTGCTGATCGCCATGAGAAAGCGATGCAGGTCAACATCGACACGCTTCGCCTCGAAGCGGAGAGGGACCGGAAAACCTCCGGTCTGAGCCAGACGTTCCTCAACAACCTCGGCGGGGCCGAGGACCTCGATCGGCGCTGGTCCCGGGAGCAACTCCTCAACATCCTGTGCTCCATGGTCGGCCACAACTTCGCCGCGCCGTACCAAATCGACGTGAGCGACGCGCTGCAGAGCGCCTTTCAGAAGACGGCGGCTTCACTTGGTCACGGCCCCGAGTTGGGGCGTCGCTGCGTCGCGGCGCACGAACTCGTGCTCCGCGAGTTGGGGCTAAAGAAGTCCATGGCATGGCGCGTCGGCCTGGCTGCGGTCGGTGTCGTGCTCGTCGCAGCGGCAACCGGCGGACTGGCGCTTGCGGCAGCTCCCGGCTTGGCTGGGGCCGCTGCCTTGACCTCGGCGTTGGCTGCATTCGGGCCAGGTGGAATGGTCGGGGGTCTGGCGACCGCCGGGACCCTTCTCAGCACCGGAACTGCGGCTGCGGCGACGGCGGTGTTGAACGACGGGAGCCCTGCTGTCTTGGAGAGCGCTCTGATCAACGCTCTCACTCTCGCGTCTGCGCGAAAGTCTCTGGGCTACCCGGATGACTTGGTGGCGTGGGAGCTGGTGAGCGCTCTCCACTCGGGCGCCACCGAGGAACTTCAGTCCATTCAGTCGCTGTCGGACAAGGGAGCGGATGCCGTCAAGCATCTGAAAGCCCGCGTGGAACTGATCGAGAAGGCACTCGACTTCCTGCTTGAGCAGGACCTCGCCCCGGATCAGTTGCGCTTCTTGGAGTCCGGGAAGGTCCGGTCGGGCGATCCTGTGTGATTGGGCCCTAATTTCACTTCGGTGGCTAAGTGACACTATGGCGCCTCGGTAATGTCACTTGTGGCCGGCCATCCTTCGATTCGGCGGCAGTGTGGCGATTGTCGGCAGGTGCTTGACTGAGCCCATGAATGAGACTGTGGCGGCCCTGCTGGGCGTTGCCTTGGGTGGCGCCTTCTCCCTCATCGGCCAATGGGTTGGGAGCTCCCGATCGCACCGCTTTGCACGAGGAGAGACTGACCGCCAGGCGCGTATCTCTGCTGTCGCGGACTTCAGCCGGGCCCTGGTTGAGTATCGGATGGCCGCACTGACCCGGGGCATGACGACGTTTCAGCGGGGCGCCGCGTCCGAGGACCAGCTTGAGACGCACCGCAGGGCACGCGCCACGGCGTGGCATGCCTACTACCGCATCCAGATGCTCCTCCCGGAATCACCTGTGGCAGTGGGCGCTAGAGCGCTGGTGGAGGAGGTCGGTGACCTCAAGCATGCAACCAATGAGGAAACGGCGGATCAGCAAGCCGACGCCATCCGGGAACGACTCACCGCTTTGGTCACAGATGCTGCGCGCGAGTTGAGCTAGCTGATGGACGAAGCCGCTGAGGGGGCCCGCCGGGTCGAAGAACTCATAAGGTCCGGCGCGACCGCTGAGACGATCGCCGACGAACTGATCGCCCAGGGCCACCATGCCGTGACTGAGCCCGCGGCCCATGCCCTTCCGGACGAGATCTGGCGTTCGATGAGAGAGGACCCTGACGGGCTGGAAGCCTGGGACCCAACCACGGCGATCGCCGCCATTCAGTTGGCAATGGTGAAGGGTGACATCAGTGCAGCGGACTACCGCGTGATCTTCGAGAGGATCACGCGCGCCACTGGCGCTCCTGTGGCAGAGGGGCAGGTGCCCGCAACCACGCAGACACAATCGCTCGTCATGCTCAACCGCCGGGACGAGAAGGGCACGATGCTCCGGTCGATCAGCCTGTCCCGCTCTGGTGAGCTCAGCGTTGCGGGCCACGACTTGGGCCCGGGAGTGACCGAACTGCTCGGATCATCGGAGCACGAATTCGTGCGGACCTACTCCAAGGCCGAAACGGACAAGCTTCGCGAGCTCCTCGGGGTGGCTCGGGCCCTACCCCCGGATCTTGGACACGGGGTGTGATTACGCAGCGGTTGGCAGCGTAGCGGCCCAGCGGGCTTCGTAGGTGGACGGGGCCAGGTAGCCGC
>Ga0056907_1000174_pt1 | contig 50317 bp, 30 predicted proteins | sample EBPBio152010_DNA_FD_55046 | JGI IMG/M metagenome (GOLD analysis project Ga0056907, IMG submission 55046) | Wastewater treatment Type I Accumulibacter community from EBPR Bioreactor in Madison, WI, USA - Reactor 1_7/15/2010_ DNA | ecosystem: Engineered > Bioreactor > EBPR > Anaerobic-Aerobic >...
CGTTGACATAAAGATCGCGGCATATAAAATTTTACATCCGTATCAAGGGGATACCCACTTTGCCTTGTCCTCGCCCGGCGCGCAACCGGTTTCTCGGCGGGTTCCTGAATTTATGCTAATCGCGTGTTAGGTTGGGAGCATTGGCGGTGTCAGCCATTCTGTGAGCAGATCAATGACACCAAAACGCTTCAAGGCGATAACCACCACCAGTGACAGCACTAGCATGGGGATGGCCCCAACAGCAATTTTGAAGGCCTCGGCACCGGCCCGATTGATGACGTCAAGCACGCCCTTGGCACTGTCCGCTGATTGGTGTGGAAGTGTTTCATCGACCACTCCCTCTGCTGCAGAGAGGTGGCGGCCGAACAGATAGTATGTCGCTGACGCTGCTGCCAACCCTCCGACCAGAGAAAATGCCAAAGTTGTGCCAAAGTTCAGACCCATCGTCATCATTGGAAACGCTGCATTGGCTTGTGACATCGAGAAAACCATTGCCAAGGTGGCTGCAATATGACGATCTGAAGCGCCGCGTTGTTCCATCATGGTCAAGGTTGCAATTGGGGCAGCGAAACTGACAAAATTTATTTGTAGTGCAGCGAAAACACCCAATCCGCCAAGCCCGAAGGGTCTCAACGCCGGCGCCAGTCGTTGAGCCAACCAGTCGAGCATGCCTTGGGCCTCGAGCATACGCATCAGGGTGAGCATGACCACCATGACCGGCAACAGGACGAAGAAAGCAAGCTCAACGGCAGAACGGCCAGCCTTGAGGATGATGTCGATCAAGATTTCCATTGCCTGATACGCCTCGCTGCGGTTGCCTCCGCAGGCAGTAATGAAGAAAGCAAAGAGGCAGATTGGATGATGGCCTCCCAGTTCCACTCACTGTTATCGTGATCATGTGGTTGCCAAAATGCCTCGGCAACCTCCGTCGCCTTCGCCGATCCCGCAGTGACCGGAGTGCTCACGGTGACTTTGCGATATGAATGCGGTTTTCTCTCATAGTCCCGAAAAGAGCCTTGAATGACTCTTGGTGGCCGGCATCAGCCGTTCACTTCGGCCGACCAACGCGATCGCACGCAGCACCAAACCGTGCAACGAGGTCTCAACTGCGCGTTCCCATTATCACAGAATCTCGCTCGCCCGTTGCGCGTACGCTGCGTCGGCGCCGAGCACACGACCCTGCCCCATCCCGTCGCGCACCTGCGCAATCGGCACGGCGCGCCCACGCGCCACCACCTTGGTAAAGCTGGTGTAGTAGTCATCCACCCGCGACTGCATCAAGCCCTGCGCCTCCTCGTCGAGCGGCGCACACGGATTGCCCTCGACCTTGTACTTGCCGGCCGAGATCAACGTGGGCTTCACGCCCCCGGCAGCAAACGCCTGCGAGTAGTCGAAATACGCCTGCCAGACGGCGATCGAGCCGACCTCGCCACCCGGCGCGACGTAGAACTCCGACGCCGAGCAGCCGATCCAGTACGACCCACTGGCAGCGAGGCGGTTGGCAATTGCCACCATCGGCTTCTGCACCCGGGCACTGGTAACCTCGTCCGCCAACGCGGACGCCCCATAGACGCCGTCGCCCGGACTATCGATGTCGATCAGGATCTGACGACCGAGTCATCCGCCAGCGGCTGGCCCAACACAGACGCAAACTGCTGCGTGCGGACGCTGCCCGGCCCCGACACGTCGTCGACCATGTTGCCACGCTGAGTGACGACGCCATACAAGGGCAGGACGGCGATCCCACCGCTGGAGACCGCGGTGGCCGCCTCCCGGCGCGCTTCGCGCACCGCGCGGTAGGCAGCGATTGATGCGACCACCTCCCCGCCAAACGGCCGTCCTGGATGCGGCTCTGGTAGTACGACGAGCGGCCAGCCGCGTCGCTGCGCATCAGGTTGGCCAAGCCGAACTCGACTGCCAGATCGTCGCCGTCGAACAGCAACTCCGCCTCGAGGCTCGCCTCCCAACGCTCCGCCCAAGACGTCATCGTGTGCATCTCGAATTCCAGACTCTGCTGCTCAATGTTCGAGAAGGTCGCGCGATCGAGATCCGCGATGATGTGCGGCGGCACGCGGAACAGCCGCGCGATGTCGGTGATCCGGAACTTGCGCAGTTCGAGAAACTGCGCGTCCCGGTCGGTCACCCGATAGCGGTAGTCACCCGAGGGGGTGAGTTCCATCCGGATCCGGTCCGGGTGGATCGGCACCAGTTTGACAATCTCACGCCGGCCGTTGGCGACGATCCGGTTGTAGGCGTTGCCCCTCAACGCCAGGTGGCCCTGCAGCATCTCGCGCCACTCATACGGGTTCTGGTACCGGTTCGGACGTTTCGCGAACAAGCGATACAACCAGTGATCCGTCACCCGGTCCTTGCCGCCATCGGCGCGCTGCCGGTAGAACACGAACGGCAACGAGGCCATCGTCTCGGCCAGGATGCGCACGCTGGCGTACACCGCCGCCAGGCGCAGGGCGTTGTCCGCCGAGACACGCATGCCACTGGACGTGCGCACGGAGACCAGTTCGAACCAGAAGTCCCCCCATTCAGAGCGGTCGGAACTCGACGCCCGCAGGCGGTTCAAGAAGCTCAAGAAGCCCATCAGAGCATCACCAGTTCGTAGAGCAGGCGTGGAGTTGACTGACTGTCGGCTGCCGGGGATACTCCGCCGGGTGCCGTTGCGTTTCCAAAGCTTCCTCTTGCCGTCCTTCACGGTTGCACAAGTCGATGCCCAAATCCTTTCTGCATCAGCGTCGCCGGCTTGTCGGGCGACTGAGCATGCACTCTGCCACCCTCGTCCTGGGCCTGGCCGCCCTCGCCGCTTGTGGCCGCGAGCCGGCAAAGCCGGCGCCACCGCCGCTCGAAGTGACGACGCTGACGATCGAGGTGCGCGACGTGCCGGTGTCGGCCGAATACGTGGCGCAAACGCAGAGTTCGCAGGCCGTCAATATCCAGGCGCGCGTTTCCGGCTTCCTCGACAAGCGTGTGTACACCGAGGGCGCGGTGGTGAAGGCCGGCCAGTTGCTGTTCCAGATCGATCCCAAGCCGTTCCAGGTGCAGGTCGATGGCGCGGCAGCGGCATTGCAGCGCAACCAGGCGTCGCTGCAGGTGGCGACCGCCAATCTCAAGCGCACCAAGCCGCTGGTCGAGCAGGACGCCCTGTCGCAGAAAGACCTCGACGACGCGCAGGGCCAGTACGAGCAGGCTGGCGCCGCCGTCGCGCAGTCGAAGGCGCAACTGGAGTCGGCAAAGCTCGATCTCTCGTACACCAGGATCACTTCGCCGGTCGCCGGCGTGACGAGTTTCGCCGCCGTCGCCGAAGGCACCTATGTCAGTTCGCAGAACAGCCAGTTGACGACCGTCTCGGTGCTCACGCCGATGTGGGTGAACTTCAGCATCTCCGAGAACGAAGTCGAGCGCATTCGCAACAACATCAGGAAAGGGCTGCTCAAGCTGCCCGCCGACAACAAGCTGGTGGTCGAGATCGAACTGGGTGGCGGGAATCTGTTTCCCCATACCGGCAAAATCACCTTTACCGACCCCTCGTACAATTCGCAGACCGGCACCTTCCTGATCCGTGCGACGGTCGATAACCCGGACGGGCTGCTGCGCCCCAACCAGTACGTGCGGGCGCGACTGCAGGGCGCGCTGCGGCCGAATGCCATCCTGATCCCCCAGCGTGCCGTGCAGCAGGGAGCTCAGGGTCATTTCGTCTGGCTGGTCAACAAGGAGGGCAAGGCCGAGCAGCGGCCGATCGTCGTCGGCGACTGGTACCGCGAGCACTGGTTCGTCAGCGAGGGACTGCAGGCTGGCGATCAGCTCGTCGTCGATGGCGGCATGCGCCTGTCGTCGGGGGCAACGGTGACGGTGAAACCGCCTGCGCCCAGACCGGCGGCGGCCGGTTCCTGAGCAGTCGGCATGTTTTCCCGCTTCTTCATCGAGCGCCCGATCTTCGCGGCGGTCGTCGCGATCATCCTGTCGATTGCCGGACTGGTGTCGATCTTCGTCATGCCGGTGCAGCAGTATCCGGCGATCACGCCGGTACAGGTGACCGTTCAGGCGACCTACCCGGGTGCCGATTCGAAGACGCTGGCCGATTCGGTGGCGGCACCGATCGAGGCGCAGATCAACGGCGTCGACAAGATGCTCTACATGACGTCGAGCAGCTCGGCCACGGGTCAGCTCCTGCTGACCGTCTACTTCGCGCTCGACGCCGACCCCGACATCGCGCAGGTGCAGGTGCAGAACCGGGTGAACCTGGCGCTGCCGCAGTTGCCTTCGGCGGTAACTCAGCAGGGCGTGTCGGTGCAGAAGAAGTCGTCGACGATCATGATGCTGCTCGGCGTTACCGGCAAGGGCGGCCGCTACAGCCCCGGCTACGTCGCCAACTATGCGAACGTGTATGTACTCGACGCGCTGAAGCGCGTTCCCGGCGCCGGCCAGGCGCAGATCATGGGCGTTGCCGACCAGGCGATGCGCATCTGGATGAACCCCGACCGGATGGCGTCGCTGGCGATTACCACCAGTGACATCGCCAACGCCATCAACACCCAGAACGCGCTCTTCGGCGCCGGCCAGATCGGCCAGCAGCCGACCGCCGACGCCGTCGAGCTGAGTTTCCCGGTGGTTACGCAGAGTCCCTTTACCGATCCACGCCAGTACGAGAAGATCATCCTGCGCGCCAACCAGGACGGCAGCGCGATCGTCCGCGTCGGCGACGTCGCACGCGCAGAAGTCGGCCTGCGCCAGTACGTCGTCAATACCCGGATCAACGGCGAACCGACGACCTTGATCGCCATCTACCAGCAGCCCGGCGCCAATGGCCTGGTCGTTTCGCAAGCCGTGCGCGCGGCGCTGACGGAAATGAAGTCGCGCTTTCCCGAAGGGCTCGATGTGGTGGTGGCGCTCGACACCAACGATTTCGTCCGGCTGTCGATCGAGGAGGTGCTGAAGACGCTGGCCGCGGCGATGGTCCTGGTCGTGCTGATCGTTTACCTGTTCCTGCAGAACCTGCGTACGACGCTGATCTGTGCGGTGGCGATCGTCGTCGCTCTCGTCGGCACCTTTGCCGGCATGCTGGCGCTCGGTTTCTCGATCAACCTGCTGACGCTGTTCGGGTTGATCCTGGCAATCGGCATGGTCGTCGACGATGCCATCGTCGTCGTCGAGAACGTCGAACGAAACATGGCGCAACACCATCTGGCGGCCAAGGAGGCGACGATCCGCTCGCTGGGCGAGATCGGCAGTTCCCTTGTCGCCGTGGTTCTGGTCATGGCCTCCGTCTTCGTTCCGGCGGCGTTCCTGGCCGGCACCACCGGCCAGCTCTACCGGCAGTTCGCAATCACCATCGTCATTTCGGTGAGCATCTCCGGTTTCGTCGCGCTGACTCTGACACCGGCGATGTGTGCCTTGCTGCTGAAGCACTCGCCGGCACCGCAGCGCGGCTTCTTCGCCTGGTTCAACCGCCAGGTCGACCGCGTGACGCGCGCCTTCGGGCATGCCGTCGAATGGGTCATCAAGCGCATGCTCCTCGCCTTCGTGCTGCTCGGCGTGTTCCTGTACAGCATCTGGCACCTCTTTCACCTGCTGCCGACGAGCTTCGTGCCCAACGAGGACCAGGGCTACGCGATGGTGGCGATCATCATGCCGCAGTCCGCCAGCCTCGACCGCACGCAGGCGGTCGCCGACCGCGTCGATGCGATCCTGGCGCAGATACCGGGCGTCGACCGGCGTTCGATGATCACCGGCTACAGCCTGATCGATGCCGGCTACAAGGCCAACGCGGCCACCTTCTTCGTCACCTTCAAGGACTTCGCCACGCGTTATGGTTCGCTGGATTCGGCGCGCAGCCAGAACGCGCGCGCGATCCTGCTCGCGTTCTACGACCAGGCCAAGCACATCGAAGAGGCGATCGTCCTGCCGATCGCGCCGCCAGCGATTCCGGGCATCGGCACCACCGGCGGTTTCGAGTTCTGGATCCAGGACACCGCCGCCGGTGACCCGCTGAAGCTCGATGCGCTGACGCGCGCCTTCCTCGACAAGGCGCGCACGCGTCCCGAACTGGCATCGCTGAACAGCACTTTCAACGCACAGGCACAGCAGTTGCGTGCCGATGTCGATCGCGACAAGGCGACGCTGCTCGGCCTGCAGGTGCAGGACGTCTATAGCGCGATCCAGGCGCAGTTCGGTTCGCTGACGGCCAGCCAGTTCAGCCAGTTCAGTCGCGTCTGGTGGGTGATCGTGCAGTCCGACGCCAGCTTCCGCCAGCAGCCCGCGGACCTGACGCGGCTATACACGCGCAACAACCAGGGCAAGATGGTGCCGTTGTCGGCGGTGGTGACGACCCACTGGACCGTCGGACCCGACATCCTGCCGCATTTCAACGGTTTCCCGGCGGCCAAGGTGATCGGCAACCCGGCACCGGGTTTCAGCTCCGGCCAGGCGATCGCGGCGATGGAGGAGGTGGCCGGCGAGATCCTGCCGGCGGGCTATACCTTCGCCTGGTCCGGGCTCGCCTTCGAGGAGAAGAAGTCCCGCGGCACCTCGGCGCTGGCATTTGTCTTCGGGCTGCTTATCGTCTTCCTGGTACTGGCCGCGCAATACGAGTCGTGGACGCTGCCCGGCGCGGTGATGACCGCGGTGCCCTTCGGCATCCTCGGCGCGCTGCTCACCAACTGGGCGCGCGGCCTCGAAAACGACGTCTATTTCCAGATCGGTCTGCTGGTCCTCATCGGTCTGGGCGCCAAGAACGCCGTGCTGCGCGTCTCGGCGGCCGTCGACTTTCGCAAGCAAGGCAAGTCGATCATGGAAGCGACCGTGCTCGCCGGCGAGCAGCGACTGCGGCCGATCATCATGACCTCGCTGGCATTTGCCTTCGGCTGCCTGCCGCTGGCGCTGGCGCTCGGCGCCGGGGCGAATGCCCGTCATTCGATCGGCACCGGCATCATCGGCGGCATGATCGGCGAGACAACGCTGGCGATGCTCTACGTGCCGCTGTTCTTCTACCTCTTCGACCGCCTGGCCGAGCGCAGAAAAGGCGGCGGCGCACCGGCAGCAGCCGCCGCCCCGCCCACAGGACAACGGGAATGAGGCGCCTGCTGGTGCTCGCTGCCACGGCAATCCTGTTGGCCGGTTGCCTGCTGGGCCCCGACTACCGGCGCCCGCAGGTCGCTGCGCCCGAGGCCTTCCAATACGCACCGAAAGATGCCGCCGACACCGCCGACACCTTGTGGTGGAAGCAGTTCCAGGATCCCGTGCTCGACCAGTTGATCGCCGAAGGGCTGGCGCACAACAGCAACATCGCCATCGCCGCCGCCAACGTCGAGCAGGCGGCGGCGGTGCTCACGCAGACGCGCTCGCAACTGTTTCCGCAGCTTGGCTATGGCGCCAGCGGCGAGCGCCAGCGCTCGCTCGAACCGGCTTTCGCGGCGCTGCTGCGCGACTATCCGAACCCGAGCACGGCCTACCAGGCGGGGCTGTCGGCGAGTTGGGAAATCGACCTGTGGGGCCGCATCCGGCGGCAGTCCGAGGCGGCGCTGGCCAATCTGCTGGCCACCGACGAGGCGCGGCGCGGCGTGGTCCTCTCGCTCGTCGCTTCGGTCGCCAACAGCTACCTGCAGTTGCGCGGCCTCGACGCGCAACTGGCGGTCGCCAAGAAGACGCTGTCGGCCTACGGCGAGTCGGTCAAGCTCTTCGAGCTGCAGTACAAGTACGGCCAGGTGTCGAAGATGAACGTCGTGCAGGCGCAGTCGCAATACGAGTCGGCGGCAGCGCAGATCCCGCTGATCGAATCGCAGATCGCGCAGACCCAGAACTCGCTGGCGGTGCTGATCGGGCGCGACCCCGGTCCGATCGCGCGCGGCAAGTCGGTCGACGACCTCGTCTTGCCGCAGGTGCCGGCGGGTGTGCCGTCAGCCTTGCTCGAGCGTCGCCCTGACCTGCTGCAGGCCGAGCAGACCCTGATTGCCGCGAACGCGCAGATCGGCGCGGCGAAAGCCCTGTATTTCCCGTCGATCTCGCTGACCGGCGCCTTCGGCGGCGCCAGCTCCGATCTGTCGAATCTGTTCAAGGGCTCGTCGCGGGTATGGAACTACACCGGCTCGATCGTCGGACCGATCTTCACCTTCGGCGCGGTCAGCGGTCAGGTCGCACAGGCTGAAGCCGGACAGGCCGCGGCGCTGCTCAACTACCAGTTGTCGATTCGCAACGCCTTTGCCGACGTGGATAACGCGCTGGTCGCCAACCAGAAGCTGCAGGAGCAGCTCGCCGCGCAGAAGCGGCTGGTCGTCGCGCTGAGTGAGTACTCGCGCCTCGCCCGCCTTCAGTACGAGGGCGGTTACACCGGCTATTCGACCGTGCTGCAGGCCGAGCAAACCCTGTTCCCGGCGGAACTCAATCTGGCGTCGATCCGCGCGTCCCTGTTCGCCTCGTCGGTCAACATCTACAAGGCGATGGGCGGCGGCTGGGTGAGCGAAGCCGACCAGCTGACCGCGGGCGGCGGGCGGCCAGTCGCGCCGGGATCCATACCGCCATTGTTCTGACTGCCGGCACCTCGTCGGGGGCCGGCGCGTTACGGCCAGGCCGCCATTGCCGGTGCTCACTGCCGGTGATCACCGTGCCCATCGGCGGCGGCCATGGTCAGCGGCGTAAACCGCGCCTGTTCTGTTTTCCTGTCGGCGAGGGTGATTGACACGACGACCTTCATCTGCGGATCCGACGCGTACTTGCCGATTCCCGTCAGCCGGTTGTCGCCGGCCGGCACCAGCGGCACCGTGATCTTCGCTTTTTCGGCCAGGATGGTGGCCGTACCGCTGGCGCCCGCCGCGGCGACCTTTTTCCCGTCATGGTCGGAGAGATAGACGCTTACCGGGTTGTCTCTGGCCTGCCTGCTGTCCCTGGCGACGACCAGTTCGAAGTGGTAAGCGCCGGCCATGCGCAGTTGGCCGCCATTGGGTCCGGCGAGTTTGTCGAGCGTGGCATCGTCATGGGCGAAGGCGCCGTTGCCGACCGACACTAAAGCCGCCACCAGGGTCAGGGGGAAAATCAGGGTGCGTTGCATGGGTTCTTCCTCACGGGGCAGGGTCAAAAGGAGGCTTTCGCTTTCTCGGCCAACAAGCGTTGCAGCGGCTTCTCGCCGAACAGCCAGAACATGACCGGCGTCAGCAGTGTGTCGAGCAGGGTGGAACTGATCAGTCCGCCAAAAATCACCACCGCCACCGGGTGCAGGATCTCCTTGCCAGGCGCGTCGGCGGCGAGCAGTAGCGGCGTCAGGGCGAAGGCGGCGACCAGGGCAGTCATCAACACCGGCGTCAGCCGCTCCAGCGAGCCGCGCACGATCATCTTTCGCCCGAATACCTCGTCCTCAAAGGCGCACAGGTTGATGTAGTGGCTGATCTTGAGAATGCCGTTGCGAGTGGCGATGCCGGTCAGCGTGACAAAGCCGACCAGCGCGGCCACCGACAGCGGTTCGCCGGAGATCCACAAGGCCACCACCGAGCCGACCAGCGCGAGTGGCACATTGCCCATGACGATGGCCGTCAGGACGGCCGAACGATAGCGGCTGTAGAGGACCAGGTAGATCATGGCGAGCGAGACCAGCGCCAGTACCGCAATCAGCCTGGCGGCCTCCTCCTGCGCCTGGAACTGCCCCTCCAGGAGAGGGAAATAGCCCTCCGGCATCGGTTGGCGGTCGATTTCTGCGCGGATCTCGGCAATGATGCGGCTCATGTCGGAACCATCGCTATTGGCCGAGATGACGATGCGTCGGCGCGTGTTTTCCCGGCCGATCTGGTTCGGGCCATCGCCATCCTCGATCGTGGCGAGGCTTGACAGCGGCACCCGACCGATCGGCGTCTCGATCAGCAGGTTCTCCAGGCCGCGCTCGCCGCGGGCGTCTTCCGGCAGGCGCAGGCTGAGGTCGAAGCGACGATTGCCTTCCAGGACCTGGCCAAGGCGTTCGCCGGCCAGCAACTGTTCGAGCCGTTGCAGCAGTTCGCCGGAGGTGACGCCGTAGCGCGCGGCGGCGTCATAATCGACGCGGATCTTGTACTGCGGGATCAGCACCTGCTTTTCGATCTGCAGATCGGTAATCCCGGGGATCCTGGCCAGTCGCTCCCTGAGGTCGCCGGCCAGCCCGCGCAGGGTATCCAGGTCGTCACCGAAGATTTTCAGTGCAATCTGCGCCCGCACCCCCGAAAGCAGATGGTCGAGGCGGTGCGAAATCGGCTGTCCCACACTGACCACCGCAGGCAGGCCGGAGAGGCGCTGGCGAATGTCGGCGATGATCACCTCGCGGCCACGTTCCGAGGCTTTCAGGTCGACCTCGATTTCCGAGGAATGGACGCCTTCAGCGTGTTCGTCCAGTTCGGCCCGACCGGTCCGACGGCCAACTTCGGTGACTTCCGGCACGGTCAGCAACAGCTTCTCGGCCTGCGTGCCGAGGCGATTCGCCTCGCTGAGCGAGGTGCCGGGGTTGAGCAGCACACTGACCGTCAGGGTGCCTTCGTTGAACGGCGGCAGAAAGGATTTCGGGAAGAAGGGGATCGATGCCAGCGCCACCGCCACGGTGATCGCCGCACCGGCCAGCAGGAGTCGGCCACGATCAAAGGACCAGTTGAGCAGGCGTTCGTCCCACGCCTTGAGTTTCTTGACCAAGGCACTGTCGCCATGATCGATGTGCTTCATTTTCGGCAAAAGGTAGTAGCACAGCACCGGGGTGATGGTCATTGCCACCGCCATGCTGGCCAGGATGGAAACGATATAGGCCACGCCGAGCGGCGTGAACAGCCGGCCCTCGATACCCGGCAGGGCGAACAGCGGAATGAACACCAGCACGACGATCAAGGTCGCATAGACGACCCCGGAGCGAACTTCCTTCGAGGCGGCAGCGATCACTTCCAGCGCCGACCGGGGATTGGGCAAACTCCGGTTTTCGCGCAGGCGACGCAGGACGTTTTCGACATCGACCACCGCATCATCGACCAGTTCGCCGATGGCGATGGCCAGGCCGCCAAGCGTCATGGTGTTGATCGACAGGCCGAAGTAGTGGAAGACCAGCGCCGTGATCAGCAGGGAGACCGGGATGGCGGTCAGCGAAATGAAGGTCGTGCGGAAATTGGCCAGGAACAGGAAGAGGATGATGGCGACCATGATCGCGCCGTCGCGCAGCGCTTCCTCGACGTTATTGACCGATGCTTCGATGAAATTGGCCTGCTTGAAGAGGAACTGCGGTGTTTCGACCCCTTGCGGCAGACTCCTGCCCATCTCCGCCAGGGCTTTTTCGATGGCACGAGTCAATGCCACCGAGTCCGCCGTCGGTTGCTTCTGTACCGAGAGAATGACTGCCGGCTTGCCCTGGAAACTGCCATCGCCGCGCTTGATGGCCGGCGCGAAGCTGACCGAGGCGACCTGGTGGAGCAGGATCACTTGCCCCTTGCGCATCGCCACCGGTTGGTTCTGCAGGTCGTCCAGCCGGCTGCTGCGGCCGATGTTGCGGATCAGGTATTCGCGTCCGCCGGCATCGACGAAGCCCCCGGCCGTGTTGCCGCCGAAGTTTTTCAGCGCCGCTTCCAGTTCGCTCAGCGTCACTGCCAGCGCCTGCAGGCGCGCCGGATCGGGTTCAACGCGGTACTGCTTGACCTGGCCACCGATGGCAATGACCTGCGCGACGCCGGGAATGGTGAGCAGGCGTGGGCGGATGACCCAGTCGGCGTATTCCCGGACCTGCATCGGGCTGACTTTGTCGGGGTCGGCGGGCAGGGCGATGAGCAGGATCTCGCCCATGATCGACGAGATCGGCCCCATCTGCGGAACGATGCCCTGGGGCAATTGCTCGCGCACGAGATTGAGACGTTCGGCGATCTGCTGGCGGTTGCGGTAAATCTCGCTTCCCCACGCGAACTCGACATACACCACCGACAGGCCGATACCGGACACGGAGCGCACGCGCGTCACACCGGGCATCCCGTTCATCGCCGACTCGATGGGGAACGTGATCAACTGCTCGACCTCTTCCGGCGCCATGCCGCCGGCTTCGGTCATCAGCGTGACCATCGGCTTGTTGAGGTCGGGGAAGACGTCCACCGGCATCGTGCGCACGGTCAGGGCACCATAAATGATCAGCAGCAACGAGACACCCAGCACGATCAGACGCTGCCTGAGGCTGGTCGTGATGATGAAATCGAACACGGCGCCCCCTCAACGAATCTGCGAAAGCGATGCGGCTCCCTGCACGACGACCCGTTCGCCGCCGCTCAGCCCCTCGGTCACGGCCACGGTATGACCGTCCAGCGGCGCGATCCTGACCTTGCGCGAGACAAAGCGCTCGGCGCTGGTATGCAGCCAAACGACCGTTTCATTGGCCGCATTGCGCACCACGGCGCCGACGGGAACGGCGACGCCGGACTGGCGCTCCCGAGTCTGGGCCAGCACCTTGAGTGTCTGGCCGACCGCAAGCGCAGGCAGCTCGCCGGTCTTCGGCAATTCGACACGGAACAGGACCGGCATGGCCTGCTCCTTGAGAGTGCGCCCGATGCCGACGAAGGCCAGATCGATAACGCCGCCGGCCACCGGCGCGCTGGCCCCGGCCAGTCCGGCGAGCAGCAGCGGGTCGTAGGCCAGTGCCTCGACCGCCAGGCGCTGTGGATCGATTACCTCGAAGACCACCTCCCGCGCATCGACGACCTGACCCACGACGGCGTTGGCGGCGCTGACAACACCGCTGACCGGCGCCACCAGCGCTTCACGACCGAGGCTGCCGCCGAGCGCGCCTTTTCGCTTTTTGAAGGCGGCGAGTTCGATCTGCGCCTGCTCGACATCCTTCTGCGGAACGCTGCCTTCGAGTTGCCTGAGGCGTGCGACGCGGCGTTCGAGGATGGTTTCCTGAGCGGCGAGTTCGGCCAGCGCCGCCTGCTGCGAACCGCGTTCGATGGCGCTGGACGCCGGCTGCAGCCAGGCGAGAACTTGCCCTTTGCCGACCCGCTGGCCGAGTACCGCGAGTCCCTTCGGGCCGGCCTCGATGCGCCCGCTCTGGAAGGTCTGTACGCGTCCGCCCGCATTGGGGTCGCCGACGACGCGGCCATTGAGTTCGACGGTACGGGGAAACTCGCCTTTGCGTGCCGCCAGGGTGCGCAGCGCCAGTTGCCGTTGTGCGGATTTCGGCACGAAGACGCTGCCATCCGGCAAGCGCAAGGCAGGCTCGACAAAGGTCACCTGACCCTGGGCGTTGACTGCCTTGACTACGCTGACTGCGGCGACCGCCACCGGGGCTGAGGTGGACTTCTTCTCGTCGTCATGCTCCTCACCGCCGTGCGCCCAGACCTGCTGAACCGTGAGTACACCAGCCAACAGCAGGACAAGGGCGTGACGGCCTGAAGTGCGGTAATCAGACATGGTGAATGGCCCTCTCTCTTGCTTCGCGACGCAGGCGATGCGCGACCAGGCCGCCGGAGAGCACGAGCAACGAAATCCCTGCGAGGAGCCACCACGGGCGTTTGGTATTCTCCTCGGCGGACGCTGCCGCCGGGACTTCTCCCACCTCCAGAGTGGCAGCGAGCAGATCGACGCTTTCGCCTGCCTGAATCGTCAGCGTCAGGGGGTATCTGCCGGCCGGGGCGAGGGCGGCAGCGGGTAATTGATAGACCCCGTCGGGCATCGCGGAGGCAACGCCCTTGATCCCTGGCCCCTCGACTTCGATCTGCGCGCCTTGAACCGGCCGGTTGTCGCTGACGCGGTCGAGATAGATGAGCAGATTCTTGTCGGCCAGCACACCGACGGCTTCCACGTCCTCGTTGCGCACCTCGAAACGCGGTGCCAACCGGACATCGGTGGGTTTCGCGGCGACCCCGTGGTCATGGCCTTCGTGGGCGATGACCGGCGCAGACGGGGAAAGCAGCGCCAGCAGACTGGCCGCCACACAAGCAGCGGCCCAGGTCGGGAGGACGAATGGTCGGGTCACGGCGTGATTCCCCAAGCCTGATTCAGATTGGCCTGCGCGGCGGATAGTCGGGAACGGCTGCGGGCCCCTTCGATGCGGGCCTCGGTGGCCTGGGAATGGGCGCGGAGCAGCTCGACGAGCGAGGTTTCACCAAGCTCGAACGAGCGGCGCATCAGCGCCAGACGCTCCGCCGCGGCGTGCTCGCGCTCGACCGCCAGCGTCGCACCGAGACCGGCCGAGTCGAGCTGTGCCTCGGCTTCGCGCACCTCGGCCTCGACTTCGGCAAGGAGCCGACGATAGCGGGCTTCGGCCTCGATCAAGGCCGTGTTGGCGCTGGCCAGCAGGGGCGCATTGCGCACTTTGACGGCCAGCGGGATGCTGATGGCAAAACCAATGCTGTCGCGCGGGGTGGCACCGGATACGTCACGATCGCGGCGATAGAGCACACCGACACTCGGCGCCTCGCGGCGCGACTCCTGAGCCAGTTTGAGGGCAGCGCGGGCGCGCTCGACAATGGCCTGGCCGGCGGCGACGCGGGGATCGACAGGCCGATTGTCTACCACCGCAACCGGCTCCTGCGGATCGTCCGGCAGCCGCTCGCTGCCGGTCAGCACCCGGTAGCGTTGCAGGCTGCGTACCACCCCGAGTTGCGCGTCGGCAGCGGCGGCGCGCGCACTGGCGGTTTCCTGCCGGGCAAGCAGCAGGTCGGAGCGGGCAATTTCTCCCACCTTGAGCCGCCTGCCGACATCCGCTTCGAGTCCGAGCGCGGTTTGCCGGCGCTCTGCGGCAACCTCGGCTTCACTCCTGGCCATGATCAGCGTCCACAACGCCCGGCGCAGTTCACCGGCTACGGCCAGCCGTGTCGCCTGGATGTCGCCTTCGTTCTCTCCGCCTTCGGCCTCGGCCAGGCTCCGGCGCGCCGCCTGCTGTCCGGGCAGCCAGAGCGGAACGGAAACGCCGATTTCGCTCTCCTGGTTGCCGAAATCGCTGTTCCAACGGTCGGTCCGGTGAAAAGCGTCAATTTTCGGGGCGGCTGGAAACCAGGATTCGGCCACCGATCGGCTGGCGGCGACTTCCTCCCGTTTCGCCTCTGCCGTCCGCCCGTGGGGGGAATTGACCCACGCTTTCTCGAACACCTCGCGCAAGGTTTCCGCCTGCGCGGAAGCTGTCGTAACGCCAAGCAACACGCTCAGGAGCCTGACTGCAAGCCGTGCCTTCAACGTTCGCTGGGGATTGCAATGCATCGGAGGCGCCCATCGTGAATCACTGATGGACGCCATGTTGCCGGACGCTGACCAACAGAAAGCTGACTGAAAAATTACAAATTCGTTATCTGCGTCGCTTGTGCGTGACACGGTGACGAAAGCCTGCCCGTCTCACGCCGTGTACAGGCCTTCGCGGCGAGCGCCTTGGGAGTGGGAAGATTCCATGGCAGGGGTGAGCCCGAAGGAGCGGTAGGCTCGCCGTTCACGGTAACTCCCGCACGCTGCGGTAGCCCGCAGCGGTCGCACTGATTTCGCTCCACAGCTCGCTGATCGGTATGCGGTTCCGTGCGGTGTAGTCCACCCACTCGGTGGCGGCTACGCTACCGGGGTGGAAACGGACGCCCCAGATCGGTTCGAAACCGTCGCGTCGCAACGAATAACGGGCGTCGCCGACGACGCTTGCATCGTCGTCGGCAAGCGCCGTCCACCCGGCCGAGAAATAGCTGAAACGCGCGAAGTCACGGCGGATTCGTGGGTCGGCGAGGGCCTGCGCCGACAAATCGTCTTCGCGAAAAAGCTTCAAGCGACTGCCCTGCTTCCACAGGCTGTTGTCCTCGCCGAGAATCCGCAGGCGATCGGTGTACAGTGTGGTGCCCGATTGATAGACCGAGCGCCAGAGTATGGGATTGCCGACCGTCGGAAACATCTCGGCACGCGCTACCTGATGCCCGCGCGCGGCCGCGATCTGCGCCTGCACATCGAGTGCGCGCTCGCGCTGCCAGGCCGCGCCGCCAACATAAGTGACCGCCAGCAGCAGCGACAGCACAGCCGGGAGCCGCGATCGCCTGCCTACGGAAAACAGTAGCCCGAGCAACAGAATCAGTGTCAACAAGGGGCCGATGGTGGTGATCCAGTGCCAGGCGACGCGCTGCGGCGAGAAAGGCCACAGCAGGTGCGTTCCGTAGTTGGTACAGGCATCGAGGAGTCCATGCGTTGCGTAACCCAGCGTGCTCGCCGCGAGCAGCGGCCGCCAGTCAGGGCGATAGCGCTTCTGTAACAGCCAGGGCGACGCGGCCAGGGCACCGCCACAGGGAATGAAGGCCAGGGCGTGCGTGAAGTGGCGGTGGTACTCGATCGCCAGCAAGGGATCGCTCGTGCTGCGGATCAGGATGTCGGCGTCAGGCAACACGCCGCCGAGTGCCCCGAGCATCCACGCCTGACGGCCCAGCCGCGGACCCAGGGCTGCCTGCGCGGCCGTCGCGCCGAGCAGAGCATGGGTCAGTGGGTCCACTCGCGCTCCACCAACAGCGGCGAACAAGCGACGGCAACGCAGTGCGCCCGAACATCATGTGCCGACCGGTCATTCGACGATGCTCGCTGCGAACAGTCGAGATCGTTCATCTTGCGCCCAGTAACGATGGAATCGGACATGGCAGGAGGCGGTCGGTCAGACGGGCCCCGATCATAGCATCGCTCGCGCTGGGCGAGATCCAGGTCCCACCGCCTGCTGTTCGGCCAGCGAGCCGCGCCGAAGCCTGGCGGAGGTGCGTCGCAGCAAGTCACATCGCTACCGCCCCCGGCCGGCCAGCGCCGCAACCTTTTCGTGCACGGCGGGGAGAATTGCTTTTGGGCCTGAAACGGCACAGACTCTATGATAAGAGGCGTAACTACAGGTACCAGGGGCGACGTGATACGGGGGCGTTGGCGGCAGCAATGGAGGAAGGGCGGCCCAGCCACGGCGCTGACGTGCTCCCTCGCCTTGGTCGCCGTCCGAGGGAAGCGATTGGCGCGACTGCTGCTTGCTGTGGCTTGCCTGACGCTGCCCGCCGCGTCGACCGCCGAGGAGCGCCCGGGGCACGCGCATGTCGACATCCTCGTCCTCCATTCCTACCATCAGGGGCTGCCCTGGACCGACAGCGAGCAGGACGGACTCCAAGTCGGGCTTGCCGAGTATCTGCCGCGCCTCGGCCTGTTCATCGAGTACCTGGATGCCTTGCGCTTTCCCCTCCGCGGCCCCGACGCGGAAGCGGCGGCCGCGCAGCGTCTGGCCGAGCGCTACGCCAGGATCCACATCGAGTATCTGGTCGCCACCGACGATCCGGCCTATCGGCTTCTCTTGGCACATCGGGATCGCCTCTGGCCGGGGATTCCGATCCTGTTCGCGGGCGTCAACAACATCGACAGCAAAGACATCGCTCATCTTGAACGGGTGGCCGGTGTATCGGAACGCCCGGACTTCTTCGCCAACCTGGCGTTGATCCAGTCCTTGCACCCGAAGGTCGATCGGCTCGTCGTCGTCGGCGACGAAACCAGGACCTTCGCGTCGAACCGCAAGGCCCTCGAAGACGCCAACGCGACGCTCGCCCGGCCGTTCTCCGTCGAGGTCATCGTCCGCCATTCGCTGCGGGATGTCCTTGCCGAGCTGCGCAGCATGTCCGGCGATTTCGTCATCTTTCTGATGGGTCGGCCGTTCGATGATGAGGATCGCATTGGCGCCGAGGCCGTCGTGGCAGAGGCGGTCCGCGGCGCTACCCGGCACGCGGTCTATTCCGCCTGGAGTTTCTTTCTCGGCCACGGCATCGTCGGCGGCAAACTGGTTTCCGGCCAGGAGCAGGGGCTGGCGCTCGCCGGTCTGCTGACCGACCTGTATGCCGGCAAGGCGCTGGCCGACCTGCCACGCGTGATCGACAGTCCGAACCGCTACCTGTTCGACTACATCGAACTCGATCGCCTCGGGCTGTCCGGACACTCGCTTCCACCGGGGTCGGTCGTGATCAACCGGCCGTCCAGCATCTGGGACTCGTACCCGAAGACCTTTGCCGCTTCACTGGCGGTTTTCGTTTTCCTGCTGGCTCTGCTGGCCCTGCAGCGACGAAATCTGCGCGTCAAGCAGGCGCTGTCGGCGGAGATCGAGAAGGAACTGGTGCTGGTGCAGGCGCTGATGAACGCCGCTCCCTTCCCGATGTTCTTCAAGGACGTGGCCTTGCGCTACCGGCGCATCAACGATGCCTTCGTCGCCTTTCTCGGCAAGTCTCGCGAGGAGATCATGGGCCAGACGGCGAGCGCCCTCGCACCGCCGGCGCAGGTGAGCGTGTATCGCAGCCGTGACGAGGACTTGCTGGCCGAGGGGGGCAGGCAGATCTACGAAACGGTCGTGGTCGGCCCGCAACAGACGCCGCGGGACGTCGTCTTTCACAAAGCCGTCGTTCGACTGCCAGACGGTCGCGTCGAAGGCATCGTCGGCGCCATGCTCGACGTCAGCGAGTTGCGGCGCAGCGAGCGCGAACTGCGCGAACTCAACGAGCACCTCGAGCAACGCGTAGCCGGGCGGACCGCCGACCTCGCGCAGTCCAACGTCCGCCTGCAGCAGGCGGTCGATTCGCTGGCGCTGGCGCAGGATGAACTGGTGCGCTCGGAGAAACTCGCCTCGCTCGGGTCCATGGTCGCCGGCGTGGCGCATGAACTCAACACGCCGATTGGCAACGCTCTGACGGTGTCGACGGCGATGCAAAACAAGTGTGACGCCCTGGCGGCCGAGTTGAAGCAAGGTGTGCTGCGCAAGTCCAGCCTCGATCAGTACCTTTCCCATGGCGAGAGCGGCTTCGCTATGCTGGTCCGCAACCTGGAGCGCGCGGCGCGGCTCATCACCAACTTCAAGGAAGTCGCGGTCGACCAGACCAGCGATCGCCGCCGGCGTTTCCGCCTGCTCGATACCGTCGAGGAATGCGTTCACACCTTCACCGCCGGCGTCGGCGCTCGGGTGCCCGGGTTCCAGGTCGATGTCGCAGAGTCGATCGCCTTCGACGCGTATCCGGGGGCGCTGGGTCAGATTCTCTTGAACCTGTTCGAGAACGCGCGCGTCCACGCCTTCGCCGATGGCGCTCCAGGCACGATCCGGATCGGTGCACAGGCCCTGCCGGACGGCAACGTCCAGATCAGCGTCGGCGACAACGGCAAGGGCATCGCTGCCGATGCGCTGCCGAAGATCTTCGATCCGTTCTTCACCACCCGTCTCGGGCAGGGCGGCAGCGGACTCGGTCTGGCCATCGTCTATCGGCTGGTCACCAAGAAGCTCGGCGGCAAGATTCGCATCAGCAGCGAACCGGGACAGGGAGCGATCTTCATTATCGAGTTGCCGGCAACCGCGCCGGAAGTCGACAGCGGCGACGAGGTCACGGCGACGCACGCGGCGTGGGCACCGCCGGCGGGGATGAACCCGGCCGGGACGGGGGCCGGGGACGCATCGCCTCTGCACCTGCGCGACGAACTCCTCGATATCCGCGAACTGGTCGAATCGCGCGCCGCCGCCGCCACCACACGGCGTATCACCGACGCTGGCCGAAGGCGCCTGGCGGATGTTTTCGAACGGCTGGACAAGAGCTTCTCGACCGAGGACGCCGAGGCGCAGGTGGCCTGCGATCTGGCTTTCCACATGGCGATCATCGACCTGTCGGTGGATCCGGCACTGCAGAAGGTCGGCGCGGCCGTGATCCCGCTGATGTACGGCCATATGCGGCGCACCCTGACGCGATTGATGCCCGATCCGGAGCGGCGGGACACGCTTCGCCGACAGCATCGGGCGATCTACGAGGCCATCATCGCCGGCGATCCCGACAGTGCTTCGGCGGCGGCGGCGGCACACATGGCCTACGTTCGCACCCAGGCGGATCGGCGTGAGGAGACCGCAGCGAGCTGACGCACCCGACTCCAGCCCTCGCTTGCCGTCGCGTGGCGCCGACGATCCAGCTCCGCGCCGGCATTGCCAACCCCAGCCGAGGCCACGTTCGAGATTGACGCCCTTTGCTGGTGGCCCATATACTCGCCTCGATGCCATTGGCTTTACGGGCCCTTGATGGCGGTACAGTTGCTCCCGCTGCCACCCTTGGATTTGCTTTTCGCAACGATGCCAGCGTTCTTCTGATGACTCCTGCCGCCACAACCGACGACCTCACCGGTCGAGACCGCGACTCCTTGCGGGTCGATGCATCAACTCAGGATAGCGCCAACGGGATCGCGCGGCACTCCTTGAACCGGCAATCCAGGCGCCGTTTGGCAGCGGCCGGCGAGCTGCGCAAACGCTTCACAGCCTCGCATGATCGCCGCTCCATGATGGCCGGATAAGGCGATGGCCTCCGCTCGTCCTCTTCGCCTGTGGCTGGCGCTGCGCATCGCACTGGCGGGAATGGTGCCACTGGCCATGGTTGCCGTCCTCATCGTGGGGGTGCTGCTGCCGCAACGGCGTGCCGACCTCGATACAGGCTATCAGGGCCTGGCCGGCGCCCTCGCCGCGCAAGTCGAAACTCACCTGCTCGGCGCCGAACGTCAGCTGCGCGCCATCGCGGAGGACTTCCGCAGCCACCCGGGCGACCACTCAGCGCCGAACTGGTCCCGCACCCTGGACGCGCACGCCGGCACGGGCGACGGTTTCGCGGCGATCTACCTCGCCGATCCGGACGGCTCGGCGTACGCCGTCGGCCTGCCCCGGGCGGAGCGCGGCCGGCGCCGGGATCTGGTGCACCTTGATCTTTCCGAAAGGGCAGCCCTGCGCGAGGCGCGCCAGCAGAACGAAGAGGTGTGGTCGGCAGCCTTCCTGTCCACCGTCACCGGCCGGCTCGCCGTGAGCGTGGCAATTCCGTTGTCTGAACAGGTGCTCGTTGGCCAGATCGCCCTCGACCGACTCGCGCTGCTCCTCGGTCGCTCGCCCGCCGAATCGGCGATGCACACGATCATTCTCGACGCTCAGGGCCAGATCATCGCCCATTCCGCCGGTGTCCAGAGTGGCGCGCCGTTCAGTGTCGACCACCTGCCCGGCATCCGCGATGCCTTGCTGGGGCACCGCACGACCCAGGACTTCGCGGTGGACGGCGAGATGTTTGTTGGCACNTCGGTCAGCATTCCGCGATTCGGCTGGATCCTGCTGGTCGCGCAGCCCCACAGCGATACGCTTCGACCGTTTCTGTCTACCGCTTGGGTGCTGGCCGCCGGCGCGCTGGCGGCGCTGCTGTTGACGGTCGTGATGGCGCTGACCATGGCGCGTAGTCTTGCGCGGCCCATCGGTCGCTACGCCGAACAAGCTCACGCGATCGCCGGCGGCGACTACAGCCAGCCGTGGCCGGTCTACCGGATCCGGGAGTTCGACCGCCTGGCGGGCGATCTGGAACGGATGGCACTCGCCATCCGCCAGCGCGAGCAGGAGCTGGCGAAGAGCGAGGCGCGCTACCGGTCCGTGATCGCCAGTGCCCCACTGGCCATCTTCCAGTTCGACGAGCGCGGCGTCTTCGCGCTCAGCGAAGGCAAGGGCCTGGCACGCGTCGGTCTGGTCGCCGGCGAAGCGGTCGGACAGTCCCTGTTCGAGCTTTACCGCGGCTACCCGGAACTCTGCGACTATGCCCGCCGTGCCATCGGCGGCGAGCCCTTGCACTTTGTCTCGCGTTTCGGCGACACCTGGTTCGACACCTGCTTCAGTCCCGTGCGGGATGCCGCGGGCTGTCTCCAGGTGATGGGCGTGGCGGTGGACATCTCCGAGCGCCTGCACGCGGAGAAGGCGCTGCGGGAGAGCGAGGCGCGGCTGCGTACCGCCATCGAAAGCATACCCTTCGACCTGTTCCTCATCGGCCCTGACGGGCGCTATGTATTGCAGAACACGGCTTGCCGGAAAGCCTGGGGCGACGTGCTTGGCAAATACCCTGGAGACGTCACCGACGACACGGCAATACTCGCGCGCTGGGACGACAACAACAAGAGGGCGCTTGCCGGCGAGATTGTCGAGGAGGACGTCCGGCTCACCGTCGGCAACGAGGAGCGATACCTCCATAACATCATCGCTCCGATCAAGGACGGAGATGACATCCGGGGCATCCTCGGGATCAACATCGACATCACCGAGCGCAAACGCTCCGCGGAGTTGCTGGAGCTGATGCGGCTTTCCGTGGAGTACGGCTCCGACGCGATCTTCTGGATGAACCGCGACGGCAGCATTGCCTACGTCAACGAGCAAGCCTGTCGCTCCTTGGGCTACGTGCGGGCCGATCTCCTGCAATTGCGCCTCTGGGAAGTCGACCCGAACTATTCCACGGACACATGGGACGAGGCCTGGCGGGCGCTCACGGAAACGGGTTCGTTCCACGCCGAAACACGGCACCGGCGCCATGACGGCAGCGAGTTCCCGGTCGAGGTGAACGCGATAGCGATCACTTACGAGGGTCGAACGTATGCCATCGGTTTTGCGTGCGACATCACCGAGCGTAAGCGAGACCACGAAATCCTGAAGCGAAGCGAGACCGATCTCCAGCTCGCTGTGGAGGTGGCAGGGCTGGGTCACTGGAAGTGGGATATCCGCACCGGCGAGCTGATCTGGTCCGAGCGGTGCAAGGCGCTATACGGTTTGCCACCCGATACGGAGCTTACCTACGAGCGCTTCCTTGCACGCGTTCATCCGGACGATCGCGCACGCGTTGACGCTCTGCTCCGGGAGGCGCTTGAGAAACGAGGTGGCTACGAGCTGGAGAAGCGACTGGTCTGGCCTGATGGGTCGGTGCGTTGGACGTCCTCGATGGGACGGGTGATCTGCGATTCCGACGATCAACCCGTGCTCATGGTGGGCGTGACGCTTGATATTACCGAGCGCAAGCAGGCCGAGGACGCCCTGCGCTTGACCCAGTTCACCGTAGATCGCACGGCGGACGCCGTTTTCCTGATCGATGCCGAGTCACGTTTCAAGTACGTCAATGAAGCGGCCTGCGTCGCGCTTGACTATACCCGGGAAGAGTTGACATCGATGTCGATCCCCGACATCGATCCCGACGTTTCCGATCAGATGGCGAGCGACATTTTTCAGGATCTCAAACGGCAGGGCAGTCTGCGATTCGAGACTCGCCATCGTCGCAAGGATGGGACGACATTCCCGGTCGAGGTCAATGCAAATTACATTGCGTTCAGCGGCGAGGAACTCAATAGCTGTTTCGTCCGTAACATCACCGAGCGCAAGCGGGCGGAGGACGAACTGGAACGGCACCAGGAGCACCTGGAAGAGTTGGTCACCGAACGTACCGCCGAATTGCGCCAGGCGATGGAGCAACTGGTGCAAGCCGAGAAACTGGCCGCGCTGGGCCACCTGGTGGCCGGCATGGCCCACGAGCTCAACACCCCGCTGGGCAACGCCCGCGTCGTCGCCAGCAGCCTGGGCGCGGAAGTACGCAACTTCGCCGCCGCTGTGGACGCCGGCGCCCTGCGCCGCTCCCAGGTGGCGACTTTCCTGGAGCGGAGCCGGGAAGCGGTCGAGCTGCTGGAGCGCAACGCCGCCCGCGCCGCCGACCTGATCAGCAATTTCAAGCAGGTCGCGGTGGACCAGGCCAGCGCCCGCCGCCGCCGCTTCGACCTGCGCCAGACCGTCGAGGAATTGCTGGTCACGCTGCAACCCCAACTGAAGCGCACCGCCCACCGTATCGAGCTGGACATCCCCCGGGAGCTGGAGCTGGACAGCTATCCCGGTCCGCTCGAGCAGGTGCTCGCCAATCTGGTCGGCAACTCCCTGACCCACGGCTTTGCCGGGATCGAGGCCGGGCTGATCCGCGTCCGGGCCGCGCCGCTCGATGGCGATCGCGTGCAGATCGACTACACGGACGACGGCGTCGGCATCCCCGATGGGCTACTCCATCGTATCTTCGAGCCGTTCTTCACCACCCGGCTGGGCCAAGGTGGCAGCGGCCTGGGTTTGTACATTGTCTATAATCTGGTCACCGGGGTGCTCGGAGGAACGATTCGCGGATTCAGCGACGTGGGCAAGGGGGTCGCGTTCGTCCTCATCCTGCCCCGGATCGCCTCCGAGCGGACCCTGCAGACCGACACGCATGAGCAATGACCCCGTCGCGTCGTATCACCCTCCGGTCGGCAGCCAGCGTGTGGGCGCCAGCAGAGCCCGGTGCAACCACCGTCGGTCCATCGTGTCACCGCCGTCAATGCAGGCTTGTCGGCGGAGCATCGATGTCTACCTCCAGCAGCCCGTTTTGATCGAATCCACCTCAACATTGCAAGGGGCTCAACATGTCTGACCTGGTTTTCTATACCCATCCACAAAGTCGTGGCCGTATCGTGCGCTGGATGCTGGAAGAGTGCGAAGCGCCTTATCAAACCGAAATCGTGCAATACGGTCTTCAGATGAAAACGCCGCCGTACACCGATATCAACCCGATGGGCAAGGTGCCGGCGATCGTGCACCAGGGGAGAGTGGTCACGGAATGCGCCGCCATCATTGCCTATTTGGCAGACGTGTTTGCGGCAGCGGCCCTGGCACCGCCAGCGGCGCAGCGGCAGGATTACTATCGGTGGCTTTTCTTCGCCGCCGGGCCTTTCGAGCAGGCGACGACCAACAACGCGCTGGGCTTCGTGGTCAGTGAGGAAAAGCAGAGGATGGTGGGCTATGGCAATCTCGACCTGGTGGTCAATACGCTGGCCAGGGCCGTCAGTGCGCATCCCTATATCGCTGGCGACCACTTCTCGGCGGCTGACGTCTACGTCGGCTCGCAGATTGGCTATGGCCTGCAGTTTGGCACCTTGCCCGATCGCGCCGAGTTTCGCGATTACTTTGCTCGCCTCGAGAACAGGCCAGCCCGTCTGCGCGCCACGCAAATGGATGACGCACTGATCAACAAGCCGGTGTGAGATCCGTCGCGAGTGACCTCATCCACGTCCGCATGCGGCGATCTGCAGCCAGTTCAACCCGTTACCCGACTCGCTCTGACACTCCAAGGTCACCGGACCGGCGATGACCGAGGTGTTCGAGAAGACGGCGTGCCCCGGCGACAGCATCGCGGGCGCCGAGCCTGCGTCGGACTCCGCCGGAACGATGGCCGCAGCTACTGGGGCTGTCTCCGCACCCAGGCCGCCGATCTCGGTCGGATGATCGACGAGTTCAACGAGAAAGTGGGAGGCTGATGACGTGAAATCCCTGCGCGAACTCTACCGCATCGGCCTCGGGCCCTCGAGCAGCCACACCATGGGGCCGCGCTTTGCCGCGCAAGCCTTCAAGGCCGCCAACCCCACGGCTGCACGCCTGCGCGTCACGCTGTACGGCACCCTGGCGGCCACCGGCCGCGGCCACCTGACCGACCGGGCGGTCAGCGTACCGTTTGCGCCGACGCCGGTCGACATCGTCTGGCTACCGGATCGTTTGCTGCCGCGGCACCCCAACGGCATGCAGTTCGAGGCCCTCGACGCCGGCGGCGGCGTTCTTGCCGCGCGCGTCGTGTACTCGGTGGGCGGCGGCGCCTTGCTCGACGAAAACGGCCAACCCGACGGCGGCGACGATGTTTATCCGTATGCCGGCATGCGGGAGATTCTCGAAGAAGCGGAACGCGAAGGCCTGCGGATCTGGGAGCTTGTCGACCGCCACGAAGGACCGCCGATCTGGCCATATCTGAGCGGCGTCTGGAGCAGCATGCGGAGAGCCATCGCCAGCGGCCTGAATGCCGAAGGCCGCCTGCCCGGGACGCTGAACGTGCCGCGCAAGGCCTCGGCCTATCACGCGCGCGCGCAAAGTCTCGCCGGCTACTTCGGACAAACCGCGCTGCAGTTTGCCTACGCGCTGGCCGTGTCGGAGGAGAATGCCGCCGGCGGCGAGGTCGTGACCGCGCCGACCTGCGGCGCCTGTGGCGTGTTGCCCGCCGTGTTGTTCTTCCTGCAGCAACAAGCGCAACTGTCCGACGAAAAGATCCACCGCGCCCTCGCCACGGCCGGACTGATCGGCAACCTCGTCAAGCGCAACGCCTCGATCTCGGGCGCCGAAGTCGGCTGCCAGGGCGAAGTGGGGACGGCCTGCGCCATGGCTGCCGGTGCTGCCGCGCAACTGCTGGGGGGCTCGGTACGGCAGATCGAATATGCAGCGGAGATGGGGCTGGAACATCATCTGGGCCTCACCTGCGACCCCATCGGCGGCTACGTGCAGATTCCCTGCATCGAACGCAATGCGATTGCCGCGGTACGCGCCGTCGACTGCGCCGCCTACGCCCTGCTCTCCGACGGCCACCACATCGTGTCCTTCGACGAGGTCGTGCGCACGATGTGGGAAACGGGCTGCGACATGAAGGCGAGCTATCGGGAAACGGCGCGTGGCGGACTCGCCAAGATCCATGCGCTGCGCAAGAAGGGCGCCGGCAGCGTTCCTGGCATGGGGAGTTGAATCTGGCGCGCTGGCACGAGTCAGGGGAAGGAGTGACATTTGTCTACCGGATGGTGATCGGTGCCTCTTCCCGGCAGTGCTGGGCACCGTCGTGGAGCGATTAAAGCGGGCGATTCACTCGTGCTCGTCGGTAATCCTTCCTGCCCGTGGAGTCGAGGTGTTGCTGGGCGTGCTCAACTATCATGATCGCCGCGTCGATCGTCGCGCCGATGGCAATTACGCCGAGACACATCCGCTGGGAACTCATTCCCGGCGAGCGCATGCCGATGAATGCATAGAGATGCGGATTGGTAGCATCAGGATGGCCACCAGGGCGCTGCGCACGTGCAACAGGAAGAAGACAAGCGGCGCCAGACTGAAGCTCTACGCTTGGCTCGGAGAAGCTCGGCCTTCTGGGGTAAACTCGCACCAATGCGCCTTTTTGGCACACCGGAAGAGGTCTTCGGAGATTTGTGATGATCGACCCCATCGTTGAAGAAGCACGGAAGTATCGCGCCGAACATGCGCGGAGGTTCAATTTCGACCTCCCTGCCATTGGGGCCGACCTTGAGGAGATCGATGCTACTTGCGGGCATACGGTTGTCAGTCTCCCGCCGCGAACGTTGGACGTAACCACTGACCAGTTGGAGCCATCCGATCAGGGCCGGCAGGCCGTTGATGTCCATTCGCTTTCACCCCGACTAAGCCTGTCCTTCGGGCCGCCTGATATATATAAAAGGAAATCGTTATGAACTCACGGTCTTGGCGCGTACCAAGCTTGACGGTTCTTGCCTCGCTGATGGCGGTCACGGGTTCTGTGCAGGGGGGCGAGGCGGGTGAGAGGCAAGCGTTCGTCTCGCTCACGCCGGTCTACCAGGGGAACGCCGACCTCGACCGCAGCGGTGATTTCAGCGTTGGCGGCGCGATCCTGCGCGGTGGGGTTTCCCAGGACCTTGGCGGCGGCAGGCGCGCGGGTATCACCCTCACCTACGACTATCTCGACTATTCGTTCTCCAACTCCGGCGCTTTCGACAGAGTGGCGCCGTGGAACATCGTTCAACGTTACGGCGTATCGGCACCGCTCTCGTTCGAGGTCGGCGACGGCTGGAGCGTAGGAGTAGCGCCGTCGGTGGACTGGTTCAGGGAAAATGGGGCGAAATCCGGCGATTCGCTCATCTGGGGCGCCACAGTCTCCGGGTCCAGGCGCTTCGAGCGTGGCAATCGTCTCGGCCTGGGCATAGGCGTATTCGACGGGATCGAGAAAACCAGCGTATTCCCGTTACTGGTCATCGACTGGCGCTTCGGAGACCACTGGCGCCTGACCAATCCCCTCCCCAGCGGCCCGACGGGGCCAGCCGGACTGGAACTTGGTTACTACTTTGATGGCGGCTGGACTGCCGGTGTCGGCGTGGCCTATCGGGTTCTGCGTTTTCGCCTGAGCGAGACCGGCCCGGTGCGTAACGGCATCGGCGAAGAGAGCGGTATGCCGGTGTTCGTTCGAGTAACGCGCAACTTCACCGACCAATTGGCGCTGCACCTCTATGGCGGCGTCGTAGCAAACGGGAGGCTACGCGTCGAGAATTCATCCGGACATCTGGTCCGCAAGGAGGACTTCGACCCGGCGCCTCTCTTCGGCGCGACCTTCATCGGACGTTTCTGAGAAATTTCAACCGCTGCCCGGCCGGAGCCGCCACTGCTTGACCAGTGCGTAGATCGCCGGAATCACCGCCAGCGTGAGCACCGTTGACGAGATCATCCCGCCCACCATCGGCGCCGCGATTCGGCTCATCACTTCCGAACCCGTCCCTGTCCCCCACAGGATCGGCAGCAGACCGGCCATGATCGCCACGACGGTCATCATCTTCGGTCGTACGCGCTCGACGGCGCCTTCCATGATCGCCGCGTAGAGGTCGTCGACGTTTGGCGCGCGCCCCGCTGCGCGGCATTTCGCCTGGACAGCTTCCCAGGCATGGTCGAGGTAGATCAGCATGATCACGCCCGTCTCGGCCGCCACCCCGGCGAGCGCGATGAAGCCGATGACCACGGCGACTGAAAGGTTGTAGTCGAGCAGCCACAGCAGCCAGATGCCGCCGACCAGGGCGAAAGGCACCGAGAGCATGACGATCAGCGTTTCGGTGAGGCGCTTGAAGTTGAGGTAGAGCAGCAGGAAGATCGACAGCAGCGTCACCGGAATGACGATCTTCATCTTCTCGGTTGCCCGCTCCATGTATTCGAACTGGCCGCTCCAGGTCACGTAGTAGCCGGGCGGGAAGCTGACCTGCTCGGCGACCGCCTTCTTCGCGTCGGCGACGTAACCGCCGATGTCGCGGTCGCGAATGTCGACGTAGATGTAGGCGGAAAGCAGCGCGTTCTCGGTGCGGATGCTCGGGGGTCCCTTGGCGACGACCACCCGGGCCAGTTGCCCGAGGGGGATCATCGCCCCGTTCATGGTCGGAATCAGCACTTCGCGGGCGATCTGCTGCGGGTCGGAGCGCAGCTCGCGCGGATAGCGGATGGTGACGCCGAAACGCTCGCGGCCCTCGACGGTCGTGGTCACCATTTCACCGCCCAGCGCGCTGCCGATGACGTCCTGGAGTTCGCCGACGGCCAGCCCATAACGCGCCAGTTGCTCGCGGTCGGGTTCGATGTTGAGGTAGAAGCCGCCGGTGATGCGTTCGGCAAAGGCGCTGGTCGTTCCGGGGACGGTTTTCACCACCGCCTCGATTTCCTTGGCCAGCGTTTCCATTTCGTCGAGGTCCTTGCCGAAGACCTTGATGCCGATCGGCGTGCGGATACCGGTGGACAACATGTCGATACGCGCCTTGATCGGCATCGTCCAGGCGTTGGCGACACCGGGAAACTGCAGCGCCTTGTCGAGTTCGGCGATCAGCTTGTCGGTGGTCATGCCGGCGCGCCACTCGGATTCCGGCTTGAGGTTGATCACCGTCTCGAACATCTCGGTCGGCGCCGGGTCGGTGGCGGTGTTGGCGCGCCCGGCCTTGCCGTACACCGACGCCACCTCGGGGAAGCGCTCGATGATCTTGTTCTGGGTCTGCATCAGCTCGGCGGCTTTGGTGATCGACATTCCGGGCAGCGAGGTGGGCATGTACAGCAGCGTCCCCTCGTTGAGCGTCGGCATGAACTCGGAACCGAGCCGCGAGGCCGGGTAGAGAGAGAGCGCCATGGCCAGGACGGCGAGAACGAGGGTCAGCTTTTTCCAGCGCATGACGCCGGCGATGATCGGCCGATAGACCCAGATCAGGAAGCGGTTCACCGGGTTCTTCGCTTCGGGCAGGATCCTGCCGCGGATGAACAGCAGCATCAGCACCGGCACCAGCGTAATCGACAACAGTGCGGCGCCGGCCATCGCGAAGGTCTTGGTGTAGGCAAGCGGCGAGAACAGCCGGCCTTCCTGGCCTTCCAGGCTGAAGACCGGCAGGAAGGAAACGGTGATGACCAGCAAGGAGAAGAACAGCGCCGGCCCGACCTCCCGGCAGGCGGCGAGCATGGCTTCAGCGCGGTCGCCGGGTGAGTGCCCCGCGGGCAGGCGCTCGAGATGCTTGTGGGCGTTCTCGATCATCACGATCGCCGCGTCGATCATCGCGCCGATGGCAATGGCAATTCCTCCGAGACTCATCAGATTGGAATTCATTCCCAGCGAGCGCATGGCGATGAAGGCGATGAGGATGCCGACCGGCAGCATCAGGATGGCGACCAGCGCGCTGCGCACGTGCAGCAGGAAGACGATGCAGACCAGCGCGACGATGAACGATTCTTCGAGCAGCGTTCGCTTGAGCGTCTCGATGGCGCGGTGGATCAGCTCGGAACGGTCATAGACGGTTTCCACCGTCACTCCCTCAGGCAGCCCGGGGCCGATTTCGGCGATCTTGGCTTTCACGTTATGGATCACTTCGAGAGCGTTCTGACCATAGCGCGCCATGGCGATCCCCGACACCACTTCGCCTTCGCCGTTGAGTTCGGCGAGGCCGCGCCGTTCGTCCGGTGCGAGTTCGACGCGGGCGATGTCGCGGATCAGAACGGGGGTGCCCCTGTCGCTCTTGACGACCAGTCTCTCGATGTCGCTCTTGCCGCGCAGGTAACCCTTGCCGCGCACCATGTATTCGGTCTCGGCCATTTCCACCACCCGGCCGCCGACGTCGCGGTTGGAATCGCGGATCACCTGCGCGATCTTCATCAGTGGGATCCCGTAGGCGCGCAGCTTCACCGGGTCGACGGTGACCTGATACGTCTGCACGAAGCCGCCGATCGATGCCACTTCGGCGACGCCATGCGCCTTGCTCAGTGGGTAGCGCACATACCAGTCCTGGATCGTGCGCAACTCGGCGAGCGTCTTGTCTCTGGCGAGCAGCGCGTACTGGTAGACCCAGCCGACGCCGGTGGCATCCGGCCCGAGCGACGGCGTAACGCCCCTGGGCAGGCGGCTGGAAGCGAAACTCAGGTATTCGAGGACGCGTGAGCGTGCCCAGTAGATGTCGGTGCCGTCCTCGAAGATGATGTAGACGAAGGAGGCGCCGAAGAAGGAGAAGCCGCGCACCACGCGCGATCTCGGGACCGACAGCATGGCCGTGCTCAGGGGATAGGTGACTTGATCCTCGACGACCTGCGGTGCCTGACCGGGGTACTCGGTGTACACGATCACCTGCACGTCGGAAAGATCGGGCAAGGCATCGATCGGTGTCCGGAGGACCGCGTAGATGCCGCCGATGGTGACGAAAAGGGTGGCGAGCAGGACCAGGAAACGGTTGCCACCCGACCAGTCGATGATTTTCGCCAGCATGGTGCCGAATCTCCGTCAGTCTCTGCTGAGGTCTGTCAGTGACCGGCGTGCGGGTTGGCGGCGCTGCCGGCCTTGCCGGCGTCGGCGCTGGCCGCGGGGGCGAAACCGGCGAGTGCCGCCTTGAGATTGCTCTCCGAATCGATCAGGAAGTTGGCCGCGACCACCACCTGTTCGCCGTCCTTCACGCCATCGACGACTTCCACGTAGTCGTCGCTGCGGGCGCCGAGCTTGACCTCGCGCGGCGCGAAGCGGCCTTCACCTTGCTGGATCAGGACGACCTGGCGGGTGCCGCTATCGATCACTGCCGAGAGCGGAACGCTGACCATCGGCCCCTTGGCCGACACGGCCAGCTCGACCTGGGCGAACATGGCCGGCTTGAGCAGCAGGCCGGGATTGGCGAGTTCCACGCGTACCGGAACGGTTCGCGTGTCGCTCTTGAGGGTCGGATAGACATAGGTGACGGCACCCTCGAAGAGCTTGTCCGGGTAGGCGTTGATCCGGATCTTCGCCCTGGCGCCGGTCCTGACCAGGCCGATGTCCTGCTCGAAGACGTCGGCGATGACCCACACCGAGGAGAGGTCCGCCACCTGATAGAGCGCTTCGCCGGGCATGAAGCGCATGCCCTGAACGGCCTTCTTCTCGGTGACGATGCCTGCCACCGGCGAGCGGAAGGTCAGCGTCCGTTTCGCTTCGCTGGATTCGGCGAGCGCCTTGACCTGCTCGGGCGAGACATCCCAGTTCCTGAGGCGCTGCAGGCTGGCGTTGGCCAGGTCCTGCATGCCTGTCTGCGCCTGACCGCCGGCCTCCTTGAGCGCGGTCACGCCCTGCGCGGCGACGGTGTACTCGCGCTGGGCGGAGACGAGTTCCGGGCTGTAGACCTCGAACAGGGGCTGCCCCTTGCCGACCGGCTGGCCGGTGACATTCACGTACAGGCGCTCGACGTAACCCTCGAACTTGGGGGCGATGGTGAACAGACGTCGCTCGTCCGGCTCGATCCGACCGGCAGCACGCACCGTCCTGTCCAGGGTGCGGCGCTGGGCGGCCTCGGTGCGCACCCCGAGCTTCTGGACCTTCTCGGTGCTGATCCGGATCTGGTTGGCGGAAGCTGGCTCGTCGTCCTGCTCGTCGGCGTAGACGGGTGTGTAGTCCATCCCCATCGAGTCCTTCTTCGGGACCGGCGAGGTATCCGGCAGGCCCATCGGATTGCGGTAGTAAAGCACCTTCCGCTTCTCCGGTTCGCCGGCGCCCTTTGCGGCAGCGGCGGTCATGGTAGCGCTGCCTTCACCGGGGGGTACGGCCCCCCTGCTGCCCAGCCAATAGCCGCTGCCGGCGGCCAGCACCGTCACCGCGACGAGACCGATGGCGATTCCGGTTGCCTGCTTCACAAGTCTTCCCCCAGTAGCCTTTCGATGGCGGCGAGACGGATCTGCGCTTCGCTCTGCGCCTTGATCTGGCTCTGCCGGGCCTGCCGAATCTGCCGCTGCGCTTCGAGGAGCGTCGCGAAATCGACCTTGCCGTTTTCGTAACCGGCCAGTGCCGCCCGAAACGTCAGTTCCGCCTGCGGCAGGAGGCTGGTCGTCGCCAGCATTTCGATGCGCCGCGCCGCCTCGATGCCGGCCAGATTCTCCGCGAGGTCGGCGAGCACCTGATTGGCGGTGGCTTCCTTGCGCGACCGGGCGGCCGACAGCATGGCTTCCGATTCGCGTTCCTGGGCCCGCCGCGTGCTCAGTTGCAGTGGGATGTTGAGTTCGACCATTACTTCCCATTCCTTGACGGCGTTCTGGTACTGGATGGGGCCGAAGCCGACGGTGAAATCCGGATAACGATTCCGGTAGGCGAGTTCACGGCTTTTCTCGGCCGCCTTGAGGCGCGATTCTTCCGCAAAGAGCACGGGGTTGCGCGCGCGCACGCGCTCTTCGAGCGTCGCGTAGTCGAGTCTGGCGGCTGTCGGCAGCACCGGCAGCCTTTCCGGTGGCGCGAGTTCTGCCGCAGCCGGACGCGCGAGCAGGGCATTGAGGCGCGCATCGACCTGGCGGCTCTCGCTTTCCAGTGTCACCAGTTCGCTGCGCATGCTGGTCTGCTCGACCTGGGCGCGGATCACATCCTGCTGGGCGGCGAGACCGCCGGCATAGCGAACCTGTGCAACCTTCTCCAGGCGAACGATCAGTTCGAGGATTTCCCGGGTCAGTTTTTCGTTGCGGGAGAGGTAATAGCGTTGCGCGTGCGCGGCCTTGATGCGCGCGGCGAGGTCGGACCAGGTTCCCCGCGCCCGGCTCGTTGCGCCTTCGGCTTCGAATTCGGCGATTTCCCGCTTCAGCTCACGCTTGCCGAACCACGGCAGATCCTGCGACAGCAGGTAGCGGGTACTGCCGACCTGGCTGGGTGACAGCGTGGGATTCTGGTCGCCGGACTTGGTGATGTCGCGCAGTTCCATCCTGAACTTCGGGTCGGCCAGCGCACCGGCGGGCGTCACGCGCTCCAGCGCGGCGTCGGCTTCGGAGCGTATCGCAGCGTACTCGGGATTGGTCTCTCGGGCAAAGACGAGCAGGCTCTCGACGGTCCTGCCGATGGCCTTGTCCTGTGGCCAGGCCGGGGCGGCGATGGCCAGCGCCAGCCCGAGCGCGCATGCCTGCGCCCCGAGAAACCCGCACGGCAGCACCCGAAGCGGCCGGACCCGACGGGATTCCTGCGATCGTTCGTCGTGCCCACTCGCAGTGGTCGGTTGCCGCATGCGTCGGAGATCCTCGGTCATGGCCGAATGATGCTGTCGGCAGCCTGACAGGAAGCTGTCTGCTTGATTACATTCCTGTAATCTTCGCGGAAAGGGCAAGCGCCGGCGCAGACTGGTGGGAGAGTATAGGTCCGGCAAAGGAGTGCACTGATGAAGATCCTGGTCGTCGAAGACGAGCCGAAGACAGGCAACTACCTCAAGCAGGGTCTGCTGGAAGCCGGTTTCGTCGTCGATCTGGCACGCGACGGAGAAGACGGCATGCACTGCGCGCTGACCGAGGCCTACGATCTGGTGATTCTAGACGTGATGTTGCCGGGCATCGATGGCTGGTCGGTGCTGCGGGGAATTCGCAAGTCGGGGAAGGACATGCCGGTATTGTTCCTGACAGCCCGCGATCATGTCGATGATCGGGTTCGCGGCCTCGAACTGGGCGCCGACGACTATTTGGTGAAGCCGTTCGCGTTCTCCGAACTGCTGGCGCGGGTGCGCAGCCTGCTGCGCCGCGGCGGCAAGGCCACGGAGTCGGAGTTTCTGCGCGCCGCCGATCTGGAACTCGACTTGATGCGCCGACGGGTGAACCGTTCCGGCAAACGAATCGATCTGACGGCCAAGGAGTTCGCCCTGCTGGAACTGCTGCTGCGCCGTCAGGGCGAGGTTCTGCCGCGCTCGCTGATCGCCTCGCAGGTCTGGGACATGAACTTCGACAGCGATACCAACGTGATCGAGGTGGCGATCCGGCGCCTGCGGGCAAAGATGGACGATGGCTTCGAGCCGAAACTGATCCGTACCGTACGTGGCATGGGCTATGTTCTGGAGGTGACGGCATGCGCTTGAGCGGCATGCGGTCGATGACCTTCCGCTTGACGATGCTCTTCGCGCTGTCCTCGACGGTTGTCCTGCTCTTGCTTGGCTACCTCATCGCCGGCGCCGTCGAGCGCCACTTCGAAGAACAGGATATGGAGGTGCTTTCCGGCAAGCTCAAACTGGCTCAACACGCTCTCGAGAAGGCTCACTCGCAGGCCGATCTCGATGCGCTGCCACAGCAACTGGCGGACTCGCTGGTTGGCCACGATGGTTTGGCGGTGATCGTCCTGGCGCCGGACGGGCGGACGCTTTTTGCTACCCGCGCTGCCGAGTTTCCCCGGACGCTGCTGGAGAGCGCGTCGCAGGCGGATCAGGCGCGCCCGACAGTCTGGACGACTGGCGACAAGCGGCCGCTACGCGGCATTTCCGCTCTCGCTCGCACCGGGATCAAGGGGTTCCACCCACTGATCGTCGGCGTCGCCACCGATGTTTCGCACCACGAGCATTTCATGAAGTCGTTCCGGACGACGCTATGGTCGTTCGTCATCCTGGCCGCCCTCCTGACGGGCGTCCTCGGCTGGCTCGCCGTCCGCCGCGGACTCGCCCCATTGCAGGCGATCCGGCGAGAAGCCGCGGCAATTACCGCGCATCGGCTGCACTCCCGACTTCCTGCCGACGCGATCCCCGTCGAACTCGCCGAATTGACCGCGACTCTGAACGAGATGCTGGCTCGCCTGGAGGACTCTTTCCGGCGGCTGACGGCCTTCTCGTCGGACATCGCGCATGAATTGCGGACCCCCGTCACCAATCTGCTGACACAGACCCAGGTCACTCTCGCCAAGGAAAGACCCGCCGGCGAGTACGGCGATGTACTGGCTTCCAACGCCGAGGAACTGGAGCGCCTCTCGCGGATGATTGCCGACATGCTCTTCCTGGCCCGGGCAGACAACGACCTGGTGATGCCCAGGCAGGAGCCCCTCGACCTGGTGGACGAAGTGAAGGGCTTGTTCGCGTTCTACGAGGCACTGGCCGAGGAGAAGACGATCACGCTCACCTGCTCCGGAAGCGGCCGCGTCGGCGGCGACCAGTTGATGTTGCGGCGGGCGATCAGCAATCTGCTGTCGAACGCCCTGCGCCATACTCCGGTGGGTGGTCAAGTAAGCGTTCATGTGGACGACACGGGCGATACCGGCGTTCGCCTATCGGTGCAAAACTCCGGTGAAACCATTGCCCTCGAGCACCTGCCACGCCTGTTCGACCGCTTCTACCGCGTAGATTCCTCGCGGCAACGAGCGAGCGATGGCGCTGGACTGGGCCTGGCAATCACCCGCTCGATCATGCGCGCCCACGGTGGCGACGCTGCCATCCGTTCGGCGCGTGGCATGACCGTGTGCGAGTTGCACTTCCCCCCTGAATTGGCGACCGACCGTCACCCCATCTGCATCAACGTGCCTCGTTGAGCCGCGCGACCAGATCGCGGCGCCAATTCGGAAAACCGGCCTCGAACACCTTCGGCAGTTCGGCCGCCGGCAGCGCCGGACTCCAGAACCACCCCTGTCCGTAGTCGACGCCGGCGGCCTGCAGAAAAAAAGCCTGCGCCGCCGACTCCACGCCCTCGGCAACAACCCGCGCGCGAATCATGGATGCCAGGACAATAATGCCCCGCACCAGCCGCTCGGCTGTCACGTCCGTGGTCAGCAGCACGACCTGCGAGCGGTCCAGCTTCAGGACATCGATGGTGAGGCCGAGCATTTGCGCGATGCCGCTGTGCCCGGTGCCGACATCATCGACCGCAAGCCGGATCCCGACCTGCCGCGCGAGTTCAAGCGCGGCGCGCCCTTGCGCACTGAGCGCCTGCCGTTCGGTTATCTCGCAAACCAGACGGCCGAGATAGGGTTCCAAGTCAAAATCAGAGAGCATGCCACGCATCGCTGGCTCGCCGAGCGCAGTTCGCGCACCGAGTATCGCCGGCGGTACGTTCACGCTGACGTAAAAACCGGGGTAGCGTTCGAACAGTGGCACCGCGTCGCGACTGATCATGCCTAGCAACCGCCGCATCAGGCGATCGAGCAGCACTGGATCGCTTTCGATCTGCTCGATGACGGGGCCGATCGAACCCGCATCGCCATCGGCGTCGACGGTCCGCAACAACGCTTCGAAACCCGCAATAGCGCCAGTATCGAGATCGACAATCGGCTGGTAGTGCACGGTCGCGCACTCCAGCACCATCAGGAGATCCTGGTTCATTGGTCCGGCTCCGCAATCACTCACTCGCGCTGCCGCGGTGATGTATGGTGGGCAATAGGGGTCTGAGGCGCCCTGCACGGCGGAGCGCGTGGCCAGGTTCACTCAATGATCTCCTGATTGCCGCTTCCGATCGTCGCAACCAGCACAACTTCGCGCACGGTCGGGTTCGCAGAGCCGACGCAACTCTCAGCTCCTTCTTGTGAAAGAGAAACCGCAGGTAGATCGATCGGGGATCCAACACTCGAAACGCCTTCACAATGCGTTCCCTATCGTCCGGGCGGGTCACGCGTATCGTTACACCCGTTGTGCTATGGAGCTGGATCACTTGTCGCGACCTTTGAGAGGCTCGGCGTTGCTGCGTGGCCCTTCTTCCCTCAGCCAACGATATGGTAACCGCCGTCGACATGGATGGTATCTCCGGTAATCAACTTCGCAAAGTCCGAAGCGAGAAACGCCGTCGCCATACCTACATCCTCGATTGTGACCAGCATGCGGCTGGGGGCGCGTTGTGCGGCAATCTCCATCAACTCGTCGAAGCGATCGATTCCCGTTGCGGCGCGGGTCTGGATCGGGCCGGGTGACATCGGATGGACGCGGATTCCTTTCGGTCCCAGCTCGTCCGCCAGGTACCGGGCCGATGCCTCGAGCGCTGCCTTGACGGGCCCCATCACGTTGTAATGCTCGACCACCTTCTCGGCGCCGTAATAGCTCATGGTAAATAGTGCTCCACCGTCCTTCATCAGTGGCTCCGCCAGCTTCGCCATGCGGATGAACGAGTGGCAGGAGACATCCATCGCGCTCAGGAAGCCGTCGCGGGAGCAATCGGTAACGCGGCCATGCAGATCCTCACGCGGCGCGAAAGCGATGGAATGCAGGGCGATATCCAGTTTTCCCCAGGTCTTGCCGATGGCCTCGAACACAGCCTCCAGTTGCCCCTCTACGCGCACGTCGCAGGGGCGATACAGGGCAGGATCGACGCCGAGGTGATCGGCCAGCGGCTGTGTGTACTTCTTGGTCTTGTCGTTGAGATAGGTCATCGCGATATCCGCGCCGAAGGCACGGAAGGCGAGCGCGCAGCCATAGGCGATCGACTGATCGTTGGCGATGCCGACGATCAAGGCCTTCTTGCCTTCAAGGGGGCCCGCAGAACCTTTGACCTCCTTCTTGAGGTCTTCAAAAAATTGTTCGGTTGCACTCAGTTGTGTCATCACTCGTTCTCCTAGAAACAATTAGCTCATGCTGTTGCCGGTAGCTTCGCGGCCCGGGCCTTTTCGGGTCGCGAAGTATGCCCACATCAGGTTCCTATCTCCGGTCACGGTCGCCTACGTTTCAAGGTCATCGGCCTGCAGCGCCCAAGTCAGGCTCGCCGCGTCTCCGACATTGATCGCATCGAAGGTTCCGTTCTCCAGGCAGTTCTGTCACTTCTGATGCACGTAGGTCCCGGGCGCGTCGCACAACGGCTCATAGCCCTTGTCCGGGGCGCCCATGATTGGCGGCGTAGCGCCGCCGCTCGAATGCTGCGTCAGCCACTGGTCCCAGGCGGGCCACCACGAGCCTTGCGTGACCGGCGTCTGCGCCTTCCAGGTCTCGGCATCGAGACAGCGTTCGCCTTCCTTGCAGGTCGCCATCTGAAACTTGCGTCGCGGGCGGCCCGGCTCGTTGACGATGCCGACGTTATGGCCGCCGCTGGTGAGCACGAAGCTGAGTTCGGTCGCGTCGCTCTGCAGGTGCAGCTTGTACACCGAATGCCAGGGGGCGACGTGGTCGGCCACCGCGGCGACGGCAAAAATCGGGCAGTGGATGTTGCTGATCGAGATGGCGCGCCCGCCGACCATGTACTTGCCCTCGAACAATTCGTTATCGACGTACAGTCGGCGCAGAACCTCGGAGTGCTGGCGGTAGGGCATGCGTGTGCCGTCCGCGTTCCAGGCCATCAGGTCGAACATCGGTTCACGATTTCCAAGGTAGTACTCGCGTACCATCTTCGACCAGATCAGGTCGGCAGACTTGAGCAACTGAAAACCGCCGGAGATCTGCTTGTGATCGAGATAGCCTTTCTGCCACATGATGTCCTCGAGCATGGTGACCTCGCCGGCATCCATAAAGACGTTGATTTCGCCGACCTCGGTGAAGTCGGTCATGGTGGTGAACAGGGTGACGCTGGCCAGACGGTCGTCACCGTCGCGCGCCATCGTCGCCGCGGCGATGGTCAGTAGAATGCCGCCCAGGCAGTAACCGACGGCGTGGATCTTGCGGTCCGGCAGGATGTTGGAAATGGCGTCGATCGCCGCCATGGTGCCAAGCTTGCGGTAATCCTCCAGGCCCAGATCGCGATCCTCAGGCCTAGGGTTGAGCCACGAGATCATGAACACCGTATGACCGCGATCGACGAGGTATTTGACCAGTGAGTTGTGCGGCGACAGGTCCAGGATGTAGTACTTCATCATCCACGCCGATTGCATCAGCACCGGTTCGCGCTGAACGCTCGCCGTGGTGGGCGTGTACTGGATCAGCTCCATCAGGCGGTTGCGGTAGACGACCTTGCCGGGAGTGACGGCGAGATTCTTGCCGACCTGGAACGTCTCGGTGCCGGCCGGCGGCTCGCCGCGGATACCTCGCCGCAAGTCCTCGGCGAAGTTCTGCGCGCCGCGCAGCAGGTTGGCGCCTCCCTCGGCGAGGGTGGTTTGCACGATTTCGGGATTGAGGAACGGAATGTTGGAGGGCGAGAACATGTCGAGCACTTGGCGCGTGATGAACGAGACCGCCTCTTCGTTGTGTTTGGAAACTCCGCGGACGCCGGTCGTGGCGTTGTGCCACCACTGCTGATCCAGAAGGAAGGCCTGATAGATGACGTTGTACGGAAAGCGTTGCCAGGCCTCATGCTCGAATCGATGGTCTTGCGCCAGTGGCTCGATGCAAGGCGTGGCGCCGGGGTCGGCCGCGCACGTCGCGGCGTAGCGCCCCAGACGCAGCGCCTTCCGCACGGCTTTCTGGCCGAGCTCGAACTGCTTGCCGGGGGAACTGGCCAGATGCGCCATCCAGCCGAAAAGGTCCATCGCGACGGAGGTAGGCGAGATGCCACCGGTGGCGTGGGCGATGGCTGCGTTGGTCATGCGATCCGCGTTCTCCAGCCATTCGGACTCGTACAAGGCGCGGTCGCCGATGCGCCGACCGGGTCGGGCGCCGAGCGCGCCTGCCTGACGCGATGCGGCGGCTGGTTCAAGCGCCTCTTGGCTCGGTGAAGGCGCGCTCGGCCCATTTGATGAGCTTGGCGTAATCGCTCTTCGATCATCGGTCGGGGTGGTCAAGGATGTTGGATTTGAGGCTGCGTTCATGGTCGGTTCTCCATTCAAATGACTCTCTCGTGATACTGAGGGTAGCGTACTCACATCCAATTACCGAGTGGTCAGCGAAACGTCTGCGATACGTGGGAACTCGGTGGCGAATGCCCGTGCCGATGCCACAGACGAGGCGCTCGGCACGCACGGCTTGCCGGCACCGCTGCCATCGCCGCGTCCGGGCACCTGCCGGCGAGCCAAATCGGGACGCAATGCCGACACTCTGCTTATGACTTGGGCCAGCGCGGCGTTTAGCATGCTTTTGATGGCGCCGAGGCACTACCCCCTGCGAATACGGGGTGAGCTTGGGCCCCCGAACGCATAGAGCCCGGACGGCCGCCGCGAAACGGCCCGTCCTGCATGAACCACGGAGCGAACCATGCGCAATCCGACCGACAGGGAAACGCCAGTGCCGCCGAAGACGATGACCATAAAGCTGCCGACAGGCTGGTTTTATGGCGCGTTGATCGTCATCCTGTCGGCCTGGATCCTGAACAGCTTCCTTCAAGCGATGCTCGCGGCGTGCGTGACCGCGATCGCCAGTTGGCCGCTCTACACACGGTTTGCGGCCCGCCTGCCACGGTGCATCGGCCGAAACTCGAGTTCGCTGATCTTCACGCTCGCGTTGACGATTTTCGTGCTGGCGCCGTTGATGTTTGCGTTCGGCGCGCTGCTCAGCGAAGCGCACGCGCTGCTGTCGGCGATCGCCGTCGCGGACAAGAAGGGAATCGCGGTTCCTCAGGGGTTGGAGAACGCACCGCTAATCGGGCCATGGCTCGCCGCTCGTTGGCAAAGTCAGCTCGCCTCTCCGGGTGCCCTTCTGACGTGGACGCAGCGGACCGACGCGGCTGCGCTCGTTCCGTGGGCGCAGTCGCTCGGACAATTCACGGTGCGGCACGCGTTCATCATCTTTTTTACGGTCCTTCTGTTGTTCTTCCTGTATCAGGAAGGCGAGTCGCTGGCGGCGGGCTTCAGGCGCGTCCTTCGTCGCTGCCTAGGCGAGCACGCTGACGGTTTTGCCGACCTCGCTACGCGGGCCGTGCGCGCCTCGGTAAACAGCATGCTGGTCGTGGCCCTCTTCGATGGACTCGCCAGCGGCGTCGCGTATGCGATTGTCGGCGTGCCGCACGCCGCCGTGTGGGCCGCCGTTACCGGCTTGCTCGCGCTGGTCCCGTTCCTGGGCTATGTAGCGGTCGGTGCGCTGGCGTTGCAACTCGCGATGACAGTCACCACCACGCCACCGCTTCTCGCGCTCGGACTGGGCTGCTTCGTCCTGTTTTGTGGCGACAAGGTTGTCCGGCCGGTAGTCGCGTGTAACGGAGTCCGCTTGCGCTTCGTCTGGGTCCTGATGGGTTGCCTTGGCGGTTTCGAGGTGCTTGGGCTGATCGGCCTGGTGATCGGTCCGGTGGTGCTCACCCTCGCAAGGGAACTGTGGGAGCAACGTGTTCGCGATCTCGCTGTGGTCGATGTCACCGACTCCAACCCCCAAGTGAGCCAGAGCGCGTGACAACGATACCTCGATGCATCAGCGGGGTGGCGGTCGGAGGAACCCGTGCAGCTAGTCCACGGGCGCCCGCGCGGGCGCGACCGCCATCTGCGCGGCGCCCGCCGATGTCCGCTCACTACCGACCATGCGCGCGATGTCCTGCTTCATCAGCCTCCGAATGGCAGGCGATTCGAGGATTGCCGTCCTCGCCGCGGCCCGAAGCCGATCGACCGCTTCGCTTGGCAGAACGAGCGAAGTGGGCAAACGGTGCAGATAATCGCGCTCGGCCGAGTCCTTCAGGACGGCGAATGACACGTCGATCACGTGGATATTGATGTCCGGCGCCCGCAGGATGAAATCGAGCTTTGGATTTCCCTCCGCTATCGGCTTCATGTCCGTGCGCACCACCCGTAACACCTCCCACCCAGCCTGCATATCCTTCAACGTCTCAACGGTGTCATACGAGTAGCGATCGATTGGTGCGCCGGCGGTCTGGATGAGCAGCTCGACCATACCAGGTGGGTTTTCGTGCAAGCTCCAGTCGTTGGGAGGAGTTGCCAGCGAGTTGACAACGAATACGAAAACCTCGCGCAAACGATCAACCGGCGTCGGCATGCCCAATGCGTGGAGCGACGCGAACGTCGATAGGACATCCAGCACACCCCGAGCGCTGATATTGTCGGAGATGCCGCCGTCCACAAGATGAAGGTAGGGTCGCCTCGACTGGTCCGTGTAGACTCGCAATTCATTCAAGTGTTTGATCGAGCGTACGGCGGGTCGCGGAGGATCGGGATTGTCGAGTAATAGCCTGGCCCACGCAGGGGGACGGTAATCGCAGGTCCCGCCGTGGTTGTCGATGGTGATGGCCGACAGGACCACCGGAACGGCGGAGGAAGCCGCGGCCGCGCGGGCGAGGCGGAAACCTCCCAAGTCCGTGCACAACATATCGAATGTCGGTTTGTTGAAGTCGATGCGTGTGCCCTCAGACAGGTCAGTGGCGCTCACGACGATTTGCGGACCGTCACGCTTCAGGTCGGCGTAGGTCGCGCCGTTGAACAACACGTCATCGTAGAGATCCGCAGCCAGCTCCGATCGGCCCCACCCCGTTGAAACAAGCGCGCCCCAGTTAAAAGGATTGAGCACGCGGGCGATCAACTGGCCCTGCACGTCCCGCCTGAGAAACCGCCTCTCGTAATCGTCGAAGAGCCTGTCGCCGTAGAGCCCGTAGGCAAGAGCAGTGAAGCTTCCGCCCGATACGCCGGTAATGACCTCGACTTCGTCGAGAGCCCGGACCTTGCGGCCGCTTGGGGTGGTGATCTGCATGTCGCGCAGGGTCTCCAGCACGCCGTAGGAGAATGCAGCCGCACGCATGCCCCCGCCCGAAAAGGCGAGCAAGACGAAATGCTGGCGATCCTCCTGGTTCTCCGAAGGCCGCTGGAAGGTGTACATCGTTGCAGGATCGAAGTGCTCGATCCGCGGATTGACCGGACGTGTGGCGCAGCCGGCGAGGCCGCAGGTAACCAGCAGCGCCACGAGTACGAAGGAAGAGCCCAGCAGGCGATCCTTGGCTGGTCGAAGGCTCGGCCGCGCTGCCCTGCGAGCAGCGCGCGCCACAGGAATACCGAGTCGCGACCGAGGTTCAGCCGCACGAGATGCTCGGGCTTCACAATCGCGGTACGCCAACTCGTTCATTGCTAAGTCATGCTGCGGTGGCAGGTGCAAAGTCCGGATCCGGCGCAACTGTGCGTCGTACTTTGAACAACGCGGCGTAAAGGGCCACGCAGGAAGAGAAGCGTCGGCATGGTCGCGGCGGTGAGTCCGCTCAGACGGATCTTCCTCTAGCCAGTAGACGCAACTACGCTTTAAGTATGGGTTTTTGTTGAAGAAAAAGCCAGCGCCGCAAAAGCGGCGGCTGCCTACACGGCGCGCTTTTCGGCTTTGGCCTTGAGCGGGAAGGAAAGGCCGATGGCGTCGAGGATTTTGGCCTGTTGATCGTCCGGGCGTGGCAGATGCGTGTGACGCTGACCGTTGCGGTCGGTGCTGTAGAGATAGGTCAATCGTCCGAGGGCCACCAGGGCGTCGTCCGGAGTGATGGTGGCGGGGTCGTCTACGGTGCTGCCGAAGGTCCGGTGGAGAGCCGCTTCAAACCGCCGCGTGATCTTCAAGGCGAGCATCGCCACGAAGACATGTGCCTTGGTACGCTCAGCCTTGCGCAGGAAGATCGGGCGAATTTCCAGGAAGGTGGTTTTGACCGTGCGGAAGTTGCGCTCGACTTTTTGCAGATCGCGATAACGCGCATCGACCGCCTTCGCATCCATCAAGCCTTGTGGCACATCGGTTTCCAGGAGATAGCAGCCGTCGAGCAGGGCGTCCTGCGCTTTAGCCTCCTGGTCGATGGTGCAGACAATGACGCGTTCGTTCAGCGCGAGGGTGACAAACGCGGCGAGTTTGTGGCGTTTGGCCCAGCGCTGCAAAGCGGCCAGGCCGGTTGCCGCGCTGGCGCGCCTGGAGTTCTTGACGAAGGCGTTACGGTCGGCGATCTTCGCCTGCAACTGAGCCAACTTGTCCTCCCGCCGCCGCTCCTCGCGCACCCGGACGATCTCGTTACGGCGCACGATCAGCCGTTTGTCGTCGTGTTCGACTTCGCACAGAGGCACATCGAAGAGGTCCGTCTGCAGCACGCCCTCCTTGAGGAAGGTGCGTACCTGCGCGTCAGTCAAGGCGGTGATATAGCGGAAGCCCTGTGCCGACAGCGCGGCCTTCCCCTTGGCCTTGATCATTCCCCGGTCGCCCACCATCACCACCTCGGCAATCCCGAATTGCTCCTTCAGAATCGTGATCTGGCTGGCCACCGTCGTCGGGTCCGCGGTGTTGCCCTCGAAGACGCGCACGGCGAGGGGCTCGCCGTCCTCGGCGGTCAATAAACCGATGACGATTTGCTGCTTGCCTCGCTTGCCGTCGCGGTTGTAGCCGTATTGCCCCAGTTCGTTGCATTCTCCTTCGAAATAGCTGGAGGTGACGTCGTAGAGCACCAGGACCGGTGGTTGGCCCTGCTCCTTGACGTAGGCCCGGTACAGTTCCCGCTCGATACGCTCCTGCTGGCTCGCCAGCCAGTCCAGAGCGGCATAGAGGTCGTCCTCATCGAACTCCTCCAGCGCCAACACATCGGCCACCGTGTGCTGTTTCGCCCAGCGCACCGCCGACAACCGCGACCCGCCATGCGCGATGCGTGCGAGAATCAGAAACAGGTTGAGCCTGCTTTCCGCCGCACTGCCCAATACCCGCGTGATGCCCACCTGATCAGCCAACTGCTTGAGCGCAAACAGCACTCCAAAAATCTCGCCGCTGGTCATCTCTCCCGACCAGTCGTCGAATTCGCCCTTCACCAGACGTTCCATGGCGACGATTCGCTCCGGTGCCCAGTTCGTCAGGTTGGCAATGGTCCGCGTGCAGACTTTGCCGCCCTCACGATAGGACTCGCGGAGCAGGATGGCGGGCCTGGATTTTCGGTTGGGGATGCGGGCGATGTACATGCCGACAATAAAGCCTAATAGCGCATTGTTTGTCAAGCACTATTATTGCATATACATGCCTACATGTTTTGCCGATTTTCTGATTTATTGCAATTAATCAGAGACTTACCTTGAGGACTCCGGGAAGGTCCGTCAGAGTCCGCTCACAATTCGGCCCGTCATTGCAGGTTCGCAACGATGCGGCCGTCGATCTTGCCGTCCTCCATGCGCGCGAAGATGTCGTTGAGGCTTTCCAGACTGTTCCAGGAGAAGTGGGCAGAAACGGATCCGCTGCCGGCGAAGGCCAGCGCCTCGTCCAGATCCTGACGCGTTCCGAAGATGGAGCCGCGCGAGGTTATGCGCTTGAGAACCATGTCGAAGATCGGCGGCGACATCTTGCGGGGTGGCAGACCGACCAGCGCCATCGTGCCACGCGACCGCAGCCTGTCGAAGGCCTGTTCGAATGCCTTCGGTGATTCGGCCGTGACGAGCGCGCCGTGGGCGCCGGACAACGTCTCCCACCCGGTCCGGCTGTGTGGGCAGTGCCCGCGGGCCGTATGCAGCCACGGAATTCCCACCCGATCGCCCTCCTTGACGCCGCGGGCGGCACGGCCGACCGCAGCCACCGTTCCCACGCCTTCGTGGCCGGGGATAAAGGGCGTCTGCGGCTTGACGGGACAATCGCCCTTCGCGGCGTGGAGGTCCGTGTGGCAGATCCCGGTCGCCGCGATGCGAACGAGGACTTGGTTCTCGTTCGGCTGCGGAACAGGTACCTCCTCGAGTCCGAGTGGCTTTCCGAGCTCGTGTACGACGGCTGCTTTCATCGAGTTGCCCATCGATCGCTCTCATCGAGCGCCTGTCACGGCGCGTTGGTCTACAGGCACATGCGGCGTTCCAATTGACCGTTGGCCTCGTTCATCGGTGCTTCATGCCGGGGCCGCCGCCGGCGGCATCTCAGGATTTGCAGCAGAAGCCCGCTCGACCTTGAACCACGCGGCGTAAAGAGCCGGCACGAAGAAAATCGTCAGCAACGTGGCGACGGTGAGACCGCCCATGATGGCGATCGCCATAGGACCCCAGAACACGCTGCGCGTCAGCGGAATCATCGCGAGCACGGTGGCCGCCGCGGTCAGCGCCACCGGACGAGTCCGGTGCACGGCTGCTTCAAGCACGGCATTCCAGGGATCGCGGCCCTCGGCCATTTCGGCCTGCACCTGGTCGACAAGGATCACCGCGTTGCGCATGATCATCCCGCACAATGCGGTGATGCCGAGGATCGCGACGAAGCCGAGCGGCGCCTGGAAGATGAGCAGCGCGGCGACGACACCGATGAGTCCGAGCGGTGCCGTCAGGAACACCATGAACATGCGCGAGAAGCTCTGCAGCTGCAGCATCAGGATCGTCAGGATCGTGACCAGCATGACCGGGAAGACCGCCATCAGCGCGCGGTTGGCGATGTCGCTTTCTTCGACGGCGCCGCCGACGTCGATGCGATAGCCGAAAGGCAGCTGCGCTTCGATCTCCTTCAGCATCGGACGGATCTCCTGAGTCACCGACACGCCCTGTTCGCCGTCCTTGACGTCCGCGCGCACGGTGATCGCCATGTCGCGATTGCGTCGCCACAGCACCGGCTCTTCAAGCTCGTACCGCACGCGCGCGACTTGCGACAGCGGCACGACAGTCCCCTCTCGGGTATAGAGATTGACGTCCTTCAGCGTGTCGACGTCGAGACGCTCAGACGGAACCGCACGGGCGACGATGTCGATCAGGTCTTCGTGCTCGCGCAGTTGCGACACCGTTGCGCCGTTCATTACGGTCTGGGTCACGAAGGCGACGTCGGCTGGCGCCAAGCCGAGCGCACGCGCCTTGTCCTGGTCGAGGTCGACTCTCAGCGTGCGCACCGGGTCATTCCAGTCGAGCTGCACATCGCGAACTTTCGGACTCGAAGCGACCGCCGCTTCGACCTCACGCGCGATCGAACGAACCCTCTGCGTATCCGGACCGACGACACGGAACTGGACTGGGAAGCCGACCGGCGGGCCGAGTTCGAGGCGCGTGACGCGGACCCAAACCTCCGGGAACTCCTCATTGACGCTCGTCATCAGGCGCGACCGCACGCGTTCACGCGCCTCCATGTCGCGCGTCATGACGATGAAGGCGGCGTAGCCCGGGTTCGGCAGCTCCGGATTGAGCGAGAGATAGAAGCGCGGCTGGCCGGCGCCCGTGTACGCGGTGAAGAAGCGAACGTCCTCGTCCTTCTTCAGCACCGCCTCCATCTTCTTTACCTGCTCGGTCGTCGCGGCGAACGAGGCGCCTTCCTTCAGTCGCAGTTCGACGACGAGCTCGGGTCGCGAACTGTTAGGGAAGAACTGTTGCGGCACGAACCTGCTTCCGACAACCGCGACGGCCAGTGCGACGACGGTGGTGGCGATGACCCACCAGCGCCGCGCGATGGCGAGGTCGATCCACCCGCGTAGCCTGCGATAAGAGGGCGTGTCGTACGGGTCGGCGCCGTGGTGGTGCGTTCCGAAGTCCTTGGGCAGCATGTTGACGGCGAGGTAGGGCGTGATGATCCCGGAGACGACCCACGAGAACAACACGGCCGTACCGACAATCCAGAAAATGCCGCCAGCGTATTCGCCGGTGGTCGATCTGGAGAAACCGATCGGCATGAAGGCGGCGACGGTGATGAGCGCACCGGTCAGCCGCGGCATCGCGGTCGCGGAGTACGAGTAGGCGGCCGCTTTCAGGCGATCCCAGCCCTCTTCCATCTTCACGACCATCATCTCGACCGCGATGATACCGTCATCCACCAGCAGGCCGAGCGCGATGATCAGAGACCCGAGCGAGACGCGCTCGAGGTTCCAGCCCATCGCAAGCATCACCAGCGCGACGACGCCGAGCACGAGCGGGACCGAGAGCCCGACGACGATGCCGATGCGCCAGCCGAGACTGATCAGGCTGACCGCGAGCACGATCGCCAGCGCTTCCATCAGCGAGCGTTCGAATTCCCAGATGGATTCACTGACGACGGTGGGCTGATCGGCGACGCGTTCGAGCTCGATGCCATGGGGCAATTCCGCCTGCACGTTGGCGACCGCCTTCGCGATCGCGTGGCCAAACTCGACGATGTTGCCGTCGTTGGTCATCGTGATGCCGAGCATCAGCACCTGCTGCCCGTTGTGGCGCACCGTGTACATGGGCGGATCTTCGTATCCGCGCGTGATCGTCGTGAAATCGCCGAGCTTGATCAGCCGTCCACCCGCAGCAATGGGAACATTGCGGATGTCATCGAGGCTCGTGAACTGGCCGCTCACACGAACGAGCACGCGGTCGCCGTGCGTGTCGATCGAGCCACTTGCCAGTACACTGTTCTGGCTGCGCAGGCTCTCGGCAATCGCGAGCGGGGTGATGCCGAGCGCGGCGAGACGCTGGTGCGAGAACTCGACGTAGACCTTCTTCGCCTGCTTGCCATAGATGTCGACCTTCTTCACCATCGGCACCTTCAGCAACCGGCGCTTGATGTCTTCCGCCGTGTCGGAGAGCTCGGCGTGGCTGATGCCGTCGCCCTTGACGGCGTAAAGCAGCCCGGTCACGTCACCGTATTCGTCGTTGAAGATGGGGCCGATGACGCCATCGGGCAGCTCGAGCTTGACGTCGCTGAACTTCTTGCGCGCTTGGTACCACGCCTCGCGCTGGTCCGCATGCGAGGTGCCGCCGACGACCGACAGCGTCATGCCGCCGTAGCCTTGGCGCGCGTAGGTCTTGACCTTGTCGAAGTGGTCGATCTGCTCGAACTTCTTCTCCATGCGGTTGAGCACCTCGTCCTGGATCTGCTGCGCCGTCGCGCCGGGCCAGATGACGATCACCGTCATCGACGGCACGGAGAAGTTCGGGTCTTCGAGCTGGCCGAGCTTCGTGAAGCCGAGCACGCCGCCGATGGCGATCGCGAGGATCAGGAACAGAACGACGGCGCGGTGGTTCAGCGCCCATTCGGTGAGGTTGAACGATTTCATCGGGCGACCTGCTTCGTTTCAGCGTTGCGCGCGGCCTCGGGAAGCGCGACCCGCAAGCCCGGCGCCATCTTCTGCACGCCGGCGGTGACGACGAGTTCGCCGGCCGGCGGCCCGGACACAAGCACCTCGTCATTGCGATACCCGTGCACCGAGACGTTGATCAAGTCGACGGTCGCGGCCGATTCGGACCCCGCGGGATGAACCACCCAGACCGCTGGCTGGCCGTTGTTCTGCGTGATCGCCGAGGCGGGAATTACTGCTGCCGGCGCTTCGCCGACCTGCCGTTCGACGACGAGCGTGGCGGTCGCGCCCAGCGGCAGCGGCCGCGGCGTGACCGGCTTCAAGCGAGCGCGAAAGGTTCGCGTTTGCGCCGCCGCCTGGGGCGACAGTTCTCGCAGCGCGACCTCGAACGTTTGCTCGGGCGCGCTGGCCAGCCACGCCTTGTAACGCGACGTCTTGAATACGGCGAGGTGATCCTCGGGCACGTCGGCCACGATCTCGGGCTCGCCGTCGTTGGCTATCGAGACGACCGGTTGGCCCTCGGCCACGACTTGCCCGACCTCGAAGCGCACGGCGGTGACGACGCCGCTGCGCGACGCGCGCAGCACCGTGTACTTGAACCGATTGCGCGCCAACTCGAGCTGCCGGGCCGCGGCCTCCGCCGACGCCGACGCCGTTTCGTGCGCCGTCCGTGCCTTCTCGTTGTCCGACACGCTGACCGAGCCGTCGGTCTTCAACGCGTCTAGCCGTTTGCGGTCCGACTCGGCCTGCTTCGCCTGCGCGGTGGCGGCGACGAGCTGCTGCCGCGCGGCGCCCTCGGCCAGCCGGTAATCGGTGTCGTCGAGCACCGTCAGCACGTCGCCCTCGCGCACGTTCTGGCCGACATCGACCTTGCGCTGCACGACCTTGCCGCCAACGCGAAAGGCCTCGTTGACTTCGTGGCGCGACTGCACCGTGCCGACGTAGCGGTTCATTTCCTGCGTCCTGTCGTAGCGGATCTGCGCGGTGCGCACGGCACGAAGGGCTTCTGCGGGTGGCTTCGATGTACACGCGGACAGGCCCGCGACGGCGATCATCGCGACGATGACTAATGTGGGG
>Ga0056907_1000373_pt1 | contig 26073 bp, 26 predicted proteins | sample EBPBio152010_DNA_FD_55046 | JGI IMG/M metagenome (GOLD analysis project Ga0056907, IMG submission 55046) | Wastewater treatment Type I Accumulibacter community from EBPR Bioreactor in Madison, WI, USA - Reactor 1_7/15/2010_ DNA | ecosystem: Engineered > Bioreactor > EBPR > Anaerobic-Aerobic >...
TACCGACTGAGCTACAGCGGCACGGTGATCCTTGAAGCACGTGCAGGGTCGGCATTCTAGCAGCGCCGACGGATATTTGGAACCTCTATTTACCTCTGCGCAGGCCCCACTTGCCGGGCAAGTCGCGCACTGCCGAGAGCAGGGGTCAGACTAATCAAGTCGAGCCAGCGTTGACTTGGCCAGCGGCGGATTCATGGCCAGGTATTTCTTGATTCCCGAGAAAATTGCCTCGGCGAGCTTATCCTGGTAGGCGTCGTCGTTGAGGCGCTTTTCCTCCTCCGGATTCGAGATGAAGGCGGTTTCGATGAGGATCGACGGAATGTCAGGCGCCTTGAGAACGGCNAAACCGGCCTGCTCGACGCTCGCCTTGTGCAAGCGGTTGATACCGCCAATCTCCCCGAGGACCGCCTTGCCGAGCTTGAGGCTATCGCTGATCGTCGCTGTCTGCGACAGATCGAGCAGCGTACGTGCCAGGACCGGGTCCTTGGTNTCGATATTGACGCCGCCAATCAGGTCGGANGCGTTTTCCTTTTGNGCCAGATAACGCGCCGCCGAACTCGACGCCCCGCTTTCGGAAAGAACGAACACCGACGACCCATTGGCGTCCGGCCTGACAAAGGCGTCGGCATGGATCGAAACGAAGAGATCGGACTGGATGCGACGCGCCTTCCGCACGCGATCGCCCAAGGGGACGAAGAAGTCGGACTCGCGGGTGAGGACGGCGCGCATGTTGGGGTGGGCCGCGATCTTCGCCCGCAAGCGCTTGGCCACCGCCAGCGTGACGTGCTTCTCGTAGCTGCCACCGCGCCCGACGGCGCCCGGATCCTCGCCACCGTGGCCCGGATCGAGGGTGATCGTCACCAGGCGATCGATGACCGGCCGGCCACGACTCTTGCTCGCCGGCCGGGGCTCGGCGAGCTGGGGCGAGTTCGCGTCTGCCTTGGCCTCGGCGATCGCTTCGGCACGCGTCTCGGCGGTGATCCCGGTCCGGTTCTCGACCGGCGCCTGCCAATCCTTGCTGTCGAGAAGCGAAAGCAAGGGGTCTGGCGGCGTCGAAGGATAGACGTCAAGGACCAGGCGATGCCCGTAGTCGCCCACCGGCGCCAGTTCGAAAACCTGCGGTGCAACCTCTGTCTTGAGTTCCATCACCAGGCGAACGACTCCCGGNTTGTAACGCCCGGCGCGCACCAGCTTGATGTTGGGATCGTCCGGCAGCACTTTCCTGGAAAGGCTCTCCAGCACGCTGGTCAACTCGATACCTTCCAGGTCCACGACCAGGCGCTCTGGATTCTTCACCGTGAAATGGGTGTACTTCAATGGCGCGCTGAGTTCGATCGTCACGCGCGTATATTCTGGTGCCGGCCAGATGCGAACGGCAAGAACGCCTGGACTTCTGTTGGCGGAGGCTTGCGATACGGGGCTGACTGTCAGAAACAGCGAAGCACCGGCAAACTTGATCAGTCGCCGGCGTCCTGCCAACCGCTCTTCAGCGCTTTCAGACATTTTTTCCCCTCCTCGGTATTCGCAACGACGTCCAGNGTCCGACCGTTCGTGCAAATATGGAAGACAAGGACGAGGTCGGCCGCAGGCACCTGGCCTGCAGCCTTGTCCGGCCACTCGACCAAGCACACGGCATCGTCACGGAAATACTCGCCAAGCCCTGCATCCACGAACTCTTCTGGAAAGTTGAACCGATAGAAATCAAAGTGATACCAGTATATCCTCGAAATCACATAAATTTCAACCAGTGTATACGTAGGGCTTTTGACGGGACCGACATGGCCGAGCAAGCGCAGCATGGCGCGGACCAGCGAAGTTTTCCCGGCGCCAAGGTCGCCGTCGAGCCAGACGACCATCCCCGGCGACAGCAGGGGCGCCAGTCGGCGGCCAAGCCCGGCGGTCGCCGCATCGTCTGGAAGATGCAGGCTGAGAGCCGACTGGTTATCATCGCTGCTATGCAAGAAGGGAACTCCCAAACAGGCGCCGACGGCGGCGTCGCCGACCAGCACGCCACTTACGCCACAGTGGCGCAAAAAATCAAGGACTTGGGTCAGGAACTCGGCTTTGCCTCGATCGGCATTGCGAGGGCCGATGTGGCAGCGGCGGCGCCGTGGCTGATGCGCTGGCTTGCGCTGGGCCGGCACGGCGAAATGGATTATATGGCTAAACATGCGGCCCTGCGCGCGACGCCGCAGCTCCTGCTGCCGGGAGCGCTGTCGGTCATTTCGGTACGGCTGCCTTACTGGCCCGCCGCNGTCGACGGACAAGCGGTGCTCGACGATGGGCAGCTGGCCTATGTCTCGCGCTACGCACTCGGCCGGGACTACCACAAGACCGTCCGGCAGCGGCTGCAGAAACTTGCCGACTTCCTGCGTCAGGAAGTTGCCTCCCTGGAATTGGCAGAGCCCTTTGCCTGCCGCGTGTTTTCCGATTCGGCGCCGGTCATGGAAACCGACTTCGCCCGTCAGGCGGGCATCGCCTGGCGCGGCAAGCATACGCTGTCGCTGACACGCGACGGTTCCTGGCACTTCCTCGGCGAGATCTACAGCACCCTGCCGCTACCCGCCGACGCGCCGATTGCCGAGCATTGCGGCCACTGCCGTCGCTGCCTCGACGCCTGCCCGACCGCGGCCATCGTTGCCCCCTACGAAGTGGATGCACGCCTGTGCATTTCCTATCTGACGATAGAGTTGCACGGCGCCATTCCGGTCGCCCTGCGACCGCTGATCGGCAACCGCATCTACGGCTGCGACGACTGCCAACTGTGCTGCCCGTGGAACCGTTTCGCCCGCATCGGCGACCCCGACTTCGCCGTGCGCAATGGTCTCGATGCGACGCCGTTGACCACGCTTTTTGCCTGGAGCGAGGAGGACTTCAACGCCCGCCTGGCCGGCAGCCCGATTCGCCGCATCGGGCACCTGCGCTGGCTGCGCAATATCGCTGTCGCCCTCGGCAATGCACCCAGCGCGCCAGCGATTATCGCCGCGCTGTCCTCGCGCCAGGATGACCCCTCGCCGATGCTGCGTGAGCACGTGGCCTGGGCGCTTGCCCGGCATCGCGCATCGACCGGCTGACAGCCAGCGGGCGGCAGCCTCGCTGACTACCCCTGGGCAGGGCCAGAAGCGGCGCACCTGCCCGGGCGCCAAGTGCTCACATATTCGGATAGTTCGGCCCGCCGCCTCCTTCGGGCGCCACCCAGCGGATGTTCTGCGTCGGATCCTTGATATCGCAGGTCTTGCAGTGGACGCAGTTCGACGCATTGATCTGCAGACGCGGGCCGGCTGCCTCTTCGACGATTTCGTAGACACCCGCCGGGCAATAGCGCTGCTCGGGCGAAGCGTATTCCTTGAAGTTGACGGCAATCGCCTTGCTGCTGTCGAGCAACTGCAGATGGACCGGTTGCTCCTCCTCGTGCGCCGTATTGGAAATGAATACCGACGACAGGCGATCGAAACTCAGGACGCCGTCGGGCCGCGCGTACTCGATCGGCTGATGGCTGGCAGCGGGCTGCAATTGTTCGTGGTCACTCGTCTCGTCCTTGAGGGTGAAGAACATGCGGCCACCGAATAGATTCTGCTCAACCCAGTTGAAGGCGCCACCCAGGAAAGTACCGAACTTGTGCAAGGCCGGCCCGAAATTGCGCGCCTGGTGGAGTTCGGCATACAGCCAGGAAGCCTTGAAGTTCTCCTCGTACGCGAGCAGATCGCTGTGCCCTTGATCGCCCCCCTGCAACGCAGTGTGAACTGTTTCGGCGGCAAGCATCGCCGATTTCATGGCCGTATGAATGCCCTTGATCTTGGCAAAATTCAGCGTACCGGCGTCACAACCGATCAATAGTCCGCCCGGAAAAGTCTGCTTTGGCAGGCTGTTGAGGCCGCCCTTGGTAATCGCTCGCGCGCCGTAGCACAGGCGTTTGCCCCCTTCCAGATACTTTCTGATCTGCGCCTGCGACTTGAAACGCTGAAATTCCTCGAACGGCGAGAGATAGGGATTGGCGTAGTTGAGGTCGGCGATCAGCCCGACGGCGACCTGATTGTCGGCCATGTGGTAGAGGAAGGAACCACCGGTGGCGCCGTGCTCGCTGAGCGGCCAGCCCGCGCCATGAACGACCAGGCCCGCCTGGTGTTTCGCCGGCTCGATCTGCCACAGTTCCTTGATGCCGAGGCCGTAGTGTTGGGCGGTGGCACCGGCCGCAAGATCGTATCTGGCAATCAATTCCTTGCCCAGCTGTCCGCGCGCGCCTTCGGCAAGAAGCGTGTACTTGGCGTGCAGCTCGAGGCCCGGCTGAAAACCTTCCTTCGGCTCGCCGTTCTTGTCGCGTCCGAGATCGCCGGTGGCGACGCCTTTTACCGAAGCGTCGTCGTGATAGAGGAGCTCGGCGGCTGCGAAGCCGGGAAAGATCTCGACGCCCAGCGCTTCCGCCTGTTCGGCCAGCCAGCGGCACAGGCTACCCAGGCTGATGATGTAGTTGCCGGCGTTGTGCATTGGTGCCGGGACGGCGAAAGCGGGCAGTTTGACCGCCGCCGTTTCGCTGCGATACAGATAGACCTGATCCTCGCTGACCGGGGTCTGCAGCGGCGCACCCATGGCCTGCCAGTCGGGAAGCAGCTCTTCGAGCGCGCGGCTCTCGAAGAGCGCGCCGGAGAGGATGTGCGCACCCACCTCCGAGCCCTTCTCCAGCACCATGACCGACAGCTCGGAATCGAGCTGCTTGAGGCGAATCGCCGCACTCAAGCCTGCCGGCCCCGCGCCGACGATCACTACGTCATACTCCATCGCTTCACGTTCCATTGCCGCTCCCCAAGGTTTCTCAGTTTTCGTAGGTACCGACCGTCGGCACGACGATCAAGGAATCGTTCTTTCGGCGCCCGCTGCCCCCGTCGCTTGACGCACTCTCAGCGATATACCGCAGGCGGAAAGCGCGGTCAAGGTCGGCGCGCTGCATGGAGGTGCACAATGTCGAACGCCCTGGCGATTTACAGGTCATCAAATTCATGCCGGCCGTCATTGACCCCCGTGATGCCAGCTTGTAGAATGCGCGCTTCCTCGGGGCGTAGCGCAGCCTGGTAGCGCATCTGCTTTGGGAGCAGAGGGTCGTGAGTTCGAATCCCACCGCCCCGACCAGTGGCACCAGCATCAATAAGCGGTACAGGCGGTACTCGCGGGAAATCCTCTCAAGGAAGCCTCGCACTTGCGCCCGTAGCTCAACCGGATAGAGCACCGGCCTTCTAAGCCGGGGGTCGTGAGTTCGAGTCTCGCCGGGCGCGCCAGATCAGTGGCGGTGTTAGCTCAGTTGGTAGAGCCCTGGATTGTGATTCCAGTGGTCACGGGTTCGAGTCCCGTACATCGCCCCACTAAATCAAGCACTTAGCGCACTATAGCAATTGGCAATCTAGGGCCGGGTAAGCACCGGGTAAGCAGGATTGCAAGGCAGACAGCTTGCCCCGCTATTTGCACCAGCCCCGCGCGTGCCCCCCCACCCCGTATGCCTGTAGACTGATGTAAAGTGACCCCTCTTTCACTAGGGGTAGTCACAATGAAAACAACAATCCTGATTCTTTTCCTTACGCTGGCCGGGTGTGTCTCGCAACCACAATACCCTGACTCGCCGAAGTTACGCCAATGCAAATATGAGGCCACAAAGGCCACGGCAGGCAAGAACTTCTACGGAGCGACGAGCACGGTCGGCGGGGCCTACTCGGAGGGCCTGGCATACAGGAACATCCTTGAAGCCTGCATGGCACAATAATCACAATCTCTTAGCTGTAGCGCCGAGCGCCGTTGAAAGCGTTGAGCGCTTCGCGTGCCCCCTGGCCAGCGGCGCGGCGCACGTCAGGCGCGTTACTGTTCCCGTTGACGTGGACAGTGATGTTGATTGATCGCCCTTCACTAGACGCCTTCACACCCAACCGCCCGGCGCTGTCGCGGGACAAGGGCATGACAGCTTCAGGGCCAGCCTCCCCCATCAGGCCGGTGCCATTGGCGAAGGCGAACAAGCGCGGGCTGGAAACGACTTGCCCGGAATACTGGGACAGGCCCGGCGAGCGATAGACGCCACCATCCGCGTTGGCGAACAGCTTGCCTAGCCCGCTTAGCCAGCCAGTACCCAGGCCACCTTTGCTCAAGTCGCCAAACAGACGCTTAGTCAGGTCGGCGGCGGCGGCCTCGGCAATCATCCGCTTGATGGTGTTGCCAAAGCTCTTGAGCATGCCGTTCATGCCGTCCTTGAACGGGTCGAAGAGGAAATCAGCGAAGGCGCTTTGAATGTTCTGTGCGGCGGACTTGGCGAACTCGTCCATCACGTCGCCGGTTTCCTTCGCCTTGTTGGCCATCTCGATGAAGCCTCCGCCAGCTTTGGATGCAGCGCGGCCGAAGGTGTCCATGCTGATCGCTCCGGCATCGATCAGTTCGACCAGGTGATTAATCTCGGCGTCCAGCGCTTCGACCGGTGTGCGCACCGACTCGAAAACGCGCTGCCCCTCGGCGAAGACCGCCAGACGCTGGCGCTGCACTGCGCTTTCTTCCTCGGCGGCGACCTTGCTGGCCTGGATCGCGTCCAGCGTCTCGGCATAGCCGCGGGCGAATTCGAGGTTGCCGGCGCTGGCGGTCTTGTATTTGCCGTCGGCAATGGCGAGTTCGAGCTTTTCGACCTCGGTTAACTCCATGGTGGCGCGGATTTGGTCACGGAGTTGATCGACAAGGCGCTGGCCATCGTCAATGGCTTTGGCGGTGCGTCCGCCGCCAGTCTTCGGCTTTGGCGTGCCACCCGCGGCAGGCAGGATGCCGGGGCCTTGTGTCTGGCCTTCGCCGCCAGTCGTGGCCTTGAGCGTGTTGCCGTATTTCTTGAGCGCTTCAAGCTGGTTGCGGGTGATCGTTATCTGTTTGTCGAACTCACCCTTTTTGCCGTAGACCCACTGATTCAGCAGGCCACCATCAGCGCCTTCAGCGCGCTTGGCCTTCTGTTCTAGCCCTTTCACCGTTGCTTCGAGTTCTTTGACTTGCCCTTGGTAAGATAGATCAACCGACCCAAGCGCAATATCAAACGGAATTTTGGCCAGTGCGCCGAGAGCGATAAAAACGGCCTCCAGGCCACGGCCTTTTTCAGCCGCCTTCTGCATCCTGCCGGCTGCCTCGTCAAGCGACGGAATTAGCGGATTGATAAGCGCACGTGACGCGCCTGCAATGCCGGTCTGCAGGCGCGTCATGTTGTCGTTGAAGCGTTCGGCGGCCTGCGACGTCTTGGTATCCATCACGACGCCAAGGCGCTCAGCCTCGTCGCCAGCATCCTTGAGGCCGGCCGCGCCACCTTTCAGGAGCGGCAGCAGCTTGTCAAACGAACGGCCAAGAACGTCGTTCAGCGCGCTGGCTATTCGTGTTTGGTCGGTCGTGTTCTTGACGCGTTCGGCAATCTTGCTGAACGCCTCGCCGAGCGTATCGCCTGACTTGACCCCGAACCTTGCGAGCGCGGCCGTCGCCTCTCTGGACCCATCAGCAGACTCACCCATCACCTTGTTCAGGCGGCCCAGGCTTTGCTGCAAATCCTCTGTGCTGGCATCGGCTAGGCTGCCAGCATATTGGAGCTTCGACAGGCTGTCGACTGACTCGCCGGTTCGTGACGAGAGCTTTGCGAGCGCGTCGGCGGCGTCGATAGACGACTTGATCATGCCCGCAAAGGTGCCTGCGCCAAGCACTGTAGCAAGCCCTCCCGCAACGCCCTTCACAATATTTGTGAAGGCTAGTTCAATGCCCTTGGCCCGCTCTTGAGCAAGCCTTTCAATTTTCCGGGTTTGGGCGTCCGCCACACGTGTGGCTTTGTCCAGGCCCGATTCAAAGCCCCCCGTTTGTACGATCAGATCGAGCGACAGCGTGCCAAGACTTCGAGTGCTCATAGTTTTTCCCCTCTACCCATTCCCCCCCCAATGCGCGCTGATGTAGTCCATAAATTGGTCAGCATTAACCTCCCGCCCGGGCAAGCCGGGCAGGAAGTCGTGTAGTTCTGCCTTGCCGCCTGCGGCATTGTTGGTCATGGTCGCAAGACAGCCCAACAGGTAAGTCACGCGCGACGCCCCAACCCCGCCATGCTTCGCCCGGTAAGCAAACCATTGCAGCGCTTCCCGGTAAGTCATGCGCTGTTTCAGTTCCTGAACGGTCCCGCCCAAGGTCATGGCAATTTCGAGCCATACCTCATCAGCGGGCGTCAGTTTTTTGGGTCAGCCCCCGCATTCACCAGGTTGATTGCTTCAAGCAACTTGGTTGCCAACGAGACATCAAGGCGTTCAGCGTCGGCAGCGGCCAGGGGCGTTCTTTCCTCCCCCAGCAAGACGGATGCTGCGATTAGGGCCACGGTCGAGTTTTCGGCAGCGGTCAGCCGTTCAACGTCGCCAAAAGACAGTTGGCGAACGAATACGTCGAAGTTGTGTGCTTTCCACGCAACAGGGACCTTGACCGGGTCAAGGGCAACGAAGCCGCCAGCGGTGCGAAGTTGTTCTAGGTTCATTGTCATATTTCCTTAGCATAAATGCAGTGCATTATTGTCCGGTAGAGGCGCGAACCCTCATCCCAGGTGTTCGCATAAAAGGTGATGGTGGCTGACGTGTCGATAGCGCGCCTGATAGCCCGACTGACCGCGCGGGCTTCCGATGCGGCCGAAGCCCATACGTCTATTTGGGCCTTGACCATGTCAGTGCTTGGGGCGCCTTCAACGACGTTGAAGGGCGTACCTTGGATCTCTTGCCAAGTGGCATACGGCACGGTTTCGAGAGTCGGCGCGGTGCCGAACTCAAAGAACCTCGTGAAGCCGGCCCCCAAGAGCCCCACGCAGGTTGCGTCCGTGCTTACGAGCGAAAACAGATTCATCCGAAAATCCTCTTTGCCATCTCATCAGCAACGGTGTCCAGCACGTCCTGCGCATTGCCCTCTAGGGCGGGGGCCATGAAAGGTCGTGCAGGTAGTGACTTCGTGCCGAACTCGTGCATGCGGAAGTAGAAGGGTGTGCTGGGGTTCTTCTTCGCACCGCCCTTGATGCCAACGCGGGCATAGAGGGTGTTGCTTTTCCAGTTGGTGAACAGGGCAGTGGACGCCTTGATGCGGACAGCATCCGGCTCCGTCAAATCCTCTGGCGCGTTGGCCTGAACTTCTGCACGTACTGGGGCCATCGCCTTGCGTGCCGCTTGCCTGACGGCCGCTTTTCCTGCCTTCGTACTCAGTCCCTGCAGGCGCTGGTTCAGGGCCTCAAGCCCGGCTTTGTCAACGGTCAACATTGGTCAGCCGTGCCAGCGCCCTGCAATATCTTGGTCATGTGTGTGTCCGTTTAGTTGCTGGCGCATGGCACCGTCAAATACTCCCGCCCGGTATCTGCATCGGGCAGGAAGCCGGCAGGCGTGTAGATCGTGCCGTCAGGGCCAACCAGCCGCATGGCGGTGTTCAACCCTGAGCGGTAGCGAATCGTGATTCGCGTGTTAATTTTGCTTTTCAGCGTTTGGGCGGCAATGAAATCCTTAGCTGATAGCGGTTCGATACTGGCAAAAACGCTGGCTATAGCGGCCCAGGTTGTCATTACCTCGCCCGTTGTCGGGTTCTGGGTCCGTGTTGGTGCCTCGATAACAACGCGGTGTTTGAGGCGCCCGGCATCCAAGGGTGTTCTACGCATAGGTAGGCTCCCTGAGCAGGTTCAGGAGATTCACAACAGCAGGGCTGAATGGGTTGCCGGATCCTGATTCGCGGTTCTGCCAAAGATCTCCAAGGATCAGCAAGCGGGCTGCGTCTAGTACCTCGCCATGCCTAAAACGCGGGTTGTCCGAACAAGGCAAGTATGGGGGTAAATAGGCAGGGTTCTCATAATCCCCCCACTGGTGCCCGACATAGGCCAAGACCATTTCATTAGCAATCAAAAGCTTTTGATCAATCTCTGCATCGTCCTGCGTGCCGTCAATACGCAAGTGGCGGCGTGCGTCGGCCAAATAAATCATGCCGTGCTCCCTTGCGTTTTACGGGCGTTCAATTCATCAAGGCTGAAATATTGCTGCTGCAGATAACAGCTGTCTCCCCCTTCAACCGGTGGCAGCGATTCCTTGCGGCGCGCTTCGTTTGGAGCCATCCAGCCCCCACCAATTGCGCTACTGTAAGCGGCATACCGTGTAACGGTGTCCATTCGCAAGAGTTGGTCAAGGTCAAGCTCCGTGCGCTGGTTCAGGGGCAGGTTCAGGCCATCGTCAAGGGATAGCTCTAGGTTCTCAATCAACGCTTGAAGGCAGTCCGAGTAATAAGCGAGGTTCATTGCTTCCACGCCACTATAGGGCGCGGCAGGCCCGGCGCCGATTTTCCATGCCGGGACGTGAAACGCGCGGCATACATCCTGTGCGGTGTAGTTCAGTTGTTCAATCAGTTGAGAGTCAATGGCGCTGATAGCCAGTGCCTCATAACGAAGGCCATCGCCAAGCACCGCCACCTTGCCCGCTTTGTCCCCTGTAAAATTGTCCTGCCAGTGAGTTTTCAATCGGTCGGCTGTGTCGGTGGTAATTGTGCCAGGGGCGGTCAGGATTCCACCTGGTCGGCTGCCGTTCTGGAAGAAATTATTGCTCCCTTGCTGAATACTTAATGCCTGCTCAGCGGCCAGCCCTGCAGCGGCCAACGGACTAACCCCCAACAATGGGTGAAACGGGGTAAATCCGCGGTCGTGGATAATCTCACGTGCCGGGATGGTTATATCAACGGGAATGCCTGCGAGAGCATTTGACTTCAGCCGATAGTACACCGCACCGTCATCACCTACGAGCGGGGCCACTGTTTTGGGGTCAAGAACTCGCAGGGCTTTGACGACGCCAAGGTTATTACGGGTCTTGAGCACGTAGCTATTACCGTGCAGCAGCTTCGAGCTAATCCACTCGCTGAATAGTTGGGTGCGGTTCTGGTAGCTATTTGGTTTTCTGACGAGTTGGTCATAATCATGGTCAAGGGGTGCCCAATAACCTTCTTTGCGCTCCGTAAAGCGGACAGGAAGCTTTCCGATGTCGGAAGCGATCAGCGAGACACAGGCGAAAACCGCTGAATGTGCCAGGGCGGTTTTCGCTTCAATGGTTTCACCACGTTGCCAGGCGCCTGCACTGCTCTCGCTAATGACTGGGAACCATGAATTATTGGCGCCCAGCCGAGCCCCGGAATAAACAGGGCTTAGTGCCTTCTTGATGCTCAGTTCAAGTCCGAATAGTTTCATTTCAAGCCTTCATGAGGGGCGGGTTTCACCCCGCCCCATTTGTCGCTTAGGCGTACTTGCAGGCGCTGATACGATAGACAGCGGTCGGACGTCTACGCACCCAGGTAATGCCACGAATCGCTTTGATTGCCACAGACCCAGACTGCCAGAGAGACACCAGGGTTGTAGCTGTCGGCGTCGCGCTGTTGTTGGTCGGTGCATCGTTCATTTCGAGCGACGCTTCGCGTGATGCGTCAATGCTCAAGCCGCCTTCAGCCAAGAGGATTTCATTCTGAACGGCAAGAATCACGTCATAGCCCGCCCCCGCACTGCCGGGAACGCTCGTGGAGACAATAACGGGCAGGCCTTCGAACGTGCCGCCTGTAACGAAATCCACGCCCGGAAATTCACGCAGGCCGGTCGTTGCATTCGTCATCATCGACAGAGCTAGGGCCGTAGACGGGTGCATAATCCAGACAGCAGATGACAAGGGTTGATTGGTCGTTGCGGCGTTGAGATAGGCGGCTTTCACATCGGTTCGCACATTAGCAGGAGTCGGGCCGGCTGTTGCGGCGGTCGTTGCTGCATTGGCAATTGATGCGGGCTTGACATCAGCTACACCTGCATTTGCTTGGTCAATGAAGGCAACGTCAATAGCGGTGGCAACGGTGGCAACCAGGTCATTGGTGACCAAAGCTTCTGCGGCTGGTTCACTGCGTCGGAGAAGTTCCTCAGTGAAGACCGCGATAGCGCCCAGTTTATGCTCGCCAATGGAAAGGTCAGAGAATGCAGCGTTGGTGATAGGCGCCGGCCTGCCTTCCCCAACCCAACCCGACGTTGTGCCGGTGCTAGTACGAGGCATCTTGATATTCATGGGAACATTGCGAACTTGGCTCATTTTCGAGACGATCAAGTTCGGGCGCAAAAGGTCAATGAATTCGTTGGTCATCATTTCCGGCTGAATCAACGACGTGAAGCTGGCGCCGGTCGTAGTGCCAGCAGCGACAGCCGCCTTAAGCACCGTTTCAACGCGCGGCCCGTAGTTCATGCCCCGGGCGACTTCCAGAGCCATCATGGGGTTCCCGCGACTAAGGGCCAGGGCTTTCGTGTAGCGCACGAAGTCGGTGCCTTTGGGGGCGTTGTCGATAACCTGAACCGACTGAATACCGACAGCGACAGCGGCTTGCGCTCCACGGGTTTCTGCGTTCTTCAGTCGGGCAAGGTGTTTTTCGATCTGTGCCACATCCGCTTCATGCGCTTGATAAGCGGCGTCGTCTTCGTCTGCCAGAGTTACACCTTTGGCAATCAGGGAGTCCATCCCTGCCAGTGCCGCGGATTTCTTCAGTTCAAACTGTTGAATCTGTTCTGCAATAGTCATTGCATTTTCCATGTGAATTGAAAGGCTGGTTTTTATTGCTTTTGTTGCCATTATGGCGGCTTGCGTGTTTGCGGGTATTGTCGTCAGAGATAATTCATCCCAAGCCCATTGAGTAAACCTGGTCCCGCCTGCAATGGGTTCGTATGCGATTGGTCGAAATCCAACTGATACATACTGAATCAACCCACCTTTTACACGCCGCCATACTTCAGCAATCTGCTCGCTCACGTCCTTTGCCACGCGCGCGGTGAATTCGATGCCTTCGGCTGTTGCTTCTGCCTCGATTACATGCCCTACAACGTCTTTACGGTCGTGTTCGTGGTGCAGGGGGATGGGTAGGGTGAATTGAGCACCAAGTGGTTCTACAATATCCCCTACCTTGTCCGTTGCCGGAGTCGTGGCAATGCCCTTGATGATTCCTTCGGACTCGTCAAAGGACTTGATAGTAAATTGGGAGAAAGCTTTGTGCATATCAGATGAACATCATTTGGTAAGTGGGAGTTTTTACAGCTTCAATAGCCTTGCTCGCAAGGCCGAAAGCCATACACAAAGCAACCAGGCCATCAATGCGGCTGGTCGCTTTGGTCTTGTCAAGTTTTCTGTTGCCGGCCGGGTCACGTGTGACAGTGGCGCCCGCTGCATTCATCGTCAGAACAGGGTGCCCGCCGTGCTGAACACGCAGGTTCAGAAATTCGGCTTCCGCGCTATCTAGTGCCGGCGTCATGTCTTTGAAACCTTGACCGCATTCAATCAAGGGCGCCTCGATTCCANCCTTGTTGAACTCCGCACGCATCAGGTCAATACGCCACCGGTCGTATGCAATGCCCCTCACGTCTAGGCCGTCGATGATTTCGGCGATGTCTTGGGCAACGACTGCATAATCGACACTGGCGCCGGGCGTTGTCCTCAGGTACCCCTGATCCCGCCAAAGGTCATAGGGCTGTCGGTCCCTGTGCGCACGTTCAGACAGCCCTTTGGCGGGGGTCCAGAAGTATGAATTAACCTGCCATATACCTTGCGGATTGCGTCCGATTAGGACGAACGCGGTAAGATCGGTTCTTGCGGAAAGGTCCAGCCCTCCGAAAACCTCCAGGCCGTCAAGATATTCGGCAGGCTTGCCGCATGCTTCCCACACAGACCGGCTCATGAATGGTGAGGTAAGTGCCACACGCTGATTCAATACGAGGTTTCTAAATGTGGCCTCCGCGGATGGCATCCGTTTAGCCTCCACTGCTTGCTGCTCAACGTCGCTCGTACTGCGAAAGATACCTAGAGCTGGGTTTGCTGCCTTCCACGCGTCCGGGTCGTCAAGTTGGGCGTCCATAGGGGCGGTATACACGTGCGCCACAATGCGAGGGTCCCCGCTTTCCGATGCATCATCTAGCCAGATGCTGAACAAGTCGTCAGGGGCGGCGGCCTGCGTGCTGATGGCGATCAGCAGCGGGTTCTCGTGGGCGCCCTGGCTGGTGGTAATGGCATCGACGAAGGGCGACCGGGGGCCGGATACTTGGCCTATTTCATCAAGGATAGCGAGCACGGGGGATAGACCGTGCGCTGTTTTGCCTTCGGCCGCGATCGCCTTATACTGCACACCCATGGGCAGGCCGTACAGTTCCTTACGGCTGTCCACGATACGCACCAGGTCGGCGAGTTCTGAATTCAAACGAACCATTTTAGCGGTCAGATTAAAAACGATGCTGGCCTGCTCGCGGCTCATGGCGCCGGAAATTATCTGGCTGTTCTGCTTGGCTTCCGGTCCAACCAGATGAACTAGGACGAGGCATGCGATAAGGGCCGTCTTGCCGTTCTTCCGGGCGATGGTTAGCAAAGCTTTTTTTGTGCCTGCCGGGTTGTCATAAATGGTGATAAGGAAATCGACTTGAAACGGTTCTAGGCGCATTGGCGATCCCACCAATGCACCTTCAGGAACGAGGCAATAGCGCTCAATGAATGCAATAACTCGCTCCCCGCGCGTCATTACTGCACTCTCGCGATAAGGTCAGGCACCGCTGCTATTTTTTGGGCAATATCGCGTGCAGCTTCGTTCTTCTTTCCTTGGTGGTCAGCCTTGCCAGTGGTACTGCCCGCGTCTACTTGCAGGACTCGTGCCGTATTGGCGGCTCGTCGCGTCGTTCTGTCAAGAAGGGTGGTAGCTGGGTTGGCGTACTTGCGGCCCCTGTTGTCGGTCAGGATATGGCCATCGCGTGTAATAGCAGCGGCCAATTCGTCGATAGTGGCAAGGTCAAGGGCCAGATTCTCAGCCATTGCTAGGTCTAGGTCAGTCCAGGCATTGCGGCGCTTGGCCGTGACAATGGCCGGCCAATAGCGCAGGGCCTGAACTGGCAGGGTGTGCTGGGGTTCGGGCAGGGGGTCCTTCAGGCTATCCGACACTTCAAGCGCGAACTTGGCGCTGTTTGACTGCGTTCTCATGGTTCCTGCCCCTGGTGAATCCGCGAAGGCTCTCCGTTCTCGCTAAAAAAAGACTCCGTGGGCGCTGAACAGGTGTCATTTAAAAATGACATTTGAGAGCCCCCCACGGCCCAAGGTGAGGCGCTACCGTAGCGCCCTACGTGTGATGCCTTGTAGGCCTCGTGCGCGTCGCCAGCAGCCTTGTAGGTGCCTGCGTAGCAGTTGTGTGCAAGCGCATGAAACCCGCCTGGCACAGCCACCACGCCAGTGGGTAGCGTGCGCTCTGTGCCCATCCCAACTGCCACATGGCATTCAAGTGATGTGAGTTCGAGCAGGTTCTCGATTCGATCATCCGTGGCTGTGCGGTTTTTATGCCAAAGACATCCTTTAGGCCATCGTCCGTGGTGCCAGGCCCACACCGCCCTCGCTCGTGTGGTTTTTCTGCCGTTGAGCGTGATGACGTGGGCGCTCTCGTCTCTGCGCAAATGGCCAGCAATCTGGCCTGCATGTGCGCGCGGTCCTCGATCCTCACGCCAGACAAGTGCGCCAGTCGCCAGATAATCGAACAGGTCATTAACGTGCTCAGCCGAAAACAACGGCGGTTTCATTCGTCGGACTTCCGAAACCAAGGGTGCATTGCATCGAGCGGATTACCTTCAGCATCGCAACCCGAAAGGACGCCGCTTTTCTCTTGCCTCTGCTTGTGTGAGTCGTGGCAGTGCTGGCACAAGCTCTGCAGATTTTCGGAATCAAAGAACAGCTCTTTGTTCCCGCGATGAGGGACGATATGGTCCACGACAGTAGCGGCGGTCACTACGCCCAGCCTTGCGCACAGGGCGCAAAGCGGGAACTTGACCAGCCGCTGGTAGCGGATTTGCCGCCAGGTGCGCCCGTATAGGTACATACTATCGTTAACCAAACTCTCGATAGCCATAAGCTAACACAAAGATAATCGAAGGACAAGATTTTTTTTCCTATCTGATTCAGCGGGTTACGGTGCTATGCAAAATCTATGGCACGGCCCTTGCTTAATACACACAAATTTGTAACTAACTACATGCCAGTAATCTGTCAAGTAATGCAAACACTACATAGAAAAATTGGCGTGTTGTGCCTTGACTGCACACTTATAGTGCTTTTGTCATTATTTACTAATTGATGGCGATAGGTTCTAATCAGGATTCCTACAACAACCACGAAAGAAGTTCTATCGCGTGGGGATACTTCGATGGCGTTTGTGGAACTGAGCAAACAGTTATTTAATAACAGTTAGGAAAAGGTGACAAAATGAACGAGGAATTTTTGGCAAAGATAATGAACACTCAATTATGGGTGGATTTAGAGCACCTTATAGCTAATGCCATGTCTCTTCAAAAGAGGCAGCTTGCTATCATAGAGAGGGAGGAGAAGATATGTACAAGGAAAGAGCGGCTTCTTGATCGTCAAGAAGCCCGAATCGTTTCTTCGAAGCAATGCCTGACCGCCCACAATGGCGAACGAGGCCAGGGCAAGGACCAGGGCCTTGACCAGGACCAGGGCCTTGACCAGGACCAGGGTCAGGGCGTCGCTTGCCGGGCAGTGGGGGGGCGTGTAGTCCACTAGGGGGCGGGGCGCCGCACACTTCGCACACACCCCGCACACGTCGGGGAATTTGACGTGTGCGGCTGAAACCCTTGCCGTTACTGGATTTCAGCCCATCGGAACACATGGAACACATCAAATAAGAATAATAATAAGAATAACAACCCCCCGCCTCTCTCTCTCCTGCCCGCACACGCCGCCTAGAAAAATATACAAAGAAAGTTCAAAACGATGTGTGCATGTGTGCATGTGTGCGGATCGGCTAGAAGCCAGTAACGGCAAGGGTTTCTGGCCGCACACATCTGAAAACGATGTGTGCGGCGCTCATCGACGTGTGCGGCGATGAAGCCTTATCAGCACTCGTCCGTCGATATGCCCGTCTGCTGCTCAAAACGCTGCAAGGCTTCCGTACGGTCGGGCAGGAGGTAGCAGCGCCTTCTGTCCGTGCCTGTGGGCTGGTACGATCCCGCACCGGTTCGGGTGGTAAATTTTGGGCCGAACCGGTTTGCAGCGATCGGGCGCACCGACGAAGCGCGTGCATAAGCCACGTAAGCACTGTACACATCCGATCGCAAGGGGCTTTTCCAGTCCCCATCATCGTCATTATCAAGCCACGCATGGCCGCAGATTTCCCCGGATGTTAGGCAGTCAAGGATGAAGTGGTCGTGACTTTCCAGGCTCAGCTGCTTCTGAGTCTTAAGGGCCTCAGTCTGAGGTACCTTGCGCAAGTTCCAGGCGGACAGGTCGAACTTCTGTAGCAAGGTCAAAAAGGCCCGCAACCCCTCCCCACGCAACTCTTGATCAATGGCACCGAAGTACTCGGTATCCTGCATTCGGTCTTCGCCCACGTCCAACACAAAAAAGCGGCGCTCGTCCTCCGTTGCGGGCACAGCCCATTCAGAGTTTGTGAGCATGCATATCCGGTGGCAGGAGCGCAGCTCGAACGCACCCACATGCTTTGGCTCAACGGTTATTGTGTTAGAGGTGATTAAATCCTTCAAAGTACCGATCTCGGCATGGCTTCCGGCGAAAAACGATTCTTCGGCGACTAGCAACAGCTTGTCGGCTAGATGCGCACTGAAGCGACCCACTATATGTTCTGACTTGCTCGCCTTAAAAGCATGCCCACCGAGTATGGCGCGCAGGGCGTCGGCAAGCGTTGACTTGCCCGTCCCCTTTTTCCCACGCAGGACCAGGGCAACACCTTTTTTCCTCATCGGGTCCTGGACCATGTCAGCCATCCAGGCCAACAAATACCGGAAGTAGTGTTTATTACCACGACATATATTGGATTTAAGGTGATGCATGAACCCTTTGCAGCGCAGCGCCGAGCCTGCAACCCCCAAGGGTAGCGGCTCGACAGCGTACCCACGCCATAAATTGTAGAAACCGGCTGGTACGTCCCCGGCAGGTGCGCAGGTCACACCCTCGTGCGTTCGGCGGTTCGGGTGCGATAGCCAGGCCCTGGCCAGTGGCATGCGCTTTTGTTGAATGCCGTCCGGTGTGACGCGATCTACCCGGAGTGTTCTATTTTCATAGTATGTGCCAAACGCATGCTTGGCCATGAAGTGCACCATGCTGCCGCCAAACTCGCTGACCCCTTCCCGCAAGATGCATACAGACCCCCCTGTGATGACTAAAGCATGCGTCTCGTTGAACTCTGCGACCTCGTCAGCTTCCGTACCTTTTATGCTTTTTGCAACCCCGCCAGGGTTCGCCCACCCCGCACATTGTGCGAGGGTAAATATGGTGCGGTAGTGCGTATGCTCCGGCTCGAAGCCCGTCCAACGTGCGAGGGCGTCCGCCTCATCGAACTTGGCTGATCCGGCTGACCAGTTCAACCAAAGGTGAAGGCCGATGGCATCATCCTCAAGGGTCTTTAGAGCTAGGCCGATACTTATCCATATGTCATAGTTATTACAGTCAAGAACCTGCAGGGCGCTGGCCAGGTGCTTGGCGACGTCCTGGTCGCGGTCCTGGTCGCGGTCCTGGTCCTGGTCCTGGTCGGGCTCAACTGGCTTGCCGCTCGTCTGGCAGGCCAGACGCATCTTGCGAGGATCAGCGCCCGCTGCTAAATCCACTAGCCAGCGGGGCGCCTCAGCGATGTGGGGCGGCTCGCTGGTGTCAGGCCAATTCAACCAGGTGTAGCTGCGACCAGCAACAGTGCTGGGCGGCATCACCACGTAGCCAGCGCCTGTGCCGTCATGACGTTGTGCGCAACGAAAATCGACGCCCGGAAGGCCACAGGCATTGGCCGCGGTCCGGTAAGGCAGATCGGGCCCGCGAAAATACCGATGTTGACCTCCACTAGGCGTGCTGGCGGTCAGCGTAGCAGGCAGGGCGCTGAATTCGGACTCAAGCCCCCCCAGTGCCGTAAAGCCGTCCTTGTCGGCCTTACGGTCGAGATCGAGGACAAATACGCCACGATCGGGGATGAAACCAATATTGGCGGGCCTGCTGAACCACTCCTCGATCTGCCCGGGATCCTTGCTCGCCGCAGTGGGCCATTTTCTTAGCTGGGCAGCCTTCTGCCCTTCAGGAATGGGAAGAAGCCGGCCGGGCAGGTTTTTTGCGTAACGCAGTGCGGCATCTAGTGTTGGTGCTGGTGTGAGTGTTGCTGATGTCATATGGAAGTTCCCCGACGAAGGGCATCGCATGCGGCTGTCTTTGCTTCCTCGATCGCTGCGAGGGGGCACCCCTGCCGGGGGGGTGCTCCGGGATTTCGCAAGCCTTTGAGGGCTCGCACAGCTCCCAGGTGGTGCTCGATCGCGTTGCGATGCAGCGTCGCGCCTTCTCACCCAACTGCTTGATTGACTTGACTATTCGTCCTGTCTTGGGAATAATAACGGGGTTCCCGACGAGCACCCCAAGCCGGTCAAGGCTGCCTTACCTTGACCGGCTTTTCCGTCGGCAGTGGCCTTGTGTTTTGCCGCCGCCCACTGCCGCTCGTGCTCGGTCGGGTCTGACAAAAAAGGACGCAGGCGCAAGAAGATTTCTGCTTCGTCAACGGATAGGTCAACCCCAAGATGTAGACCGCATATAGTGCGCACCTGGTGCGCATCTCCTACCTGAAAGGGCAAGCGGTCTGGCGCGCAGTACATGCGACCCCTTAGCAGACCGAGTGCCGTCAAGGCCTGGCGCGCTTCAAATGCTTTCTGGAATGAAGAGGGGGGCTGTTTCGACCGGCGGGCAATCTCGGGGGTCGCAATCTCAATGCACGTGGGTTTCTTTGGCTTGAGCTTGTCCCGCAGCAGCACATGCGCGCTAAGAGATCGGCCATCGATCATGGCCTGGTACTTGCCGCGAAGGGATGGAATATGGTTGCTCATGCCGGCACCCCCCTGCTTGACGATGCCATAGGGGCGCTGATTCGCTCTGCAATCCAAGCATCCAAGTCCGTGGGGAGATAGAGCGGCCGTCTACCTAGTTTGCGATACGTCGGGCCTCCCCCGACGCTGGCGAGTTTGGCGAGGGTGGTCTCAGCGTATCTCGCGCCAATTTGAGCGAGATACGCTGAGGCTTCAGTGCGGTTCAAGTAGCGGGGGGTTTGGTCAATTGTCATGCTGAAAAATTCCTCAGTTCTGCGAATCTCAGACGACAAAAAGCCCCTGAGAATCCGCACGGTTGGCGAATATCTCAAGGGCTTTCAGTTGGCCGGCTGTCCGTGTCTTTTAGGATGGTGTCATCCAGGGCGCTTGTTCCCATGGGCTTGGTAGCAGGTGATCGGACTTCGGCTGCCTTGGTGCTCTGTCCGCCTGCGGCTCGTGTATGTTCGAGTTGGGGCAATTATACGTTGGTAAGCCCCTGCCAGCAACATCAAACGTAACGTCGCCCTAGGTAACAAGATACGATCTACCGCTAACCTTGATTCCGTCAGGCGGCACTGTTGCCCTATCTCGCTGACGTCATCGGCACGACATCAGCTTTAGGCTCGTCACGCGCCTCTGCCATTCCCGCAAGAGCCATTGCGGCACCCCGCTCTGCCAACGTGCTACGGGATTTTTCGGCGAAGTGAATGTAGCGCTGGGTCGTTGACATTTGCCGGTGTCCGAGCACTTCCATCAGCTCGCAGGCGGACGCGCCAGCCATAGCCAGGTGAGACGCGAGCGAGTGCCGGAGCCCATGCAACCCCAAGCCTGCGGGCAGGCCTGCCTCTGCATGTACCTGCACCCAGGGCTTCGCCAATGACAGCGGGCCGGCACCCTTCGCTGCCTTGAACACGTAGCCCGTAGTATCCCCGGCGTTCTGCCGCGCGATGATGGCTTGTGCCTCAGCTGGCAGGCTGATGATGCGAGGCTTACCGGTGCGCGATCCTGTCTTGTGGGCCGTGGGCGGAATGGCGATCTGTCCAGACCGAAAGTCTACATGATCCCAGCCCAAGTTGGCTACTTCCCCCCGCCGCGCGCCCGTCAGTGCGATAAATCGGATGGCATCCGCGGCGGCCGGGCGAATGCGGTGTTCGTTCTCCATCGTGGCGAGGGTGCGAAACAGGCTTGCATAGGCGCCCGTGCCGTGCAGGATCGTGTCCCTTTGTCCAGGTTGGGCCACCTTCACAGAAGCCGCGGGATTCTCCTTCAGGATGCCTTCGGCAACCGCCCACGAGTACGCGGCGCGCAGGGCAAGAACGGCCTTGTCGGCGGTGCCCCTGCCGCCCGTAACACGCGCCACGCCCCTGGCCGTGGTCTTGACGGTTCCAGCTGTCTGTCCCTCGGCAATGGCTGACTGAGCACGGCGGATGGTATCGGCGGTCAGTTGGTCAGCGTGCTGTCCGCCGAGCAGGGGGCGTACGTGGCGTTGAATTCTGCCTCTGTCGATAGCCTTGGTGCTCGCTGCCTTCTGAGCAAATGCAGACGACTCAAGGTACAGGTTCAGCAGTTCATTGACAGTCAGGGCGGTACGACGTGCTGACTTCACGCCCATGGGATCAACGCCGTTGTGGACCTCGACAGCCTTTTCCCTGGCAATCTTGCGGGCCTGCTCACACGTCAGGGCGTCAGAAAGCCGCCCGATCGTATAGCGACGCGTCCGCCCCTCCCGGTTCCTGTACTGATAGATGAAGCTCCTGACGCCTGTGGGCAGGACAACGAGACCAAAGCCGGGTACACTCGCGTCCCACACCAAAAGGCGCTTACCGGGTTCATCGGACGGCGTGATTGACTCAACTAGAGTCTTGGTCAATTTGGTTGTCATGGGTACCTTTCTGAGGCGCTATGATATTTGCAAATTTGGGTAAGCACCGGGTAAGCAGACCACGGTAAAAACGAGTAATAAACGGTACTGAGCACTGGAACAATTGTAATTGTAACCCATTGGCTAAACAAAGAAAAGTAAGATATTGGACACTCGGGTAAGCAGGGGGAAACATGCCAAAACGGGATTGTGATTCCAGTGGTCACGGGTTCGAGTCCCGTACATCGCCCCAAGAACTCGAATGGCGCCGGCCCCTGCCTGGAGCATCCACATGAACCGCCCACGCGTTTTCGCCATCGACGGAATCATTCCTGTCGTGGATCCCAGCAGCTACGTTCATCCGTCTGCCGTTCTCATCGGCGATGTGATCGTCGGGCCCGGCTGCTACGTCGGCCCCTGTGCCAGCCTGCGCGGCGACTTCGGACGCCTGATTCTCGAGCGCGGCGTCAATGTGCAGGACACCTGCGTCATGCACGGCTTCCCCGGCAGCGATACGATCATCGAGGAGGATGGCCATATCGGCCACGGCGCCGTGCTGCACGGCTGCCGCATCGGCAGGAACGCGTTGGTCGGCATGAATGCAGTGATCATGGACAACGTGGTCGTCGGGGAGTCGTCGATCATCGCCGCGTGCGCCTTCGTCAGGGCCGGAATGGACGTTCCCCCGCGCTCGCTGGTCGCCGGTGTTCCCGCCAAGGTCATGCGCCGGCTCAGCGAGCAGGAGATNGCCTGGAAAGTCGAAGGAACGCTGACCTATCAGGAACTCACCCAACGCTCGCTGGCAACGCTGGTCGAGACCGAAGCGCTGAGCGCAGTCGAGCCGGACCGCAAGCGTTTCGACCTGCCCGGCGTGCAGCCACTGATCGAGTTACGCAAACAAACACCGGGCAGCGACAGACAATAGCCACCGACCCGCCTTGCGCGCAAGCTTCCTTTTTCCGAAAGACGTTTCATGCCTGGCCTGGCCTGGCAGCGCGAGCGCGAATCACGACCGCGCACTCCTCCACGCCGACCAGCCGGCGAGCGCCATCTGCAGTGGCAACGCGACCTGCAAACCGATTGACCCGCAAGGGGTCAGCATTTGCCCGGCTTACTCGCGATTGACGATGTTCGTGCGACGGGATATGGTCGACGGCCATCCTATCCGTCACGATCGCTCTCTGTTCACGCTCGCCGACTCGGCCTTTGCCTACCCCTGCAATAGATCCAGCCGGAAACCGGCCGCCTCGGCGTGCCCGATCGACTGCCTGAGCCTGGCGCGCGAAAGCGAAGGACGCGCAGCCGACGACGGCACAGATCGCTCGCCAACCGGAACCGCCGCCCCGCTGACGGGCGCGGTTCAGGGAAATCTGCAATGAGGCCTCGACCTCGACGGGCGCTTCCGGCACCTCCCCCGCACTCACTGCAGACGGTCGACGCGACGCCGCGCAACACCGCCGTCGGCTGTCGCCTGCACCAACCCCCGCAGCCCCGGTCGACGCCAGCGCGTACGCGCTCGACCACTTCAAGGAATCCCCGTAAATGAACGAAGCTCTTATCTGCGACGCAGTCAGGACCCCGATCGGCCGCTATGGCGGCGCGCTCTCCGGCGTGCGCGCCGATGACCTCGCTGCGCTGCCGATTCGCGCCTTGATCGACCGCAACGCCGGCGTTGACTGGTCGCTGGTCGATGACGTGATCTATGGCTGCGCCAATCAAGCCGGCGAAGACAACCGCAACGTTGCGCGCATGGCAGGCCTGCTCGCCGGCCTGCCGGTCGAGGTCGCCGGGACGACGGTCAACCGCCTCTGCGCCTCGGGGATGGATGCGATCGGCCTGGCAGCTCGCTCGATAAAGGCCGGCGAAGCCGAGCTGATGATTGCCGGCGGCGTCGAGAGCATGTCGCGGGCGCCTTTCGTGATGCCCAAGGCCGATAGCGCGTTCTCGCGCAGCGCCGCGATCCACGACACGACGCTCGGCTGGCGCTTCGTCAACCCGCTGCTCAAAAAACTCCACGACACGCACTCGATGGCGCAAACGGCCGACAACGTCGCCGCCAAATTCAGCGTTTCGCGCGCCGACCAGGATGCTTTCGCCCTGCGCTCGCAACAACGCTGGGGTGCCGCGCACGAAGCCGAGCGCTTTGCCGACGAGATCATCCCGGTCCGTCTGGCGCAGAAGAAAGGCAGCTCGAACGTCATCAGCACCGATGAACACCCACGACCGGACATGACCCTGTCACGACTGGCCAAGCGCGAAGGAATCAACGGCCCCGGACTCACGGTCACCGCCGGCAACTCGGCAGGCATCAACGACGGCGCCTGCGCACTGCTCATGGCCAGCGAGGAAGCCGCCCTCAAGCACGGCCTGACACCGCGCGCCCGCGTCGTGGCCATGGCCACCGCCGGCGTCGCACCACGCATCATGGGCTACGGTCCGGTCCCCGCGATCCGCAAGCTGCTCGCCAGGACCGGACTGCGCCTCGACCAGATGGACGTCATCGAAATCAACGAAGCCTTTGCCGCGCAATGCATCGCTGTGCTGCGCGACCTGTCGATCCCGACCAACGCCGCGCACGTCAACCCAAACGGCGGCGCGATTGCCATCGGCCATCCTCTCGGCATGACCGGCGCCCGCCTGGTGGCCACCGCCACCTGGGAACTCCGCCGCCGCTCCGGCCGCTACGCGCTGTGCGCCCTGTGCGTCGGCGTCGGCCAGGGCGTGGCGATGATCATCGAGCGCGTCTGAGCCGACTCCCGGCCGGAAGCCCGCCCTGCTACCGCCAGCCGCTGCCACCAGACGATCTGCGTCGGCCCCGTAGCAGCCCCCCGGGCCGATCAGCCAACCGATCGGCAAACAAAGCCGGCGAGCCAGGCACTGGCGTCACCCACTGCGCGGGCCCAGTCTTCGCCATTCATGAAGTGCGGGGCGCCAGCAATGACCCGGTAATCAAGCCGCTCCGGGTGCGACACGTAGTGAATCGCCAGCGCTTCGTGCAGGGTCCGTGCCGCTGCCGGCGGAACAACGCAGTCGTTCTCGGCGGTAATCGAAAGCAGCGCCGTCGGAAAGAAGCGCGCCACGGGAAAGTCGCCCTGTTGCGCAAACAACCAGGCCGGCGAGCCGAGCAGCGCAACCGCCGCACGCAGGCGGCGATCACGGCTGGCCGCCCCGTAAGTGATGCAGCCTCCCATCGAAACCCCGGCGACGGCAAGTCGCTGCCCATCGCTCAGACCGCTGTCGACCAGCGCGTCGAACAGGCCGGGCAGCTCGGCGACCGTTTGCGCCACCAGCGTATTGAAAAGCTGCTCCCTTTGTTCAGCCGGCCGGGCGAACTGCTGCTCGAAGTCGCTTAGCCGTCGCTGCCCGTGACCCACCGCATCGACGCCGATCGCCAACAGTCCTGCCGCGGCAAAGCGCTGCAGTTCGGGCAGGTGCGACTCCTTGTCTGCGCCGAGGCCGTGAAACCACAGCACCGTGGGTAAAGGCGCCGCCCCTCCTGGCGGGTGAACGATGAGCACCGGCACCTCGCCGAGCAATCGGCATGCACCCGCCCCACTCATCTACGCGCCGGGCTGCGGACGAAGCCGGTCACCCCTATCCGCAACGCCACCAGACGATGAGCACATCATTACCAGACCATCACCGCTGTTTCGGCGGCCATCTGCGCGTAGTACAAACGGATACCGATCTGATAACGCCGCCCCCTGATCAGGCGCATGTCGATCTTCGCGTTGCGATCGCTACCGCTGTCGTCGTCACCGCCGATCTGCACGTTGCCGCCGCTCCTGACCTCGAAAAGGACCATCAGCGTGTCCGCACTGCCGAAGGTGGCAATGCTGTAGGTCCGCGATATTTTCGGCGCGAAATCGAAGACGCGCGTTTCGCCGGCCCTGAGCGCCAGCTTTTGCGACAAGCCGACTTCGAGTTCCGGGATTTTCTGCGTCGGAGCAGTCCCCGGATACGACTCGACGATCCACGTCTTGTCGGCCGCCGACAGCCCGCCCTTGGGTTGCAAGCCCGCACGATAGGCGGCGGGTTCGACGATCAGGCCAGCGCCAAAAGCGTACTCCATCACCGAATTGGGGTCCCAGTTGGTGCCTTTCACTTCGCCCGGGCTGATCTTGCGCAGGATGTTCCACTCGATGGTCTGCGCATCCCAGTTGTTCGGCGGCCCCTGAAAATAATTGCGCACGGCGTTGATATCCCAGGTGATCCCTGCGAAGGGGTTCTGGTGCTCGTGTTCCAGGCCTAGCAGCCTGTCGGACTGACCGCCGGCCTGGCCGGCGCGTTTCACCATACGCAACAAAAAAGCCGAATTTCGTCGGTTTTCAGGCTTTTCCGAGGG
>Ga0056907_1000423_pt1 | contig 23095 bp, 20 predicted proteins | sample EBPBio152010_DNA_FD_55046 | JGI IMG/M metagenome (GOLD analysis project Ga0056907, IMG submission 55046) | Wastewater treatment Type I Accumulibacter community from EBPR Bioreactor in Madison, WI, USA - Reactor 1_7/15/2010_ DNA | ecosystem: Engineered > Bioreactor > EBPR > Anaerobic-Aerobic >...
AAGCCGCTGCTCGGCCGTGCCCTGGAGACGGCCCTGAACCGCGCGGTGGCGCTGGATCCCGACACCCGGGAGGCACTGGCCGCACTGGAGGGTCGCTACGTNTCGCTGGCCCTGGACGCGCNGCCGCTGGCGCTGGAGGTCGGCGTGCACGGCGGCTACCTGCAGGTCGGCCCGCCGCTGCGCGANGCCGACCTGGCGGTGCGNGGCAGCATCGGCGGCCTGCTGGGACAGTTGCCGTTCTTCGCCGACGTCGCGCGCGGCCGGCCGCCCGGCCGCCTGCACGTATCCGGTGATGCCGAACTGGCGCAGCGCCTGCAGAAACTGGCCGCCGGCTTCGATCCGGACTGGCAGCAGCCCTTCGTGGCCGTGTTCGGCGAGGTGGTCGGGGTGCAGGTGGCCAACGCCACCGCGGCCGCAATGCGGGGTGCGCGCGGGGTCGCTGCCGGGCTGGCGCGGTCCGGCGCCGAGTACGTCACCGAGGAGTCCCGCGACGTGGTCGCACGCGCCGAGGTGGCCGCGTTCAACGACGACGTCGATGCGCTGCGCGACGATGNCGAGCGCCTCGCCGCGCGCGTGTCGAGGCTTGTCCGGGCCGGGGGTGCGGCATGAAGTCNGCGCTGCGGGTCTGGCGCATCGGGCGGGTGGTGCTGCGCTACCGCCTGGACGAACTGCTCGAGGACACTCCGGCCGAACGCTGGCTGCGCCTGGCCCGGCCGTTCGTGCCGAGGGCGCCGGCGCAGGTGGCCGCGCTGCCGCGCGGGGCGCGCGTACGCCTGGCCCTGCAGGAACTCGGCCCGATCTTCGTCAAGTTCGGCCAGGTGCTCTCCACCCGCCGCGACCTGGTGCCGGCGGACATCGCCGAGGAACTGACCCTGCTCCAGGACCAGGTGGCGCCGTTCGACGGCGCTGCCGCGCAGGCGATCGTGGAGCAGGCGCTGGGCATGCCCGTCGCCGCAGCCTTCGCCCGCTTCGATACCGTGCCGTTGGCCTCGGCCTCGATCGCCCAGGTNCANGCCGCGCGCCTGCACAACGGGCGCGAGGTGGTGGTCAAGGTGCTGCGCCCGGCCGTCGAGAAGCAGATCGCCACCGACATCGCCTTGCTGCGTTCGTTGGCGGCACTGGTCGACCGCACCCATCCCAACGCCGACAAGATCCGCCCGCAACTGGTGGTGGACGAGATCCAGGCCACCTTGGCCGCCGAGCTGGACTTGCAGCGCGAGGGCGCCAACGCCAGCGTCATGCGCCGGCTGTGGGCCGGCTCGCCCGACCTGTACGTGCCCGAGGTGATCTGGAGCCACAGCGCCGAGCGCGCATTGACCATGGAACGGGTCAGCGGCATTCCCTCCGACGACATCGCCGCGCTGGACGCGGCCGGGATCGACCGCCGCAGGCTGGCCGCCAAGGGCGTGCGGGTGTTCTACACCCAGGTGTTCCGCGACAACTTCTTCCACGCCGACGCGCACGCCGGCAACGTCTGGGTCGACGACGACCCGGCGCGGCGCGAAGACCCGCGCTTCGTGGTGCTGGACTTCGGCATCGTCGGCCAGCTCTCGGCTCAGGACCAGTACTACCTGGCCGAGAACTTCATGGCGATCTTCAACAAGGACTACCGGCGCATCGCCGAGCTGCACGTGGAGGCCGGCTGGATGCCCGCGACCGTGCGCATCGACGAACTGGAGGCGGCGGCGCGCGCGGTGTGCGAGCCGTACTTCACCCGGCCGNTGAGCGAGGTGCCGCTGGCCGAGGTGCTGGGCAAGCTGTTCCGCACCGCGCAGCGCTACCAGCTCACCCTGCAGCCGCAGCTGATCCTGCTGCAGAAGACCTTGCTCAACATCGAGGGCGTGGGCCGGCAACTGGATCCGNAGCTGGACATCTGGGCGGTGGCGCAACCGGTGCTGGAGAAGATCCTGCGCGAGCGCTACAGCCCGCGCCGGCTGCTGCGCGAACTGCGCGACCGCGCGCCGGAGATGATGACCCGTGCTCCGGACATGCCGCGGTTGGTGCATGCCTGGCTGGAGCAGCAGGTCGAGGGCCGGCATAGCACCGGCATCCATTCGCGCGAGCTGGCGGAGATGGCGCGCACCCTGCAGACCCTGCAGCGGCGCTCGGTGGCGGCGATCCTGGGCAGCGGCCTGCTGCTGGTGGCCGCGGTGCTGTACGCACTGGAAGCCGGCGGACCGCGCCTGCTGGGCGTGCCGCTGTCGGCGTGGGTCGCCGGCATCGGCGGGTTGTGGGCGATCCTGGCCGCGCTGCCGCGCCGCTGACCCTGCATGGGCAACGAACGCCTTCCGTCGAACGATCAGCGCGGNTACGCGCTGGTCACCGGCGCNTCCAGCGGCATCGGCGCNGCCATCGCGCGCGAGTACGCGCGGCGCGGCGTGCCGCTGGTCCTCACCGCACGCCGGCTCGACCGGCTGCAGGCACTGGCGACCGAACTGCGCGCGCAGGTGCCGGTGGAAACCATCGCCGCCGACCTGGCCGAGCCCACGGCTCCCGCCGTGCTGGTGCAGGAACTGGAACGGCGCGGCCTGGCCATCCGCATCCTGGTCAACAATGCCGGCTATGGCGTGCCGGGACGCTACCTGCGGAACGACTGGGACACGCACGCCCGCTTCCTGCAGCTGATGGTCGGCACGGTCGCGGAGCTGACCTGGCGGCTGCTGCCGTCGATCCGCGCTTCCGGCGCCGGGCGGATCCTCAACGTATCCTCGTTCGCCGCGCTGGTGCCGGCTTCCGACGGGCAGACGCTGTACGCGCCGGTCAAGGCCTGGATGGTCAAGTTCTCCGAGGCGCTCGCCCTGGAGAACGCGGACCANGGCGTGCACGCCACCGTGCTGTGCCCCGGTTTCACCCGCTCCGAGTTCCACGACGTCACCGGCACCCGCGAGATGATGTCGAAACTGCCGAGCTGGCTGTGGCTGCAGGCCGACGAGGTGGCACGGGTCGGCATCGATGCGGTGGAGGCCGGGCGCGTGGTCGCCGTGCCGGGACTGGCCTACAAGTGCCTGCGCATGCTGGTCTGGCTGCTCCCGGACCGTTTCCTGCTCAAGCGCATGGCACGCAATTCCAGGCGCATCCGCAGCATCGAATGATCGCTGGAGCCTTCCCCGGCAGGAGGGGGAAGGGCGGCAACANGCGAACGGCCCGTCTCCGGGCCGTTCGCGTTGCAGCGATACAGCGGGCGCGGGGCTTACTTCGCCGCGCCGGCCTTGCGCGCCGCGCCGGCGAAGTCGCCGGCCACGAACACGCTGAGCGTATCCGGCTTGATGTGGCGCTTGATCGCCGCGTTGACCTGCTCCACGGTCAGGGCGCGGATGGCGGCCTCCTGGTCGGCGGTCCACTGCATGGTCCGGTCCAGGTACAGGTTGCCGCGCAGGATGCCCGCCACGGTGCCGTCGCTGGCGCGGGCGTTGGCCATCGAGGTCAGCATCCCGTCCTTGGCGTCGGCCAGTTCGGCCGCGGTGATGCCGTCGCGGACGAAGCGCTCGAGTTCCTCGTGCATGGCCTGTTCCAGCCGGGCCATGTTCTCGGGCGCCGCGGAAGCCTGGATCAGCAGGGTGGCATCGTCGTCCAGGTCGGGCACGCCGATCTGGCTGCCGACGCCGTAGCTGAGGCCTTCCTTCTGGCGGATGCGGTTGCCCAGNCGCGAGGCCATGCCNCCGCCGCCGAACACGCGATTGGCGATGGTCAGCGCGGGATAGTCGGGATCGCTGGTGCTGAGCGGGAAGTCGCTGCGCGCCAGCAGCACCGCGTTGGCCTTGTCCGGGGTCTCGAACGCCTCGCGCACGGCGGCCACCGGGCGGAACCCATCGGCGATGCGCACGTACGGCTTGGTGCTCTTCCAGCCCGTGAACAGCTCCTGCAGCTGCTGCTTCATCTGTGCCGGATCGAAGTCGCCGACCACCGCCACTTCGCCGACGGCGGTGCCGTAGAAGTCCCGGTGGAAGGCGCGCACGTCCTCCAGCTTCACCGCACGGGTGGCGGCCAGGTTCTCGTCCAGGGTGCGGAACGCGAACGGGTGCCCGGCCGGCCAGTGGTTGAAGCGCTTGTTCATCGCCTCGCCCGCATAGCGGGCCGGTTCACGGCGGCTGGCCTCCATTCCGGTGATGCTCTGTTCGCGCAGCTGCTCGAACTCGCTGTCGGGGAAGGACGGGTTGCGCAGCACGTCGGCCGCCAGCGCCAGCGCCTGCGCCAGGTACTCGCGCTTGGTGGTGACCGAGATGTAGGCATTCTGCGAGCCGCCGTCGATACCCACCGTCGTCTTCAGGTCGTCGAAGCGCTTGTCGATCTGCTCGCGGGTCATGCCCTTGCTGCCGCGCATCAGCAGGCTGCCGGCGAACCCGGCCGCGTCGGTGCGGCCGGTGATGGCCGGTTCGTCGCCGAAGCGGAACACCAGGGTGGCGGTGACCATCTCGCCGCGGGTCTTCTTCGGCAGCAGCGAGACCCGCAGGCCTTCGCCGAGGACGAAACTGTCGGTGCGGGCCTGGATGTTGGCCGGGGTGGGATCGAACGCCTCGCCGGCAGCGACCGCCGCGCGGCCCTTGTAGCCTTCCACCAGGCTGGCCGCGCTGGGCGCGGCGCCGATCTCGGCGCGCACCGGCTCGGTGGTGGGGATGAAGCGGGCCAGGGTGCGATTGCTGGGCAGCAGGTAGGCGCGGGCGACACGGTTCACGTCGTCCACGGTGACCTTCTCCACCGCGTCCCGGTTGACGAACCACAGTCGCCAATCGCCGCTGGCGATGTACTCGGACAGCGAAGTGGCCACCGCATTGACGTTGTTGAAGGACAGCTCGAAGCCGTTGGCGATGCGCTGCTTGGCCGCGTCCACTTCCTCGGCGGTGAACGGCTTGCCGGCCAGGCCTTCGACCTGCGCCAGCAGCGCCTTCTCCGCTTCGGCGGTGTTGCCGTCCTTGGGCGGGACGGCCATGAACATCGCCAGGCCCGGATCGCGGTACGAATCGCTGCCGGCGCCGCTGGCCACGGCCAGCTTGGTTTCCACCAGCGCCTTGTGCAGGCGGCCGCTGGGCGTGTGGCCCATGATCTCGGCGAGCACGCCCAGCGGCGGGTTGTCCGGATGGGTNGCGGCGGGGATGTGGTAGGTCAGGCCGATCAGNTTGAGGTCACCGACCCGGCGCACGTTGATCTCGCGCTCGCCGTCCTGGGTCGGTTCCACCGTGTAGTGCGAGGGCAGGGTACGGGTGGGGCGCTTGAGCTTGCCGAAGCTGGCCTGTACCGACTTGAGCACGCGTCCGGGATCGAAGCGGCCGGCCACGATCAGGGTCGCGTTGTCGGGCTGGTACCACAGGCGGTAGAAGGCCTGCAGCCGCTCGATCGGTACGTTCTCCACGTCGGAACGGTTGCCGATGGTGCTCTTGCCGTAGTTGTGCCAGTGGTAGGCCGCCGCGCGCAGGCGCTGCTGGAACACGCGGCCGGGTTCGTTCTCGCCGCGCTCCATCTCGTTGCGGACCACGGTCATCTCGCTTTCCAGGTCGCTCTTGGCGATGTTGGAATTGACCATCCGGTCCGCTTCCAGCGCCAGCAACCATTCCAGGGTCTCGTCGTTGGCCGGGAACGAGCCGAAGTAGTTGGTGCGGTCCAGCCAGGTGGTGCCGTTGTAGCTGATGCCGCGCTTCTTGAAATCGCCGGGGATGTCGGTGTGGGTCGGCGTGCCCTTGAACACCAGGTGCTCGAGCAGGTGCGCCATGCCGGTCTCGCCGTAGTTTTCCTGCGCCGAGCCGACGCCGTAGACCACGTTCACGGTCACCGTGGGTTTGGACGGGTCGGGGAACAGCAGCACGCGCAGGCCATTGGCCAGGGTGAATTCGCTGATGCCCTCGATGCTGGGGCCGGCGGTNACGCCATTGGGCAGGGTGGGCGCCTGGGCATCGGCGGGCAAGGGGACGCCGGGCAGGAGGAGTGCGAACGCCAGGGCGAGTGCGAGAATCGGCTTGCTGGGGATCATCCGTGGTCTCCGAATGGGTCGCGCCGGCGGTCGTGCCGGCCGCGGGATTGTCGCAAATGCGGCGGAACGTTGCAGCGGAGGTTCGGGTGCGGTTGCCGGTACTGTTCGAGGACGAGTGGCTGGCGGTGGTCGGCAAGCCGGCCGGGCTGATGGTGCACGACAGCATGCTGGCGGCCGGCGAGACCGACTTCGCCGCCAACCGCCTGCGCGCGCAGTTCGGCCGTGCCATTCACCTGGTGCATCGCCTGGACCGCGCCACCAGTGGCTGCCTGCTGCTGGCCTTNGACCGCGACACCGCCTCGGCACTGGGCAGGACGGTGATGGCGCAGCAGTTGGAAAAGCGCTANCTGGCGGTGTGCCGGGGCTGGCCGGAACCGGCGTTCGAGGTCGACCACCCGCTCGATGGCGGGCCGGGCAAGCCGCAGAAGAANCCGGCGGTGACNCGCTTCCGCCGCCTGGCCACCGGCGAANTGCCGGTGCCCTCGGCCGGATTCCCCACCTCGCGCTACGCGCTGCTGGAATGCGAGCCGCTGAGCGGGCGCTTCCGCCAGATCCGGCGCCACCTCAAGCATGCCTCGCACCACCTGGTCGGCGATACCAGCCACGGCGACGGGCGCCACAACCGCGAGTTCCGCATGCGCCGCGTGCACCGGATGCTGCTGCACGCCTGGAAGCTGGGATTCCCGCATCCGCGCGACGGCCGCATGGTGCGGGTGGAGGCANCGCTGGACGACGAGTTCGCCCTCGCCCTGGCCCTGTTCGACTGGTGCCTGTGACGCCGGCCGGCGCGTTCGCGCTCCCGTACAATCGGCCCATGCCCGCCGACGCGCTGACCATCGCTCCCGACCTGGCGATCCCGGAATCGGAGATCGTCGAGCGCTTCGTCCGCGCCAGCGGTGCCGGCGGGCAGAACGTCAACAAGGTGGCCACCGCGGTCGAACTGCGCTTCGACATCGCCGGCTCGCCGTCGCTGCCCGAGCCGCTGCGCGCGCGCCTGCTGGCGCGGCGCGATCGCCGGGTCACCGACGAGGGCGTGCTGGTGATCGATGCCCAGCGCTTCCGCACCCAGGACCGCAATCGCCAGGACGCACGCGAACGCCTGGCCGCGTTCATCGCCGCCGGACTGGCCGTGCCCAAGCCCCGGATCGGCACCCGGCCGACCCGCGCCTCGAAGCAGCGCCGCCTGCAGGGCAAGCGCGAGCGCAGCGAACTCAAGCGCGGGCGCAGCACCCGCGCCTGGGACTGAGCGTGGCCACGCGCGAACCGCTGTTGCCGCCGATCCCGCCGAGCATGCCGCTGGTGCCGCCGCAACGGCGCTTCTCGCGCTGGTTCGGGCGCACCCTGCTGCGACTCGGCGGCTGGCGGGTGGTGGGCACGATCCCGGACCTGNCGAAGCTGGTGCTGATCGCCGCACCGCATTCGTCCAACTGGGACGGCATCTGGGGCATGGCGGCGAAGATGGCGCTGGGGGTCGACGTGCGGGTGCTGGGCAAGGACACCCTGTTCTGGTGGCCGCTGTCGATCGTGCTGCACCGGCTGGGGGTGATCCCGTTGGACCGCAGCAATCCGCAGGGCGTGGTCGAGCAGGCGATCGAACTNATCCGCAGNTCGCCGAAGCTGTGGTTCGCGCTCGCCCCGGAAGGCACGCGCAAGCCGGTCAGGGAATGGAAGAGCGGGTTCCTCAAGATCGCCCACGGCGCCGGCGTGCCGGTNCTGATGGCGTACTTCCACTATCCGGAACGGATCATCGGCATCGGCCCGCTGTTCCNCACCAGCGGCGATGCGAAGGCCGACATGGTCGCGGTGCGCGAGTGGTACCGGCCGTGGATGGGCAGGAACCGCGGCACGGTGTAGCGGGCGGTCACGAACCGAAGCGGACCAATCCGGTGGATCGTCCTGCGCGCCGTCGCGGCATCGATCCCTGCCATAGGTCATCTGGCATTGCCCGCGGGCAGGCGATAGCGTGGCCGGGCCCGTCCTGCCGGAACCGTCGATGGATACGCCCGCGCCCCACCCGCCCTCCCGCAGCCGCCGGGCCGCCGCCTGGCTGTACCGCGAGGCGTTGCCCCTGCTGCTGATGCTGGGGCTGCTGGTTGTCGCTCGGTCCTCGTTCGCCAACCACTACCACGTGCCCAGCGGCTCGATGCAGCCGACCCTGGAACTGGGCGACCGGGTGGTGGTGGACATGAGCGCCTACGGCCTGCGGGTGCCTTTCACCCGTCGCGTGCTGATCGAACGCGGTACGCCGCAGCGCGGCGAGATCGCGGTGTTCGCCTCGCCGGCCGACGGCACGCGCCTGATCAAGCGCGTGGTCGCCGTGGGCGGGGACAAGGTGCGCTTGATCGATGGCCGGCTGGCGATCAACGGCCAGCCGCTGGCCATCCCGGGGAAAGTCGATTCGGAACAGTTCGGCCCGCGCGTGGCGCGCCTGGACCTGGCCGACGGTGGCGGTCCGGACATCATCAGCGTGACCGTTCCGGAAGGCTACGTGCTGGTCCTGGGCGACCACCGCGGCCGCAGCGCGGACGGGCGCTACTTCGGCTTCGTCGAGGCCGACGCGATCTACGGCAGGGCGGTGGCGGTGTACTGGCGGCGCGGCGAGGGGCTGTCCTGGAAGCGGCTCTAGCGGCGCTCAGCGCTCCGAGGGCCCGCTCTCGTCGTATTCGCGCGGCGCCAGCAGGTCGGGCTTGATCAGGGCGATGAAGGCGCGCGCCTGCGGCGACAGCACCCGGCCCTTGCGCACCACCACCCCGTAGCTGCGCGAGGGGAAGAAGCTGGACAGCGAACGCGAGCCGAGGCGATCGCGGTCGGACTCGACCAGGCAGACCGAGGGGACGATCGATACCCCCATGCCCATCGCCACGTACTGCTTGATCACGTCCCAGCCGCTGACTTCCAGCGCCACCTCGTAGGGCACGCGGTTGCGCTGCAGCACCAGGTCGACCAGGCGCCAGGTGACCTGGCGCTTGGGCGGCAGGATCAGCGGGTGTCCGGCCAGGTCGTGCAGTTCCAGTCGCGGCCTGGTCAGCAGCGGGTGACCGGACGGGGCGATCAGGCGCTGCTCGAAGCGGTAGGCGGCCTGGTAGCTGAGGTCGGCCGGCACGTCCAGCAGGGTGCCCACCACCAGGTCGACCGCGTCTTCGCGCAGCAGGTCGGTGCCTTCGCCGGTGACCACGTTGTCCAGGGACAGGCGCACTTCCGGGTGGCGCTCGCGGAAGGCCGCCACGATCTTCGGCAGCAGGAACAGGATGGTCGAACTGTTGGCGGCGATCCTCAGTTCGCCGCCCTCCAGCCCGCGCACCCGCTCGCGGAACCCGGCCTCCAGCCCGTCGATCTGCTCGACCAGCGGCAGGGCCATTTCGTACAGCAGCTCGCCCTCCCGGGTCGGCGACAGGCGACGCCCGTTGCGTTCCAGCAGGGGCACGCCCAGGTCCCGTTCCAGGGCCTGCAACTGCAGGGTGATGGCCGGCTGGCTGACGAAAAGCGCATCCGCGGCCCGCGAAACCGAGCCCAGCCGGACCGTCTGGCAGAACGCGCGCAGCGGCTTGAGCTTGTCGGATTTGTAGGAAAAACGAGGACTTGCCGACGGGTTCACGGAATGGTTGTTACTGCGTATTAGTTGTTCTTATGAAGTACATTGCAAATTCTTAGTTGTCAAATAGTTTGGTGCAACGCAGCGTGGACTCCCGAGCCGAGCCTCCAGGAGCCTGCCATGTCCCCCCACGCCGCCATTGCGACCGCCCCCGCCGCTCCGATCCAGGCCCGTCCGGCCACCAGCCGCCCGACGGCGGGGACCGTCGGCGCTCCCGCCGCCCCGCGCGCGGCAGCCGGACTTGCGCTGACCGAGCGGGTCGCCGGGCAGGAGCAACTGCTGCCGGCGCCGCTGCGGGATCTGCTGGTGTCGCTGCACCGGACCCTGGAACCGCAACGCCGCGCCCGCCTGGCCGCGCGCCGCGAGCGCCAGGCCTTCTTCGACGCCGGCGGCCTGCCGGACTTCCGCGCCGACACCGCGCACATCCGCGAAGGCCACTGGAAGGTGGCGCCGATTCCGCGCGCGCTGCAGGACCGCCGGGTGGAGATCACCGGCCCGACCGATCCGAAGATGGCGATCAACGCGCTCAACTCCGGCGCGCAGTGCTACATGGCCGACTTCGAGGATTCGACCGCGCCGGCGTGGCGCAACGTTCTGGCCGGCCAGCGCACGATGGCCGAAGCCGTCGCCGGCACGCTCAGCTTCGACGCGGAGAACGGCAAGCAGTACCGCCTGCGCCCCTACGAGGAGCGAGCGGTGCTGATCGTGCGTCCGCGCGGCTGGCACCTGGACGAGAAGCACGTGCGCATCGACGGCGAGCCGATCGCCGGCAGCCTGTTCGACATGGCGGTGTTCGCCTGGCACAACGCCGCCACGCTGATGGCCAACGACCGCGGCCCGTACTTCTACCTGCCCAAGCTGCAGTCTATGGAGGAGGCGGCGCTGTGGGAGGCGGCGTTGTCGCAGGTCGAGGAAATGCTGGGGCTGCCGCGCGGGCAGATGAAGGTCACGGTGCTGATCGAGACCCTGCCGGCGGTGTTCGAGATGGACGAGATCCTGCACGCGCTGCGCGACCGCATCGTCGGCCTGAACTGCGGGCGCTGGGACTACATCTTCTCCTACCTCAAGACCTTCCGCGCCCACGCCGACAAGGTGCTGCCCGAACGCGGCCAGGTGACCATGACCCAGCCGTTCCTGAAGGCGTACTCGGAACTGCTGATCCGCACCTGCCACCGGCGCGGCGCGCACGCGATGGGCGGCATGGCCGCGCAGATCCCGATTGCGGACGATGCCGAAGCCAACGAACGGGCAATGGCGCGGGTGCGCGCCGACAAGTTGCGCGAGGTGACCGCCGGCCACGACGGCACCTGGGTGGCGCATCCGGCATTGATCCCGGTGGCGCGCGCGATCTTCGACCAGCACATGCCCACGCCGCACCAGCAGCACGTGCTGCGGCAGGACGTGCAGGCGGGCCGCGACGACCTGATCCGTCCGTGCGAAGGCACGATCACCCGCGCCGGCTTCGAGAACAACGTCGAGGTCTGCGTGCGCTACATGGCCGCGTGGCTGGACGGCAACGGGTGCGTCCCGATCCACTGGCTGATGGAGGACGCGGCCACCGCCGAGATCGCGCGCGCGCAGCTGTGGCAGTGGCTGCACCATTCCGATCCGCGCGGCTGCCACGCCGACGGCAGCCCGGTGCACCTGGACGACGGCACCACGATCGACTTCGGTCTGTTCGAGCGCACCCTGGCCGCGCTGCCGGGCCGGCTGGGCGACACCGCGACCCTGCCGGGCGGATCGCGCATTCCCGAGGCCATGGCCCTGCTCGACCAGCTCACCCGCGCCTGTCACTTCATCGACTTCCTGACCCTGCCGGCCTACGCCCGGCTGGCCTGATCCAAACGCCATCGTCCCCGCGAAGGCGGGAACGACGGCTCACGACCTCACGCTGCAAGCGCCCCCACGGAGAGTACCGAGATGACCACGCTGAAGACCGCCGACCAGATCCGCCACGAATGGAACACCGATCCGCGCTGGGCCGGGATCACCCGCAACTACTCCGCCGAGGACGTGGTCCGCCTGCGCGGCACCATCCCGGTCGAGCATTCGATCGCGAAGATCGGGGCGAACAAGCTGTGGCGCTACCTGCAGGAAAAGGACTTCGTCAACGCGCTCGGCGCGCTGACCGGCAACCAGGCCATGCAGCAGGTCAAGGCCGGGCTCAACGCGATCTACCTGTCCGGCTGGCAGGTCGCCGCCGATGCCAACCTGGCCGGGCAGATGTACCCGGACCAGTCGCTGTACCCGGCCGATTCGGTGCCGGCGGTGGTCAAGCGCATCAACAACGCGCTGCTGCGCGCCGACCAGCTGCACCACGCCGAGGGCAACGACGAGATCGACTTCCTGCAGCCGATCGTGGCCGACGCCGAGGCCGGATTCGGCGGTGTGCTCAACGCCTTCGAGCTGATGAAGGCGATGATCGAGGCCGGCGCGGCGGGGGTGCACTTCGAGGACCAGCTGGCCTCGGTGAAGAAGTGCGGGCACATGGGCGGCAAGGTGCTNGTGCCCACCCGCGAGGCGGTGGAGAAGCTCAACGCCGCGCGCCTGGCCAGCGATGTGATGGGCGTGCCGACGATCCTGGTCGCGCGCACCGACGCCGAGGCCGCCGACCTGCTGACCTCCGACATCGACGACAACGACAGGGAATTCTGCACCGGCGAGCGCACCGTCGAGGGCTTCTACAAGGTCCGCAACGGCCTGGAGCAGTCGATCAGCCGCGGCCTGGCCTACGCCCCGTACGCCGACCTGGTGTGGTGCGAGACGGGCAAGCCGGACCTGGAGTTCGCGCGCAAGTTCGCCGAGGCGATCCATGCGAAGTTCCCGGGCAAGCTGCTGGCCTACAACTGCTCGCCGAGCTTCAACTGGAAGAAGAACCTGGACGACGCCACCATCGCGAAGTTCCAGAAGGAAATCGCCAGCTACGGCTACAAGTTCCAGTTCATCACCCTGGCCGGCTTCCACGCCCTGAACTACTCGATGTTCAACCTGGCGCACGGCTACGCGCGCCGGCAGATGAGCGCCTTCGTCGAGCTGCAGGAAGCCGAGTTCGCCGCCGCCGAGAAGGGCTTCACCGCGGTCAAGCACCAGCGCGAGGTCGGCACCGGCTACTTCGACCAGGTGACCCAGGCGATCCAGCAGGGCCAGTCCTCGACCACCGCGCTGAAGGGCTCGACCGAGGAAGCGCAGTTCCACGACCGCGCCGCGGCCTGAGGCCAGCGTCCTTGCCGGCGTTCCGGGGAGGGGACGCCGGTGCCGCGGGTGCGCCTGCGCCGATGGGCGCACCCGCGGTTTTTTCCCGATCACCGCCAACATCCATCTTCCTGCAGGGCCGACTGGCAGTCGGCCCTGCAACGGCCCGCCTTGCCACGCCCGGGGGACGCGGGTTGCTTGTTACTTGCGCACGTCCTGGGTNTGCGCCTGCAGCGCTTCGGCCAGGCCGTCCACGCCGGCGGCCCCGGCCGGGACGGTGGTGCTGGAACCGTCCAGGTCCGCGCCGATCGGTTGCGCGCGTCCACCCAGGCACTTGGCCAGGAAGTTCTCGGCCACCGCGTTGAACGCCTTGTTGTTCTCCGGGCGGGCGAAGCCATGGCCCTCGTCGGGGAACAGGACGTAGGTGACCGGAATGTTCTTGGCCTGCATCGCCTCGACGATCTGGTCGCTTTCGGCCTGCTTCACCCGCGGGTCGTTGGCGCCCTGGCCGATCAGCAACGGCTTGACGATCTTGTCGGCGTGGGTGAGCGGCGAACGCTCGGTCAGCCACTTGCGGCCTTCCTCGGTGCGCGGGTCGCCCATGCGCTTGGCCAGCTGCTCGTAGAAGCTCGCCCAGTAAGGCGGCACCGTGGCCAGCAGGGTATTGAGGTTGGACGGGCCGACGATGTCCACGCCGCAGGCGAAGGTGTCCGGGGTGAAGGTCAGGCCGGCCAGGGTGGCGTAGCCGCCGTAGCTGCCGCCCATGATCGCGACCTTGTCGGCGGTGGTGATCCCTTGCCCGACCGCCCACTGCACCGCGTCGATCAGGTCGTCGTGCATCTTGCCGGCCCATTCGCCNTCGCCGGCGTTGGTGAAGTCCTTGCCGAAGCCGGTGGAGCCGCGGTAGTTGACCGACAGCACCGCGTAGCCGCGGTTGGCCAGCCACTGGTTCCAGCCGCTGTAGCCGTAGCCGTCGCGCGCCCACGGGCCGCCGTGGACCAGCAGCACCATCGGCACCGGGTGGTCGGCCTTGCCGTCGCCGTCGGCGTCGGCCGTGGCCGGCAGGGTGAGGTAGCTGACCAGGTTCAGGCCATCGCGCGACTTGAGTTCCTGCGGCCACATCGGCACCAGCGGCTTGCCGTCCAGCGCCGGGCGCGCGGAGAACAGCTTGGTCAGCTTGCCCTCGGCGCCGGGCTCGCGGTCGTAGCGGTAGTACACCACCGGGGATTCGGCGGCCGAATAGGCCACGATCCAGGTGCGGTCGTCGAGCGTGCGCGCGTTGACCCCGACTTCGCCCGGACCGAGGGCCTCCAGCGCCTTGAGGTCGGCGGCCACCGCCTCGCCCACCGGCTTCCATTCGTTGCGCAAGTAGTCGACCGACACCGCCTGCAGCTCGCCGGTGCGCGGATCGGCCAGGCCGCCGCCGATGTCGGCACGCGCATCCTCCGCCAGCAGGGTGCGCTGGCCGCTGGCGCCGTCCACCGCGTACACCGCGGCGGTGTTGCGGTCGCGCGAATCGGCCAGGTACAGGGTCTTGCCGTCGCTGGTCAGGCCGAGCATGGCGGTGGTGAGCACGTCGCCGAACGGGATGTCCTCGGCCTTCTCCCAGCCGTCGCCCGCCCGCTTGAGGATGTCCATGCCGCCGTCCGCGCGCGAGCGCTGCGCGTAGCGCAGGTTGAAGTCGCCGTCGGCGACGTAGGCGGCGATGTCGTCGGTGTTCTTCTGCAACAAGGTCCGCTGGCCGCTGGCCAGGTNGACCCGGTACAGGTCGTGCCATTTCGGATCGCGGTCGTTCATGCCCACCAGGATGCTGTCCGGCTGGGTCGGGCTGAGCCCGAACACCTGCGCGGTGGTCTTCGCGAACGGGGTGAGGTCGCGGGTCTGGTTGCCGGCCAGGTCCACCGCGTACAGGTGGAAGTCCTCGTCGCCGCCGCTGTCGCGCAGGTACAGCAGGGTGTCGGGGCGGTAGGACCAGAAATAGTTGCGGATGCCGCGNGCCTTGTCGTCGGTGACCGCGCGCGCGGCGGAGGGATCGCCGGCGGGCGCGACCCAGACGTTCATCACTCCGTCCACCGGCGCGATCCAGCTCAGGTACTTGCCGTCGGGGCTGATCTGCACGCTGGCGCGCTCGGGGTTGCCGAACAGCGCATCGCGCGGGATCAGTTCCACTTCCTTCGGCGGCGCGGGCGCCTCGGCGGTGGCGTCCTGCGGCTTGCCGGTGCAGGCGGCGAGGGCCAGGGCGAGGCTGGAGACGAGCACGGTGGTGGGGCGCATGGCGGGTGGCTCCGGGGATGCGTTTGGCATCGGGANGGCCACGCTAGCGCAGGCCGGCGCCGGCGACGTTCTGGACCCGTTAAACGGGGACCATGACCGATGGGATGGGGCGAGGACGCGACCAGCGTGCCCCGAACCCGCCTAGCCGGCGACCATGGCGGGCGGTGCCGGCATCCGGTACCCCAGGGCCTCGGCCAGGTGCGCGCTGGCGATCCCGTTGCTGCCGGCCAGGTCGGCGATGGTGCGGGCCACCCGCAGCGTCCGGTGCAGGCTGCGTGCGGTCAGCTGCAGGCGTTCGCCGGCCTGCTCCAGCAAGCGCTGGCCGGCGTCGTCGAGGCGGCAGCTGGCCGCCAGCGCGGACGCGTCCAGGTGTGCGTTGAGCCTGCCGGCGCGCGCGAGCTGGCGCGCCCGCGCGGCCTCGGCCCGCCCGCGCACCGCCGCGCTGGATTCGCCCNGTGGCGCATCGGCGCGCAGCAGCGCCGGCGGCAGCCGGGCCATGGCCAGGTGCAGGTCGATCCGGTCCAGCAACGGCCCGGACAGGCGGCTCCAGTAGCGGCGGACCAGGTCCGGCGTGCACTGGCAGCGCGCGGAAGGATCGCCGGCCCAGCCGCACGGACACGGGTTCATCGCCGCCACCAGTTGGAAGCGCGCCGGGAACTCGGCGCTGCGCGCGGCGCGGGAAATGGTGATGCGACCGGACTCGAGCGGTTCGCGCAGCACTTCCAGCGCCGCCCGGCTCCACTCGGGCAATTCGTCCAGGAACAGCACCCCGTTGTGCGCCAGCGAGATCTCGCCCGGGCGCGGTGGGTTGCCGCCGCCGGCCAGGGCCACCGGGCTGGCGCCATGGTGGGGCGTGCGCAGCGGACGCCGGCGCCAGCGTGCCGGATCGATGCCGCGGCCGCTGCTGGAATGGACGACCGCCGTCTCCAGCGCTTCGGCCTCGCTGGCTTCCGGCAGCAGCCCGGGCAGGCACGAGGCCAGCAAGGTCTTGCCGCAGCCGGGCGGACCGCTCATCAGCAGGTGGTGGGCACCGGCGGCGGCGATCTCCAGCGCGCGCCGGGCCTGGGCCTGGCCACGCACGTCGGCCAGGTCGGGCAGGCCGGCCGCAGGCGCGGGGCCCGCACTCCCGTGGTCGCCGGTCGCGCGCGGCAGCGACGCGCGATCGGCCAGCCCGGCGCAGGCCTCCAGCAGGGTACGGGCGAGATAGGCTTCCGCGTCGCGTGCCAGCGCCGCCTCGGCGCCGCTGCCGGCCGGTACCACCAGCCGGCGGCCGTCGCGGGCGGCGGCCAGCACCGCCGCCAGCACGCCGTCGACCGGGCGCAGTTCGCCGGTCAGGCCCAGTTCGCCGAGGAACTCGCAGCCGGCCAGCGCATCGCGGTCGATCTGGCCGCTGGCGGCGAGGATGCCCAGGGCGATGGGCAGGTCGAAGCGGCCACCGTCCTTGGGAGGTCCGCCGGGGCCAGGTTGATGGTGATCCGCCGCTGCGGGTATTCGAACTGGGCGCAGAGGATCGCCGCACGCACCCGGTCGCGCGATTCGCGCACGGCCGCGGCCGGCAGGCCGACGATCTGGGTGGAAGGCAGGCCGCCGGAGAGATGGACCTCGACCTGGACCGGCGGCGCCGTGACCCCGGCGCGGGCGCGGCTGTGCACCAGCGCCAGGCCCACGGCCGTGGCCTCAGCCCGGGCCGGTGGGCAACTGGCCGGCCTGGAGGCGGGCTTCCAGTTCCGCCACCGTCCCTTCCAGCGCCTCCAGCTTCTCGCGGGTGCGCAGCAGCACCGCGCGCTGGACCTCGAATTCCTCGCGGGTGACCAGGTCCAGCCTGGCCAGCCCGCTCCGCAGCACGGCGCGGAAGCTGGCCTGCAGCTCCTCGCCCGACTCGCGCAGGCCCGGGGGAACCCGTTCGCTCAGGCGGCGGGCGAGGTCGTCGATGTGGTTGAGGTCGATCATGGGGTCCTCCGCGGGGAGACAGTCTGCGCCGGCGCGGTGGCGGGCGGGATAGGGATGCGGCGGCGCGCGCGGTCGGAAAACTCCGATCCAACGGGGCTGCCGCGATCGGCATTGAAGCCGGCCCGCCGGGGGCATGGCAAGCGCGCCGCGCTATCCTGTCGATCCCGCACATCCTTGGAGCCGCGCGATGAAGATGGTCATGGCCGTGATCAAGCCGTTCAAGCTCGACGATGTGCGCGAGGCNCTGTCGGCGCACGGCGTGGCCGGGATCACCGTCACCGAGGTCAAGGGTTTCGGNCGGCAGAAGGGCCATACCGAGCTGTACCGCGGCGCCGAGTACGTGGTCGACTTCCTGCCCAAGGTGAAGGTCGAGGTGGCGGTGTCCGACGACCAGGCCGAGGCCGTGGTCGAGGCCATCGTGCGNGCGGCCGGCACCGGCAAGATCGGCGACGGCAAGGTGTTCGTCTACGACCTCGGCCGGGTGGTGCGGATCCGCACCGGCGAGCTGGACGCGGACGCGCTGTAGGGAGGAGCGACCATGGGCATGGGAAAGGCCCCGGGCACATGCGTGTTGCTGGCCGCGTTGGCACTGGCCGGATGCAAGGAACTCGATGACTCGCTGGCCTGGGTGTTCGGGCAGAAGGCGCCGACGTCCACCGAGCCACCGCCCACGGACGATGCGGCGCGCGTCGATCCGGTTCCCGATCCGGCGTCGGCACCGGCATCGGCACCGGCACTGGCACCGGCACCGGCCGAGGAAGCAGCGGCAGCGGCGACGCGGCCTTTCGATTTCGAGGTCTCCGCGGATCCGGCGGCGCCGCCGCAGCCTGCGGCATGCGCCTTTCCGGAGCTGGCGGCGGCCGGGCCCTTCCAGCTCTATGCGGCCGGTGCCTATGGTGGCCGCACGCTCGGCTACCAGATCGATCGCAGTGGCAACGAGGGCACCGCCGTCGACGTGCTGGTCAACTCCCCCCATTCGCCGGTGGCGTTGATGCTGGGGAACTACCAGCCCACCGCATGGAACATCGGCTGGACCGAGGGCACGCGCATCGTCGCGGTGCTGGTCGGGGGCTACCATGCACAGCAAGTCACCGGCCTGCCGGCCGACGTGCCTCGGATCGTCAGTACTCACGACAACCGTGGTGCCTGCGGCTACTTCTACGTCTCGGCCGACAAGCCGCAGGGCCTCAACCCGCTGGCGCGGCAAGTGTTCGGGCGACGGATCGACATGCTGTACCCGGTGCGGGAGGGCAAGGTGGTGATCGGCGCCACGCCGGAGGCCGGGGCAAAGCTCCTGACCGACGCGGCGGCCAGCCCGGTGTCCACGTTCCGGGTCCCCGACATGCTGGCCGCCGGCGAGGCCGGGCTGGAATATGCAGTGCGCCAGGGATGGCTGCGCCCGGCGACGCCGGGCGATGCCCAGGCCTGGATCGCGGCGCTCGATGCACAGCCCGGCGGCGACCTGCCGCCGGTGGCGGGCGGGCCGCCCCGGCGGTCGCTGAACGTGCACAACGGATATGTGGTGCTGAAGCCGTTCGAGCTGCCGCCGGGCCTGTACGGCGCGCATTCGGCCACGTTCTTCGTGCCCAAGGGCGTTTCCCGCCCGACCGGCAACCCCGGGCACTCGGCGATCTATGACTTCAACACGCTCACCTGCCAGGGTGCGATATGCGGCATGGGCCAGTAGGCCGGACCGGCACGCTGGCCGCCGATGCGTTGCGAGGCTGCCGTTGCCCGATTGTCATGTCCGGGTTCCCCGGCGGGAGTACAGTAGGGGAGCGACGCCCTCGGGCCGAAGGTCCACGTCACCGCAATCCACCCGAACGAAAGATGCCAGGAGAAAAGCAATGAGGAGAACCAAGAGCCTGCTCGGCACCGCGGCGCGCACCGCCGTGATCACCGGCACCGCCAAGGCGGTGATGGGCAAGGGCGGCAATGCCGCCCCGCCGCCGGAGGCCGCCGCCACCCCGGCGCCGGCCGCCGCGGCCGCGCCGACCGGCATGACCGACGACAAGATCGCCACGTTGCAGAAGCTCGCCGACCTGCACAAGAGCGGGGTGCTGACCGACGAGGAATTCGCGGCACAGAAGGCCAAGATCCTGGCCGGATGAGTCCGGCGGGTCGCCGCAGGCAAAAAAGGAAGCCCCGCATCGCGGGGCTTCTTCTTTCCGGGNCCGGCGCGGGCTTCAGTCGCCCAGCGCGGCGGCCACGAACGGCGGCGCCACCAGCACGCCGGCATGCAGGTGCGCGGTGTAGTACAGGGTGTGGAACGGTTTGGCGACCGCATCGGCCTGGCGGAAACCGAAATCGAAGCCGGCGTGCTTGCTGGCCACGGTCACGCTCCACCAGCCGGTGGGATAGCACGGTTGCGGGAACGGCAGGGTCCTGAACGACTCGAACCCGGCCTTGCCCATCTCCGCGCGCATGTCCTTGATCAGGTCCAGCAGCGCCAGCGGCGATTCGCTCTGCTGCACCAGCAGGCCGTCGTCCTTCAGCGCGCGGAAGCAGCTTTCGAAGAACGCCTTGTTGAACAAACCCTCGGCCGGCCCGACCGGGTCGGTGGAATCGACGATCACCACGTCCACGCTGCCCGGCTCGCAGTTGGCCATGTAGGCCACGCCGTCGTCGAACAGCAGTTCGGCGCGCGGATCGCCGTTGGATTCGCACAGCTCCGGGAAATGCTTCTCGGACATGCGGGTGACCTGCTCGTCGATGTCGCACTGGGTGGCTCGGGCCACGCCGGGGTGCTTGAGCACCTCGCGCAGGGTGCCGCAGTCGCCGCCGCCGATGATCACCACCCGCTTCGGGTCCGGGTGGGTGAACAGCACCGGGTGGGCGATCATCTCGTGGTAGAAGAAGTTGTCGCGGGTGGTCAGCATCATCGCCCCGTCGATGACCATCAGCTTGCCCCAGTCGGTGCTGGCGTAGATCTCGATCTTCTGGAACGGCGACTGCACCTCGTCCAGCTTGGCGGTGACGCGAAAGCCGATCGCCGAGCCGGTGTGGTCGAAGCGCTCGATGAACCAGTTGTCGTTGGCGGTCATGGCGGGGTCCTGGGGCAGTGGAGCGGATGCGGGCGCGCATTGTAACGGACCCCCATGACCGCAGCCTGTAGAATGCGCCACCGCCCGAACCNTGCCGGAAGCCGCCATGTCCTGGTCCATCGACCAAGCCCGCAAGACCTATTCCATCCCGCACTGGGCGGAGGGGTATTTCGACGTGGACGGCGCCGGCCGCATCGTGGTCACGCCGAAGGGCGCACAGGGCCCGTCGATCCCGCTGCCGGAGGTGGTGGACGCCGCCCGTGCGCAAGGCGCCAAGCTGCCGCTGCTGGTGCGCTTCCCGGACATCCTCGGCGACCGCCTGGGCAAGCTGCAGGCCGCCTTCGCCCAGGCGCAGCAGGACTGGGACTACGCCGGCGGCTACACCGCGGTGTATCCGATCAAGGTCAACCAGCACGCCGGCGTGGCCGGTACCCTGGCCTCGCACCATGGCGAGGGCTTCGGCCTGGAAGCCGGCAGCAAGCCCGAGCTCATGGCAGTGCTGGCGCTGTCGCGGCCGGGCGGGTTGATCGTGTGCAACGGCTACAAGGACCGCGAATACATCCGCCTGGCCCTGATCGGGCGCAAGCTGGGGTTGCAGACCTTCATCGTCATCGAGAAGCCCTCCGAGCTGGCGGTGGCGCTGGAGGAGGCCGCCGCACTGGGGGTCAGGCCGGGCCTGGGCGTGCGCATGCGCCTGGCCTCGCTGGGTGCCGGCAAGTGGCAGAACAGCGGCGGCGACAAGGCCAAGTTCGGCCTCGACCCGCGCCAGTTGCTGACCCTGTGGAAGGAACTGCGCGACGCCGGNATGGGCGATTGCCTGGAACTGCTGCACTTCCACATGGGCAGCCAGATCAGCAACGTGCGCGACATCGCCGCCGGCATGCGCGAGGCCACCCGCTACTTCGTCGAACTCTCGCGCCAGGGCGCGAGGATCAGCCACGTCGATGTCGGCGGCGGCCTGGGCATCGACTACGAAGGCACGCGCAGCCGCAGCTACAACTCGGTCAACTACGGCATCCACCACTACGCCTCCAGCATCGTGCAGCCCCTGGCCGAGGCCTGCCGNNCGGANGGNCTGGCGCCGCCGCGCATCGTCACCGAGTGCGGGCGGGCGATGACCGCCCACCATGCGGTGCTGGTGGCCAACGTCAGCGAGGTCGAGCGCGCGCCGGAAGGCCGCGTGCCCGAGCCGCATGCCGACGAGTCCCAGCCGGTGCGCCAGCTGCGCGAGCTGCACGCCGAGATGGCCCAGCGCCCGGCGGTGGAAGTGTTCCACGAGGCCACCCAGGCGCACGCCGAAGGCCTGAGCCTGTATGCGCTGGGCCAGCTGGACCTGGTCCAGCGCGCGCGCATCGACGACCTGTTCTACGCCATCGCCCATGCGGTGAAGGCGCGCCTGACCTACGACGAGAAGAGCCATCGCGACCTGCTCGACGAACTCAGCGAGCGGCTGGTGGACAAGTATTTCGTCAACTTCAGCGTGTTCGAGTCGATGCCCGACGTGTGGGCGATCGACCAGGTGTTCCCGATCGTGCCGATCGAGCGCCTGGACGAGGCACCGACCCGGCGCGGCACCATCGCCGACATGACCTGCGATTCGGACGGCAAGATCGACACCTACGTCGAGAACGAGGATCTGGACAGTTCGCTGCCGCTGCACGAGTTGCGCCGCGGCGAGAGCTACCGGCTCGGTTTCTTCCTGGTCGGTGCCTACCAGGAGATCCTCGGCGACATCCACAACCTGTTCGGCGACACCGACGCNGTGGAGGTGCGGGCCGGCAAGGATGGCGGCTACGCCATCACCCAGCAGCGNCGCGGCGACACCACCGACGTGATGCTGGACTACGTCGGCTACAGGCTCGACGACCTGCGCCGGATCTACAAGGCACGGGTCGGNGCGGCCGATATCGGCCCCTCGGAGGCGGCGCGGCTGAATGCCGCCCTGGAAAGGGGACTGACCGGATACACCTACCTGTCGGACGAGCCTGCAGCATGAACCCGACCCTGCGCGGGAACCGCGCGCGGGTGTAAGCCACCGTCCCGTCAGTGTATGTTGCCCCCTGCCTAGACGTGGGAGGGGTGCGGGTGCTGGAGCTGTTCGCAGCGGTGGGAATCGGCCTGGCGATGATCCTGCCGCTGGCCAACCCCTTGACTACCGTGGCCCTGCTGATGGGCCTTTCGCGCGGGATGACCGAGGCCGAGCGTAACCACCAGGCGCTGAAGGCTTCGATCTACAGCTTCGCGATCATGATGGTGGCCTTCTACGTGGGCCAGCTGGTGATGAACCTGTTCGGGGTCTCGATCACCGGCCTGCGCATCGCCGGCGGTCTGATCGTGGCCTTCATCGGCTTCCGCATGCTGTTCCCGGAGCAGAAGCTGGACGAAACNCCGGAAGTGGAGCGCCGCGGCGAGGAACTGCGCCAGCGCCGCACCGAAGACATCGCCTTCATCCCGCTGGCCATGCCCACTACCGCCGGTCCGGGCACCATCGCCATGATCATCAGCGTCGCCGCTGCGATGAAGGACAAGCAGCCCTATGCCGACTGGGTGATGCTGGTGGCGCCGCCACTGACCTTCTTCCTGGCCTGCGCGATCCTGCTGCTGTGCCTGCGCAGTTCCGGTTTCATCATGCAGAAGCTGGGCAACAGCGGCGTGGAGGCGTTCTCGCGGTTGATGGGCTTCCTGCTGGTCTGCATCGGCGTGCAGTTCGTGATCAACGGCGTCTACGAGGTCGTGCTGGAAGTGCAGGCGCTGCTGGCGGCCTGATCCGGACCGGGGTCAGTCGCGATAGACCTGGAACCCCGCGAACGACTGGCTCACCGGCATGATCTCCAGCCGGTTGATGTTCAGGTGCGGCGGCAGGGTGGCGACGTGGAAGATCTGCTCGGCGATGTCCTCGCCGGTCATCGGGTGCGCGTCGGCGTACAGCTTGTCGGAGGCGGCCTGGTTGCCGTGGGTGCGGACCAGGGTGAACTCGGTCTGCGCCATGCCCGGCTCGATCGTGGTCACGCGCACGCCGGTGCCGTGCAGGTCGGAGCGCAGGTTCAGCGAGAACTGGCTGACGAAGGCCTTGGTGCCGCC
>Ga0056907_1000445_pt1 | contig 22032 bp, 15 predicted proteins | sample EBPBio152010_DNA_FD_55046 | JGI IMG/M metagenome (GOLD analysis project Ga0056907, IMG submission 55046) | Wastewater treatment Type I Accumulibacter community from EBPR Bioreactor in Madison, WI, USA - Reactor 1_7/15/2010_ DNA | ecosystem: Engineered > Bioreactor > EBPR > Anaerobic-Aerobic >...
ATGACGATACATCTCTACTTTTCGCTGGTCCCCGAAGCCCTGATCGCCTCAATGCTGGAACCTGAGCAGTTCGGGCAATACTACGCAACCGGCCATAGCTACAAATCCAAGGGACAAGCGATCTTCTTCGAGGTCGATCCGAATTTCCGTCATGAGTTCTTCAACATTGATGAGGGCTTTGAGCGCTGTGTCGCGCACCCCGATGGCACGCCCAAGAACTCGGTCTATATTTCCGTCTACCGGGTGCTTGAGCACATTCCGGTGAGCGCGCTGGGCAAGCTGTATCTGGGCACCGCCTACGGGCAGACACTGGGCTTGAGCCGCGCCGATTCGTTTCCGGGCAAGACGAAGGGCTTGCACATGTACCAGGACCTCGCACCGATCAACAGTCTCGTGGTCAGCGCGCAGGACCCCAAGACGTACTATGAAAAGGTCACCAGTCAGCCCAACAAGTTCATTCGCTTCCCTGGCCTGTGTTTTGTTGAACTGGAGCTAGGCGCACTGGCGACAGATCCGGGAGCTGGGGCCGTTGGCGATCTNCCGTACTCGTTTGTTCACCACCTCCGCGAGGCCTTGCTAGAAGTTGATCCAGCCGGCAAGCAGAGCAAGCTGGTGCATCGCGTGCACTCACTTGAGTTCCCGTACCGAATGATCAAGAACGGTATCTATATTGGTAACGGTTCTGATCTCGTCTTCTACAAGATGCCTTCACATGAAGCGCTGCGCCAGGATCACAGCAGTTGGTGGCGCTCGTGTAACCTGTAAGTGCTATGCAGCGAAGAACCGAGACTGAAGATTGTCTCGGTTTTTTTTTCCGCAAAACAGCAGTCATATCGTGGTGACAGGTTGGCAACGCCTGTAGGGCTTTGCCGAATGGGCCGGCAGCTAGCCGGCACCACCACGGCAAGTAGAGCGGATATGGCTAACATCGCGAGCCACCGCTACGCCTCTCCATTGATTGCCGAGTTGGCGATCAATGTTGCACTCCAACTGCCGCTGGACGTGATGGGGCGAGGTGGCAAGAGGATTAGCGATCGCGGCATAGACACCACACGGAATTCGCACTTCTCAGACGCGTGGAATTTCCGTACTACCTTACAACCCCCGTGCGCAGCACGGTCGGTGTTCTTGCCCCGTGACTGCTGGACGGCAGCAGCCACACGTATAGCGTCAGAAGATGGAGTTGTGTTCGGGAAAAAATAGTTGGTTCTCATTTGGAATGATGCGAATTGTATGTTTCATGAACTACCCGCGGGGATGATTCATTACACATACGGCCGCCTGCAGCCACTATTCTCGGGTGTCTCCGCGTCAGCAGAGAATATTCGAAATGCGTTTTAGGAAAGCCTGAACGGACTATCGGTTGTCGCTTCGAAAAGCCCGTCAGCGGATAGGGAATATGCTCACGTGCTNTACGTTTAGGCGCATGGTCTTCTCTAAANATTTTCCATAACGCATTGATGTGTAATGGAGAAACCATTTTTTCGTGACAGATTGAGCATGCTCTAAAGGCATGTCGATAAACCGCCAATAGCGCGTGAAAAGGGGTTCAGATAGGCGCCGCTAGGTACGCTTGACATGCCCTATTGGCGCGGAGATACTCGCCGCGGCGGTACTGAATCTCGACTTCCCCTGCCCGGAAAACCGGACACGTCGAAGGATATAGCGAGCAAATATTAACTCTATCTGGACCCCTCTAATATGACATTCGCTCACAATGCGCTGGCCCCTCCGCGTGCCAGTTTGGCAACTTATCTGTTGTCGGCGTTACTTGTATTCCTTGCACTGACGTCGCTTCCAGCCCTCGCCGCCGCGGGGGGGCACGTCTCCGAAGTCAACCTTGTTCTTCCCGATCTGGCAGATTCCGCTCTGGTAAGCTTCTTCGGTGGTATCTCGGGCTGGACACTTCTTTCCTACGGACTTCTCGTCGCTGTCGGTGGCCTGACCTTCGGCGCCGTCATCTACCGCCGGATTCGTCGCCTGCCGGTGCATCGCTCGATGGCCGAAATCAGCGAACTGATCTACGAGACCTGCAAGACCTACATGATTACTCAGGGAAAGTTCCTGCTGATTCTGCAGGCACTTACCGCGGTGATCATGATTGGCTATTTCTATTTTGTCCAGCAGCTGGCGGTTTCCGAAGTGGCTACGATCCTGGCCTTTTCGGTGATCGGTATCGCTGGCTCGTTCGGCGTTGCCTGGTTCGGCATACGCATCAATACCCTGGCCAACAGCCGCACGGCATTCGCCTCGCTGGCCGCGAAGCCGTATCAGATTTACGCCATTCCGATTACCTCGGGGATTTCCATCGGCATGCTGCTGATCTCCACCGAGTTGCTGATCATGCTCTGTATCATGCTCTTCATCCCGGCCTCTCTGGCCGGCAAGTGCTTCATCGGATTTGCCATCGGTGAGTCGCTGGGCGCCGCTGCACTGCGCATCGCCGGCGGCATCTTCACCAAGATCGCGGATATTGGTTCCGATTTGATGAAGATCGAATTCGGCATCCAGGAAGATGACGCGCGCAACCCTGGGGTAATCGCCGACTGTGCCGGCGACAACGCCGGCGACTCGGTTGGCCCAACCGCCGACGGCTTCGAGACCTACGGCGTTACCGGGGTGGCACTGATTACCTTCATCATGCTCGCCGTGCCAGAAGCGGCCGTCCAGGTTCAGCTACTGGTCTGGCTGTTTGCCATGCGCGTAATGATGATTGTCGCTTCGGGAATTTCATACTTCGGCAATCAGATGCTCGCGCGCCGTCTGTATGGCGACAAGCAACGCTTCAATTTCGAAGCACCACTGACTTCGCTGGTCTGGATCACTTCGCTCGTCTCGCTGGTGATCACCTTCATCGTGTCGTACCTGCTGATGGGACAGTTCGCGGTCAACGGAAGAGCGTACACGGACCTCTGGTGGCAGCTTTCGCTGATCATCACCCTTGGCACGCTGGCCGGTGCGATCATTCCCGAGGTGGTGAAGGTATTCACGTCGACCAACTCAAAGCATGTGCGCGAAGTGGTGACCGCGTCCGAGGCCGGCGGCGCCAGCCTCAACATCCTGTCCGGACTCGTTGCCGGCTACTTCTCGGCATTCTGGATCGGCGTGATCATCGTCGGCCTGATGTCCGGTTCCTACCTCCTGTCGCAGTACGACCTGACCGCGGTCATCAATCCCGACTCAGCCAAGGCCGCCATGATGGCCGCTGTGTTCTCTTTCGGACTCGTCGCCTTCGGCTTCCTGGGAATGGGCCCGGTAACGATTGCCGTCGATAGCTACGGCCCGGTGACCGACAACGCGCAATCGGTGTATGAGTTGTCGATGATAGAGCAGGTTCCTGATGTCGCCGCCGAGATCAAGCGCGATTTCGGCTTCGATGTCGATTTCACGTCGGCGAAGTTCCTGCTCGAGGAGAATGATGGGGCGGGCAATACTTTCAAGGCCACTGCCAAGCCGGTGCTGATCGGCACCGCGGTGGTCGGTGCGACGACCATGGTCTTTTCGATTGTCATGCTGCTCACCGGCGGCTTGACCGAAAACCTCGACAAGCTGTCGTTGCTGCACCCGCCGTTTCTGCTCGGCCTCGTCGCCGGTGGCGCGACGATCTTCTGGTTTTCCGGCGCCAGCACGCAGGCCGTATCGACCGGGGCCTACCGTGCTGTCGAGTTCATCAGCACGCACATCAGACTCGATGCGGTGGTCAAGGCGTCGCCCAAAGACAGCAAGAAGGTCGTCGAGATCTGTACGATCTACGCGCAGAAAGGCATGTTCAACATCTTCATGGCGGTATTCTTCGGAACCCTGGCCTGCGCCTTCATCGAGCCGTTCTTCTTTATTGGCTACCTGATTTCGCTGGCCATCATCGGTCTATATCAGGCCGTTTTCATGGCTAACGCCGGTGGTGCGTGGGACAATGCAAAGAAGATCGTCGAAACCGAAATGCACGCCAAGGGAACCGATCTGCACACCGCGTCGGTGGTCGGCGACACCGTCGGCGACCCGTTCAAGGATACCGCCTCGGTGGCCATGAACCCGATTATCAAGTTCACGACGCTCTTCGGTCTGCTGGCGGTCGAGATGGCGGTCGGGCTCCAGGCGCAGGGACAGCAGGGAGTCGTAATTGCTCTGGCCGCGCTGTTCCTAATCGTCAATCTCGTCTTCGTATTCCGCAGCTTCTACGGAATGCGCATTCTCGCCAAAAAGGCGACGGTGTAGCGGTACGCTTCGTTCGTCATACAACGGGGCCCTGGGTGCCAGGGCTTCGCGGGGTATCGCCGACGTCGCAATAACCAAGAATGTCGAATAAGGTCGACTATTTCAGGGAGGATTCAAACATGTCGGTGCATCTCTACTTTTCGCTGATTCCTGAAGCGCTGATCGCGTCCATGCTGCCACCGGAGAAGTTCGGCCAATACTACGCCACGGGCCACAAGTTCAAGTCGAAGGGGCAGGCGTTGTTCTTCGAGATAGATCCGTCATTTCGCCACGAATACTTCGACATCGACGGTGCATTTGCCCGCTGTGCGGAGAAGCCGGATGGTACGCCGAAGAACTCCGTCTACATCTCGATGTATCGCGTGATGGAGCATCTCTCGATGGAGGCGATCGGCCAGCTTTACCTGACGACCGCGATGGGTGCGACGCTGGGATTGAAGCGTGGAGAGGAATTGCCAAAACCCGACCAGGAGCGGCACATGTTTCAGGACCTGGCACCCATCAACAGCCTGGTGGTCAGCCTCCTCGAACCGGAAAAGTATTACGTGGACGTGACCACCCAACCATCGAAGTTCTTCCGCTTCCCGGGGATGTGTTTTGTCGAACTCGAACTTGGTCCGCTGGCGCGCGATCCCGAGAATGGCCAGGAAGGGGATTTGCCCTATTCGTTCCTGCTCCACCTGCGTGAAGCCTTGCTCGAATTGCGGCCAGGGACGAAGCAGAACAAGCTCGTGCATCGGGTGCACTCGCTGCAGTTCCCGTATCGAATGGTCAAGGGCGGCTTCTTCCTGGGCATTGGTGAGCAACTTGTTCACTACCCGATGCTCTCGCACGACGAACTGCGCAAGGATCACAGCAACTGGTGGCGTTCGGCCAACCTGTGACGCCAGCGGGATGTTTCAGTTGATCGGGAAGAGTCTCCGCCTTTCGCCGCATCGACGATTGCGTGCTGCGCGCCATCGTTTCTGACCGATGTTTCTTGCCGTTTTTCGTGGCTACCGGGCAAGCTCCGTTCTTAACAGTTGAAGGAAGGTCGTATCGATGGTCAGCAATCTCTCGATCAGCATTGGCGTTCTGACCAGTGGCGGCGATGCTCAGGGCATGAACGCCGCGGTCCGCGCCGTAGTCCGCTCGGCGCTGAACCTGGGTGTCGCCGTGCACGCCATTTTTGAGGGCTATCAGGGGATGGTGGATGGCGGCGATCGCATTCGCTCGCTGTCTTGGGACGATGTCGGGAGCATTCTCCACCGCGGCGGAACGATCATCGGGACGGCCCGCTGTCCCGTTTTTCGCGAGCGCGAAGGCCGCCTTGCCGCGGCCAGAAACCTGCTCCGGCACGGGATCGACCGGTTGGTGGTGATTGGCGGCGATGGCAGCCTGACCGGCGCCAACCTGTTTCGGCAGGAGTGGGCAAGTCTCGTGGCAGAACTTGTCGAGCGCGGCGATATCGACGAGCTGACCGCGCAGAGGCACCCGGCGCTGATGATTACCGGGTTGGTGGGGTCGATTGACAACGACATGGTCGGTACCGACATGACCATAGGTGCCGATAGCGCCCTGCACCGGATCGTCGAGGCCATCGACGCCATTACCAGCACTGCCGCCAGCCACCAGCGCACCTTTGTGGTCGAGGTCATGGGCCGCCATTGTGGCTACCTGGCGCTGATGAGCGCAATCGCCGGTGGTGCCGACTACGTGCTCATTCCGGAAAGCCCGCCGTCGGAAAACTGGGAGCAGGAGATGTGCGATCTGCTGCGCAACGGTAGGGCTGCCGGTCGCCGCGACAGCATAGTCGTTGTCGCGGAAGGCGCGTGCGACAACGCNGGCGGGCCGATCAGCAGCGACCGGGTGCGACAGGTGCTGCAAGACCGCCTTGGCGAGGACACGCGCGTGACTATCCTCGGGCACGTCCAGCGAGGCGGGACGCCAAGCGCCTTCGACCGCTGCATGAGCACTCTGGTTGGTCACGCGGCAGTGCAGGAGTTGTTGTCGGCGACCTCGACCAGTGAACCGCAGATGGTCGGCATGCGCTACAACCGGGTACGCCAGGCACCGTTGATGCAATGTGTCGAGCAAACTCACGCCGTGGCGCGCAAGATCGCCGAGCATGACTATGCCAAGGCGATGGAACTGCGCGGGAGCAGCTTCACCGAGATGTTTCAGACGTTCAAGGCGATGGCCGGTGCGCCGCCCAGCGTGATACCGCCGGCCCGCCCCCGTCGACTGGCCGTGTTGCATGGTGGCGGGCTTGCACCAGGCATGAATACCGCGGCTCGCGCCGCCGTTCGACTCGGACTGGACCGCGGCCACACGATGTTGGGGGTACGTGGCAGCTTCGAGGGACTCCTTGCCGGCCGCATCGAGGAGTTGAGCTGGGGCGACGTCGAGGGGTGGACTGCCATGGGCGGCGCTGAGCTCGGTACCACCCGCCAGGCGCCGACCGTCGAGCAGCTCTATACCGTCGCGCGAGCGCTCGAAACGTACCGCATCGACGGACTACTGATCATTGGTGGCTGGCTGGCCTACAGGGTTGCCCATAACCTCTATAGCGAACGCGAGCGCTATCCGGCATTCAAGATTCCCATCATTTGCCTGCCGGCGAGCATCGATAACAACCTGCCCGGCTCTGAGTTGAGCATCGGTGCCGATACCGCTCTCAACGCCATTGTCGAGGCGCTCGACCGCATCAAGCAGTCGGCCATAGCGGCGCGGCGGTGCTTCGTGGTCGAAGTCATGGGCCGCTACTGCGGCTATCTGGCGCTGATGAGCGGTCTTGCCAGTGGCGCCGAGCGCATCTACCTGCCCGAGGAAGGGGTCTCGTTGAAGGACCTGCAAGCCGATGTGGAACGGATGATCGAGGGTTTTCATGGCGGTCGGCGTTTCTATCTCACGATTCGCAACGAGCGCGCAAACGCACAGTACACGACAGATTTCATGTGCCGGCTGTTCGAGGAGGAAGGTCACGGCCTGTTCGACGTGCGCCAGGCAATCCTGGGTCACGTCCAGCAGGGCGGCAACCCTTCGCCGTTTGACCGCGTGCTGGCAACCCGCCTGGCGGCGCACTGCATCGATTTCCTGACCCGCGAACTGGAGCGGGGTTCGGCTGCCGGTGCCTATATCGGCCTGGTCGAAGGCAAGGTCATGATCTCTCCAATCAACCGCATGCATGATGTGGTCGATCTGGAGCATCGGCGGCCGACGGAACAATGGTGGATGGACTTGCGGCCGGTCATGCTGGGCATGGCACGGCCAGCGGCGGACGCGGTTTAAACGGCGGCCGTCGATAGCGCTTACGCGCTCCGGCCAGCGCCTGGCGTGGAGCCATCAGCGACGTTGCTGGCCGCGCAGGGTGGTTGTCGGCAGTCAGTCTAAGGCGCAGGGTGGCGATGGACGTTGATGGCCTGGCGAGTGTCCAGAGCAACGCGCCGTGCCGCCTGTGCGAAGTCCTCACCGCTGCCGGCATAGAGGATGGCGCGTGAGGAATTGATCAGCAGGCCGTCGCCGTGTGCCGTACGGCCGGCGCGGACCGTTGCCTCGATGTCGCCGCCCTGCGCACCGATACCTGGAACGAGTAGCGGCATGTCGCCGCAGAGTTCGCGAACGCGGGCAATTTCGCCGGGGAAGGTGGCGCCGACGACGAGTGCGCACTGACCGCCCTGGTTCCATTCCTGGCTGACCAGGCGGGCGACCCGCTCGTAGAGTTTTTCGCCACCGACGTCGAGGAACTGCAGGTCGCTGCCGCCGGGGTTCGAGGTTCGGCAGAGCAGGATAACGCCCTTGTCAGCGTAGGCCAGATACGGTTCGATAGAGTCGCGCCCCATGTAGGGGTTGACGGTGAGCGCGTCGGCTTTGAAGCGTTCGAAGGCCTCTATGGCGTATTGCTCGGCGGTACTGCCGATGTCGCCGCGCTTGGCATCGAGGATCACCGGTGTCGTCGGGTGAGCGTCGTGGATGTGGGCGATCAGTGCCTTTAGCTGGTCTTCGGCACGCTGAGCGGCGAAATAGGCGATCTGCGGCTTGAACGAACACACCAGGTCGGCAGTGGCGTCGACGATTGCTTTGCAGAAGGTGAAAATGGCGTCTGGCTGATCCCGCAAGTGGGCGGGGAAGCGCGCCGGGTCAGGGTCAAGGCCGACGCAGAGCAGGCTGTTGCGGTCGTGCCAGGCAGCGTTGAGAGCGTGCATGAAGTTCATCGGATGATCATCACTCTTAGCAAAAAACAGCATTCTAACGGCCGTGACTCGGGCCGACGCAGGTGATCGCGCCTGCTGTTCGCCGAAAAAGGTAGACTCGGGGCTTTCGCGTGGGGAAGCCCTTTGAAGAAACTGGAGCACGACGAGTACCTTGCCATGCNCGCGGGCGCCGAAATCCTCGAGGCTGATGGCTTTGGTGAAAAGGTCCTGCGCCTTGCCGACGGAACGATCCTCAAGCTCTTTCGCCGCAAGCGTCTACTCTCTTCGGCAGCCTGGTCGCCCTATGCGCAACGCTTCGCAGACAACGCCGAGGCTCTTCACCAGCGCCACATAGCGGCGCCGGAGATCATCGCCGTCTGGCGAATTCCTTCGATTGGCCGCGACGGCGTGCACTACCACCCGCTGACCGGCAAGACGCTGCGTGAGATGCTGCGCGAGGGCTTAGACCCGGCTATCGAGCCAGGCTTGAAGCGGGCGTTCACGGAGTTCGTCATTCGCTTGCACCAGGCCGGCGTCTATTTCCGCTCGCTGCATCTCGGCAACGTGGTTTACATGCCCGATCAGCAATTCGGGCTGATCGACATTTCCGATGCGCGTATNGGACGCCGTTCGCTGAGCAAGCAGTTGCGCGCGCGCAACCTTCGCCGCCTGCAGGAGATCGACGGGGAGCAAGACTGGGTCGATTTCTCTACGGTGATGAACGGCGCTTTACAAGCCCCGCCTCGAACCCTATAATGCGCGCTTCTTTCGAGGGGGTATAGCTCAGCTGGGAGAGCGCTTGCATGGCATGCAAGAGGTCCGCGGTTCGATCCCGCGTACCTCCACCAGCAAGTCGAGAGATTCCTGTTCCGGGTCCCCATCGTCTAGAGGCCTAGGACACTACCCTTTCACGGTAGGTACCGGGGTTCGAATCCCCGTGGGGACGCCAGCGCCACTGCTCTTCGTGCAGTGCGCCTGCACAAGATGCACACTCCTTTTTTCCGTGTGCGGGAAACCGCTGTGTAGTGGTCGTCGACCTGATCGTGACTGCCCTATCCAATGCTCGCGACCGCGGGCACTTCGACCTTGATTTGCGAATTTCCTGACGAGCGAGGCATAGCCACGTCGCGTCAGTACCTTCCGCGAGCGATCAGTGCTCTCGGACGATGTCGACATTCTTGCTAAATGCCGACAGTTCCAGTAATTTGGGCACTCACGTTGGGGGTGCCGCGCGGATCACGCAGTGGCTGAGAGAGTCCCTTCGAACCTGTACGGGTCATGCCGTCGTAGGGAAGCGGAGCGCACCGGGTTGTCAGGGTGCGNAGGGTGTTCTTCACTCCGTCTCGCTCGTCTGTCTGGCCCCTTGCACGCTGCACGCTTGCGTAGCGCTTTTGCCGTACCCCTCTGCAAGGAAACACCATGAACGCTAACGAGAAATTCATCGCTGCTGACGCTCACGTCGACCAGGCTGCGATCCAGCCCTTGCCGAATTCCCGCAAGATCTACGTTACCGGTAGCCGCGCCGATCTGCGCGTACCGATGCGCGAAATTTCTCAGGNNGATACCGACACCGCTTTTGGTGGCGAGAAGAACCCGCCGATTTATGTCTACGATTGCTCCGGACCGTACTCGGATCCGCAGGCGGCGATCGATATCCGCCAGGGCCTGCCGGCGCTGCGCGCGCAGTGGATTGCCGAGCGCGGTGATTGCGAGGCGCTCGGCGACCTGAGTTCCGATTTCGGGCGTGTGCGCGCCGCCGACCCGGCTCTCGACGAACTGCGTTTTCCCGGCCTGCAGCGCCGGCCGCTGCGTGCCAGGAACGGCGCCAACGTCAGCCAGATGCACTACGCCCGGCGCGGCCTCATCACTCCGGAAATGGAATACGTTGCCATCCGCGAGAACAACAACCGCCGCGCCTACGTCGAGCAACTGAAGGCTTCCGGGGCGCAGGGCGAACGCTTCGCAGAAATCCTTTGCCGCCAGCATGCGGGCAACAGTTTNGGAGCCAGTATTCCGGAGGAGATCACGCCGGAGTTTGTGCGCTCGGAGGTGGCCCGCGGGCGGGCGATCATTCCCTGCAACATCAATCACCCGGAAAGCGAGCCGATGATCATCGGTCGCAACTTCCTGACCAAGATCAACGCCAACATCGGCAATTCGGCGTTGGGTTCGAGCATCCAGGAAGAAGTCGAGAAGATGACCTGGTCGATCCGCTGGGGTGGCGACACGGTGATGGATCTGTCGACCGGCAAGAATATTCACGAAACGCGCGAGTGGATCATTCGCAACAGCCCGGTACCGATCGGCACGGTGCCGATCTACCAGGCGCTGGANAAAGTCAACGGCAAGGCCGAAGACCTGACCTGGGAGATCTTCCGCGACACCTTGATCGAGCAGGCNGAACAGGGCGTGGACTATTTCACCATTCACGCCGGCGTTCTGCTGCGCTACGTGCCACTGACTGCCAGCCGGCTGACCGGCATCGTCTCGCGCGGGGGTTCGATCATGGCCAAGTGGTGCCTCGCGCATCACCGGGAGAGTTTCCTGTACACGCACTTCGAAGAGATCTGCGCGATCATGAAGGCCTACGATGTCGCTTTCAGCCTCGGTGATGGCTTGCGTCCCGGCTCGATCTACGATGCCAACGACGCAGCCCAACTGGGCGAGCTGAAGACGCTGGGCGAACTCACCGACATCGCCTGGAAGCACGACGTGCAGGTGATGATCGAGGGGCCGGGCCATGTTCCGATGCACATGATCAAGGAGAACATGGACCTGCAGCTCGAGCAGTGCAAGGAAGCACCTTTCTACACGCTTGGCCCTCTGACGACTGATATCGCGCCCGGCTACGACCACATTACCAGCGGCATCGGTGCGGCGATGATCGGCTGGTTTGGCACCGCCATGCTCTGCTACGTGACGCCAAAGGAGCACCTCGGCTTGCCGGACAAGGACGATGTCAAGGTGGGGATCATCACCTACAAACTGGCGGCGCACGCTGCCGACCTGGCGAAAGGCCATCCCGGCGCGCAGATTCGCGACAACGCGCTATCGAAGGCACGCTTCGAGTTTCGCTGGGAGGATCAGTTCAACCTCGGCCTGGACCCCGACAAGGCACGCGAGTTTCACGACGAGACGCTGCCCAAGGAATCGGCCAAGGTGGCGCACTTCTGCTCAATGTGCGGTCCGCACTTCTGTTCGATGAAGATCACCCAGGAAGTCAGGGAGTACGCCGCAGCGCAGGGAGTCAGCGAGGCGCAGGCGCTGAGCAAGGGGATGGAGGCGAAGGCGATCGAGTTCGTCAAGGCTGGCGCCGAGGTGTATCGGAAGGTCTGAGTGCGGGGCTACGGAGCGGGTGGCGGTCGACAACACACCCTACGACGCCTGTCTGCACGTCCTCGCGGCGGCTTGCCGTTTGCCGTTTGGCCGCGGCGCGTCCGGGCAGGTGATGTGGTCAACCGTGCGTGGTTCGGCAAGGCGACGACGCCACTGATGACCTGATGATCGCCATCAAGATCGCGAGCAAAAGCGGCGATCGATGATGGCGCGGCAGAAGCGAGCCGCGTCCCCTAGAAATCCTTGGCCGCTTCCCAGAGAATGTAGCCGTCCTCCTTGCGCGTCCACTCCAGGAGTTCGATCAGCGGGAAGGCGCGCTGAGCCAATCCGATCGGCGGACCGTCGGCCCTTTGCTCGTCGTTGCTGTCGTCGTCTTGGGCGGGGGGGTCGGCCTGAGGCGGAAGGCTGCCGCTGCTGCCGCCGCCGGCAACGGCGCGCCGCAGGCGTTCGATGGCTTCGGGCAACTGCTCGCTGGTAATCACGCCGCGCGCGGTGCAGTCCTTGTGCAGGATTTCGAGCAACTGGCGGGCGGCCGGAGAGAACATCATGATCTGCCCGGAGGTGCTCGAGTTGAATTTGACCAGCATGCTCGGCTTCCCTTCAGATGGGGTTCAATGCCTTCCATTGTCCTCGCTGCTGCGGGGAAGAACAATAGCCGCCGATGGGACGGAGCGCTGGGTCGTGTACACTGCGGACATGAGTACAATTCTTCCCTCCCGGAAAGCTCGCTGGCCGCTGCGCACCTTGGTTTGCTGTGTCACTCTTGAGCGGCACCGATGATCGAACTGGAGCGTCTGCTGCGCTCGCAGGGCTTTGGCAGCCGGGCTGACTGCCGCGCACTGATTCGGTCGGGGAGCGTCAGCGTTGCCGGGCAGCCCTGCGCTGATCCCTTTGCGCGTTTCGAGGCCGAGGGCCTGCGCTTTGCGGTAGACGGCGTTGCCTGGCTTTATCGGCGTTTCGCGTATCTGGCGCTGCACAAACCAGCAGGCCATGAATGCTCGCAGCGACCCTTACACCACCCCAGCGTCTACTCGCTGCTTCCCGATCCTCTCATCAAGCGTGGCGTGCAAGCGGTCGGTCGGCTCGACGAGGACACGACCGGCTTACTGCTGTTGACCGACGACGGTCAGTTCATTCACCGCTTGAGCTCACCAAAAAAGGCGGTGCCCAAGGTTTATGAGGTGACCACGCGGCATGTGGTCGACGCGTCACAGATGAGTGCGCTGCTGAGTGGCGTGGTGCTGCATGACGACCCCGAGCCGGTTACCGCGCTGGACTGCACTCTTCTCGGTGAGCGCTGCCTGCGCTTGACGGTGACGCAGGGTCGCTATCATCTGGTCAAGCGCATGCTTGCGGCGGCCGGCAATCGGGTCGAGGCATTGCATCGGACGAGCATCGGCGGTTTCAGCTTGCCGGCGACGCTCGAGGTTGGGCGGTGGATGTGGCTGGAAGCGGCGGAGCTGGCACTGCTGGCGGCCGACAAGGGTGGCTCTTTCTGAAACGGGAGGATCGGCAGTGACCTTGACCGAGTTGCGCTACATCGCGACGCTGGCCCTCGAGAAGCACTTCGGTCGGGCCGCGGAGAAATGCCACGTCAGCCAGCCGACCTTGTCGGTGGCCTTGAAGAAATTCGAGCAGCGCTACGGAGTGATTCTCTTCGAGCGGTCTTCGGCTGAAGTGCGGCTGACGATGCTCGGCGAACAGATTGCCGCTCAGGCGGAGCGGGTCTTGGACGAGGCGAGCAGGCTGAAGGAACTCGTCGAACAGGGCAAGGACCCCTTGCTTGGACCGTTGCGCCTGGGGGTCATCTACACCATCGCGCCATACCTGTTGCCCCGCCTGATTCCGGCTTTGCACTTGCGTGCGCCGCGGATGCCGCTCTTCCTGCATGAGAATTTCACAGTAAACCTGAGCGCGCAGTTGCGTCGCGGCGAACTTGACGCGATCGTCGTCGCCTTACCATTTGCGGAAGCAGGGATCGTTTCGCGGGTGGTTTACGAGGAGCCTTTTTGCATGGTCTTGCCGAGGGGGCATGGGCTGACGCAGCAAACCCTGATCGACCCCAATGAGGTGGCGTCCGAGAACCTGCTCCTGCTCGGCAACGGCAATTGTTTTCGCGATCAGGTGGTCCAGGCGTGTCCGCAGCTTTCCGGCCCAGGCGGTACCGACGGGGCGAGCGAGGGAAGCTCGCTCGAAACGGTGCGCTACATGGTGGCCAGTGGCGCCGGAATCTCTGTGGTGCCGGCCTCCGCGGCGGCGTCGTGGCCGCGTGATGACCTGTTGCTGGAGTTCCGCAATTTCAGCGAGCCGGCACCGCTTCGCCAGGTGGTGATCGCTTGGCGGGCGACCTTCCCGCGGCCGCAGGCGATCGACGTCTTGCGTGCGGCGATCCTGGACGCACCGCCGCTCGGAGTGATTGTCCGCGATTAGTGTCCGGTGAACGGCTTTTCGGCCGGGCGATTCCGGGGCTGCGGCCCGCCGCGCCGCTGTTTCACGTGAAACAGCGGCGCAACACGGCAGCAAGGCTGCCTTGTTGCGGGTGTGCTCCTAGTCGGCCACCTTCTTGCGTGCGCTGGCGTTGGTTTTTTCGCTGCCTTCCGGCGTGTTGTTGTCAGTCTTCGCAGTCGCCACTCGGGGCTTCCTGGTCGTTGCCTTGGGTTCGCGTTTCTCGAACTCGAAGCCGACTTTTCCATCGCCGCCGCGGACCAGATACGCGGAGAACTTCCGCCGGGTGCGTGCCGAGACGAAGCCGCGCAGGAGGTCGGTCCGCCCGGTGCTCAGCAGCTTCTGCATCTGTTCGGGTTCGATCTGCTGCTGGAGAATGATCGTTCCCGATCGGAAGTCGCAACTCTTGTTCGGTCCCTGCGATTTCTCGCAAACGTAGGCCATGCCGTGCGCGAATACTCGTGCGCCGCACTTCGGGCAGGCACCCTGGGCTTCGCTTTGCGAGAAGTCGACTTCTTCGGCGGCGTCGCCAGCGCTTCCCTGGCCAAAGTCGAACTCAGGGGCGTTGTCGGCGTTAAGCTTGATGATCGCGTTGAAAGGGCGTCCCATCTTGTTGCGGAAGCCGGTCAAGGGGCCGATCCTGCGTTCGGTGAGCAGCTCCTCGATCTCGCTACCTTCGAACTGACGGCTGGCGACGATCTTCCAGAGTGCGAAGTCGCAGGCCTGGCACTGAAACTTCTTGTAGGTTTCCTTGATCAGCCCGCCGCACTTGGGGCAAGGGGTCTTCAGTTCGCCGAAGTCGCCGGGGATGGTGTCGCTATCGTAGCTCTTGGCGCGAGCAACGATGCGCTCGGTCATTGCCGCGATCTCGCCCATGAATTCCTTGCGCGACATCTCGCCGCTTTCCATGCGCGCCAGCTTCCATTCCCATGCCCCGGTGAGCTCCGGCGCCGTCAGCTCGGGAATACCGAGGCCGTTGAGCAGCGTCATCAGCGAGAAAGCCTTGGCCGTCGGCTGCAGTTCGCGGCCGTCGCGGTGAAGATACTGTTCGGCGATCAGGTTCTCGATGATTTGCGCGCGTGTCGCTGGCGTCCCGAGGCCGCGTCCGGCCATCGCCGCGCGCAGTTCCTCGTCGTCCATCGACTTGCCCGCGCCTTCCATGGCCGTCAACAGAGTGGCCTCCGAGTAGCGCGGCGGCGGCTTGGTTTCGTGTGCGTTGAGGAGAACCTCTTCGCCATGAACGATTTCGTCGGGCTGCACGGCGACGAGATTGCCTTCGCTGCCTTCCTGCGCGTCGCGGCCATAGACCGCGAGCCAGCCGGGATTGACCAGGACCTTGCCTTCGGTCTTGAATGGCTCTTCCTCGACGCGCGTGATGCGCGTCGTGATCAACGATTCGGCGGCGGGATAGAAAACGGCGAGGAAACGCTTGACGACCATGTCGTAGAGCTTCATCTCCGGTTCGGAGAGGTGTCTTGGTGCCTGCAGCGTCGGGATGATCGCGAAGTGATCGGAGATCTTGGCGTTGTTGAAAATGCGCTTGTTCGCGACGACCCACTGGCGAGCCAGGATGTTCGATGCGAAAGGCGCGTAGCGGGCCAGGGTGGCTTCGTCGCTTCCTTTCGTGACCCCCTCGCCGGTGAGCATCGAGAGCGTCGCCCGGACCGTTTCACGGTAGTCCTCGGGCAGCGCACGGGCGTCGGTCCGTGGGTAGGTCAATACCTTGTGCTTTTCGTAGAGCGCTTGCGCCAGTCCGAGCGTCGCTTTCGCCGAAAAGCCGAAACGGCCGTTGGCTTCGCGTTGCAGGCTGGTCAGGTCGTAGAGCAGCGGCGACAGCTGCGTCGAGGCCTTGGACTCTTCGCTGACTTCGCCGTCCCGGCCGGTGCACTTCTTCTGCAGTGCGATGGCGCGCGCTTCGTCCCACAGGCGGTCGGCACGCGCATGTTCGTCGTTGTCCTTGCCCTTGTAGTTCTCGTCGAACCACTTGCCCCGGTAGTTGCCGGCGGCACAAACGAAGAGCGCCTCGACTTCCCAGTAGGCGCGCGGCTTGAACTTGCGAATGCGGTCTTCACGGTCGACCATCAGCGCCAGAGTCGGTGTCTGGACGCGGCCGACGGTCGTCAGGTGGAAGCCGCCGGTCTTCGAGTTAAAGGCGGTCATCGCGCGCGTGCCATTGATGCCGACCAACCAGTCCGATTCCGAGCGGCAGACGGCCGCATCGGCCAGACCGCGCATTTCGGCGCCGCTGCGCAGGCGGGCGAAGCCGTCGCGGATAGCCTGTTGGGTCATCGACTGCAGCCACAAACGTTCCACCGGCTTGCTGGTCTTGGCGTGCTGGACGATGTAGTTGAAGATCAGCTCGCCTTCGCGCCCGGCGTCGCAGGCGTTGACCAGACCGTCGACATCCTTGCGTTTGATCAGGCGGACCAGCAGCTTTAGGCGCGCCTCTGTTTTCTGAATCGGCTGCAACGCGAAGTGCGGCGGGATCACCGGCAAATGGGCGAAAGACCACTTGCCGCGCTTGACCTCGTACTCCTCGGGGCAGGCCAGTTCGAGCAGATGCCCGACGGCCGAGGAGAGCACGTAGTCGTCACTCTCGAAATAGTCCTCGTGTCGAACAAAGCCACCGAGGGCGCGTGCGAGGTCAGCGGCGACGGAGGGTTTCTCGGTGATGATCAGTTTCTTGCTCATGGGGTCTTCATCAGTCCGGGAAAGTGGCCAAAATGCGGCTGGCCGGATGGCCCAACACTACAGGGTTCGGCGGGCCATGATAAGAGCACTCTACCGCCCTTGGCAAGCAAGGCGGGCGGCAGTGCTGTTCGCGAGAGGGTCGCCGAAACCGCTGCCTGCCCTGCCGTCGCCGGAGCGGTAGCAGCGTCCTGGTAGCGAAGGCGCGCGGTGCTCAGTGCAGCAGTCTGTGCTCACCGTCGTCGAGAAGTTCCTCGACGATCAGGGGCTCTAGCGCCTGCTCACGACTCCAGAGGATCATCAAGACGATGATCTTGAACTTGCCCAGAGGGACCGGGTCGTCGTCGAGGAGCATCGCGCCCTCGACGACCAGTTCGCGCAAGGCGGGCGCCAACATTTCCGCCGCTTCGAGGAAAGCGATGAAAGCGAGGCAGTCCGGGCCAAGTTTGCGTTGCTCCTCTGACAGGTAGACGCGTAGCGCGCGCTGGTCGCGTGGCCGCTCAATGAGTGGCGTCGTTTTCAAGCCGTCCAGCCAGCCCAGGGCGACGGTGATCGCCTCGTCTTCGAAACCGACGGCGCTCAAGCGGCGCTTCAGCATCTTGGTCTTTGGGCGGGCGCTGAAGTCGTGATAGTTCTCGAAAAGGTAGACCAGAATGTCGATCATCAGAAAAGGCTCTCAGGCTTGGCAAATGCGTTGGTAGCGGCCGCCTGGCAGAGTGGCGACCTGACCATCCAGTTCCAAGTGGAGGAGCATCACCGAAACGACGTCAGCCGTCAAGCCGCTGCGTTCGACCAGCTCGTCGAGGCTGCAAGGATCGAATCCCATGCTTGGCAGCAGGCCGCTGCCTTGCGGCGCAGGGTCGTCAGGGCTCGTGGAGGTCGTCGCCGTCAGCAGTGGCCAGGTGAGCTCGTCGAGGACGTCCTGAACGGTTTCTACCAGTTTGGCACCTTCTCTGATCAGCTTGTGGCAGCCGCGCGAATGTGGCGAGTGAATCGATCCCGGAATGGCGAATACCTCGCGTCCCTGTTCGGCCGCAAGGCGTGCGGTGATCAGCGAACCGCTGTCGACGGTCGCTTCGATGACCAGTGCGCCGCGCGAGAAGCCCGAGATCAGACGGTTACGGCGCGGGAAGTTGGCGGCGGCGGGTGGCGCGCCGAGTGGAAACTCGGAAACGACTGTGCCTCGGGCGGCGATCTCGAGAGCCAGTTGCTGGTTGGCGGCAGGGTAGAGGCGGTCGATCCCGGTGCCGATGAAAGCCACCGTGCTTGCCGCCGCGCGCAGCGCGCCGCGATGCGCAGCTGCGTCGATACCCAGGGCGAGGCCGCTGGCGATCGTCAGTCCGGCTTCAGCCAGGGCGGCGGCGAAGCGCTCGGCGTTGTTGATCCCTTGTGGAGTGGGGTTGCGACTGCCCACGATGGCCAGCGCCGGTTGGTTGAGCAGATCGATGCGACCACGGACGTAGAGCAGTGTCGGTGGATCGGAAATCTGCAGCAGGGCTTGCGGATACTCGCGGTCGGCGAGGGTGAGCAGCTCGTGGTCAGGCGCCGCGGACCAGGCCAGGGCGCTTTCCACCCCTGCGCGATTGTCGGCAGCGAGGAGCAGGCTGGCCGCCTTGTCGCCGACAACGCCGGCAATGGCGGCGCGATCCGCTGCGAAGATGGCTTCTGGAAGCCCGAAGGCGTTGAGCAGCTTGCGCTGGGTCTTGCCGCCAATACCCGGAATCAGCGTCAGTCGCAACCAGGCGGCGAGCGACTCGCCGGTGTCCATTTCTAGGGTGTGCGGACGAAGTCGTTGATATCTACAGTGCCTTCGGACTGCACGACCAGGCCATAGGAAATTCGTTCGAAGGTGCGGAAGACGAAAAGCAGGCCAATGCGTGAAGGCGGAATGTCTACCACCGCCTTGTCACCCTGCTCGTCGCGTTCGTGAATCACGCGATTACGTTCGAGAGCCAGCACGTGTCCGATCTCGATGCCATCGCTGGTGCCACGGTTGATCGAGATGATCGAGCCGCGACCGGCTGCGTCGACGCCGCCATAGACGGAGATCACGCGGCCATCGACGGCGAAATCAGGCTTGTGCGGAACGTAGGCGATCAGCGGTGGCGGCGTCGCCGGCAGCAGGCGATCGCCAAAGCCGACTTCCTGCGTGGCCGAGCGCACCTCGAAGGTCGCCGGGTTGCCCGGTTGAAGCTGTTTCGCGGTGCCCAGGTAGAACGCTTCATAACCCAGGATGTCGTTGCTCTCCGGGTCACGCAAAGGCTTGCCGTTGCGGTAGATCTTCCAGTCGCGATGGGCAGGGTCGGCATTGGTCACGTAGGCCAGGTCGCCGTTGCCGAGAAAGACCCGATCGAGCTGCGTGGCGACGATGCGTGCAGCCGCGTCGAGCGAATTCGCTTCGACGATCAGTGGATCGGAGAGGAAAGGTCTGATGACGTTTGGCGGAATCGCCGGTATCGCCTCTTCGTTCATTTCGGAATGAATCTGCGGCTCCAGCCGGGCACTCTGCAGACGCAGGAAGGCGTTGCCCTGCGCGTCACGATCAAGGACGATCACGTCACCGGGATAGATCAGGTGCGGATTCCTGACTTCCTGCCGGTTCATCCGCCAGATCTCCGGCCAGCGCCAGGGCTCCTTGAGGAAGGTCCCCGAAATTCCCCAGAGCGTGTCACCGGGTACGACCACATGTCGGGTGGGGGCGCTTTCGGCCAGCAGCGGGGCTTGCCCGGCGGCCAGGCACAGCGCGCTGACCGTGGCCAGAATGAACGCGGATATAATGCGGATCATCATGTTATCCTCGTACGAGCCTTCGTACATGGCGGTGTGGCGGGATGGCGGCGAGGCGGCGTAATGCTCCGGCTGCAGGGNTTGCCCAAGTTCGCTGTTGGCCGCGTCTATGGCCGAAGCCATCGTGCGCCCGACGCAACCGGCGTTGGAATACCCAAGACACTACATTAGATTCTGCACGTAGTTATTTCTTCGATCAAGCCTTTTATGTCTCTACTACCGATACTCCGCTTTCCCGATCCGCGTCTGAAGACGATGGCCGTGCGCGTCGAACGGATTGACGACAACCTTCGTCGCCTGGNGCGTGACATGGCCGAGACGATGTACGAAGCACCAGGAATCGGCCTTGCCGCGACGCAGGTGGATGTGCATAAGCAGCTNATCGTCATTGACGCCTCGGAAACCAGAGATCAGCTGCTTACCCTGATCAACCCGGAGATTCTCGAGCAGGACGGTTTGCAGGTCTGCGAGGAAGGTTGCCTGTCGGTGCCCGGGATCTACGACAAGGTTGCGCGTGCCGAACACGTCGTGGTCCGCTATCTCGACCTTGACGGCGCAGAGCAGACCATCGAGGCCGTGGGTTTGCTGGCCGTCTGCCTGCAGCATGAAATCGATCACCTACAGGGGCAGGTCTTTGTCGAGCACCTCTCGCAGCTCAAGCAGCTGCGGATCAGGAACAAGCTCGCCAAGCAGGCGAGAATTACCGCGTGAGGCTGATTTTCGCCGGTACGCCCGAGTTCGCGAGAGTCGCCCTGCAGTCCATCATCGCTGCCGGTCATGAGGTGCTTGCGGTCCTCACGCAGCCCGACCGCGCGTCGGGACGCGGCCTGGCGCTACGACCCTCGCCGGTCAAGCAGCTGGCTCTGGCGTCCGGGATCGAAGTCTTGCAGCCATCGACCTTGAAGGACCTCGCGGCACAGGAGCAGATACGCGCGCTTGGCGCCGAGGTCATGGTCGTCGCCGCCTATGGGCTGATTCTTCCGCAGGTCGTTCTGGACATGCCAGCTTCCGGCTGCATCAACATCCATGCGTCGCTGTTGCCGCGCTGGCGCGGCGCTGCGCCAGTGCAGCGGGCGATTCTCGCCGGCGACCAGGAGACCGGGGTGTGCATCATGCAGATGGATGCAGGACTCGACAGCGGCCCGATATTGCTTTCCGAGAGCCTGCCGATTGCTGCCGACGACACGGCGGCATCGCTTGGCGACCGACTTGCCCTACTCGGCGCACGCTTGATCGTCGAGGCACTGGCCCGTCTGCCGCTGTCGCCGCAAGCGCAAGCAGGCGCTGGGGCCACCTACGCTGCCAAGATCGACAAAGCGGAAGCGACGCTCGACTGGCGTTTGCCGGCGCTGCAGCTGGCTCGCTGCGTCAGGGCTTTCAACCCTTTTCCCGGGGCCTCGTGCACCGTCGACGGCCATCTGCTCAAGGTCTGGCGCGCCGCCGTGGTCGCCGGTGATGGCGAGCCCGGCGAGATTCTGGTCGCCGACCGCAACTCGCTGGTCGTTGCCTGTGGCGCAGGCGCTCTGCGCCTGGANGAGCTGCAGAAGGCCGGCGGAAAACGTTTGCCAGCGACACAGTTTCTGGTCGGAACGCGGATCGCGGCGGGTTCCCGCTGCGCTTTGCCGGCAATCCACCAGGCGTGATGAGGGGCAAGCGCGGGACCGTCCTTGAAATCCTTGCCGTCCGGCATCATCTAAGTCGCCACACCATGGTGGTGTGCTGTTGTTCTCGCGGAGGTCACGGAAATGCTCGGTAACTGGGTAAAAACTTCGATCCTGATGGCGGCCATCGTGGCTCTTTTCGGGGCGATTGGGGCAATGGTCGGCGGCCAGACGGGGATGTTGCTGGCGCTGCTCTTTGGCGGGGCGATGAATTTCTTCGCCTACTGGTTCTCGGACAAGATGGTGCTCAAGATGTATAAGGCGCGCGAAGTCGACGAGGCATCGGCGCCGCAGTTCTACGGCATGGTTCGCGAGCTCGCACAGCGTGCCGAACTGCCGATGCCGAAGGTCTATCTGATCGACGAGGCGCAGCCGAACGCCTTTGCCACCGGCCGCAATCCGGAGAACGCGGCGGTCGCGGCGACGACCGGAATTCTGCAGTTGCTGTCGGCAAGGGAAGTCCGTGGCGTCATGGCGCATGAACTGGCGCACGTCCGGCATCGCGACATTCTGATTTCGACGATTTCGGCGACCATGGCCGGAGCGATTTCCGCACTCGCCAACTTCGCGATGTTCTTCGGCGGCCGTGATTCCGAAGGGCGGCCAGGAAACCCCTTGGCGGGCATCCTGGTCGCTCTGCTCGCGCCGCTGGCAGCATCGCTGATTCAAATGGCCATCTCGCGGGCGCGCGAGTTCGAGGCCGACCGCGGGGGTGCGGAGATCTCCGG
>Ga0056907_1000446_pt1 | contig 22003 bp, 16 predicted proteins | sample EBPBio152010_DNA_FD_55046 | JGI IMG/M metagenome (GOLD analysis project Ga0056907, IMG submission 55046) | Wastewater treatment Type I Accumulibacter community from EBPR Bioreactor in Madison, WI, USA - Reactor 1_7/15/2010_ DNA | ecosystem: Engineered > Bioreactor > EBPR > Anaerobic-Aerobic >...
GTCGCCGTCGCGCGTGCCGCCGACGCCATCCTGGTCCATCACGGCTGGTTCTGGCGCGGCGAAGACGGTCGCGTCACCGGCCTGCGCAGAACCCGCCTGCGCACCCTGCTTCACAATGACATCAACCTGATCGCCTATCACCTGCCGCTCGACAGCCATCCGCAGTTCGGCAACAACGCGCAGCTTGGCCGGCGCTTCGGTTGGTTGCCCGAAGGCCGCTTCGGCGAGCAGGACATCGGCTGGCACGGACGCCTCGAAAAGCCGGACAGCGTTGCCGCGATCGCCCAGCGAATCGGCAACGAGCTGCAGCGCACGCCCTTGCTCATCGGCGACGGCGAGCGCCTGGTCAGACGCGTCGCCTGGTGTTCCGGCGGCGCGCAGGGGCTCTTCGAAGAAGCCATCGCGCTCGGCGTCGACCTCTACCTGAGCGGCGAAATCTCCGAGCAGACGGTGCATCTGGCGCGCGAGTCCGGCGTTGCCTACCTGGCTGCCGGTCACCATGCCAGCGAACGCTACGGCGTACAGGCGCTGGCCGCACACCTGGCCGAACGTTTCGGCCTCGACTGCCATTTCGTCGACCTCGACAACCCGGTCTGAAACCCTCAACCACAAGGAGCAAACATGGCTTACGTTTTTCCGCCCGCCGCACAGGTGAGCGTCCCCGTCACGGGGAGTGACGCCCTCTTCCCGGTTCGCCGCATCTACTGCGTCGGGCAGAATTACGCCGCTCACGCCGCCGAAATGGGCGCCGACGGTCGCCAGCCGCCTTTCTTCTTCAGCAAGCCCGCCGACGCGCTGGTGTCCGGCGGCAGCGAGGTCCGCGAGGTCCACTATCCACCGGCAACCAGCGATCTCCAGCACGAGGTCGAACTGGTGGTCGCGCTGTCCGGTGGCGGTGCAGCGATCTCGCCGGCAAAGGCCCTCGAGTGGGTCTTCGGCTACGCTGTCGGTCTCGATCTGACCCGCCGCGACCTGCAGCGCGCAGCCAAGGAGAAAGGGCATCCGTGGGATATGGCCAAGGGTTTCGATCAAAGCGCACCGATTGGGGCGATCCAGCCACTGGCCAGCATTGGCCATCCGGAACGCGGCGCGATCTGGCTCACGGTCAATGGACAGTTGCGGCAAAGCGGCGACCTCGAACAGATGTCGTGGAAGGTCGCCGAAGTGATCGCCAATCTGTCGACCTATGTCGCGCTGGCGCCAGGCGACCTGATCTTCACCGGCACACCGGCCGGCGTATCGAAGGTGCAACGCGGCGATTTTCTCGAGGCGGGAATAGCCGGTGTCGGCGAGCTCTCGGTGAAGCTCGTCTGAAAGCCACAGTGAGCTTGCCGGGCGCGCCGGCATGGCCGCCGCTTTGCCGCCGCAGCGGTGCGAGGAGCGGCAGCTGATACGCCTGATCGCCACGCCGGAGGATCACCGCATCGCACAACTGGCGGCGGCGGCGATCGGGCTGTCGCTAATCGACGCGGCGATCCCGCTGCCCCTGCCGGGGGTCAAGCCCGGGCTGGCGAACATCGTCACGCTGATTGTCCTGGCACGTTACGGCTGGACGGCTGCCGCCTGGGTCACCGGCCTGCGCGTCTTTGCCGGCGGCCTGCTGCTCGGCTACTTTCTTTCTCCCGGCTTCTTCATGAGCCTCACCGGCGCGCTCTTCAGCCTGCTCACGCTGGCCGCGGCCCATCGCCTGCCGAGCCGCTGGTTCGGCCCGGTCAGCTGGAGCATCCTGGCGGCATTCGCGCACATCGGCGGCCAGCTCGTGCTCGCTCGACTGTGGCTGATTCCGCACAATGGCCTGTTTCTGATGGTCCCGTTTTTCGCCGTCGCCGCGCTCGTCTTCGGTATCATCAACGGCCTGCTTGCGACGCGCCTGCTCGCCGAACTGTCGGCGAATGAAACCGAGGTCGAAAATGCCTGAAACCATCTGCCTGGCCTTTACCGGCGCCTCCGGAATGCCCTACGGCGTGCGTTTGCTCGAATGCCTGCTGGCCGCCGATTGCCGCGTCCAGCTGCTCTACTCGCAGGTCGCGCAGATCGTCGCCAGGCAGGAAATGGCGCTGGACCTGCCAGCCCGTGCCAGCGATGCCCAGGCCGCATTGCGCGAACGCTATCGGGCCCTCCCCGGCAGGCTCGAAGTGTATGGGCGCGAAGAATGGTTTGCGCCGGTCGCCAGCGGTTCCAACCCGCCCGACGCGATGGTCGTCTGCCCGTGCTCGATGGGCACCCTGGCGGCGATTGCCCAGGGACTGGCCAGCAAGCTNATCGAGCGGGCGGCCGACGTGGTCCTCAAGGAAAACCGCAAGCTGATTCTGGTCCCGCGTGAAACGCCGCTCTCCGCCATCCATCTCGAGAACATGCTGCGCCTGGTGCGGGCGGGAGCGGTCGTCCTGCCGCCCAACCCCGGCTTCTATCACCACCCGCAGCGGGTCGAGGACATGGTGGACTTCGTCGTTGCCCGCATCCTCGATCAACTGCGCGTCCCGCATGCGCTGCTCGAGCGCTGGGGAAACGTCGCCGGCGGGTGATCGCTGACGATTCTCGCAAGCCAGGGCGACGGCCGTCTGCGGCTTTGCCTGCTCGCGCCGGTAATGGTTGTGGCGGAAATCTGCACTCCTGCTGGCTCGCCGCCAGCGGCGTGAAGCGCGCCCGCTCGGCCACCCGGCCGGCCCCGGGTGAGTTTGCCTGCAAGAGGTTCAGAAACTTTCGCTTTCAGCGGCGGCCAGCAGGCGCTCNAGCGCCGGTTTTCCCCACCGCCAGAACATCAGCGGCGTCAGCAGCGTATCGAGCAGTGTCGAACTGATCAGCCCGCCGAAGATCACCACCGCCACCGGGTGCAGCACTTCCTTGCCCGGTGCATCGGCCGAGAGCAACAGCGGCAGCAGCGCGAACGCCGCCACCAGCGCGGTCATCAGCACCGGCGTCAGACGCTCCAGAGAACCGCGGACGATCATGTGCTGGCCGAAGGTCTCGCCTTCGAAGACGCACAGGTTGATGTAGTGGCTGATCTTCAGAATGCCGTTGCGGGTGGCGATTCCGGTCAGCGTGATGAAGCCCACCAGTGCGGCGACCGACAGCGGCTGCCCGGAAATCCACAGCGCGACGACACTGCCGATCAGCGCCAGGGGGATGTTGCCCATGATGATCAGGGTCAGCGCGGCTGAGCGATAGCGGCTGTAGAGAACCATGAAAATCATCGTCAGCGAGATCGTGGCCAGCAGAGCGATCAGTCGTGCGGCCTGCTCCTGCGCCTGGAATTGCCCTTCGAGCGCGGTGAAATAGCCCTCCGGCAGGGGTCTGGCGGCAAGCTCGCTGCGGATGTCGGCGATGACCTGCGACATGTCGCGGCCGTCGGTGTTGGCCGAAAGCACGATGCGGCGCCGCGAATTCTCGCGGCTGACCTGATTCGGGCCATCGCTTTCCTCGACGCTGGCGACTTTCGACAACGGCACGTGGCCAGTCGGCGTTTCGATCAACAGATTGGCCAGCGCCTGCGGCCCGCGCGCGCTTTCCGGCAGGCGAACCAGCAGGTCGAAGCGACGGTTGCCCTCGATTATCTCGGTGATCCGCTCGCCTTCGATCATCTGTTGGAGACTGCGCAGGAGATTGCCGGGCGCGACGCCGTAGCGCGCCGCCTGCTCGTAGTCGAGGTGGATTTTCACTTGCGGGATGAGCACCTGTTTCTCGATCTGCAGGTCGGTCACTCCGGCAATCTGCGCCAGCCGCCCGCGCAAGTCGGCGGCCAGGGCGCGCAAGGTGTCGAGGTCGTCGCCGTAGATCTTCAGCGCGATCTGGGCACGCACACCCGAGAGCAGGTGATCGAGCCGGTGCGAGATCGGCTGCCCGACGTTGGAGACCGCGGGCAGCGCGGCGAGACGTTGGCGAATGTCGGCAATGATCTCTGCCCGGCCACGATCGGACGCCTTGAGGTCGACGTCCATCTCGGTGTAGTGCACGCCCTCGGCGTGTTCGTCGAGTTCGGCCCGCCCGGTCCGTCGGCCGACCTTGGTCACCTCGGGAACCTCGGCGACCACCTGCTCGGCGAGAGTGCCGATGCGGTTCGATTCGCTGAGCGCGGTACCCGGGTTGAGCAGCACATTGACGGTCAGCGTACCTTCGTTGAAAGGCGGCAGAAAGGAGCGCGGGAAAAACGGTACGCTGGCAGCGACGACCAGCACCAGCAGCAGCGTGCCGATCAACAGGCCGCGCACACGCGGGAAGGACCAGTGCAGCAGGCGCGCGTCGACACGCTTGAGCCAGATCACCAGTGGACTGTCACCGGCGTGCAGCTGCTTCATGCGCGGCAGCAGGTAGTAGGCCATCACCGGCGTCAGCGTCACCGAGACGATCATGCTGGCCAGAATGGAAACGATGTAGGCGACGCCGAGCGGCGTGAACAGGCGCCCCTCGATACCGGGCAGGACGAACAGGGGCACGAAGACCAGGACGATGATCACGGTTGCGTAGACGATTGCCGAGCGCACTTCCAGGGTGGCCGCGGCGATCACCTCGATCACCGGGCGCGGCGTGCCGGCCACGCGGTTGAGCCTCAGGCGACGCAGGACGTTCTCGACGCCGACCACGGCGTCGTCGACCAGTTCGCCGATGGCAATCGCCAGGCCACCAAGGGTCATGGTGTTGATCGACAGGCCGAAGTAGCGAAAGACCAGCGCCGTGGCGAGCAGCGACACCGGGATGGCCATCAGCGAAATGATCGTCGTGCGCACGTTGAGCAGGAACAGGAAGAGGATGACGGCGACGAGGATCGCGCCATCGCGCAGCGCCTCCTCGACGTTANTCACCGAGTGCTCGATGAAATCGGCCTGCTTGAACAGGAACGACGGCGCTTCGAACCCTTCGGGCAGGCTCCTGGCGAGTTCGGCGACGGCGCTCTCGACCTCGCGAGTGAGCAGCACGCTGTCCGCGGCCGGCTGCTTCTGCACCGACAGAATCACCGCCGGCTTGCCCTGGAAGCTGCCGTCACCGCGTTTGATCGCCGGCGCCACCTTGACGTCGGCCAACTGTTTGAGGACGATCGGCTGGCCGTTCCTGACGGTGACCACCAGGTTCTGCAGATCCTCGATGCGCGAGCTGCGACCGATCTGGCGGATCAGGTATTCGCGGCCGTGCACGTCCAGGAAGCCGCCGCTGGTGTTGGCCCCGAAATCACGCAGCGCGGCTTCCAGTTTCTCGCGCTCGACGCCCAGCGCCTGCAGCTGTGCGGGGCGCAGCTCGACTCGGTACTGACGCACTTCGCCGCCGATCGGAATCACCTGCGCGACGCCCGGGATGGTCAGCAGGCGTGGCCGCATCACCCAGTCGGCGTATTCGCGAACGAGCATCGGACTGATCCTGGCGGGGTCGGCGGGGATGGCGATCAGCAGGATCTCGCCCATGATCGACGAGATCGGTCCGAGCTGCGGGACGATCCCCGGCGGCAACTGATCGCGCACCAGATTGAGGCGTTCGGCGATCTGCTGCCGGTTGCGGTAGATGTCGGAACCCCACTCGAACTCGACGTAGATGATCGACAGGCCGATTCCCGAGACCGAGCGCACGCGCGTCACGCCCGGCATGCCGTTCATCCCGGATTCGATCGGAAAGGTCACCAGCTGCTCGACTTCTTCCGGCGCCATACCGCCGGCTTCGGTCATCAGCGTCACCGTTGGCTTGTTGAGGTCGGGAAAGACATCGACCGGCATCTGGCGCAGCGTGATCGCGCCATAGATGACCAGCAGCAGCGAGACGCCGACGACGATCAGCCGCTGCCTGAGGCTGGCGCGGATAATCAGTTCGAACATCTCAGCGTACCTGCGACAGCAGGCCGGCGCCCTCGATGACCACGCGATCACCGTGGTGCAGGCCGTCGCTGATCGCNACGTGGTTCGCGTCGAGCGCTTGCGGGTGCACCCGGCGGGCTACAAAGCGTTCGGCGTCGGTGCGCACCCAGACCGCCGTCTCGCCGGCACCGACGCGGGTCAGCGCCGAACGCGGCACGGCCGCGCCCTCGATCTCGTGCGCCGTGCGAACGATCACCTTGACGGGTTGCCCGACGGCGACCATGGCATTCGGCGTGACGATGCGGAACAGAAGCGGCAGCGCCTGTTCGCGCATCTGCCGTCCGCCGCCGACGAAGAGAAGCTCCAGCGCGCCTTGCTCGGAGACGGCACTGGCAGAAATCAGCGTTGCGCCGATGCCCGCCCGATAGGCCAGCGCCTCCACCGCCAGGCGCGCCGGGTCGATGATCTCGAAGAGGACTTCCTTGCCATCGACGACCTGGCCGGCGACCAGGCGGCTGGCGCTGATCACGCCCGCTACCGGCGCGCGCAGCGGCTCGGCGCTGTCGATGCTGGCGCTGGTGGCGGCCAGGCGCTTGCGCAGCGCACCGCGCTCGATGCGCGCCGCTTCGATTTCCTTTTGCGCCACCGCCCCTTCAAGCGCTTCCAGCCGCCGCACGCGGGCGTCGGCAATCGCCAGCTGACCCGCCAATTCGGCCTGCTGTGCTTTCTGGTTGGCGCGCTCGATGGCACTACCGACCGGGCGCAGGTAGGCCAGGACCTCGCCCCTGGCGACCACTCGCCCAGGTACCGGCATGCCCTTGGGCCCCGGTTCGACGCTCCCGGCGAACGTCGCCTGCACGCGGCCGCCGGTCTCCGGGTCGGCGATCACCTGACCATTGAGTTCGATCGTCGCGGAGAGCGGTCCGATCTCGACTCGTTGGCTGCGCAGGCCGATCTGCCGCTGCAACGGCTTGGGCACGAACAGGCTGCCATCGGGCAGGCGCTGTGGCGACGCGGCAGGGCGCATGCTCGTCGTGGCGCCGTCGCGTGGCGCGCTGACCGGCACCGGTGTGACCGCTTTGCTGTCCTGGCCATGATCCTCGTCGCCATGCGCCAGCACCGCACTGGCAGAACAAGCCAGCGCGGCGGCAGCGAGAATTCTGTGCAAGGGCATCGTTTTCCTCTTCGCAATCATCTGCGTTGCCGGCGGCGGCGCAGGAGCAAGGCGGCGCCGGCAAGCAGCAGCACGGCGGCCAGGACCCACACCGCCCACTCGCTCCACTCATGGCTGTGTNCCGCAACGGTGCTNGCCGGCCGTGANGTGTCGAGCAGCAACGACAACAGATCCGCACTGTCGCCGGTCTCGATGCTGATGGTCAGCGGATGCCTGGCCGCGGGAAGGCCAGCGGCGAGCTCGATGACGTAGGTGCCGGGCGAAGTCTCGCTGGCCAGACCCTGCACGCTGCTCGCCTCGACCTCGACCCTGGCGTCCGCCACCGGCTCGTTGCTGGCGAAGCGATCGACATAGATCACCAGTTTCCGGTCTTCGAGAGCGGCAACGACTTCGAACTCCTCGCTGGCGGCACTCGCCCGTGGCGCGACGCTCTGGCTGAGCGCTGGCGGCGGCGCGCCATGATCTTCGCCGCCGTGGCCGAAGGCCGAAAAGGCGACCGCCAGCAGGGCGGTGGCCAGAAGCTGTTTCATGACAGCACGCTCACGGCAACACTCCCAGGGTCTGGTTCAGGCGTGAAATGGCCGCCGCACGGGCAATCCGCTGGCGGGCAAGAAACGTGTCGGCGTCGTAAGCGGCAGCACGGATGCGCAGCAGCGTCGCCAGGTCGGATTCGCCCAGGGCAAAGCTCTTTTCAGCCAGGCGCAGACTGTCTGTGCTCAGCGCCCGCCGCTGCTCGGCGAGCACGTACTGGCGCTCGGCGGCCTGCAGGGCTTGGCGGGCGCGGGCGACATCAAGCTCGACGCGGTTTTCGACACGCTGCATTTCAGCGTCGCTCTGGTCGGCCTCCGCCTGCGCCGCGGAGCTTTCGCGGCGTACCAGCGCACTCGAAGAAAAGGGAATCTTCAGGCGGATGCCGACGCTGTCGGTATAGGCTTCGCTGAAGTCGGCGCGCTCGCGAAGCGCGAGCAGGCTCAGTTCGGGCGCCGTGCGGCGCGACTCCTCGGCGACCTTCACCTTGGCGCGGGCACTTCGCGAGGCGGCGGCAGCAGCGCCCAGCTGCGGGTGCGTCTGCGGCGCCGACGGATTCGCGTTGCCACGCTCCGCGGTGGCCACTTGTTCGGCAGCAACCGAGGATGGAGCAGGTGCGCCGGTAAGGGCGCGAAAGGCGTGTTCGGCCTGCAGCAGCGCTCCGTCGGCGTCGATCCACTCGGCTTCCGCGGCCTGTGTTTCCATTTCTGCCAGATTGGCGTCGATGCGCGACAGATCGCCGGCCCGGTGGCGGCGCTGGACTTCGCCTGCCAGGGTGCGCGCGGTCTCCAGGCGACGCGCCGCCAGGCTGGCCGTATTGCGCGCCGNGGCCAGCGTCCACCACGCTTCGCGCAGTTCGCCGGCAAGCGCCAGGCGCAGGGCAGCGCGCCTGGCGCCCACTTCAGCGAAGCGGCTCTCGGCCTCGGCCTCGCGCGCGGCTTTCTGTCCCGGCAGCCACAGGTAGGCGTTCAGCTCGACGGCGATCTCGCGTTTGCCGCGGTTGCTGTTCAGCTGGTCGTTGAGCGTGCCGACGCTGACCGACCCCGGCTCCGGCGTCAGTCCGGACGCCAGTTCCTGCGCCGCACGCGCTTCGCCCTCGCGGGCGTCCAGCGCTTTGGCTTGGGGATTCCGCAGCCATGCCTGTTCCAGCCAGAAGCCAAGCCCCCCTTCCTGCGTCGGCGGGGGAGAAGGCGGCAGAGCGGCCAGTCCGGGCAAGCCCAGCATCACGCCGGCGAGGAACGTGACCAGGCGCAGCGACCAGCGCGCAGCGCTCATCGGAGGGCACCGCGAGAGCGGCGGCTCAGCGACGGCCATGATTCAGAGGCTGGGACCCTTGCCGGGGACGACCAGCGCCAGCGCTCGCAGCGACGACGGACGCTGCCCCTCCCCGGCGAGGCTCGGGGCCCGCGGTGCTTGCTTGAGCAAGCGCAAGGAAGGGTCGAAATGGCTTCATGAGCGGTTTCAGTTCCGGGAAATGGATCGAGCTGGCAATTAGCGTCTGGTGGCGCATTCTGCAGCGATCCGCCGCACAGCAGGCTGACGCCCGCATTACATTCCTGTCATTGTTGGCGAGCGGCAGTTCCTGTCGGGAAAGCGGGCGCTCCTGGCGCCAATGGCCCTGCCTGTTACAATGCCCGATCTCAGCAGGACCGGCCGCCCCAGGACCTTGGCCGCGCGCCTGCGCTCCTGACCAGCGTGCTCCGCTTTCGTCGCGCATCCAGGGAACAGACCCAGCGCGCAGCCGGCGGGACGCGGCACGACAGCCTCCCTGTCCATCAGCCCCCCCTTTTTCTCGGAGAAACCCTTTTGAACAACTTTGCAGTCGCCGGTATTCAGATGAACGTGTCGGCAGTCGACTCGAACGTCGAAGAAATGAAGCTCAAGCTCGACATCACCATGAACCTCTATCCGTGGGTGCAGATGGTGGTCTTCAGCGAGCTGTGCGCCTACGGCCCCCTGACGTACTCAGCACAGGAGTTCCCCTGCGATTTCGAAGTGCAAATGCAGGAGATGGCGCACAAGTACGGGATCTGGCTGCTGCCGGGATCGATCTTTGAAAAAGCAGACGACAAGATCTACAACACCGCCTCGGTNATCAACCCGCAGGGCGAGGTGGTGACCCGCTATCGCAAGATGTTCCCTTTTTATCCCTACGAAGAAGGCGTCACACCGGGCCTGGAATACTGCGTCTTCGACGTCCCGGACGTCGGCCGCTTTGGCGTCTCGATCTGCTACGACATGTGGTTTCCGGAAACCATTCGCACGCTGGCGTGCATGGGCGCCGAGGTGATTCTCCACCCGACGCTCACCGGCACCATCGACCGCGACAACGAATTGGCCATCGCCCGCGCCATGGCGACGATCAACCAATGCTTCCTGTTTGACGTCAATGGACTGGATACCGGCGGCAGCGGTCGCTCGATCATCTGCGGACCGGACGGTCGTGTGCTCTACCAGGCGCAGAACAACGAGGAGATCATCCCCATCGAACTCGACATACATCGCGTTCGTCGCAGCCGCGAACTCGGTGTCCTGCGCCTCGGCCAGCCGCTGAAGAGCTTTCGCGACCACCTCGGTGATTTCAGCATCTACTGGCGCGACACNGAGCATCCCTATCTCGATTCGCTCGGCCCCCTGATCAAGCCGGGACGCATGGACCGCATCGCCGAGCTCAAGAAGATCGAGAGCGCCTTGCACCAGCGGCACGATAGCGGTCACTCCTGAGAGGGTAGCCGCTGGCAAACGGCGGCGATCCAGCCCTGGACTGCCGACGGCGGCCTACGCTTGTCTCACGTAGCTGAACCGTGCTCTGTCCCCGGTCACCCCCACGCGACTGGCGCGAAGCGCGGCAGGTATCACGCCGACGACCAGATCCCCCATCCCTGCGCTGGCAACTCGGTCGCCTTTAGCTTGGCCACTGCGTGCCCGGCGACCAGAACAAGACCGGGTGGAAGGGAACACGAAACAGAGCGGTCATCGGTGTTCAACACCGTGACCAGCAGATTTGTCTGTGAGCGCACCTCGAAGGCCATCGAGCGGTTACTCAGCTGCGTAACTTTTAACGCGCCATCGGCAAGCCAAGGCCGAGCGCGACGGACGGCGATCAATTCACGGTGGAGTTGCCAGATGAGCANACTGTCGCCGGCCAACTCGCCGGGCCGATACGGTAACGGCTTGCGAATCTCCGCGTCGCCTCCCTCTCGATCGTACTTGCGACCTTCTGCTCCCTGCTCGTCTCCAGCGTAGACGGCAGGGAGGCCAGGTAGCGTAAACAGAATCGCCAGCGCATGTGGCAGATGGCGCCGGTCGCTGAGCGTGCTGGCAATACGCGTCGTGTCGTGGTTGCCGACGAAATTCCACGGCACAAAATGACGGCAGAAATCGATGTGGCGCTCCAGCGCATGGGCCAACTCGTAGAAGTTGCGTTCGTTGAGCGAACTCCAGATGGCTTTCCATAGTTCGTATTGTGTTACCGAGGTCAGCCGTGACGCCTTGGCGATGGCCACGTAGTCGCCATGGATCACTTCGCCGATGCGCAGGAGATCGGGCCGCAGGGCACGCACGCGACTCTCGAAAGTCGCCAGAAAACCTGCCGGGATCGCGTAGGCCGCGTCCAGTCGCAGGGCATCGACACCACGATCCAGCCAGTAACGAGCGACCTCCACAGCCCAGTCGAGAACCTGGTCATTGCCATGATTGAGTTTCACCAGTTGGCCGTGTCCCTCGAATTTGGCGTAACGGAATCCGTCGTCTCCCGGTCGATCGAAATCTATGTGGAACCAGTCCGCGCGGGAAGACCCACGACCATGCGCCAGGACGTCGACAAAGAAAGGATGGTCGCGTCCGACGTGGTGAAAGACGACATCGAGCCCCACGCGAAGGGAACGTTGACGGCACTCGTCGATGAGACCCACGAGGTCCGCTTCGTTGCCCAGTCGGCGGTCGATGCGAAAAGGATCAACGACATCGTAGCCGTGCGATCCCGATTCGAAGACCGGACCCAACAGCAATCCTGTCACCCCGAGTTCCACGAGATGGTCCAGCCAGCCCACCAGGTCCGCCAGGCGATGGGAAATGGGGCCATCCACCGCACCCGGGGCCGGATTCCGCTCCTCCGCGCCGAGAAAGCCGAGTGGACAAAGGTGATACCAGATTTCACTGCGTTTCATGAGCTGCCGTTCCATGGTTGATCCTGCATTTCGCAAACTTGCTCATCCGTCTCGTCCTCGCCCAGCCCCCGCTTGCGGCTGCCAGATGGGCAAGTGCTACCGCCACAGTCGCGTCCGCGACTCACGAACCTCCCCTCTCCCCTGGCGCGAGAAGGGCCGAGGCCGAGACCGGGAATTCAGGGAGCATGCTCGCTGCCCGTCGAACGATTCCGGCGTGCAACCCGGAATGCGCACTGCCAGTAGAGGGGAACGATCATGACATTCATCGTCAGGTGTGTCATCGACACGTGACGACCATTAGCGCCCGCGTTTGCACAGTGGCCGCGGCCTGCCGAGCGCCTAAGGTCGCACTGATCGGCTTTCGCTCAATGGCAGTGCCGGTGCCTTGGCCAGGTCGCGGCGCAACTGCCACTGTTTGACCGGCGCATCCCGCGCCGCGATGACGCACAGCGTCAACACCGTCGGCTTGTCCGTATGGGGTGCCACCTCTGCACCTCACCATCGCCCCGGGTTTCAGAGCCTGTCGAAGCGACCACTACTCAAGGCGCACGCTGCGCAGCCGCAAGGCGTTGCTGATCACCGAGATCGACGACAGACTCATCGCCGCNGCGGCAAGCATTGGCGACACCAGGATGCCCAGGAAGGGATACAGAATGCCCGCAGCCACCGGCACGCCAGCGGCGTTGTAGACCAGGGCGAAGAACAGGTTCTGTTTGATGTTGCGCATGGTCGCCCGGGCAAGCCGGCGTGCGCGCACGATACCGTTGAGGTCACCCTTGACCAGCGTGAAGCCGGCACTCTCGATGGCCACGTCGGCGCCGGTGCCCATGGCAATGCCGACGTCGGCCTGCGCCAGTGCCGGCGCATCGTTGACGCCGTCACCGGCCATCGCCACCTTGTGGCCTTTGGCCTGCAATTCCTTGATGATCCGCGCCTTATCCGCGGGCAGTACGTCGGCACGGATTTCGTCGATCCCCAGACGCCCGGCAACGGCACGCGCCGTACGTTCGTTGTCGCCGGTGGCCATGATGATCTTCAGGCCTTCTGCGTGCAGCGCCTTGAGCGCTTCGAGCGTCGTCTCCTTGAGCGGATCGGCGACGCTCACCAGGCCGGCGATTTCGCTGCCGATGAGGACGAACATCACCGTTTCGCCCTCGTCGCGGCGAGCGTTTGCTGCCTCGACCAACGCACCGGAGGCACCGCCATCCAGCCCCAGTTCGGTGAGCAGCGCCGCATTGCCCAGGGCAACAGCCTGGCCATCGACCACACCCTTGACGCCCTTGCCGGTGATCGCCTCGAACTCGTCGGCCTTGGCCAGTTCCACGCCACGTTCTTCGGCGCCGCTGACGATCGCCTCGGCCAGTGGATGTTCCGAGCCGCGTTCGAGGCTGGCGGCCAGGCGCAATACCTCGTCTTCCTCGTGTCCGGCAGCGGGCAGCACNGCNACCAGCTTCGGCTTGCCGACGGTCAGCGTTCCGGTCTTGTCGACGATCAGCGTATCGACCTTGGCAAAGCGCTCCAGCGCTTCGGCGTTCTTGATCAGCACGCCGGCCTGTGCGCCGCGTCCGGTNGCGGTCATGATCGACATCGGCGTCGCCAGGCCGAGCGCGCAGGGNCAGGCNATGATCAGCACGGCCACCGCCGCGACCAGTCCATAGGAAAGCGCCGGCGCCGGTCCCCAGGCCGCCCAGGCGATGAACGCCAGAATGGCGACGCCGATCACCGCCGGAACGAACATGCCGGCGACCGAATCGGCGAGCTTCTGGATCGGCGCGCGCGAGCGTTGCGCGTTNGCGACCATGGCGACGATCTGGCTGAGCACGGTGTCGCCGCCGACCCGCTTGACCTCGACGATCAGTGNACCAGTGCCGTTGATCGTCGCCCCGGTGACCGGGTCACCGGCGACCTTTTCCACCGCTACCGCTTCGCCCGAGAGCATCGACTCGTCGATCGAAGATCGGCCATCGATCACCACGCCGTCCACCGGCACCTTGTCGCCCGGCCGCACGCGTACATGGTCGCCGACGACGACTTCCTCGAGCGGGATTTCCTCCTCGCGTCCATCGGCACGGATCACGTGCGCCGTCTTGGCGGCAAGGTCGAGGAGCGCGCGGATCGCCGAGCCGGTGCGCTCGCGCGCACCGAGCTCCATCACCTGACCGAGCAGGACCAGGACGACGATGACTGCGCCGGCTTCGAAATAGACGCCCACATGCCCCTGCGCGTCGCGGAAGCCGTCCGGGAACAAGCCCGGGAAGAGGACCGCGACGATGCTGAACAAATACGCCGAGCCAACACCCAGGCCGATCAGCGTGAACATGTTGAGGCTGCGATTGACGACCGATTTCACGCCGCGAACGAAGAACGGCCAGCCGGCCCACAGGACCACCGGCGTGCTCAGGGCCAGTTCGACCCATTGCGCCGCGCGCTCACCGAGCAAGTCGCGTGCGAAGCCCAGACCGAGAAAGGGCCCCATGGTCAGCAGCAGCAGGGGAACGGTCAACACGGCACCGATCCAGAAACGGCGCCGGAAGTCGACCAGTTCGGGGTTGGGGCCTTCGTCGCCGCTAGGAACGCCCATCGGTTCGAGCGCCATGCCGCATTTCGGGCAATCGCCCGGGGCATCGCGGACGATTTCGGGGTGCATCGGACAGGTATATTGCGTGCCTGCGGGTACCGGGGGCGCTTGCCTCTTGTGCGCGCCGCTCAGGTAGTGCGCCGGGTCCGCCGCAAACCTGTCGTGGCACTTCTGCGAGCAGAAATGCCAGGTCCTCCCGTCGTGCGCGAAGCTCGGCTTGCCCGCGCCAAGCGTGACCGACATGCCGCAGACCGGGTCCTTCACCGTCGCGGACTCCGCCACCGTGTGATCGCCGTTTGAGCTGTGTGAGCCGTGCTGGCTGTGTGCCGCATGCGAACGCTCGGGCTGGTGATGATGATGGTCGTGCCCGCCCGACCGTGTTTTCGTGTCCATGGCAATCCTTTCCAGGGTACCCCTGTTGGCTGACGCACGGCTTCTCTCGCTTGGCGGCAGCCATCGACGTCGCCCATGGTACCGGTCGCCCCCCGACGAGGAGATGACCGCAGGATTACGCTTCAGTTACCTGCGCTGGCCGGCGCCACCGGCGCTTGGTGGCGGGCAGCCAGTCCTGACGAAACAACCGACCGCGCAAGCATTGGCGGGGCTGGCGGAAACAGCATGACAAGAATGTCATTCCCGCGTCAGATTGTCGTCGGTATCGATCGTCGATACTGGCGAACGTGATGAAGTTCCCACGACGAAGCACTCACCCAGCAAAGGAATGACCATGAAAACACTGTCCGGCAATATCCTGATGATCACCTTGTCCGCCGNGCTGAGCGCGCCGGTCGCCTTGCTGGCTGCCGAAAAAGCTGCGCCAACGCAGCCGCCACCCGCTCAGATGCAGGCCCGCATGCAAGCCATGCAGGCTCGTATGCACGCCCTGCAGCAGACTGAAGGTGAAGCGCGCATGCCGATGATGGCGGCGCAAATGGACGACATGCAGGCGATGATGAAGGACTTCGGCGCCGGCTGCCCGATGGCCGCTGGCCAAGGCAACATGGGCATGCAGGGTCAGCAAGGGATGCCGATGACGCCGGGAATGCACGGCAGCCAGGCGAAGTAAGCTCATGATTCCCTGGCTGAAACGACTCCTGGCCAGCTTTCGCGCCTGGCGACAAGCCAATGCCGAAGCGCACGCCAGGGCGAAACCCCCTTCGTGCTGTTCGGCCCCGCCGCCGCGTGCCGGCAGCCATGACGACCCGCGAGGAAGCGCATAAGTGAAAAAGACACCAAATCGATCCCTGGCAATTCCTGCGCCCCGTCGCGACACCCGCCTGCAGCTTTGTCTGCTCGCGCTGCTGATCGTCGCGGCGGCGATCAGCCTGCCGGTCGCGGCGCAAGGCATGCCAGTGCCACAGCCGAGCCCCGGGCTGATGCCCAACCCGGCAGCCGGCAAGACCCTGTTCGAGAAAAACTGCGCTTCCTGCCACGGCGCCAATCTGCAAGGCAGCGACAAGGGGCCGCCGATGCTGAGCAAAATCTACGAGCCCTCGCATCACGGCGACGCCGCTTTCCAGCTGGCGGTGAAGAACGGGAGTCGTGCCCATCACTGGAAGTTCGGCGACATGGCGCCCGTTCCCGGCCTGAGCCCCGACGACGTCGCCCAGATCACCGCCTATGTGCGGCTCGAGCAGCGCAAGGCCGGTATTCAATAAGGCCATCCGCCCGCGGGTGCGCGTGCGGCACGGAGCGAAGGCGGCCGCACAGATCAGCTTTCGCTCAACGGCAGCACTGGCACTTTCGCCAACTCGCGGCGCAGCTGCCACTGCTTGACCAGCGCATACAGTGCCGGAATGACGCACAGCGTCAGCACCGTCGACGAGACCATGCCGCCGACCAGCGCGAAGGGGCGGAAATGCGGTATTTTGCGGGTAAGCTTGGCGTCGAACGGGAGCTTGGTCGTTGCGCGGCAATTGCCGCGTGACTGATCGCTTCAGATCCCGCGGATCAGTGGCGGGAAACGACAGGGCATTTCCACTGTGGAGGGTTTCTTGGCGGGTTGGCGCACGACAACAACGAACCAGGCAATTGCCTTCGAGGAGGTCCAGGCGGTCACCCGACGCCGGCGCCTTCGCATCTGGCTGCCGGTCGCCGTGGTCGCCATTCTGCTGGCCGCACTGATCGGCAACGCGATCCACGAGTTCAGGGTCATGCGTGCCGATGCCCTGGCTCTGTCCGAGGGCGTCATCGGCAACCTGCAAAGCCGCATCGAAACAGAGGTTGGCGCCTACCTGGGACCCATCCCGGGGGTCGTCCGTTTTACCCGCGACCTGCTCGCCGACGAGGACCTCTTGAGCGTGCGGCGCGAACTCGCCGAGAAGGTGGCGAGCGGGATCCTTGACAACACGCCGCAGCTCACCAGCGTCTTCATCGGTAGCCCGGCTGGCGAGTTCTTCATGGTGCGGCGCTATCAGGATGGTGAACAGCGCGGACTGGAAACCAAGACCATCCGCCGCCCGCATGGAGCGCAGGACGCCCCCGTGATGCAACTGACGCGCCATGGCGCCAAAGGCGAGGTGTTGTCCGACGAGCAAGCCCCCTGGGATGGCTACGATCCGCGCGCGCGGCCCTGGTTCGTCGGTGCCGCGAAAAGCAAGGACCTGTTCTGGACCGATGTCTACCTCTTCTTCACCACCAGTGCCGCGGGCATCACGGCGTCGCTGCCCTATCTGAATACGGACGGGGATCTGGTTGCGGTGGTAGGTACCGACGTCGAACTGGCAAGCCTCAGTCGCTTTCTCGCCACACTCGCCATCGGCAAGAGCGGCCTCGCGCTGATCGTCGACGACCAGGGGCGGGTGATGGCGCACCCGCGCAAGCCGCTGGTGAGCAAGGATGGCGGCGGCGAATTGCGACTGCTGCGGGTCGATGACATCGGCGACCCGGTGGTGAGCCGCGCCTTTGACCGCTACCGCGTCGAAGGGCACGGCCGCCACGATTTCGAGATGGCCGGCCGCCGCTACATCAGCTCGACGTCGTCGCTCAACCAATTGCTGCCGCACGACTGGTCGATCCTGATGATCGTCCCCGAGGACGATTTCGTCGGCTTCGTTGCAGAGAATGTACGCGACACGCTGGGCATGGGCCTGGCGGTCATCGCCCTGGCAGGCGGTCTCGCCGGGCTCGTGGTCCGCCAGGGGCTGCGCGCCGACCAGGAGGCAATTTCCATCCTCGAGCGTCAGGCGCAGCTCGACGCGCAGGGTGAGGCCTTCGGCATGCTGGCGGCGCAGTCGACGCTGTTCGAGGACAATGGGAGAAATGGCCTCGCACTGGTGACCGAGGCTGTCGCGCGTTCGTCTCGCGTGCGCCGCGCCAGCCTGTGGCAGCTCGCACCGGCTGGCGATGCGCTGGTCTGTCTCGACAGCTTTGACCAGCAGACCGAGGGCCATACGGATGGCGCAACGCTGGATCGATCGGAACATCCCGGTCTCTTCGAATGGCTGCAGAGCGAAAACGCGGTCGGCGACGTCGCCAGCAGCGACGACGCACGCCTCGTATCGCTNTACCGAAGCTACCTCGCCCCGCTCGGCTGCCAGGCCCTGCTGTCGGTACCCGTCAAGGTAGACGGCCAGGTGACCGGCGTCCTTTGGCTCGAGGACGGCCGTCGCAGCGAGTGGCCAAACCAGGTGCAGCGGTTTGCCCGGGCGATCGGCAATCTGATGGCCATCCGCCAGGCAGCCAGCGCTACGGCTGGCGCGGTGGTGGCCATGCCGCCGGCCGGCAAGGCGAAGGCACATGACAGCGAAGCGGCGCCGCGCACCGAAGCGCCCGTTCAGGAATTGAACATCGACGCGAGGCTGGGCGCACGCCGTACTGCCGCCTTTGCCGCGAAGCTCCCGGACGGTGCGCACCCGGTGCGAGCTGACGATGTGCAGCGCATTGATCAGCTGGCTTTCGTATCGCTGCGCTTCAGCGACGCGCTGGCCCTGGCCCGATCGGCCGACGACCGCTCCGGCGAATCGACGATAGCCCGCCTGCTCGCGCAAATCGACGCGGCAGCCTCGCAACACGGCGTGGCCTACCTCAAATTTCTCACTGATCGGGTGGTCGCTGCCGCCGATCCTTCCGCGGACGTCCAGCACGCAACCGTCTGCCTGGCCGAATTTGCGTTGGCCGCGCAGGCCGCCTGCGAGCGCCTGTTCGCTGAACAGCATGCCCCCTCGGCCTTTCATTTGGGCATGGACCTGGGACCGGCGATCGGCAGCCTGATCGACCGCAAGGAAAGCTCGTTCAACCTCTGGGGTGAGGCCGCACGCATGGCCTACGCGATGGCCGATTCCGCCCCACCGGGAACGATCCATACGACGGAGTCGGTCTACGAGGCGCTGCACGACCGCTATCTGTTTCAACTGCGCGGTCATCATTATCTCGAAGACGTCGGGGAATTCTCCACCTACCTCCTGGGGGGGCGCCTGTGAAGCCGCCGGCCAATGGCTTGCCCACGCTCGCAGCGCCCACGGCAGAGCGGCCAAATCTGCTCGGCCGCTTCGGGCAGGGAATCATCGACACGACGACGGACGTCTTTCTGTTCACCGGGGACCTGACCGCGACCCTGACACGTGGCCTGGCACCGGGCAACTGGCGCCGGACGATGTGGACGGAGTTCGAGCGTTTCTTCTACTTCACGGGGGTGTGCGCCATACCCGCAGTCATGATCACCGCCCTGCTGGTAGGTCTGGGTCTGGTATTGCAGATCATCTATTGGCTGCGGGTGACGGGACAGCAGGGATCGATCGGCGACTTTCTGGTGCTGGTGCTGATCCGCGAGCTCTCACCCATCGTCACGGCGTTGATCGTGATCGGCCGCAGTGGTTCGGTGATGCTCGACGAGGTGGGCCATCTCAAGGTCAACGGGCAGATCCGCATGCTCGAGTCCTTCGGCATTGACGCCACCGACTTTCTCGCCATTCCGCGCTGCTTCGCCTCGGCACTCGCGTTGTTCGCGCTGACCACGATCTTCCTCCATACCGCACTTTGGTCCGGCTATCTCGCCGCTTCCTTGGCCGGTCTCACCGCGCTATCCCTGGTCGAGTTTGCCGATGCGGTCTTGTCGAGGATGACTCTGGGCGATCATCTGCTGCTGGTCGTCAAACCGACCCTCACCGGTTTCGTGATCGGCTACGTGGCCATCTGGCATGGACTGAGGGTCGAAGCGAGTGCCCTCGGCGTGCGCCGTGCCTTGCCGAAGGCCTTCATGTACTCTCTGCTGGCGACGCTGCTGATCGGGATAGCCGTGTCGACGGTATTGTAGATGCGCGCGTCCGACGACCTGGCCGCAGCCCCCCCGATCCTGGAGACCGCCGGTCTGTCCGTCGTGTCGCCCCGGGGTGGTTCGATACTGGCCGACGACCTGTGCCTGCAAGCCGGCGAACTGCACCTGGTGCATTCGCCGACGACGGGGCAGAGCGCGGCGCTGGCCGATGCCTTGCTCGGCTTGGCCGGTGCCGGCGAGGTGCGCTTCCTGGGCGTCGCGTGGGCCGACCTCGATGCAGCCGAAGCCTGCCGCTTGCGCAGCCGTATCGGCAGGGTGATGAGCGGTGGGAACTGGCTGGAGAACCGATCGGTGATGGAAAACCTGCTTCTTCCGCTGCGCCATCAGACCGTGCTGGCCGAAGAAATCATCCGCCAGCGGGCCAGCGAGCTCGCCCTGAGCTTTGGCCTGCCGGGGATCCCGACCCTGCTGCCGCATCAGTGCTCGGAGTCCGATCTCGAACGCGCAGCGTGCGTTCGGGCCTTCCTGGGACGCCCGAAGCTGGTCGTTCTCGAGCAGCCAATCGAAGCCACCGAAAGCAGAACCTTCGCGCCGCTGATCAATGCCGTGCAGCAGGTGCGCCGCCGCCGCGGCGCCATCATCTGGTTCACCCACCAGCGCAGCCTGCTCGAAGAGCCCGGGATTTCTGCCGACCGACGCTACCGGATCGCCGGCAGCCGGCTGCTTCTGCTGGAGGCTGCCCCGTGAACAAATCGAACGACAACCGCCGTTACCGCAGCCTGCTCGGCGCGACCGTGCTGGCAGTGCTCGTGCTCTTCCTGTTGACTCTGATCAAGGCCGAGGCCCTGCGCGAGCTGTTCGATCCCGGCAAGACGGTACGCCTGGTGCTGCCCGACGAGGGTCTTTTTGGCCTCGCCGAAGGCGCCAAGATCGAGGTGCTCGGCACGCCGTCCGGCAAGATCCTGAAGATCGTCATCGACCCGGACCAGAAGATCCATGCGCTGGCGCGCCTGAATGGCTCGATGGCGCCCTTCGTGCGCCGAGATTCGCAGGCGGTCATCCGCAAGACCTTCGGCGTCGCGGGCGAGAGCTACGTCGAGATCACCAGGGGCCGCGGCGAAGAGATGGATTGGGACTATGCCGTGCTGCAGGCGGCTCCGGACCGGGCGCAGACGGAAAGCATCGGCGAGATCCTGGAGGACGTGCGCGGCCGGGTCATACCGATCCTCGAGCAGACCGAACGGACGATGACCGCGCTGGGCGATATCACCGCAGGCTTCGCCAACCCGGAGGGCGACCTGCAGAAGACGCTGGCAGATTTCAGGACCATGACCGGGCGCATCGAGCGCGGCAAGGGAGCGGTGGGCCGCCTGCTCAGTGACGAGCGTACCGCCATCGAACTCGATCAGTTGATCAAGGGAGCCAACGCCGCCGTCGCACGTCTGGCACCGATCCTCGACGAACTGCAGGCGACGGCCGCACAGGCGAAGCTGCTGTCCGGATCAATCAACGCCCAGAGCAAGGAGCTGCCGGAGATCACGGGCCGCGTGAAGTCGGTCCTGACATCGCTCGACGCGGTCATGCTGGACCTGCGCAAGACCTCACCTCAGCTGCCGGCGATCAGCCGCGACATCGGCGAAACGACAGCCAACATCCCGGTCCTGCTCGGCATGACCCAGCAGACGCTGGCGGAATTGGAGGCGCTGCTGCGCCAGCTGCGCAACAGCTGGTTGCTCGGCGGCGGCGCGCCGCCCGAGACGGGCGGTCGGCTGCCACCGGGCGAGGTTCGCCCATGAGCCGGTTTTCAATTCTGCTCGGCCTGCTGGCCGTCGGCCTGGCGCTCGGCGGCTGCGCGGGTACGGCGGAGCCGCAACAGGCAGCGACCAGCAAGCGCGAAACGCTCGATCGCTCGGCCCGNCTGGCCTTCGATCAGGCTCAGTACAGCCAGGCCGTGACGCTCTACGCAGCNGTCGTGCAGGCAGCCCTGGCGGAAGATTCGCCAGCCAGCATCATCGATGCGCGCTTCAATCTGGCGCTCTGCCAGACCTATCTCGGCGATTACGACGCGGCGCTGACGCAGACCGAGTGGGCGGACGCCGAGCGCAGGCGACGCGGACTGCCTGTCGACCCGGAACTGCAATTGCTTGCCGGCACGATTCACTACCGGGCAGGCCGTCTCGATAGGGCACAGGCCACGCTATCCGCCGTGCTGCAGGCGGGCGACACAAGCCCGGCCACCCGCGCCAGGGCGCACTTCATCGCCGGCCTGATCGCCGCCGACCTCGCGGCACTGCCGGCACTTCGCGACCACATCGCGGCCTTGCGGGAGGGTACGGCCGTCGCTTCCCGTGCCGACTACCTGGAACTGCAGGCCAGCCTGCTCCGCCTCGAGAGCGACATCGACGGCGCCCTGCGCCTGCTCGATCANGTGGCCGATCTGCGTCGCGTCGAGCGCGACTATCGCGGCATGACCCGCGCCCTGGCCAGCGCCGGTGGCATCGCCGAGCAGGCCGGCCGCCTGCAGGCCGCGGGCAACTACCTGTATCGCGCCGGTCGCAGCGC
>Ga0056907_1000463_pt1 | contig 20925 bp, 20 predicted proteins | sample EBPBio152010_DNA_FD_55046 | JGI IMG/M metagenome (GOLD analysis project Ga0056907, IMG submission 55046) | Wastewater treatment Type I Accumulibacter community from EBPR Bioreactor in Madison, WI, USA - Reactor 1_7/15/2010_ DNA | ecosystem: Engineered > Bioreactor > EBPR > Anaerobic-Aerobic >...
TTGACGATGCGCTGGGCCAGGCCCTCGACGATCGCGGTCTTGCCCACGCCCGGCTCGCCGATCAGCACCGGGTTGTTCTTGGTCCGGCGCTGCAGCACCTGGATGGTGCGGCGGATCTCCTCGTCGCGGCCGATGACCGGGTCGAGCTTGCCGCTCTCCGCACGCGCGGTCAGGTCGATGGTGAACTTCTCCAGCGCCTGGCGCTGGTCCTCGGCATTCTCGGATTGCACGGTCTCGCCTCCGCGGATCTTGTCGATGGCCGCCTGCACGGCCTGCTTGTTGGCGCCGGCGGCCTTTAACGCACGGCCGACCTCGCCGCCGTCCTCCAGCGCGGCCAGCACGAACCACTCGCTGGCGATGAACTGGTCGCCCTGCTGCTGGGCCAGCTTGTCGGTCAGGTTCAGCAGCCGGGTCAGGTCGTTGCCGACCGACAGGTTGCCGGCCTGGCCGGTCACCTTGGGCAGTTTGTCCAGGATCTCGCCCAGGCGCTCGCGCAACAACGGCACGTTGACCCCGGCCTGGGCCAGCAGCGGCCGGGTGCTGCCACCGGACTGGTCGAGCAGCGCCACCAGCACGTGTGCCGGTTCGAGCAGGTTGTGGTCGCGGCCCACGGCCAGCGATTGCGCGTCGGCCAGCGCCTGCTGGAAACGCGAGGTGAGCTTGTCCATCCGCATGGGGGGTGCCTCTGCAAGGGGGGCCGGAAACGGGGCCGGCGATGCATCCCAGATGCGGCTCGTTGCGGCGGATTTCAAGGCGACTGGCAGGCTCCGGCACGGCCTGCAGGGCCCCGTGGACAGTCACCCGGTGGTCGCCACACACTTGCCATCCATCCCCCTCCATTGTCCGCCCGCGCCCATGAGCCCTTCCGACCCGGATGCCGCAGATGCCCCGCTCCCGCCCGACGCCCGGAGCGGCCTACGCCCAGCGGCGCTCCGACCGGCTGGAGATGCTGTTCACCCTGATCATGGCGATGGCCGCCATCGCCACCGCCTGGGCCGGGTTCGAAAGCTCCAAGTGGGGCGGCGTGCAGTCGCAGCTCAACACCCAGGCAGGCGCGCAACGGGTGCAGGCCAACCGCCTGTTCGCCGAAGCGGGGCAACTGCGCTCGCTGGACGCGATCGTGTTCACCCAGTGGCTGAGCGCGCTGAACATCGAGATCCAGGCCGACCCGGGCGCCTTCCCGGCACAGGGCTACGTCCCCCGCGAGGGCACCGCCTCGGCATTCCTGTACGCGCGCTTCCGCCAGGAGTTCCGCCCGGCCTTCGACGCCTGGCTGGCGCAACGGCCGCTGCGCAACCCCGATGCGGCGCGTACCCCGCTGGAAGTGCCCGAATACCGCCTGGCCTCGCAGGCCGAGGCCGAGCGCCTGCTTGCCGAGGCCGAAGCGAAGGCCGCACGGGCCCTGGAACTGAGCCAGGTATCGGAGAACTACACCCTGGTGAGCGTGATGTTCGCGCTGGTGCTGTTTTTCGTGGCNGTCGGCAACAAGTCCAGCGGGCGCTTCGCCCGGCGCCTGTTGTTCGGGCTGAGCCTGATCACCTTCGTGGCCACGCTGGGAGTGATGCTGTCGTTCCCGGTTGCCCCCTGACCGCGGCGCCGNCCGGGTCAGGGTGCGGTCGCGAACACCAGGGTCGCCATCCGCCCGGTGCGCTGGTCGCGGCGATGCGAATAGAAGCGCGCCGGGTCGCCGATCGTGCACAAGCCACCGCCATGGATGGCGGCGGCGGCCATTCCCGCCGCCTGCAGGCGCTGGCGCGCCAGTGCATACAGGTCCACCCGCCAGTGTCCGGGACGGGTGGCGAAGAACGCCGCTTCGGCCGCCGGATCGGCGGCGGTGAAGGCGTCGCGCACCTCGGCGCCGATCTCGTAGCGNAGCGGCCCGGCCGCCGGCCCNAACCAGGCCTCCAGCCGCGCCGGTGGCGTGCGCATCGCCGCGACGGTGGCTTCGAGCACGCCGCCGGCCAGTCCTCGCCAGCCGGCATGGGCCACGCCGACCTCGCCGCCTCCGGCCGCCGCGAACACCACCGGCAGGCAGTCGGCGGTGAGCACGGCCAGGACCACGCCTGCCACCGAAGTCACCGCCGCATCGGCTTCCGGCTCCCTGTCCGCGGCCAGCTGCGGACCGGCCAATGCGTCGCAACGCACCACGCCCCGGCCATGCACCTGGCGCAGCCAGTGCGGCGCGGACGGCAGCGCGGCCAGTTCGGCCAGGGCCCCCCGATTGGCCGCCACCGCGACCGGATCGTCGCCGCAGCGCATGCCCAGGTTGAAACGGTCGAAGGGGGGCGCCGAGTAGCCCGCGCCATGACGCAGGGTGGTGAACGCGACCACCCCGGGGGGGGCGGGCCAGTCCGCCGCCAGCAGCGCAGGTCCGGTGGAGGCGGCGGTCGCAGTCATGCGCGGGCCGGCGCCTCAGCGCCGCTGTGCCTGTTCCCAGGCATGGCTGTCCTCGCGCAATACCCGCAGCAGTTCGAGCATGTCCGCCGGCACCGGCGCGGACACCCGGACCGGCTCGCCCGCGACCGGATGCACGAACTCCAGGGTCTCGGCATGCAGCGCCTGGCGGCCGAATCCGCGCAGCGCGGCGGCCAGTTCCTCGCTGGCGCCCTTGGGCAGCTTCAGCGGCCCGCCGTACAGCGGATCGCCGACGATGGGGTGGCGCAGGTGCTGCATGTGGACCCGGATCTGATGNGTGCGCCCGGTCTCCAGNCGGCACTCCAGCGCGGTATGCGCACGGAAGCGCTCGCGCAGGCGGAAATGGGTGACCGCCTCGCGCCCGTCGGCACGCACCGCCATGCGCAGGCGATCGCGCGGGTGGCGGTCGATCGCCGCGTCGGCGGTGCCGCCGGACACCAGCGCCCCGACCACTACCGCCAGGTACTGCCGGTGAACCTGCCGCGCGGCCAGTTGCGCGACCAGGCCGGTGTGCGCGGGGAGGGTCCGGGCCACCACCATCACTCCGCTGGTGTCCTTGTCCAGGCGGTGCACGATCCCGGCCCGCGGCAGCGCGGCCAGCTCCGGGTCACGGTGCAGCAGCGCGTTGACCAGGGTGCCGGCCGGGTTGCCGGCGCCGGGATGGACCACCAGCCCGGCCGGCTTNTCCAGCACGAACAGGTCGGCGTCCTCGTACAACACCTGCAGCGGGATGTCCTCGGCCACCGCCTCGGTCCGGACCTCGGCCACCGCGGCCAGGGTCACCGTCTCTCCGCCGCGGACCGGGTCGCGCGGGCGCGCCGGTTCGCCGCCAAGCAAGGCGTCGCCGGACTTGATCCAGGCGGCCAGGCGCGAGCGCGAATACTCCGGGAACAACTCGGCCAGGACCGCATCGAAGCGGCGGCCGGCGGCCTCGTCGGGGATGGTGGCCTGGCGGGGGGGGGCGGAATGNTGGGACATCGGAAGGTCGGCGCCGGAACGGTCCGGCGGCCGGGAGTCAGTTGCCGGACAGGCCACTAGGCTATCATCGGCCCTTCCGTTTCCGCGCCGCATGCCCCCGATGGCCCATCGCCCCCGCTTCGCCCTCCCTGNCCCCCTGCGCCTGGCCGCCCTGCTGCTGGTGACCGCTTTCGTGGCCACCGGTTGCGGCCGCAACAGCAAGAAGGATGCCGAGGAGGGCCTTCCGGTCACCGTGCTCTACGACAAGGGCCACGGCCAGATGCAGGGAGGCAACTGGTCGGGCGCCGAAACCACCTTCCGCCGCCTGATCGCGCAGTACCCGTACGGTCCGTACACCGAGCAGGCGCTGATGGAAACCGCCTACGCCCAGTACAAGGCGGGCAAGCACGAGGACGCGGTCTCGACCATCGACCGCTTCATCCGCACCTATCCGACCCACCGCAACATCGCCTACTTCTACTACCTGCGCGGCCTGGCCAACTCCAACCGCGACGCGGTGCTGCTGCAGCGGGTCTGGTCGCTGGACCCCAGCCGCCGCGACCTGGCCGCACCGCAGCAGGCCTACGACGACTTCTCGCGCGTCGTCCAGCGCTATCCGAACAGCCGCTACGCCGAGGAATCGCGCCAGCGCATGGTCGAACTGCGCAACATGTTCGCCCGCCACGAGATGGACACCGCGCTGTACTACATGCGCCGCGGCGCCTGGCTGTCGGCGGTGAGCCGCGCCCAGTACGTGCTGGAAACCTATCCGCAGAGCGAGTTCCAGAACGACGCGGTGGCGGTGCTGGCCGCCTCCTACCGCGAACTGGGCAACACCGCGCTCGCCGACGACGCCCTGCGCGTGCTGCAGCTCAACGATCCGCAGCATCCGCTCCTGCGCGGCGACTGGCCGGACTATCCCTGGGCGGTCCGCAGGCTCAATCCGTTCGCCGGCGAGAAATCGCCGACCGGCGAGCGCAACGCCACGCGCAGCCGCTGATCCGGCCCGCCCTCAACCGCCGAAGCCGTTGCTGATCGGATAGCGGCGCTCGCGGCCGAACGCGCGCCGCGACACCTTCGGCCCGGGCGCGGCCTGGTGCCGCTTCCATTCACCGGCGCGCACCAGACGCAGGATCCGGTCCACCACCTCCGCCGCATAACCGGCGCCGACGATGTCCTCGCGCGACTGCTCCTGGTCGATGTAGCGGTAGAGGATGCCGTCGAGCACGTCGTAGGCCGGCAACGAGTCCTGGTCGGTCTGGTCCGGGCGCAGTTCGGCCGACGGAGCCCGGGCGATCACGCCCGGCGGGATCACCGGCGAACCGCCCACCGTATTCCGCCACTTGGCCAGGCCGTACACCTCGGTCTTGTACAGGTCCTTCAGCGGCGCGTAGCCGCCGCACATGTCGCCGTAGATGGTGGCGTAGCCGACCGCATACTCGCTCTTGTTGCCGGTGGTCAGCAGCAGCCCGCCGAACTTGTTGGCCAGCGCCATCATGATCGCGCCGCGGGCGCGCGACTGCAGGTTCTCTTCGGCGATGCCGGCCCCGGTGCCCTCGAACAGCGGGCCGAGCGCGGCCAGGAAGCCCTCGAACGCGGGCTCGATCGGCACCGTCTCCAGCCTNACCCCGAGCNCGGCGCACTGCTCGGCCGCCAGGTCGTTGGACAGTTTGCCGGTGTAGCGCGAAGGCAAGCGCACCGCGACCACGTTGTCCGCGCCCAGCGCGTCCACCGCCAGGGCCAGCACCAGCGCCGAATCGATGCCGCCGGACAGGCCCAGCCAGACCTTCGAGAAACCGTTCTTGGCGCAGTAGTCCTGGATCCCGCGCACCACTGCGCGCCACGCCAGCCCATCCATGCTCTCGTCGCCATCGTCCATCCATTGCACCGGCAGGAAGCGGCGGCTGGCGGGGTCGTAGTCCACCAGCAGCCACTGGTCGGTGAAGGCGGCCGCGGCCGGATGCACGGTGCCGTCGCCGTCNGCCACGAGAGAGGCGCCGTCGAACACCACCGAATCCTGGCCGCCGACCAGGTTGAGGTAGACCAGCGCGGCGCCGGACTCGCGGGTGCGCTGGGCCAGCAGCGCATCGCGCTGGGCATGCTTGCCGCGTTCNAACGGCGAGGCGTTCGGCGCCAGGACCAGTTGCGCGCCGGCGGCCACGGTATCGGCCAGCGGCTCGGGATGCCACAGGTCCTCGCACACCACCACCCCCACCGGCACGCCCCCGACCTCGAACACGCAGGGGCCGCCGTCAGGATCGGCCTGGAAATAGCGGCGCTCGTCGAACACGGCGTAGTTGGGCAGTTCGCGCTTGCGGTACCTGGCCTCGATCCGCCCGTCGCGCAGCACGCCGACCGAGTTGTAGAGCACGCTGCCGGCCGACTCCGGCCAGCCGACCAAGGCCACGATCCCCTCCACCCCGGCGGCGATGCGCTGCAGCGCGGCCTCGCACTCGGCCAGGAACGCCGGCCGCAGCAGCAGATCCTCGGGCGGATAGCCGCACACCGCCAGTTCCGGGAACAGGACNATGTCGGCGCCGTACTCGTCGCGGGCGTCGGCGATCAGTTCCACGATCCGCTCCGCATTGGCGGCCAGCGCGCCGACCGGGAAGTCGAACTGGGCCAGGGCGATGCGCAGGGAATCCTTCATGGCGTCCTACCTGTCTGCGGGTGCGCCCCATGATACCGGCGCCGGGCGAACGCGCCGCGGCCGCAGCCATGCCGGGTTCCCGCTCCGCCTAGCTATGGGGTTTTCTGTCCGACCCGCTCCGGGGCNCCGACCTCGACCTTGCCCCGCGGCGGCTCGGTCCAGACCGCATCGGTCCAGGCCTCGTAGTACTTCGGCTCCCAGAACTTGTTGGCGTAGAAATCGTGGCCGCGGATCGTGGTCCACAACCCNCCCTTGCCGGGTATCCGCACCACCGCCGACCTGTTCGGTCGCCCGGCGATCATCTGCCGGCGTGCCTTGCGCAATTCCCCGGCCATGCGCGGCCTGGCCACTTCGTCGGCATACTCGGCCAGCAACGACTGGCCCCGTTCGATCGCATGCTCGCGCTCGGCCGGATCCAGCGCGCTCCAGTAGCTTTCGCGCAGGACCACGAACTGCGGGTANCCGCGCTCGGCCGCNAGGTCGGCCCAGGCATAGCCCAGCGGCCGGTCGACCGGCTGCCCGCGCCCCGTCCAGGCCATCTCCGCGAGCATCGCCTGGGAAAGCTTGTCGGCGAAGCCGGCGGACGCGAGGAAGTGCGTGCGCGCCTGTTCGAAATCGCCCTCTTCGTAGGCCAGCCAGCCTTCGCGCCGGAACTTGAGGTCGGGGTGCGCATTGAGGAATGCCCAGGAACTCATCACCTGCTGGTCTTCACGGTCCGGCTGCACGCCGTCGCTCGCGGCGACGGGCAGCACCAGCCAGCAGGCGAGCAGGAGCAGCAGGTATCGGAAAACGCCGCCGGCCACGCATCCCCCGCCACATCCGTCGATGCCGCAGCCTAGCATCCGCGACCACCGCGCCCGCGCGGGTCCGGACGGACCCGCCGCCAGGACCGCCATGGATTGGCCCATCCCCGAAAGCAGGGAAGCCNCCCGAAGGCGGCTTCCCGAGATGGGCCGGCAGGCGACCGCTCAGCCGCCCAGCCGCTTCTTCATCGCCGCGCCCAGGTCGCCCGGCGAGCGCACCGTGGTCACGCCCGCCGCTTCCATCGCCGCGAACTTGCCCTCGGCCGTGCCCTGTCCGCCCGAGGCGATCGCGCCGGCGTGGCCCATGCGCTTGCCCGGGGGGGCCGAGGCGCCGGCGATGAAGCCGACGACCGGCTTCTTCACGTGGTTCTTGATGTATTCGGCGCCCTCTTCCTCGGCGCTGCCGCCGATCTCGCCGACCATGATGATGCCCTCGGTCTGCGGGTCCTCGTTGAACAGCTTCAGGCAGTCGACGAAGTTCAGGCCGTTGATCGGGTCGCCGCCAATACCAATACAGGTCGACTGGCCCAGGCCCGCGTCGGTGGTCTGCTTCACCGCCTCGTAGGTCAGGGTACCCGAGCGCGAGACGATGCCGACCTTGCCCGGCTTGTGGATGTGGCCGGGCATGATCCCGATCTTGCACTGCCCCGGCGTGATCACGCCGGGGCAGTTCGGGCCGATCAGGACNACGTCCGGATGGCCCTTGAGCACGTTCTTGACCCGCAGCATGTCCAGCACCGGGATGCCCTCGGTGATGCACACGATGACCTTGATCCCGGCCGCGGCCGCCTCCAGGATCGCGTCGGCCGCGAACGGCGGCGGCACGTAGATGACCGAGGCGTCGGCGCCGGTGGCCTTGACCGCATCGGCGACGGTGTTGAACACCGGCAGGCCGATGTGGGTCTGGCCGCCCTTGCCCGGGGTGACGCCGCCGACCACCTGGGTCCCGTACTCGACCATCTGTTCGGCGTGGAAGGTGCCNTGCTGGCCGGTGAAGCCCTGCACGATCACCTTGGTGTTCTTGTCGATGAGAACGGACATGCGTTCGAATCCTTTGGGTTCAGGCCGCAACCGCGGCAACGGCCTTCTTGGCGCCGTCGTTGATGTCGTCGGCGGGGATGATGGCCAGGCCGCTTTCCTTCAGCAGCTTCTTGCCTTCCTCCACGTTGGTGCCTTCCAGGCGCACGATCACCGGGATCTTCACGCCCACGTCCTTGACCGCGGCGATGATGCCCTCGGCGATCATGTCGCAGCGGACGATGCCGCCGAAGATGTTGACGAAGATCGCCTTGACCTTGTCCGAGGACAGGATCAGCTTGAACGCGGTGGTCACCCGGTCCTTGGTCGCGCCGCCGCCGACGTCGAGGAAGTTCGCCGGCTCGCCGCCGTTGAGCTTGATCACGTCCATGGTCGCCATCGCCAGGCCGGCGCCGTTGACCATGCAGCCGATGTTGCCGTCCATGGTCACGTAGTTGAGNTCGTGCTGGCTGGCCAGCACCTCGGTCTCGTCCTCCTGGCTCTTGTCGCGCATGGCGACCAGGTCCGGATGGCGGAAGCTGGCGTTGTCGTCGGAGTTGACCTTGCCGTCCAGCGCGTACAGGTCGCCGCTGTCCAGGATCGCCAGCGGGTTCAGCTCGACCAGCGACAGGTCCTTGTCGTTGAACAGGCGGTACAGCCCGGTCATGATCTTGACCAGCTGGTTGACCTGCTTGGCGTTNAGGCCCAGGGCGAAGCCGACGTCGCGCGCCTGGTACGGCTGCAGGCCCTCGACGAAGTTCACGTTGAGGGTCTGGATCAGGTGCGGGGTCTCGGCGGCGACCTTCTCGATCTCCACCCCGCCCTCGGACGAGGCGATGTAGGTGATCGACTTGCTGCCGCGGTCCACCAGCACCGACAGGTAGAGTTCCTTGGCGATCTCGCCGGCCTCGGTGACCAGCACCTGNTTCACCGGCAGGGCCACGCCGCCGGACTGGTAGGTGGCCATCTTCGTGCCGAGCATGCCGATGGCGGCATTGAACACGTCGTCGGGGGTCTTGCAGAACTTGACGCCGCCGGCCTTGCCGCGGCCNCCGGCATGGATCTGGGCCTTGACCATCCAGGGGCCGCTGCCGAGGGCCTTGGCCGCGTCGACCGCTTCGGCCGGGGTGGACGCGACGCGTCCGGCCGGAACCGGAATGCCGTATCCGGCAAACAGCTGTTTCGCCTGGTACTCGTGGAAATTCATGCTTCACCAGTGGGGTGGGGAACGACCGCCGGGCCGGCCGCGGATCCGGGCCGGAGTGGCCGGGGGCGTGCGGGGCGGGGCCGGTATTGTCGCCGACAAGGGCGCGGCGGTGCAAAACGCCCGCCATCCGGCCCCCCGCGGCCCCGGCAGGCGCGCAGCCCTATACTGGCCATGGCCGCGCACAGGGAGTCCCGGGCTTGCACCACGCATCGATCATCGACCGCTTCGAATCGATCCCCAGGCGCGAGCTGTATTTCTTCGGCCTGTTCCGGGTGCTGGAAGCCGGGATCATGGCCGCGCTGGTATTCAGCCCGCTTTCGGATCTGATCGGCGCACCGCGCAACGCCGCCCTCGGCGGTACGGTGGCGGTGGCCTACCTGGTCGCCGCGCTGGTCCTGCTGCTGGCCAGCCGCAGGGAGCGCTGGCTGCTGCCGCTGGTGTTCGGCGGCGCCTGCATCGACATCCTCGCCGCGACCCTGGCCACCCACGCCCTGCCCTCGGTGGCCGCCGGCATCGCGATGATGCTGCTGTTCAACGTCGCCGCCGCGGCGATGCTGTTGCCGTTGCGCTACGGCATGACGGTGGCCCTGCTGGCCAGCATGGCGCTGGTGTCCGAGTACGTGTGGAGTGTGTTCACCGACGGCAGCCAGCCGCGCTCGCTGGCCGAGTTGTGCATGTTCGTCACCAGCTACCTGGCGCTGGGCTGGCTGGCCTGGCAGATCGGNCAGCGCGCCCGCTCCAGCCAGGAACTGGCCGAGAAGCGCACCGCCGAGGTCGCCAACCTGGTGGAGATCAACGAACTGATCATCCGCCGCATGCGCACCGGGGTCCTGGTGGTGGATGCCGACAACCGGGTCACCCTGGCCAACGAGGCCGCCTCGCTGCTGCTGGGCGACGGCAACGAGGCGCTGGCGGTGGAACTGAACCGGGTCGTGCCCGAACTGGCCCGGCGCCTGCAGCGCTGGCGCAACGGCTGGCAGGTCGACGACACCCCGATGCAGTTGTTCCCCGACCAGTCCGAGGTGCAGCCGCGCTTCGCCCGGCTGCTGGCCGACAGCGACCTGACCCTGGTGTTCCTCGACGACAGCACCGTGGTCTCGCGCCGCGCCGAATCGCTGACCCTGGCCGCGCTGGGCCGCTTCTCCGCCAGCCTGGCCCACGAGATCCGCAACCCGCTGGCCGCGATCAACTATGCGGTGCAGTTGCTTGAAGAGTCGCGCAACGTCGACGAGGCCGACCGGCGCCTGCTGCAGATCATCCACCAGCAGTGCCAGCGCACCAACGGCATCGTCGAAAGCGTGCTGGGACTGGCCCGGCGCGAGCGGGCCAATCCGGAGAATACCGACCTGGTCCCGTTCGTGCGCCGTTTCGTCGACGACTACCGCCAGACCCTGTCGATCGAGACCGACAGCCTGGAGGCGATCCTGCCGGCGCATCCGGTCGCGGCCATGGTCGACCCGCGGCACCTGCAGCANGTCCTCACCGCGCTGGTCCACAACGCGCTCAAGTACGGGCGCCTGATGGACGAACCGGCGCGGGTGCGGCTGCGGGTGTTCCAGGACGGCCGCAACGCCTATGTCGACGTGCTCGACCGCGGACCGGGGATCCCCGAGGGCGTGGCCGCGCAGCTGTTCCGGCCCTTTTTCACCACCTCCGAGCACGGCACCGGCCTGGGCCTGTACATCGCCCGCGAGCTGTGCCGCGCCAACCAGGCCAATCTGGAGTACGTGCCGGTGCCCGGCGGCGGCGCCTGCTTCCGCGTGGCCATGCCCGGGCCGCATGCGATCCTGCCGCCCTGACCGCGGCCGGCTTGGCCGCTCCCCCCTGCTTCGGCTATCGTTCCGCATATGAGTGCCAACCGCAGCGCCCTGATCGTCGACGACGAACGCGATATCCGCGAATTGCTGGTGCTCACCCTGGGGCGGATGGGACTGCGGGTNGATACCGCGGCCAACCTGACCGAAGCGCGCGAGTTGCTGGCCGCCAACCGCTACGACCTGTGCTTCACCGACATGCGCCTGCCCGACGGCAACGGCATCGAGCTGGTCGGCGAGATCTCCCGCCAGTTCCCGCAGACCCCGGTCGCGATGATCACCGCCTTCGGCAACATGGACCTGGCGGTGGAGGCGCTGAAAGCCGGCGCCTTCGACTTCGTCAGCAAGCCGGTGGACATCAACGTGCTGCGCGGCCTGGTCCGGCATGCGCTGGAACTGAACAACANCGAGCGGCCCAAGCCGCCNCCACCGCCGCCGGANGCCAACCGCCTGCTCGGCGATTCCCCGGCCATGGCCACCCTGCGCGCCACCATCGCCAAGGTCGCGCGCAGCCAGGCGCCGATCTACATCCTCGGCGAGTCGGGCGTGGGCAAGGAACTGGTCGCGCGCACCATCCACGAGCAGGGCGCGCGCGGCGCCGGGCCGTTCGTGCCGGTCAACTGCGGCGCGATCCCGGCCGAACTGATGGAAAGCGAGTTCTTCGGCCACAAGAAGGGCAGCTTCACCGGCGCCCACGCCGACAAGCCCGGCCTGTTCCAGGCCGCCAACGGCGGCACCCTGTTCCTGGACGAGGTCGCCGAGCTGCCGCTGCCGATGCAGGTCAAGCTGCTGCGCGCGATCCAGGAGAAGTCGGTGCGCCCGGTCGGCGCCGCCGGCGAGGTGGCGGTGGACGTGCGGATCCTCTCGGCCACCCACAAGGACCTGTCCCATCTGGTCGCCGACGGCCGCTTCCGCCACGACCTGTACTACCGGATCAACGTGATCGAGCTGCGGGTGCCGCCGCTGCGCGAGCGCACCGGCGACCTGGCGCAGCTGGCCGACGCGATCCTGCAGCGCCTGGCGGCCGGCCAGGGCCGGGCCACGCCCGAGCTGACCGCCGCCGCGCACGCGGCGCTGGCCGGCTACGCCTTCCCNGGCAACGTGCGCGAACTGGAAAACATCCTCGAGCGCGCCCTCGCCCTGGCCGAGGGCGACAGCATCGACGCGGCCGACCTGCACCTGCCGCAGGCGCCGACCGCCGGCGCGACGGCGGGCGCGGCCATGACCGCCGAGGCGGTCATCGANCTGGACCCGGGCACCGGCGCGCTGCCCTCGTACATCGAGCAGCTCGAACGCGCCGCGATCCAGAAGGCGCTCGANGAAAANCGCTGGAACAAGACCCGCGCCGCCGCGCAGCTGGGCATCACCTTCCGGGCGTTGCGCTACAAGCTGAAAAAGCTTGGCATGGACTGAGGCGGAAAGCCGGTTGCCCCGTGGCGACCGGCGATACTGGCGCATGAGCACCCCGTCGCCGCCACCGAAGAAGTCGCTGGGCCAGCATTTCCTGCACGAGCGCGCCTACATCGAGCGCATCGTCCAGGCGGTGGACCCGAAGCCGGGTGACCGCGTGGTCGAGATCGGCCCCGGGCAGGGTGCCATCACCCTGCCCCTGCTGCGTCGGCACGGCGCGCTGACCGTGGTCGAATTCGACCGCGACCTGGTCGGCCCGCTGGCGGCGATGGCCGAGGGCGTGGGCGAACTGGCCATCGTCCACCGCGACGTGCTGCAGGTGGACTTCACCGCNCTGGCCGCCGGGACCCCGGTGCGCCTGGTCGGCAACCTGCCCTACAACATTTCTTCGCCGATCCTGTTCCACGCACTGGACCACGCTGCGGTCATCCGCGACATGGTGTTCATGCTGCAGAAGGAAGTCGTGGACCGGATGGCGGCCGCGCCGGGAAGCAAGGTCTATGGCCGGNTGAGCGTGATGCTGCAGGCGTACTGCCAGGTGCAACCGCTGTTCGTGGTCCCACCCGGCGCGTTCCGGCCGCCGCCGAAGGTGGACTCGGCGGTGGTGCGGCTGGTCCCGCGCGACCCGGCCACGGTCGGCATCGACGACCGCGTCCGCTTCGCCGAGGTGGTCCGCGCTGCCTTCGGCCAGCGCCGCAAGACCCTGCGCAACGCACTCGACGGCGTCTGCGGGCCGGCGCAGTTCGAAGCGGCCGGCGTTGCCGCCAGCGCACGCGCCGAACAGATCGAGGTGGCNGCCTTCATCCGCCTGGCCAACGCTCCCGCATAGGCATTCGCGCGCCGGTGGCCGGGAATCCCGGGGTTCGGCGTTGGCCTGCAGGCATGGGCACGTCGTCCCGGCCGTCACGGGGCTTCGCTTACACTGTGNCCATGCCGCATCCCTTCACGTCCCGCGCGATCGACATGGAAGTCGCACCCCCGCTTCGAAGCACGCCTCGCCGCCCGGTCGCTCCCCGCTGCCCATTCCCAGCCCGGGGCCTGCGGCCATGAGCGTGTGGGCCATCGGCGACCTGCAGGGCTGCTACGACGCCACCCGGCGCCTGCTGGACAGGATCCGTTTCGATCCGGCGGCCGATACCCTCTGGTTCTGCGGCGACCTGGTCAACCGCGGCGGCCAGTCGCTGGAGACCCTGCGCCTGGTGCATTCGCTGCGCGAGCGCAGCATCGTGGTCCTGGGCAACCACGACCTGTCGCTGCTGGCGGTCGGCGAGCGTGCGCCAGCCGAGCGGCGCAAGGTCAATCCCGACCTNCAGCGGGTCGTGTTCGCCGACGACAGCGCCGAGCTGCTGGGCTGGCTGCGCATGCAGAAGCTGGTGCACGTCGATCGCGCGCTGGGCTGGATGATGGTCCATGCCGGGCTCGCGCCGCAGTGGACCACCCAGGATGCCGAGCAGCACGCCGCCGAGGTCGAGCGCCAGCTGCGCGGCGACGGCTACCGCAGCCTGTTGCGCAACATGTACGGCGACCGGCCGAACTGGTCGCCGGGCCTGCGCGGCCACGACCGCTGGCGCGCAACCATCAACTGGCTCACCCGCGCCCGCTACTGCACCCCGCGCGGCCGCATCGCGATCGAGGAGAAGGGTCCGCCGGGAACCCAGGCGGCCGGCCTGTATCCCTGGTACGAGGCGCCGGGCCGGGTCGAGCGCGACCTGAAGATCGTGTGCGGACACTGGTCCACGCTCGGCCTGACGCTCACCCAGGGCGTGTACGCGATCGACACCGGCGCGGTGTGGGGCGGCAAGCTCACCGCGCTGCAGCTGGACAGCGAGGACCTGCGCGTGGTGCAGGTGCCCGGCCGCGACGTGGCCGCACTGCCGCCACACCTGCGCAAGGAATAGGCGCCCGTTGTCCCGGCGGACGCCGGAGCCCCGTGCAGCGGTGGCCCCAGGCCGAAGTCGACGCGCTCGGTCCTCGTCCAGGCGGCACCCCCGACCGAAGCCAGCCCGCTTTCCGGTCAACCGATCCTGCGGTATTCCACGAACTCGAACGAATGCGGATGCCTGGAGTCGGCCGGATGCGGCTCGCGCGCGGCCACGTGCCAGCGCGCGGGATCCCATGCCGGGAAGAACGCATCGGCATCGGCGACGACGGTGTCGACGTGGGTGAGGNGCAGCACGGCGGCATGCGGCAGGGTCAGGGCGTAGATTTCGCCGCCGCCGATCACGCACAGCTCGCTGGCGCCTTCGGCGGCGGCCACTGCGATCGCTTCGTCCAGCGAAGCCACTGCGCGCATGCCGTCGAACGGAACCCGGCCGCCGCGGGTCAGGACCAGATTGGCGCGTCCGGGCAGCGCGCGCCCCAGCGATTCGGCGGTCCTGCGGCCCATCAGCACCGGCTTGCCNAGGGTCAGCGCCTTGAATCGTTTCAGGTCGTCGGGCAGCCGCCACGGCAGGTCGTTGCCACGGCCGATGCCGCGCCGGCGGTCCAGCGCCGCAAGCAGCACCAGGCGGACCGGCGCCGGCGGCTGCGCGATCGCGCTCACGCGGTGCGGCCCATCCGCCGGCCCGGACCGGCGCTCAGACCGCCACCGGCGCCTTGATCGCCGGCGCCGGGTCGTAGCCTTCGATGACGATGTCCTCGTAGCCGAAGGCGAACAGGTCGGAGACCTCGGGGTTCAGGCGCAAGCGCGGCAATGCGCGCGGCGTACGCGCCAGCTGCTCGCNCGCCTGCTGGTAGTGGTTCGAATACAGGTGCGCATCGCCCAGCGTGTGGACGAAATCGCCCGGCCGCAGCCCGGTCGCCTGCGCCACCATGTGGGTCAGCAACGCATAGCTGGCGATGTTGAACGGCACCCCCAGGAAGATGTCTCCGCTGCGCTGGTACAGCTGGCAACTCAGTTTCCCGTCGGCGACGTAGAACTGGAACATCGTGTGGCACGGCATCAGCGCCATCTTCGGCAGGTCGGCCACGTTCCAGGCCGAGACGATCAGTCGGCGCGAATCCGGGTTGCGCCGGATTTCGTCCACCACCCAGCGGATCTGGTCGATCTCGCCGCCGTCGCCACCGGTCCAGCGCCGCCACTGCTTGCCGTAGACCGGCCCCAGCTCGCCGTTGGCATCGGCCCATTCGTCCCAGATGCTGACCTTGTTGTCCTTCAGGTAGGCGATGTTGGTCTCGCCCTTCAGGAACCACAGCAGTTCGTGCACGATCGAGCGCAGGTGCAGCTTCTTGGTGGTGACCAGAGGGAAGCCCTGGGCCAGGTCGAAGCGCATCTGCCAGCCGAACACGCTGCGGGTGCCGGTGCCGGTGCGGTCGGATTTCTCGCTGCCGTGTTCGAGCACGTGGCCGAGCAGGTCCAGGTATGGCTTCACTTCTTCGCGTCCTCCGCCGGTTGTGGCCGCAGCACCGGCGCACGGTGCGAACGCCACAGCAGGAACAGGCCGAGCAGGATCAGCGGCAGGCTCAGCACCTGGCCCATGGTCAGCCAGCCGAACGCCAGGTAGCCCAACTGCGCGTCGGGTACCCGCACGAATTCCACCAGGAAGCGGAAGCCGCCGTACAGCAGCGCGAACAGGCCCGACACCGCGTAGCGCGGCCGCGGCTTCGCGGAGAACCACCACAGCACGCCGAACAGCGCCAGCCCTTCGAGCAGGGCCTGGTACAGCTGCGAGGGATGGCGCGCGAACGCGTCCAGCGCGCCGGTGTCGAACTGCGCCTTGAGCGCCGCCGGGTCCATGCTCCGGTACGGCTCGGGCAGGCCGCCGGGGAACACCACGCCCCAGCCGCCCTCGGTGTACTTGCCCCACAACTCGCCGCCGATGTAGTTGCCGATGCGGCCGAAGCCCAGCCCCGGCGGCACCAGCGGGGCGACGAAGTCCATGGTGTCGAAGAAATGCTGGCGCTGGCGCCGCGACCACAGCCAGGACGCGACCAGCACGCCGACCAGGCCGCCGTGGAAGCTCATCCCGCCTTCCCAAACCTTGAACACCTGCAGCGGATGCTCGAGGTAGGTGCCCAGGTCGTAGAACAGCACGCTGCCGAGCCGGCCACCGACGATCACGCCGATCAGGCCGTAGAACAGCAGGTCGCCGAACCCGTCGTCGTCGACCCCGGGCAGGCGCCCGGCGCGGATCCGGCGCCGGCCCAGCCACCACGCCACCAGGAAGCCGAGCAGGTACATCAATCCGTACCAGTGCACGCGCAGCGGCCCGAGCGAGACGGCGACCGGATCGATCTGGTGCAGGAAGATCATCGGGAATCCCGGGAATTGACCGGCCTATTGTGCCCGAGCGGCGGTCGTTCCTGCATGCAACCACCCCGGGCGGAACACCGCTGCCCGCCCCCATGCCGGCATGCGCCGGCCATCGGCCGGCGCTACAGCAGGACGGGCCGGTCCGGGATCTCGTCCAACGCCCGCGCCGCGGCCGGGCAATGCACGGCCAGCAAGGCCGAAATCCTGCGGATGCCGTCGATCACCGCGTGCTCCATGTCGGCGCCGCGGATGCCGGCCTCGACCGCCGCGCACACCGACTCCCATTCCGCGTCGGATACCCGCGCGTGCAAGCCCCGATCGGCGACGATCTCGATCGCCTGGTCGGCCAGCAACAGGTACAGCAGCACGCCGTTGTTGGCCCGCGTATCCCAGACCCGCAGCCCGGCGAACACCTCGTGCGCGCGGGCACGCGGGGCCATGTCCGCCCGCAGCGCACGCCAGGGCAATCCGGCCTCGACCGCGAATACCACCTCGCCGTCGTGCAGCCTCTCGCCTTCGCCGATCGCCGCGGCGATCCGCTCCAGGCGCGCATCCGGGAAGCGGTGCCGGGCCGAGGGCGCGAACAGGTGGCGCAGCCAGCGCATCGCCATGGTCATCACCAGCGCCCCGAGGCGCCGCCGCCACCGGAACGGCCCCCGCCCCCGGACCAGCCGCCGCCACCGCCGAAACCACCACTGCGCGCACTTCCGCCGCTGCCGCCACTGGAGCCGCCGCCCCAGCCGCCGCCAAGCCCGCCCCCGCCCCAGCCACCTCCGCCGCCCCGCCATGCGTAACCGCCGCCGCCGAGCCCAACCAGGCCGACCACCAGTCCGATCACGGCACCGGCCAGGCCGGTCAGGACCGCGGCCGACACCAGCCATGCCACGCCACCGGAAGCGCCGGCCACCAGCGGCGCGCGCACCGGCGCCGGCAGGCGGCCGAAGATCCCGCGCGCCACCTGGGCAACGACGAAGGCGACGAACAGCGCCGGCAGCCACCGCCCGCCCCCACCGGGCTCGCGCGCCGCGTTGCGGCTGACCGGCGCCGGCAAAGGCTCGCCTTCGACCAGCCCGGCCAGCACCGCGGCGGCGTCCTCGATCCCGCCGGCGTAGTCGCCGGCGCGGAACTTCGGCACCAGGTACTCCTGGATCACCCGGTTGGCGACCGCGTCGGGAATCGCGCCCTCCAGGCCGTAGCCGGTCTCGATCCGCACTGCGCGGTCGTCCTTGGCCACCACCAGCAGCACCCCGTCGTCCACGCCGCCGCGGCCCAGCCGCCACGCCTCGAACACGCGCAGCGCGTACTGCTCGATCGATTCCGGCTGGGTGCTCGGCACCACCAGCACCTGCAGCTGACTGCCCTTGCGCTGCTGCAGCGCGCGCGCCTGCGCCTCCAGGCGCTGCCGGGTGGCCGCATCCAGGGTGCCGGTGGTATCGACCACCGCCGCGTCGAGCGCGGGGATGGCCGCTTCCGGCATCGGTTGCGCCCAGGCCGCGGGCAGCGCCGCAGCCAGCGCGCAGGCCAGCCAGAGCCAGGCCAGCCAGCGTGGCGGGGGGCGCCGCGGAAGCGCGCGCATGGCGCCGGGTCAGTTCGTGGGCGCGGGTTGCGGCGCGGGCTGCGGCGGCGCCGGCGTGTTGCCGAAGTCGACCGCCGGCGCACGCTGGATCTGCGCCTCGTTCTCCACGCTGAANTTCGGCTTCTGCTTGTGGCCGAAGAGCTTGGCGGTGACCAGCTGCGGGAACGAGCGGATGTAGGTGTTGTAGTCCTGCACGCTGGCGATGTAGCGGCCGCGCGCCACCGTGATCCGGTTCTCGGTGCCCTCCAGTTGCGCCTGCAGGTCGCGGAAGGACTGNTCGGCCTTGAGCGTGGGATAGTTCTCGCTCACCACCAGCAACCGCGACAGCGCCGAGGACAGTTCGCCCTGCGCGGCCTGGAACTGCTGCAGCGAGGCCGGATCGTCGGCATCCACCTGGACCTGGCCGACGCGCGCGCGCGCCTCGGTGACGTCGGTCAGCACCTGGCTCTCNTGCGCGGCATAGCCCTTGACCGTATTGACCAGGTTGGGCACCAGGTCGGCCCGGCGCTGGTACTGGTTGAGCACCTCGGACCAGCCNGCCTTGACCGCTTCGTCCTTCTGCTGGATGGCGTTGTAACCGCAGCCGGACAGCAGCATGGCCATCGCCAGCACCGCCGCGACCCACGCCCGCTTGCCGAAGATCGTTTGCATGCCACTGCTCCCTGCGCGGAGCCGGCCGGCGGCCGGCGGACCGGGGCATTGCAGCACCGCCGCGGAGGTGGCGCAAGCGNCGCCCGGATCCGGCGTCAGGGCNGGATCCGGGCGGCGGTCACCACTCGCCGGCGCCGGGAACGTGCCGGTTCGCCGCGTGCCGGCGCATCGCCAGGTTCAGCACCTCCACCAGCACCGAGAAGGCCATGGCGAAATAGATGTACGGCTTGGGCACGTGCACGTCGAAGCCGTCCAGGATCAGGACCACGCCGATCAGCAGGATGAAGGCCAGGGCCAGCATCTTGACCGTCGGGTTGGCGTCGATGAAGCGGCCCAGCGGGTTGGCCGCCAGCAGCATCACCGTCACCGCCAGCAGGATCGCGAAGATCATCACCGGGATGTGGTCGGCGATGCCGACCGCGGTGATCACCGAGTCCAGCGAGAACACGATGTCGATCACCGCGATCTGCGCNATCACCATCCAGAACGCCTGCGAACTGGGCGTGGTGCGCGGATCNTCGTCCTCGCCGCCGGAGATCAGCTCGCGGATCTCCATCGACCCCTTCACCAGCAGGAACGCGCCGCCGAGGATCAGGATCAGGTCGCGGATCGAGATGCCCATCCCGCCGACGTGGAACAGGTCGTTCTGCATCCGCGCCAGGAACGCCAGCGAGACCAGCAACGCAATGCGGGTGATGCAGGCCACCGCGATGCCGAAGCGGCGGGCGAAGGCGCGCTGCTCGGGCGGCAGCCGGCCCACCGCGATGGAGATGAACACCAGGTTGTCGATGCCCAGCACGATTTCCAGCGCGCTCAGGGTCACCAGGGTCAGCCAGACGTTCGGGTCGGCCAGGAACTCGAAACTCATCGGATCAATCCTTCACGGCATGGTTCACAGCAGGCGCGGGCCCAGGACCAGTCCCCAGGCCAGCACCACGTTCAACATCAGCACGAANACCGCGGCCGAACCCATGTCCTTGGCGCGGCCGGCCAGTTCGTGGTGTTCGGCGCCGTAGCGCTCGATCACCGCCTCGACGGCCGAGTTCAGCAGCTCGGCCGCCAGCACCAGGATCATCGAGCCGACCAGCAGCGCCCGCTCCAGCCCGCCTTCGCCCAGCCACAGCGCCAGCGGGGCCAGTACCACGAACAGGTAGACCTCCAGCCGGAACGAGGACTCGTGCAGCCAGGCCGCGCGCAACCCCTGCAGCGACCACTGGGTCGCCTTGAGGATGCGGCCTGGCCGGCGCGGCAGGTGGCCGGTCTCGTCGGCCACGGGTCAGGCGCCTGCGGCCGCGTGCATGCGGCAGGAGCGCCCGCGGGGCATCGACGGGAAAAGGGACAACGGGGGAAGCGGCATCGGGTCGGTCGTGGCGACGGCGAGCCGCGATTCTGCCACATCGGGCCTCGCGGTCGGCCNGGGGGCGCTCGCGGCGGCGGCCGACCCGCGCAGGCTTGCATCGGCGGGCCACCGGCCACACGCTGTCGGCCCGCGCCCGGCCTGAGCAATCCGATGCCTGCAAGCCTGTCCCCGCGTTGCCGCCCGTTGCGNTCCATCTGCCGGGCGACCCTGATCCTGNTCCTGGCGCTGGCGGCACCGGCCATCGCCCGCACGCCGGCGACACCGGCCGATCCGCCACCGGGCGCGGTTTCCTCGCCGGCCTGGGAACAGGACATGCGCCGCTTCGCCGAGGCCGAGGCCGCCGACCCACCCCCGCGCAATGCCGTGCTGTTCGTCGGCAGTTCCTCGATCCGGCTATGGGACGGCCTGGCNCAGGACTTCGCCGGCACCCCGGTGATCAACCGCGGCTTCGGCGGCTCGGAGATCCGCGACAGCACCTGGTACGCCGACCGCATCGTGATCCCCCACGCGCCGCGCACCGTGGTCCTCTACGCCGGCGAGAACGACCTCGCCAGCGGCCGCTCGCCGGCGCAGGTGCAGGCGGACTTCCGCGCCTTCGTCGAACGGGTGCGCCGCGACCTGCCCGACACCCGGATCGCCTTCATCGCGATCAAGCCCAGCCCGTCGCGGGCGCACCTGCTGCAGGCGGTGCAGGAGGCCAACGCCCGGGTCCGCGCCGAAGCGGCGCGCTGGGATGGGGTCGACTTCATCGACGTGTTCACGCCGATGCTCGGCGCCGACGGACAGGGGCGTGCGGAACTGTTCGGGCCGGAC
>Ga0056907_1000526_pt1 | contig 17428 bp, 11 predicted proteins | sample EBPBio152010_DNA_FD_55046 | JGI IMG/M metagenome (GOLD analysis project Ga0056907, IMG submission 55046) | Wastewater treatment Type I Accumulibacter community from EBPR Bioreactor in Madison, WI, USA - Reactor 1_7/15/2010_ DNA | ecosystem: Engineered > Bioreactor > EBPR > Anaerobic-Aerobic >...
CCGCCGTCAGCGTCGTCTTGCCGTGGTCAACGTGACCGATCGTGCCCACGTTCACGTGGGGCTTGGTGCGCTCGAACTTACCCTTGGCCATGATCCAAACCTCTCAGATTTCGTTGCTTTTCTTGGACAGTGCGACCATGGATGGCCGCCTCTTGGTTTTCGCGCCCACGAATGGGCGCACCGTGTCTTACGCCTTCTTGATCACCGTCTCGGCNATGTTCGTCGGCGCTTCCTCGTAGTGGTCGAACTCCATCGAGAAGGTCGCGCGACCCTGGCTCATCGAGCGCAGCGAGGTCGCGTAGCCGAACATCTCGCCCAGCGGGATCATCGCGTTGACGATCTTGCCCGACGGGCTGTCGTCCTGGCCCTGCAACACGCCGCGACGACGGCTCACGTCGCCCATCACGTCGCCGATGTAGTCCTCCGGGCTGACGATCTCGACCTTCATGATCGGCTCGAGCAGCACCGGCTTGGCCTTGGCGAAGCCCTGCTTGAACGCCATCGAGGCGGCCAGCTTGAACGCCATTTCCGAGGAGTCGACGTCGTGGTACGAACCGAACACCAGCTTGGCCTTCACGCCCACCACCGGGAAGCCGGCCAGCGGGCCGCTGGTGATGGTCTCGCGCATGCCCTTCTCGACCGAAGGAATGAATTCCTTCGGGATCACGCCGCCGGTGATCTCGTTGAGGAACAGGAAGTCATCCTTGATGTCGGCGGCGTACTTCTCGCGGTCGGCCTCGCTGATCGGCGACAGCTCGATCACCACATGGCCGTACTGGCCCTTGCCGCCCGACTGCTTGGCATGCTTGTAGTCCGACTTGACGTCGCTGAGGCGGATCGTCTCGCGGTAGGCGACCTGCGGCTTGCCGACGTTGGCCTCGACGTTGAACTCGCGCTTCATGCGGTCGACGATGATGTCCAGGTGCAGCTCGCCCATGCCGGCGATGATGGTCTGGCCGGATTCCTCGTCGGTGCGGACGCGGAACGACGGGTCCTCCTGGGCCAGGCGGCTCAGGGCGTTGCCCATCTTCTCCTGGTCGGACTTGGTCTTCGGCTCGACCGCCATCGAGATCACCGGCTCCGGGAATGCCATGCGCTCGAGAACGATCGGAGCATCCTGGGCGCACAGGGTATCGCCGGTGGTGACGTCCTTCAGACCCACGGCCGCGGCGATGTCGCCGGCCAGCACTTCCTTGATCTCTTCGCGGTTGTTGGAGTGCATCTGCAGCAGGCGGCCGATGCGCTCCTTCTTGCCCTTGACCGAATTCAGCACCTGGTCGCCGGCATTGAGCATGCCGGAGTAGACGCGGAAGAAGGTCAGCGAGCCCACGAACGGGTCGGTCATGATCTTGAACGCAAGCGCCGAGAACGGGGCCTTGTCGCTGGACTCGCGGGTCAGCTCCTTGGTCTCGTCGTCGGTGTCCACGCCCTTCACGGCGGGCACGTCCACCGGCGACGGCAGCAGGTTGATCACGCCGTCGAGCATGGCCTGCACGCCCTTGTTCTTGAACGCCGAGCCGCAAAACATCGGCACGATCTCGGTCTTCAGCGTGCGGTCGCGCAGGCCGTTGACGATCTCTTCCTCGGTGAGCTCTCCCCCTTCGAGGTACTTCTCCATCAGCTCTTCGCTGGCCTCGGCGGCGGACTCGACCATGAAGGCGCGCTCTTCGGCGGCCTTGGCCTGCAACTCGGCCGGGATCTCGCGNTACTCGAAGTTCAGGCCCTGCGAGGCGGTATCCCAATGGATCGCCTTCATCTTCAGCAGGTCGACCACGCCCTCGAAGCCGTCCTCGGCGCCGATCGGCACCTGCATCGGCACCGGCACCGCGCCCAGGCGCGACTTCAGCTGGTCGCGGACCTTGTAGAAGTTGGCGCCGGTGCGGTCCATCTTGTTGACGAACGCGATGCGCGGCACGTGGTACTTGTTGGCCTGGCGCCACACGGTCTCGGACTGCGGCTGCACGCCGCCCACGGCGCACAGCACGAACACCGCGCCGTCGAGCACGCGCAGCGAGCGCTCGACCTCGATGGTGAAGTCGACGTGCCCGGGGGTGTCGATGATGTTGAAGCGGTGCTCGGGCAGGGACTTGTCCATGCCCTTCCAGAACGCGGTGGTGGCCGCGGACTGGATCGTGATGCCACGCTCCTGCTCCTGCTCCATCCAGTCCATGGTCGCGGCGCCATCGTGCACTTCACCGATCTTGTGGCTCTTGCCGGTGTAGAACAGGATGCGCTCGGACGTGGTGGTCTTGCCGGCATCGATGTGGGCCATGATGCCGAAGTTGCGGTAACGCTCGATGGGAGTGGTGCGAGCCACGGGAATCTCTCGTCTGCTGGGTCTTTCGATGGCGGAGCGGCGCGCGGCGCCGGCCTCCGTGGGACGGGGGCGCGGGACTTGCCGCGCCGCCCGGGCTGGTCGCGCGGGCCCTGTGGCGGGCCCGGCGGCTGTTACCAGCGGTAGTGCGCGAAGGCCTTGTTGGCCTCGGCCATGCGGTGCGTCTCTTCGCGCTTCTTGATGGCGCCGCCGCGGTTTTCCGAGGCATCCATCAGTTCGGCGGCGAGCTTGCGCGCCATGGTGTTCTCGCCGCGCTTGCGCGCCGACTCGATCACCCAGCGCATGGCCAGGGCCATGCGGCGGGAAGCGCGCACTTCGACCGGCACCTGGTAGGTGGCGCCGCCGACGCGACGGGACTTCACCTCGACCGCCGGGGAGACGTTGTCGAGCGCCTTCTGCACCAGCTCGATCGAGTTGGGGTTCTTCTGGCCGATCACGTCCATCGCGTCNTACACGATGTTCTCGGCAATCGACTTCTTGCCGCTCTTCATCACCATGTTGATGAAGCGGGCGATGGTTTCGCTCCCGTGCTTCGGATCGGGAAGGACGGCGCGCTGGGGGGTGGAACCTTTACGGGACATTGTCGGGCTTCCTCAATCAGCTCTTCGGGCGCTTGGCGCCGTACTTGGAACGGCCCTGGCGACGCTTGGTCACGCCGGCTGCGTCGAGCGAGCCGCGGACGGTGTGGTAACGCACGCCCGGCAGGTCCTTCACGCGACCGCCGCGGATCAGGACGACCGAGTGCTCCTGCAGGTTGTGGCCTTCGCCGCCGATGTACGAGATGACCTCGTAGCCATTGGTCAGGCGGACCTTGGCGACCTTGCGCAGGGCCGAGTTCGGCTTCTTCGGGGTGGTGGTGTAGACGCGCGTGCAGACGCCACGGCGCTGCGGGCACTTTTCCAGCGCCGGCGAGGCGCTCTTGTACGTTTCCGCCTGCCGCGGCTTGCGGACCAGCTGGTTGATTGTCGCCATGGGTAAGGTTCTTCTGCTTGGGGTTCCATCGGATGGAACCGGTACGTGTGAAAACGACGGCAGGCCGAAGGACGGCCTGCCGAGACCAAAAAGTATAGCTGGCGGGGCGAAATCGCGTCAACCCGCCCCCCTTCCCTGGCCTGTCGCTCCCCCCGGGAAGCGGCGGTAGCCGCGCCCCGTGGGCGACGGCGGGGATTCCCTTCCCCGCCCGTCCGGGCCTGGCGGCCCGGGATGCCGCATTACTCCGCTGCGCCCTCGTCGGTAGCCGCTTCGGCCGTGGTCGTTTCGACCACCTGCTCGGCCAAGGCAGCCTCGGCGCCACCGGACAATGCCTCCATCTCAGCCTCGGTGAGACCGGAGGCGCCACGGCGGCGCTGGCTGTGGTAGGCCAGGCCGGTGCCCGCCGGGATCAGGCGGCCGACGATCACGTTCTCCTTCAGGCCGCGCAGGNTGTCGCGGGTGCCGCGCACGGCCGCCTCGGTCAGCACCCGGGTGGTCTCCTGGAAGGAGGCCGCGGAGATGAACGACTCGGTCGCCAGCGAGGCCTTGGTGATGCCCAGCAGCACCGGCTCGAACTTCGCCGGCAGCTCGTTGCGGCCGGCCAGGCGGGCGTTCTCCTCGATCACGCGCTGGCGCTCGACCTGTTCGCCGTTGAGGAACTTCGAATCGCCCTGGTCGGCGATCTCGACCTTGCGCAGCATCTGCCGGGTGATGACCTCGATGTGCTTGTCGTTGATCTTCACGCCCTGCAGGCGGTACACGTCCTGGATCTCCTTGACCAGGTAGGCGGCCAGCGGCTCGATNCCCAGCAGGCGCAGGATGTCCTGCGGGCTCGGCTCGCCNTCCACCACGGTCTCGCCCTTGGTCACGTGCTCGCCCTCGAACACGATGATCTGGCGGTACTTCGGGATCAGCTCCTCGTGCTCGCCGCCCTCGCCGTCCTTGATGATCAGGCGCTGCTTGCCCTTGGTGTCCTTGCCGAAGCTGACCACGCCCGAGCGCTCGGCCAGGATCGCCGGATCCTTGGGCTTGCGCGCCTCGAACAGGTCGGCCACGCGCGGCAGGCCGCCGGTGATGTCGCGGGTCTTGGAGGCCTCCTGCGGGATCTTGGCGACCACGTCGCCCACGCCCACCGGCGCGCCGTCCTGCAGGTTGACCAGCGAGCGCGGCGGCAGCAGGTACTGCGCCGGCAGGTCGGTGCCCGGGATGTTCAGGTCGTTGCCGTTCTTGTCCACGATCCGGACCAGCGGGCGCAGATCCTTGCCCTGGGTGCCGCGGCGCTTGGGATCGGTGATCTCGCGCGAGGCCAGGCCGGTCAGCTCGTCGGTCTTCTCGATGACGGTGACGCCGTCGACGAAGTCCACGAAGCGGATCGAGCCGGCCACTTCCGAGACGATCGGGTGGTTGTGCGGATCCCAGTTGGCGACCGACTGGCCGGCCTTGACCTCGGCGCCGTCCTNGACCGCGATGGTCGCGCCGTACGGCAGCTTGTAGCGCTCGCGCNCGCGGCCGTGCGGGTCGAGCACCGAGATCTCGCCCGAACGCGAGACCGCGACCAGGGTGCCGTTGCTGTGGTCGACCGACTTGAGGTTGGTGAACTTCACCGAGCCNGTGGTCTTGACCGTGATGTTGTCCACCGCCGCCGCACGCGAAGCCGCGCCGCCGATGTGGAAGGTCCGCATGGTCAGCTGGGTGCCCGGCTCGCCGATCGACTGCGCGGCGATCACGCCGACCGCCTCGCCGATGTTGACCCGATGGCCACGGGCCAGGTCGCGGCCGTAACACTGCGAGCACACGCCGAACGGCGATTCGCAGGTGATGGTGGAGCGCACCTTGATCGACTGCACGCCGGCGTCTTCGAGCTTCTGCACCCAGGCTTCGTCGAGCAGGGTGTTGCGGGTGACGATCGGATCCTCGTCGTTGCCCGGCAGGAACACGTCCTCGGCCACCACGCGGCCGAGCACGCGGTCGCGCAGCGGCTCCACGACGTCGCCGCCTTCCACGATCGGGGTCATGGTCAGGCCGTGCACGGTGCCGCAGTCGACCTCGGTGATCACCACGTCCTGGGCAACGTCGACCAGGCGCCGGGTCAGGTAACCGGAGTTGGCGGTCTTCAGCGCGGTATCGGCCAGGCCCTTGCGCGCGCCGTGGGTGGAGTTGAAGTACTCCTGCACGTTCAGGCCTTCGCGGAAGTTGGCCTTGATCGGGGTCTCGATGATCGAGCCGTCCGGACGCGCCATCAGGCCGCGCATGCCGGCCAGCTGGCGGATCTGCGCCTGCGAACCGCGGGCGCCGGAGTCGGCCATGATGTACAGCGAGTTCATCGACTTCTGGGCGATGGCCTCNCCCTTGGCATTGACCACCTGGTCGGTGCCGATGGTGTCCATCATCGCCTTGGCGATGCGCTCATTGGTGCGCGACCAGATGTCGACCACCTTGTTGTAGCGCTCGCCGGCGGTGACCAGGCCGCTCTGGTACTGCTCCTGGATCTCCAGCACCTCGGCCTCGGCCTCGGTCAGGATGCCCTTCTTCTCCTGCGGAATCAGCATGTCGTCGATGCCGATCGACACGCCGGCGCGGGTCGCGTAGGCGAAGCCGGTGTACATCAGCTGGTCGGCGAACACCACGGTGTCCTTCAGGCCCAGCTGGCGGTAGCAGGAGTTGATCAGGCGCGAGATCGCCTTCTTGTTCAGCTCGGTGTTGGCCAGGGCGAACGGCAGACCCTCCGGCAGGATCTCGGCCAGCAGCGCGCGACCGACCGTGGTGTCCACGATCGAGACCTTCTTCTCCTTGTTGCCGGCCTCGTCGGTCACGGTCTCGGCGATGCGCACCTTGACCTTGGCATGCAACTCGACCACGCGGTTGTCGTAGGCCCGCTTGACCTCGGCCACGTTGGCGAAGGCCATGCCCTCGCCCTTCTTGTTCTCCAGGGCGCGGGTCATGTAGTACAGGCCCAGCACCACGTCCTGCGACGGCACGATGATCGGCTCGCCGTTGGCCGGGGACAGGATGTTGTTGGTCGACATCATCAGCGCGCGCGCTTCCAGCTGGGCCTCAAGGCTCAGCGGGACGTGCACGGCCATCTGGTCGCCGTCGAAGTCGGCGTTGAACGCGGTGCAGACCAGCGGATGCAGCTGGATGGCCTTGCCCTCGATCAGCACCGGCTCGAACGCCTGGATGCCCAGGCGATGCAGGGTCGGGGCGCGGTTGAGCAGGACCGGGTGCTCGCGGATCACTTCCTCGAGGATGTCCCACACCTCNGCTTCTTCGCGCTCGACCAGCTTCTTGGCAGCCTTNATCGTGGTGGCCAGGCCGCGGCGCTGCAGCTTGGCGAACACGAACGGCTTGAACAGCTCCAGCGCCATCTTCTTCGGCAGGCCGCACTGGTGCAGGCGCAGGTACGGGCCGACCACGATGACGGAACGGCCGGAGTAGTCCACGCGCTTGCCGAGCAGGTTCTGGCGGAACCGGCCCTGCTTGCCCTTGATCATGTCGGCCAGCGACTTGAGCGGGCGCTTGTTGGTGCCGGTGATGGCGCGACCGCGACGGCCGTTGTCCATCAGCGCGTCCACCGACTCCTGCAGCATGCGCTTCTCGTTGCGCACGATGATGTCGGGCGCGTTGAGTTCGAGCAGGCGGCGCAGGCGGTTGTTGCGGTTGATGACCCGGCGGTACAGGTCATTCAGGTCGGAGGTCGCGAAGCGGCCGCCGTCCAGCGGGACCAGCGGGCGCAGGTCCGGCGGCAGCACCGGCAGCACGGTCATGACCATCCACTCCGGGCGGTTGCCCGAGTCGATGAACGCCTCGATCAGCTTGATCCGCTTGGTCAGGCGCTTGAGCTTGGTCTCCGAGCCGGTGGCGGCGATCTCCTCGCGCAGGCGCGCCATCTCGGCCTGCAGGTCGATCGTGCGCAGCAGCTCGTAGATCGCCTCGGCGCCCATGGCGGCGTCGAAGTCGTCGCCGTGCTCCTGGCGCGCGCTCAGGTACTGTTCCTCGGTCAGCAGCTGCTGCTTCTCGAGCGGGGTCAGGCCCGGCTCGGTGACCACGAAGGCCTCGAAGTACAGGATGCGCTCAATGTCGCGCAGGGTCATGTCCAGCATCAGGCCGATGCGCGACGGCAGCGACTTGAGGAACCAGATGTGCGCGACCGGCGAAGCCAGGTCGATGTGGCCCATGCGCTCGCGGCGCACCTTGGCCAGGGTGACCTCGGTGCCGCACTTCTCGCAGACCACGCCGCGGTGCTTCATGCGCTTGTACTTGCCGCACAGGCACTCGTAGTCCTTGGTCGGGCCGAAGATCGCGGCACAGAACAGGCCGTCGCGCTCGGGCTTGAAGGTGCGGTAGTTGATCGTCTCCGGCTTCTTCACCTCGCCGAAGGACCACGAGCGGATCAGGTCCGGCGAAGCCAGCGCGATCTTGATCGCGTCGAAGTCCAGCGTCTGGCGCTGCTGGTTGAAGAGGTTGAGCAGGTCTTTCATTTCTTGTCTCCGTCAGGAGTGAAGGCGTGTTTGGCGGTTCGGTTCGGGATCGTGGCGACCGTCCCTCGCTAGGCGGGGGTGGCCGCTGCGCGCCTTACTCGTCCTCCAACTCCATGTTGATGGCCAGCGAGCGGATTTCCTTCACCAGGACGTTGAAGGACTCCGGCATGCCCGCCACCATTTCGTGGTTGCCGTCGACGATGTTCTTGTACATCTGGTTGCGGCCCTGCACGTCGTCGGACTTCACCGTCAGCATTTCCTGCAGGGTGTAGGCCGCGCCGTAGGCTTCCAGTGCCCAGACTTCCATCTCGCCGAAGCGCTGGCCACCGAACTGCGCCTTGCCGCCCAGCGGCTGCTGGGTGACGAGCGAGTACGGGCCGGTCGAACGCGCGTGCATCTTGTCGTCGACCAGGTGGTTCAGCTTCAGGTAGTGCATGTAGCCGACGGTGACCGGACGNTCGAACGCCTCGCCGGTGCGGCCGTCGTGGAGCACGGTCTGGCCGCTGCTCGGCAACTCGGCCAGTTCCAGCATGCGCTTGATCTCGGCCTCGCTGGCGCCGTCGAACACCGGGGTGGCCATCGGCACGCCGGCGGTGAGGTTGCGGGCCATGCCCAGCAGTTCCTCGTCGCTGAACTGGGACAGGTCCACGCGCTCGCCGACNGTAGTGCGGTCGTGGTTGTAGATATCCTCCAGGAACTTGCGCAGNTCCTTGACCGCCGTCTGGGCCTCGAGCATGCGCTGGATCTTGCGGCCCAGGCCCTTGGCGGCCCAGCCCAGNTGCACTTCCAGGATCTGGCCGATGTTCATGCGCGAGGGCACGCCCAGCGGGTTGAGCACGATGTCCACCGACTCGCCCGAGGCCATGTAGGGCATGTCCTCGACCGGAACCACGTTCGAGACCACGCCCTTGTTGCCATGGCGGCCGGCCATCTTGTCGCCCGGCTGGATCCGGCGCTTCACCGCCAGGAACACCTTGACCATCTTCAGCACGCCCGGGGCGAGGTCGTCGCCCTGGGTGATCTTGCCGCGCTTGTCGTCGAAGCGGCGCTCGAATTCCTTCTCGTGCGCGGCGATCTGCTTCTGCGCGCGCTCGATGGCGTCCGAGGCGTCCTCGTCCTTCATCCGCAGCGCGAACCAGTCGGCCTTCTTCAGCCCGTCCAGGTAGGCGTCGGTCAGGGTGTCGCCCTTCTTCAGGCCCGGGCCGCCGTTGGCGACCTTGCCCACGATCTGCGAGCGCAGGCGCGCGTAGATCGCCGCTTCCAGGATCCGGAACTGGTCGTCGAAGTCCTTCTTGACGCGCTTGATCTCGGATTCCTCGATCTGCTTGGCGCGCTTGTCCTTCTCGATGCCGTCGCGGGTGAAGACCTGCACGTCGATGACGGTGCCGTCCATGCCCGGGGGCACGCGCAGCGAGCTGTCCTTCACGTCCGAAGCCTTCTCGCCGAAGATCGCGCGCAGCAGCTTCTCTTCCGGGGTCAGCTGGCTCTCGCCCTTCGGCGTGACCTTGCCGACCAGNATGTCGCCGGCACGGACCTCGGCGCCGATGTAGACCACGCCGGACTCGTCCAGGCGGTTGAGCGCCTGCTCGGACACGTTCGGGATGTCGGCGGTGATCTCCTCCGGCCCCAGCTTGGTGTCGCGGGCCGCGCAGGTCAGCTCCTCGATGTGGATCGTGGTGTAGCGGTCTTCCTGGACCACCCGCTCGGACAGCAGGATCGAGTCCTCGAAGTTGTAGCCGTTCCACGGCATGAACGCGATCAGCATGTTCTGGCCCAGGGCCAGCTCGCCGATGTCGGTCGAAGGGCCATCGGCCAGCACGTCGCCGCGCGCCACCACGTCGCCCACGTGCACCAGCGGGGTCTGGTTGATGCAGGTGTTCTGGTTGGAGCGGGTGTACTTGGTCAGGGTGTAGATGTCCACGCCCGCGTCATGCTCGCCGGAGATCTCCGACTCGTTGACCTTGACCACGATGCGGCCGGCGTCGACCTGCTCGATCACGCCGCCGCGGCGGGCGTTGACGGTCACGCCCGAGTCGCGCGCCACGGCGCGCTCGATGCCGGTGCCCACCAGCGGGGTCTGCGAACGCAGGGTCGGCACGGCCTGGCGCTGCATGTTGGCGCCCATCAGTGCGCGGTTGGCGTCGTCGTGCTCCAGGAACGGGACCAGCGCCGCGGCGACCGACACGGTCTGCATCGGCGAAACGTCCATGTAGTGGATCTCGGACGGCGGCTTGAGCAGCGATTCGCCCTGGTAGCGGCAGGGCACGAACAGCTCGGTCAGCTTGCCGCTGGCGTCGTGCGCGGCGTTGACCTGGGCAATGACGAACTCGTTTTCCTCGATCGCCGACAGGTAGTCGACGGCGTCGGTGATGCGGCCGTCCACGACCCTGCGGTACGGCGTCTCCAGGAAGCCGTACTGGTTGGTGCGGGCGAACACGGCCAGCGAGTTGATCAGGCCGATGTTCGGGCCTTCCGGGGTCTCGATGGTGCAGACGCGGCCGTAGTGGGTCGGGTGCACGTCGCGCACTTCGAAGCCGGCACGCTCGCGGGTCAGGCCGCCCGGGCCCAGCGCCGAGACGCGACGCTTGTGGGTGACCTCGGACAGCGGGTTGTTCTGGTCCATGAACTGCGACAGCTGCGAGGAGCCGAAGAACTCCTTGATCGCGGCGGCGACGGGTTTCGCGTTGATCAGTTCCTGCGGGGTCAGGCCTTCGGACTCGGCCATCGACAGGCGTTCCTTGACCGCGCGCTCGACCCGGACCAGGCCCACGCGGAACACGTTCTCGGCCATCTCGCCGACCGAACGCACGCGGCGGTTGCCCAGGTGGTCGATGTCGTCCACCGTGCCGCGGCCGTTGCGGATCTCGGTCAGCACGTTGAGCACGTCGAGGATGTCGGAGGTATCGCCCTGGGCGGCCACCAGCGCCTTGGAGTCCTCGTCGTTGCGCTCGCCGAAGTACTTGCGGTCGTAGAGCACGGCCGGGCCCAGCACGTCCTTGCGACCGACGCGGCGATTGAACTTCATCCGGCCCACGGCCGACAGGTCGTAGCGCTCGAAGGTGAAGAACAGGTTGTGGAACAGGTTTTGCGCGGCTTCCTTGGTCGGCGGCTCGCCCGGACGCATCATCCGGTAGATCTCGACCAGCGCCTCGAGCTGGGTGCGGCTCGGGTCGATGCGCAGGGTGTTGGACAGGTACGGGCCGCGGTCGAGGTCGTTGACCCACAGGGTACCGACGCTCGCCACGCCGGCCTTGCGGAACGCGGCCAGTTGCTCGTCGCTGATCTCGTCGTTGGCGCTGGCCAGCAATTCGCCGGTGTTGGCGTCCACGACGTCATGGGCCAGGATGCGGCCGAGCAGGTACTCGTCCGGCACCGCCAGCGCGGCGATCTGNGACTGCTCAAGCTGGCGCACGTGGCGCGCGGTGATGCGCTTGCCGGCCTCGACGATCACCTTGTCGCCGTCGGCCAGGTCGAAGTTCAGGGTCTCGCCGCGCAGGCGCTCGGGCACCAGCTCCAGCTGCACGCCCTCGGCCGGGTCGATGTGGAAGGTGTTGATCTCGAAGAACGCGCGCAGCATCTCTTCGTTGTTGTAGCCCAGCGCACGCAGCAGGATCGTCACCGGCAGCTTGCGGCGGCGATCGATGCGGGTGTACAGCGCGTCCTTCGGGTCGAACTCGAAGTCCAGCCAGGAACCGCGGTAGGGGATGATGCGGGCGCTGTACAGCAGCTTGCCCGAGCTGTGGGTCTTGCCACGGTCGTGGTCGAAGAACACGCCAGGCGAACGGTGCAGCTGCGAGACGATGACGCGCTCGGTGCCGTTCACGATGAAGGTGCCGTGTTCGGTCATCAGCGGGATCTCGCCGAGGTAGACCTCCTGCTCCTTGACGTACTTGATCGCCTTGGTCGAGGACTCGCGATCGTAGATCACCAGGCGCACGGTCACCCGCAGCGGGGCGCCGTAGGACAGGCCGCGGTTGCGGCACTCGCGTTCGTCGAACACCGGCTCGCCGAGCTTGTAGCCGACGTATTCCAGCGCCGCGTTGCCGCTGTAGCTGCTGATCGGGAACACCGACTTCAGGGCGGCGTGCAGGCCCTGGTCGCGGCGCTTGGCCGGATCGGTGTCGGCCTGCAGGAAGTCCCGGTAGGAATCGACCTGGATGGCCAGCAGGAACGGCACCTCGAGGATCGAGCGCTGCTTGCCGAAATCCTTGCGGATGCGCTTCTTCTCGGTGAACGAATACGTCGTCATGGATGTACCACCTTTGGCAGTGCGGACCGCGCGCGGCGCGGACCGGGGGAACATGAAGCTGTCAGTCGGTAGTCGCTGGTATTGCCGGCACCAGCACGCCCTATCCCGCTACTTCCGACTACCAGCTCCGCGCGTGCGTGAGACTGGGTTTGTTGCCGCTTTCCGGCCGCCCGGGACCCGGAGCCCCGGAACGACCAAAGGCCGGGGGCTTCCGCCCCCAGCCTTCGCGCATCACCATGCAAACAGGCGATGCAAGATGCCGCTTACTTGAGCTCGACGGTGGCGCCGGCGGCTTCCAGTTCCTTCTTGAACTTCTCGGCATCTTCCTTGGACACGGCTTCCTTGACGTCCTTCGGCGCGCCTTCGACCAGGTCCTTGGCCTCCTTCAGGCCCAGGCCGGTGATGGCGCGGACGGCCTTGATGACCTCGACCTTCTTCTCGCCGGCGGCCTTCAGCACGACGGTGAACTCGGTCTGCTCCTCGACCGGTGCGGCGGCGGCGGCCGGGCCGGCGGCCACGGCAACCGGGGCGGCGGCGGAGACGCCGAACTTCTCTTCGATGGCCTTGACCAGCTCCATCACTTCCATCAGGGTCTTGCCGGCGATGGCTTCGACGATCTGCTCGTTGGAAAGGGACATTGTGATTACCTTCTGGATGTTTAGCTAAAGGGAAAGGGAAATCGTCGACGCGGTCAGGCCGGCTCGGCCTCGGCTTCCGCCGGGGCAACCTCGCCGCCACCNTGCTGCTCGCCGACGGCCTTGACCGCGCGGGCGAACATGGTGGCCGGCTCGGCCAGGACGCGGGCCAGCATGGCCAGGGCCTGCTCGAGGGTCGGCAGCGACGCCAGGACCTCGACATGGCTGGCCGGGTACAGCTGGCCGCCCACGGCGACCACCTTCGGCTGCAGCTTGTCGTTGCCCTTGGCGAACTCCTTGATCAGGCGGCCGGCAGCGCCGGGCTCCTCGGTCGAGAACGCGTACAGCAGCGGACCCACGAGCGCATCCTTGGTGCACTCGAACTCCGTGCCTTCGACGGCGCGCGCGGCCAGCGTGTTCTTGACAACCTTCAAGTACACGCCGTTCTCGCGGGCCTTCTTGCGCATCGCGGTCATCTGGGAGACCGAGGTGCCTGCGTATTCGGCGGCGACCAGGGAGTGCGCCTTGGCGGCGACGTCGGCCAGTTCGGCGACGACTTCCTTCTTCTGGGACAGATTGAGAGCCATAACACTCCTCCGTATGAACTCCGCTCGCGGCTCCTGCCNCTTGCGGTCCTGGGCGGCGCCCTTCCGTGCGCGCCGGGGATGCCTCCGGCATCCCGGTGCTGGCCTATCCGATCCGGCGTCCCGAAAGCTTCGGTCGGCCGGAAAAACTTCCAGAAGGCGGCACCATCTGCGCAGGTGTCGGGTCCTCGCGGACCCTCGATTAAGCAGCCCCGCTGCATCGACGGCGATTCCCTGCCAGTGCGAGCTTCCATGCCCGTCGTCGATGTGCGCCGACCGCGCCTGCGGTCTTTGACGGCTGTCGCGTCGGGCCCACGGCCCGGGCGACTGCCCTCAAAACTTGCGTCCGGGCCGTCGCGGGGACGGCCCGGGGTGTTGCATCACTTCAGGGTCAGCGACGACTGGTCGACGGTCACGCCCGGGCCCATGGTCGAGCTGAGCGAGATCTTCTGCAGGTACGCACCCTTGGAGGTCGCCGGCTTGGCCTTGATCAGGTCCAGCAGCAGCGCCTGCAGGTTCGACTTCAGGGCGTCGTCGCCGAAGTCNGCCTTGCCGATGGTGGCGTGGATGATGCCGGCCTTGTCGGTGCGGTAACGCACCTGGCCCGACTTGGCATTCTTCACCGCCTCGGCCGGGTTCGGCGACACGGTGCCGACCTTCGGGTTCGGCATCAGGCCGCGCGGGCCCAGCACCTGGCCGAGCTTGCCGACCACGCGCATCGCGTCCGGGGTGGCGATCACCACGTCGTAGTTCAGGTCGCCGGCCAGCATCTTCTCGGCCAGGTCATCCATGCCCACGGCCTCGGCGCCGGCGGCCAGCGCCTCGTCGGCCTTGGCGCCGGCGGGAGCGAACACGGCCACGCGCACGCTCTTGCCGGTGCCGGCCGGCAGCACGGTCGAACCGCGGACCTGCTGGTCGGACTTCTTGGCGTCCACGCCCAGGCGCACGGCCACGTCGACGGACTCGACGAACTTGGCCTTGGTGAAACCCTTGACGATCTTCAGGGCGTCGTCGATCGCGTACGCCTTGCCCGGCTCCACGGCCGTCTTGATCGCCTTCTGTCGCTTGTTCAGTGCCATGTCCTCAGCCCTCCACCGTCAGGCCCATCGAACGGGCCGAGCCCGCGATGGTGCGCACAGCCGCATCCAGGTCCGCCGCGGTCAGATCGGGCTCCTTCGCCTTGGCGATCTCCTCGAGCTGCTTGCGGGTGACCTTGCCCACCTTCTCGGTATTCGGGCGCTTGGAACCGGACTGGATNCCCACGGCCTTCTTCAGCAGGATCGACGCCGGCGGCGTCTTGGTGATGAAGGTGAAGGTGCGGTCCGAATAGGCGGTGATGACCACCGGGATCGGCAGGCCCGGCTCGAGCTTCTGCGTGGCGGCGTTGAACGCCTTGCAGAACTCCATGATGTTCAGGCCGCGCTGACCCAGCGCGGGACCGACCGGCGGCGAGGGGTTGGCCTGGCCGGCCTTCACCTGCAGCTTGATGTAACCGACGACTTTCTTTGCCATTTCTCTAGCTCTCCGGGTGCAAGCGCCTGACTNGCAGGCTCCCCATCGTTCCGGGAATCACGCGTCCCGGCATCGCGTTGGTGACCAGATCCCTTGCGCGGCAAAGGCCGCCAGTCCGGCGGCCAGTGCGAACACCCGGCTGTCCCGGGCAGGGAGCCGAGCATGATAACAGGTTTTCCAGGCGCCCGGGAACCACTCCCGGCCGGGGATGGCCGGGACGTCCCGCTCAGGCCTTCTCGACCTGGCCGAACTCCAGCTCCACCGGGGTGGAACGGCCGAAGATCAGCACCGCCACCCGCAGGCGGCTCTTCTCGTAGTTGACTTCCTCGACCACGCCGTTGAAGTCGTTGAACGGACCGTCGGTGACCCGGACCATCTGGCCGGGTTCGAACAGGACCTTGGGCTTGGGCTTCTCCACGCCTTCCTGCACGCGCTGCAGGATCGCGTCGGCCTCGTCGTCGCGGATCGGCAGCGGGCGATCGGCGGTACCGCCGATGAAGCCCATGACCCGCGCGGTCTCCTTCACCAGGTGCCAGCTCTCCGAATCGATGCGCGGGATGCCGGCCTCGTCGTGGGTCTCGATCTGGACCAGCACGTAGCCGGGGAAGAACTTGCGCTCGGAACGGCGCTTCTGGCCGGAGCGCATCTCCACCACTTCCTCGGTCGGGACCAGCACCTCGCCGAAGCGGTCTTCCATGCCGTTGCGGACGATGCGGTCACGCAGCGCCTGGGCGACGCTCTTCTCGAAACCGGAATAGGCATGGACCACGTACCAACGCTTCACTGCGGCATTCTCCTTCAGCGGCCGAAGTTCAGGAACAGCTCGATCGCCCACTTCACGAAGAAGTCGAAACCGGCCAGCACCAGGCTGATGATGACCACCACGGCGATCACCACCCAGGTCATGCGGGTGGTTTCCTGGCGGGTCGGCCANACCACCTTGCGCAGTTCGAAGCGCGACTCGGAGAGGAACCCGCGGACCTCATGGCCCTTGCCGCTGGTCAGGAACACGCCGATGCCTGCGATCAGGCCGGTGGCGACCGCCAGGCCACGCAACTGCGGCGCCCAGTCGCCCAGGCGGACGGCATTGGCCGGGGTCGAGAACCAGAACCAGACGAACAGCCCGCCCAGCACCAGCAGCGCGGCGATGGCGTATTTGACGATGTCCCCGCTGGAAGTCGCGGTGCTTGCCGGGTGGGTCTTGCTGTTCAAGTCGCTGTCGCTCTCTTGCCGTTGCGGCCGGGAAGGCCTGGCCCGGTGGGCTTGGAGGGAAGTGGCACGCCAGGAGGGACTCGAACCCCCAACCTGCGGTTTTGGAGACCGCTGCTCTGCCAATTGAGCTACTGGCGTACGCGTGGAACCGTCGCTTCCCTTAGACGGCGAAGGCGGACCGGGGTTCCGGACCGCCCTTGCCTGCCGGATCGTCGGACCCGGCCCTTCCGGACAGGCTATTGCCCGTCCGGCCGGTTGCTTACTTCAGGATCTTCGCCACCACGCCGGCGCCGACCGTGCGGCCGCCCTCGCGGATCGCGAACCGCAGACCCTCGTCCATCGCCACCGGGTTGATCAGCGTCACCGTCATCTTGATGTTGTCGCCCGGCATCACCATCTCCACGCCCTCGGGCAGCTGGATCGAACCGGTAATGTCGGTCGTGCGGAAGTAGAACTGCGGACGGTAGCCCTTGAAGAACGGGGTATGACGGCCACCCTCGTCCTTCGACAGCACGTACACCTCCGCCTCGAACTCGGTGTGCGGGGTGATCGAACCCGGCTTGGCCAGCACCTGACCACGCTCGACCTCGTCACGCTTGGTGCCGCGCAGCAGCAGACCCGCGTTGTCGCCCGCCTGGCCCTGGTCCAGCAGCTTGCGGAACATCTCCACGCCGGTCACCGTCGTCTTCTGGGTCGGACGGATGCCCACGATCTCGATTTCCTCGCCCACCTTGATCACNCCGCGCTCGATACGGCCGGTCACCACGGTGCCGCGGCCCGAAATCGAAAACACGTCTTCCACCGGCATCAGGAACGGCTTGTCCACGTCGCGCTCCGGCGTCGGGATCCAGCTGTCCAGCGCGTCCACCAGCTTCAGGATCGCCGGCACGCCGATCTCGCTCTGGTCGCCTTCCAGCGCCAGACGCGCCGAACCCGAAATGATCGGGGTGTCGTCGCCCGGGAAGTCNTACTTGCTCAGCAGCTCGCGGACTTCCATCTCCACCAGCTCCAGCAGCTCGGCATCGTCCACCATGTCGGCCTTGTTCAGGAACACCACGATGTACGGCACGCCCACCTGACGCGACAGCAGGATGTGCTCGCGCGTCTGCGGCATCGGGCCGTCGGCGGCCGAACACACCAGGATCGCACCGTCCATCTGCGCCGCACCGGTGATCATGTTCTTCACGTAGTCCGCATGCCCCGGGCAGTCCACGTGCGCATAGTGGCGCGCCGCAGATTCGTATTCCACGTGGGCGGTCGAAATCGTGATCCCGCGCGCCTTCTCTTCCGGCGCCGCGTCAATCGCATCGTATGCCTTGAACTCGCCACCAAAACGCTCGGCGCCAATCTTCGTCAGCGCCGCCGTCAGCGTCGTCTTGCCGTGGTCAACGTGACCGATCGTGCCCACGTTCACGTGGGGCTTGGTGCGCTCGAACTTACCCTTGGCCATG
>Ga0056907_1000540_pt1 | contig 16895 bp, 15 predicted proteins | sample EBPBio152010_DNA_FD_55046 | JGI IMG/M metagenome (GOLD analysis project Ga0056907, IMG submission 55046) | Wastewater treatment Type I Accumulibacter community from EBPR Bioreactor in Madison, WI, USA - Reactor 1_7/15/2010_ DNA | ecosystem: Engineered > Bioreactor > EBPR > Anaerobic-Aerobic >...
GGCCCGTGGATGTTCACCGCGTTCAAGTGGATGGCGAAGCTGAAGTTCCTGCGCGGCGGCGCGCTGGACGTGTTCGGCCGCACCGAGGAGCGGCGCATGGAACGCCAGCTCATCGTCGACTACTTCGCCACCGTCGAGCGGCTGCTGGCCCGGCTGGACGCCGGCAACCTGGAACTGGCCGCGCAGATCGCCAGCGTCCCCGAGCACATCCGCGGCTATGGCCACGTCAAGGAAGCGCACCTGCACGCGGCCAAGGCCCGCGAGGCGCAGTTGCTGCAGGACTGGGACAGTCCGCTGCGGGTGGTGGAACGCAGCGCGGCCTGAGCGGCCGGGGACGGACCGCCGCCCCGCCCCGGTCAGCCGGCGGCGGCTTCCGGATCGTCCAGCGGGCAGAAACCGACCGTCGCCTGCGACAGGCGGCGCAGCACCGCGCGCGCGGCGGCGCTTTCCAGCGGCTCGTACAGCAGCAGTTCCACCGGCCGCCACATGGCGACCCAGCCCACGACCAGCAGGCCCTCGCCCAGCACTTCGACCACACCGCTACGCTCGCCCCCGCCCAGCAGCAGGTGCCGCGCGATGAGGGTGGCCGCCAGCACCCCCAGGCCGATCAGCAACACCAGCCGGCTCACCCGGATGCGTCGGCGCAGCATCCATTCCTGGTGTTCGAGCGCACGGCGGAAGTGCGCGTGCACCGCCGCGGCGATCTCCGGCACGCTGGCGCGCAGGGATTCGGGTCCGCGGACCAGCAGTTCCAGGGGTTCGCGCGGGGAAACCTCGTCCGCCGATTCGATCAGCCAGGCCTCGGCATCGCGATCCAGGGACTTGTCGTGGAAAGGCGCCGGGTCCAGCGAGTCGTACAGCCTCGCCAACGCGTCGAGCCGGATTTCGATGGTTGCCATGGTTCCGGATTGTGGCCGAGCCGGGGGCGGAATGCATCCGTGCCTCGCAGGAAACCAACCTGCGACGCTCAGCGCTCCCGCGCCGCGGCGCTCTTTTCGCGCTCCGCGCGGAACTCGCTGCCCGCGTCCCAGCTCGGCCAGTCGCTGCCATTGGCCAGCCGCTCGGCCAGCCGCCAGACGGTGCGCGTGTCCTCGGTCGGGCCACGCATGTCCCAGCTGTCGTCGAACTCGTCGCAGGGCTGGTGGTAGCAGTTGGCGAAGTACTTCGCACGCGCGGCCTTGCCGCCTTCCACGCCGCCATCGAGCTGGTCCGTGCCCGGGCCGATGGTGATCGCCGGCACCCCGGCCTGGGCGAAGGCGAAGTGATCGGCGCGGTAGAACAACCCGGCCTCCAGGTTGGCGTCCTGCGAGTACGCGCGGCCTTCGCTCTGCGCCACTTCGGCCAGGTCGCGCTCCAGCGAGACCTTGCCCACGCCCCACGAGGAGATGTCGCGGGTCGGCCCGTCCGGGCTCCACATCTCGATGTTGAGGTCGGCCACCGTGGTCTCCAGCGGGCGCAGCGGATGGGCCGCGTAGTACTTGGCCCCGAGCAGGCCGCTTTCCTCGGCGGTCACGGCCAGGAACAGCAGGCTGCGCGCCGGCCGCTCACCGGCGGCGAACACCCGTGCGATCTCGATCAGCGAGGCGATGGAAGTGGCATTGTCCACCGCGCCGTTGACGATGTCGTCGCCGCTCTCGTCCGCATCGGCGATGACGCCGAAGCTGTCCCAGTGGCCGGACAGGATCACGGTCTCGTCCGGGCGGTTCGCGCCGGGCAGGATCCCGGCCACGTTGCGGCTCGTGATCCGCTCGCGCTGCACGTCGAAGGCCATCGAGGCGCTGGCGCCCTGCAGCGGATGGCCGGCGAAACCGCGCTGCTGTGCGCGCGCCTTTTCGGCCTGAAGTCCAGCCCCGATTCGTGGAACAGGCGCTCGGCCACCTCGCGCTGGATCCAGCCGCGCATCGGCAGGTGGTAGCGGTCGGCGTCGGCGCGGACGATGTCGTATTGCGGGCCGTTGCGGCCGTTGCGCACAGTCGCCCACGGATACGCGGCCGGTGCGGTCTCGTGCACGATCAGCGCCCCGGCGGCGCCGCGCCGCGCCGCTTCCTCGTACTTGTAGGTCCAGCGGCCGTAGTAGGTCATGGCCTTGCCGCCGAAATCGCCCTGGCCACTCTCGAAGTCCGGATCGTTGACCAGGATCACCGCGATCTTGTCCTTCACGTCCACGCCGGCATAGTCGTCCCAGCCCAACTCCGGCGCGCTGATGCCGTAGCCGACGAACACCAGCGGCACGTCCTCCAGGGCCACGTGGTCGGTCGGATACAGCGTCTCCACCGCAAGATCCTCGCCCTGCACCAGCGCGCGGGTGCCGGCGGCGGTGGCGAACTCGGCCCACACCGGCCCGGAAATCAGGCTGCGCTCCAGTTCGACCCGCTGGAACCAGCCGCCATCGTCGCCGGCCGGCTGCAATCCGGCCTGGGCGAAGCGCTCGGCGATGTAGCGGACGGCCTTCTCCTCGCCCGGCGTGTTCGGGGCGCGACCCTCGAATTCGTCCGAGGCCAGCACGCGCAGGCTTTCGGCCAGGTTGCCGGCCTGGATGCCGGCGCCGGGGGTCGCGGCCGGCGGCGCGGCAACAGCCCCGGCGCCGGCTTCCGAACACGCGGCGCCGCACAGCACCAGCAGCAAGACGGGTAGGGCGCGGCGCATCGGCACTGCGGTCTCGGGCAAGGGCGGGCACCCCAATATAGCCTCGCACCCGCCGCCGCCGGCGTGGCGTCGGGCTCTCGGACCTGCCGGCCGGTCCCTACTCCCCGCCATCCAGGGCCCGTTCCCGGCCGCCCCGGAGCCGGTCCTCACCCGATCCCGCCCCGGCCTGACGCGCTGGCCTGNNGGCCGGCGGCTTCCGATCCAGGCCCCTCCCTATCTATAATCGGCCCCAGCTGTGGCCGGTCGCGCCACTCGCCATAGGATGAGACGTGCGTAACCACGACCTGGAATTCCTCAAGCGCTTCTCGATGGTGATCGGCTTCCTGTGCCTGGTCACGCTGGGCCTGATCCTGTTCGCCATGCACCTGCATCGCACGCTGCCGCCCGAAATCTCGCCCACGGCCGTCCAGCGCACGTCCGCGCGCATCCACCCGGCCGGCGCGGTCTACGCCGGCGACACCGGCGCCGCGGCGCAGGCCGCCGCCGCAGCTGCGGCCCAGGCCGCCGCCGCGTCCCAGGTCGCCTATGGCGGCACCACCGACGGCTCGGTGGTCTACCAGAACCTGTGCAGCGCCTGCCATACCAACGGCGTGGGCAATGCTCCGACCNTGGACCACGCGCATTGGGACGCACGCATCGCCCAGGGCGTCGATACCCTGCACCGGCACGCGATCGAAGGCTTCACCGGGCCGGACGGCGGCATCATGCCCCCGCGCGGCGGCAATCCGGCACTGACCGACGAGCAGGTGATCGCCACGGTCGACTGGATGCTCGCCAACCTCAAGTAAGCCGGCCGCAATCCCGCCGACGCCGCCTCCGGGCGGCGTTGTCGTTTCCGCAGCAGGAGTCCGCCATGCCGCACCGCCGTCCGTTGTCGAACATTTCCGTGCTGTGGCTGCTGCTGGCCGCCGCCCCTGCCATTGCCGGCGAGGCGCCTGCCGCCCTGTCCCATGTCGGCGACGCCCAGGGCGATGGGCCGCACAGCCCATTGGCCGGGCAGCCGGTGGCGTTCACCGCCACGGTCAGCGCGGACTTCCGCACGGGCCTGGGCGGGTTGTTCGTGCAGGACCGGGGCGACGGCAACCCGGCCACGTCCGATGGCCTGTTCGTGCGTCCCGCCGAGGGCTTCGCCTTCCCCGACGGCCTGGCGGCGGGCCGGCAATGCCGCTTCCAGGGCCGACTGGTCGAGGACAAGCGCGGCGCGGACGGCGTCACCACCCTGCTGGCCGAACGCATCGACCGCTGCCGCGACGCGGCGCCGGTACCCGCGCGGGTGCTGGACGCACTGCCGGCCGACTGGGAGGCCCTGGAAGGCATGCGCGTGCGCATCGATGCGCCGCTGANCGTCACCGGCACCGACGCGATCGACCGCTACGGCGAACTGGCGGTGTCCTTCGACGGCCGCCAGTGGCAACCCAGCGAAGTCGCGCGGCCCGGTTCGCCCGAGCATGCCGCGGCCGCCGCGCGCAACGCACGCCAGTTGCTGCTGCTGGACGACGGCAGTGGACAGCGCGATCCGGCCGGGATCGCCTGGCTGGACGGGCGCGAAGCGCCGCGGGTGGGTGACCGCATGCGCGGCGTCGAGGGCGTGGTCGACCGCGACCACGGCAGCTGGCGGCTGCAGCTGGACACCGTGCCGGTGATCGAGCGCGGCGACCGTCCGCCGCCGCCGCAGGTGCCCGGCAACGTGCGCGTGGCGGCGTTCAACCTGGAAAACCTGTTCAACGGCGACGGCCACGGCGGCGGCTTTCCGACCCCGCGCGGCGCACGCACCCCGCAGGCACTGGATGCGCAGCTGGCCAAACTGGTCGCCACCATCCGCGGCCTGGATCCCGACGTGGCCGCGCTGATGGAGCTGGAGAACGACGGCTATGGCGAGGACTCGAGCCTGGCCCGGCTGGTGCGCGAACTCAACGCCGACGGCGCGCAGTGGCGCTATGTCGATGCCGGCCACGGCCCTGGCACGGACACCATCCGGGTCGGCATCGTCTACCGCGGCGACCGCCTGGTCGCCCGCGGCAAGCCGGCGGTGCTGGAAGGCGGCCCGTTCGGCGAACGCAGCCGGGTGCCGCTGGCGCAGGCATTCCGGCGCAAGGGCGGCAAGCGGGATTTCGTGGTCGTGGCCAACCACCTCAAGTCCAAGGGCTGCAGCGAGGCCGAAGGCGCCGACGCCGACCGGAAGGACGGTCAGGGCTGCTGGAACGCGCTGCGCCTGGATTCGGCGCAGCGGCTGGACGCCTGGTTGCGATCGGCGCCGCTGGGAAAAGGTCGCGATCGGGTCGTGGTGCTCGGCGACTTCAACGCCTACGCGATGGAAGACCCGGTGCGCTGGCTGCGCGAGCAAGGCGGCTGGACCGACGCCTTCGCCGCCGCCGGCGTGGAGCGCCCCTACAGCTACGTCTACCAGGGCCTGAGCGGACGCCTGGACCACGCCCTGCTGAGCCCGGCGCTGGTCCCGCATCTGCGCGGCGCGGCCGAATGGCACGTCAATGCCGACGAGCCGGACGCCGCCGGCTACGCCGGCCGCAACGTCCCCGGCCCCTGGCGCAGTTCCGATCACGATCCTCTGTTGCTCGGCTTCGATCTGTAGCCATCACCCGCATCCACGCCCGCAGCAGCGGGAGTCCCTGCGCTCGCGGAGAACGTCGGTGCGCGGGGATCGCGCTCGAGGCACAGGTGATGTAACGCGCCCGCGTGTTGGAGCAGGACGCGGAACCACGCAGCAGTGGCCCCTGCCGAAGCCGCGACGCTTTTGCTTTCAGCCGTCAGCCATCCGCACCGTGCAGGTAGTCCAGGCTCACCTGCAGCAACGCCCGGAAGCCCACGTCCAGCGCGGTCTCGTCCAGGTTGAACTCCGGCGAGTGGTTGCTGGGCGCGGTGGCCGGATCCAGCCCCGGCGCGGTGGAACCGACGAAGAAGAACATCGCCGGCGCCTTCTGCCCGTACAGCGAGAAGTCCTCCGAGCCCATCTGCAGCGGCGGCTCGAACACGTTCTGCGCACCGACCACCGCCTGCAGGCTGGGCAGCATCCTCGCGGTCAGCGCCGGATCATTGATCGTGGCCGGGTTGCCTTCGCCTTCCGGCAGCTGGATTTCGGTCCTGGCGCCGTGCGCGGCGGCCACGTGCTCGGAAACGTTGTGCAGGTCGGCGAAGATCTTCTCGCGCATGCCCGCGTCGAAGGTGCGGATGGTGCCGACCATTTCCACGTCGTCGGGGATGATGTTGTAGCGGATCCCGCCCTTGATCGCACCGAAGGTCACCACCGCCGGCAGCTTGGCCACGTCGGTGCGGCGGCTGACGATCGTCTGCGCCGTGCCGATCAGGTCGGCCGCGGCCACGATCGGATCGATCCCGCCCCACGGCCGCGAGCCGTGCGTCTGCCGGCCGATCACCTTGATGCTGAAGCGGTCCGAGGCGGCCATCAGCGGCCCGCCGCGCACCGCGATCTGCCCGGCCTGCACGGTGGAGAACACATGCAACCCGAACACCGCCTCGGGCTTGAAGGCATCGAAGATGCCCTCGTCCAGCATCATCTGCGCACCGCCGTCCTCGCCCGGCGGCGGACCTTCCTCGGCCGGCTGGAAGATCAGCATCACCTCGCCCGGCAAGGTGTCCTGCATCGCCACCAGCGCCCGGGCCACGCCGAGCAGGATCCCGGTGTGCGCGTCGTGGCCGCAGGCATGCATCACTCCGACCGTCTCGCCGCGGTATTGCGCGGTGGCTTTCGAGGCGTAGGGCAGGCCGGTGCGCTCGGCCACCGGCAGCGCATCCATGTCCGCGCGCAGCGCGATCCGCGGCCCCGGCTTGCCGCCCTTGATGACCGCGACCACGCCGTGATGGGCGATCCCGGTCTGCGGCTGCAGGCCCATCCGCCGCAGTTCCTCCGCCACGATCCTGGCCGTGCGCTCCTCGCGGTTGGACAGCTCCGGGTGCAGGTGGAAATCGCGGCGCCAGTCGGTCACCTGCTGCCGCAGCTCGGCGGCGGCGGCGGTCACTTCGGGGCGTTGCCCGGCCTGGGCGGCGGCATTGCCGGCCAGGACCAGCCCCAGCGCGCAGGCCAGCAGCGAAATGCGGGAACGGACGGCAAGGTTCATGGGACGGCTCCGGCAGGACGACCTGCCGATGCTACGGGGAAACCGCGTCGGGTTCACCGCCCGCAACGCCGGGATGCCGCGGCCGGGGTACCATTCCCGCTCCCGCACTCCGCACAGGAAATCCCGACCGTGCCCATCGACCAGGACCAGAAGAACCGCATCGCCTCCGGCCAGGGCTTCATCGCCGCACTCGACCAGAGCGGCGGCAGCACGCCCAAGGCGCTCAAGCTCTACGGCGTCGACGAATCGGCCTATTCGGGCGACGCGGAAATGTTCGCCCTGGTCCATGCGATGCGCAGCCGCATCGTCACCAGCCCGGCCTTCGGCGGCGGGCGCGTGCTCGGCGCGATCCTGTTCGAGCGCACCATGGACGACAGCTTCGGCGGCAAGGACGCGGTGGCCTACCTGTGGGAAGACAAGCAGGTCGTGCCGTTCCTGAAGATCGACAAGGGCCTGGAGGACGAGGCCGACGGCGTGCAGAAGCTCAAGCCGATCCCCGGCCTGGCCGAACTGCTGGCGCGGGCCAAGGCCAAGGGCGTGTTCGGCACCAAGGAGCGCTCGGTGATCAAGGCCAACAACGCCAAGGGCATCGGCGAAGTGCTCGACCAACAGTTCGAGCTGGCGCGGCAGGTGCTGGCCGCCGGCCTGGTGCCGATCGTCGAACCCGAGGTGGACATCAAGGCCGCCGACAAGCAGGCCATCGAGGTCGAATTGAAGCAGGGCCTGCTGGCACGCCTGGACCTGCTGGATCCCGCCACCCCGGTCATCCTCAAGCTCACCCTGCCCAGCGTGGATGGCTACTTCCAGGAACTGGTCGAGCATCCGAGCGTGCTCAAGGTCGTCGCGCTGTCGGGCGGCTACAGCCGCGAGGACGCCAACGCCAAGCTGGCGAAGAATCCGGGCGTGATCGCCAGCTTCAGCCGCGCCCTGACCGAAGGCCTGAGCGCGCAGCAGAGCGATGCCGAGTTCGATGCCGCACTGGATGCGGCAATCGAGTCGATCTACCGCGCTTCGATCGCCTGAGGCCTCAGCCGAACGCGTCCCTCCAGTTCAGCCACCACGCCTTGGGCGGACGCGGGATCCTAGCCCACCATGCCTCCATGGCCTGCGCATTGCCGGCCTGCCATGCCTGGCGGTGCTGCGGGTCGTCGCCGGGTTCGCCCAGCAGTGCGGCGAGCCTCGGATACAGCGGCCCGGACGCCAGTTCCGGGTAGCGGGTGAGCAGGGCGAGCAGCGAGAACCGGTCCTCCGCGGCGGCCCCGGCCGCGACCGCGCTTTCCAGCCCAGGCGCGCGGCGCCCTTCGAGCATGGCCAGGTCCAGGCGCCGGACCGCCTCGCGGAAATCGGCGCCCGCATGGATGGCCAGGGGGATGCCGCTGCGCACGTCGTCGAATGCGAGCGTCGAGCCGGCCGGGACCAGGGTTTCCTGCCCACCGACCCGGTGCATGACCCAACCGCTGGCGACCTGGATCGAACCCGCGCCCCGGACATCGCGGCTCATCTCGAACTCGCAGCCCAGGTCGAGCGTCTCGCCAGCGCCGGCCGCGACCCCGAAGTATCCGGGAGGCGCCCAGATCCGCGCACGTACCCGGCCTTCCACCAGCTCCAGGCGGTGATGCCCGGAGCGGGTGTCGCGAAGCCTGATCCTGGTATCGGGCAGCACCTGCATCGACCCGATGCGAGCTATCCGGATGGTGGCCGTCTGCCGCTCCGAGGTGGCCCAGGTCGTCCCGACTTCCAGCGCCCCGGGCGCGGCACCGGCTCCAGCGACGACTGCCCAGTGCGCACCCTCGTTCCATTGCAGCCGCCACGGCAGCCACAAGGCGAGGCCGACCGCGCAGGCGGCCACTGCCGCAGCGCTCGCCAGCAGCCATCGCGGCCGCCGACCGCGCGGGGGCCGCTGCCAGACCCGCGCCGGGAAGCGCGGATCGGGCACATGGCGGAATGCCGCCAGCAGGGCAGCCAGGCGCTGGAGTTCGGCGTCTGCCTCCAGCGCGGGATCCCACAATGCATCAGGCTTGTCGATCATCGGCGTTCTCCTCGGGCTCCACGGCGATGCCCAGCGCAAGCCGCAGCTTCACCATGCCGCGATGCAGGTTCACCCGGACCGACTGCGGCGTCAGCCCGGTCAGGACCGCGATCTCGGGTCCACTCATGCCCTCGACCAACCGCAGGATCAAGGTTTCGCGGTAGGCCTCGGGGAGCCGGCGGATGGCCTGCAGCGCCGCCACCGCCTCCGCGGTCGACTCCGGCGACGCGCCCGGCCAGGGAACATCCGCGGATTCGTCCCACTGCGATTCCCCGATCCCCGCAGACGGCCGGTTCCTGCGCGCGACCATCGCCACCCAGGGGCCGAACCGGGCCGGGTCGCGCAGCTGCTCCAGCCTGGCGAAGGCGACGGCGAAGGTTTCCTGGGTCAATTCCTCCGCCCGCGCCCGCGGTGCCACGCCAAGGTGGATGGCGTGCACCAGCGGCGCGAACGTGCGGTAGAGCCAGGCGAACGCCGGCTGCGACCCCCGCCGGGCGTCATGCACGTGCCTGGCGATTTGCTCGGGATCGGTCGCGGCCTTCATCTGCAAGGTTTCGGGAGTCGANAGGTCAGGAGGGNGTTCCAAGGCGAAGCGTTAACGCGCCCGGCCCGGCTAACGCCGGGCCGGGCNGGCGGCTCTTCATTCCCGAGCCCCGATGAGGATGCCCCATGCACCGCTTGCTCCGTGCGACCCCGCTGCCGATCCTGTTCGGCGCGCTGCTGTTGTCGGTCCTGCCGCTCAGCGCCTGCGCAGGCGCGGACGCCGGCACCACGCCGGTCGTCGGCCAACCCTGCGAGGACTGCGATGTCCCCCTGATCGGCTTGCCGGCCGACCCGCCCGCCATCGCCTTCCTCGCGCCCAGGGACGAACCCGGGGAACGCCTCCGTCTCACCGGACGGGTCGTCGATGCCCAGGGACATCCTCGCCAGGGCGTGATCGTCTATGCCCACCAGACCAACCAGGCGGGCATCTATCCGGGGGAACGGACCACGGACGAGCCCGGCGTGCGCCGGCACGGCCGCCTGCGCGGCTGGGCGGCCAGCGACGCGGACGGCCGCTACACCTTTCTCACAGTCCGGCCCGGCAGCTATCCGGGCACCGCGATGCCCCAGCACATCCACCTCTACGTGATCGAGCCCGGCTGTGCGCTGTACTACATCGACGATATGCTGTTCCGCGACGACCCGCACCTCACCCCGGCAGCCGAGCGCAAGGCCAGCCAGGGACGTGGCGGTCCGGGAGTGGTGGCGCCGACGCTCGTCGACGGCGAGTGGCAGGCGCATCGCGACATCGTGCTCGGTCGCAGCATTCCCGGCCATCCGGGCTGCTGAGCATGCAACCACGGGTCGCGGACCGCTATCCGCTGGCCGTGCGCGTGCTCCACTGGCTGATTGCCGCACTGCTGGCGGCGCAACTCGTGCTGGGGTTCGCCGCGGAACGATCCGCCTCGCCGACGGTATCCGATGCGCTGTTCCCGATCCATTTCCAGCTGGGCGTATCCATCGCGCTGTTGATGACGGTCCGGCTGTTCCTGCGCCTGGCCCTGGGTACGCCGCGTGGTGCCGGTTGCGGTCCGCGATGGGCATCGCGGATCGCAACCGGCGTCCACGCTCTGCTCTACCTGCTGGTCCTGGCGTTGCCGGTCAGCGGGTACGTCATCTGGGTCTGGATGGGCGCCGACCGCAGCATGCCGGGAGGCTGGGTAGTGCCTGCCCTGTTCGTTCCGCCGGAGGACGACGAAACCGGGCGCGCCATCGCCTGGTACGTGCATACGTACGGCGCCGGGTGTCTGCTGGTCCTGGCCGGCCTGCACGTGGCCGCCGCAGCCTGGCACCCATGGCTCCGCAACGATCGCTTGATCGCGCGCCGGATGGGTTTCGGCGGCCGAAGCGGATCGGGTACATTGCCCCGGGCCATGAACCCGTCCCCGCCAACCGGCGCCGGATCCGTCGACGACCCGCCTCCGTTACCGCCGGAAAAGCCGCTTCCCAACGAATGCTGCGAGAGCGGCTGCCCGATCTGCGTGCTCGATGTCTACGCCGAGGCCCTGGTGGAGTACCGGCGCGCACTGGCCGAGTGGAAGCGTCGCCATCCCGACGCCGGCTGATGCAACGCCCCTGCGGGCCCGGTCGCGTCCAGGCACCGACTCAGACATCGAACGCCAGCAGGTCGATCCCGGTCGCCGCCCGCACCACGCGCCGATACAGCAGGTTGCCCTGCGCCGCATTGGTCGCCACTACCAGCGCGCGCTGGCGCGCCGCATCGCCCAGGGCGAAGGTCTTGAAGATCCCGCCGTTGCTGCCGGAGTGGAAGAACATCGGGCCGCGCGCGGTCGGCTCCAGGTTCCAGCCCAGGGTCTTTTCGCTCCAGCGGCCGGGAACTTCGATTTGCGGAGTCAACATCGCCGTGCGCGTGGCCGGCAGCAGTTCCCAGTCCGCGCCGCGCGCATGCACCATCAGCGCCATGAAGCGGGCGTAGTCGAGCACCGTGCAGCGCAGGCTGGCCGCGGCGTTGGCGAGGATGTCGCCCGGCCAGGCGACCAGGCCGGCGGGCGCGAGCGCCTGCACCTCGGGCAATGCGGCTTCGGCATCGGCATAGCGCCAGTCCTTCAACGACTGGCCATGGCGCTCGGCCACCACCTGCGCCGCCTGCCATTGCTCGCGCAGCATCTGCGGCGGCATGCCCTTGGCGCCCGGCGGGCCATGGCCGTACACCGACCGCGCCGCCAGTTCCGGACTCCATGCATAGCTGCTGTCGCGCATGCCGGCCGGCCCGAACAGCAGCCGCTGCATGCTTGCGTCCAGGCTTTCGCCGGTGATCGCCTCGACTGCCAACTGCAGCCAGACGAAGGCCTCGCCGGAATAGTCGATGCGCACGCCCGGCGCCACCGCCGGCACCAGCGGTTCGTGCGCGGGGTCCTTGCGCCAATCGGGCAGGCCGGTGGAGTGGCGCAGCACGTCGCGGGCGGTGATCGCGTCCACCCACGGACCGTTGCCCAGATATCCGGGCCGCAGGTACTCGACCAACGGCCGGTCCAGCGATAGCTCGCCGCGATCCACCAGTTGCAGCGCCAGGTAGGCGAATACCGGCTTGCTCAGCGAGGCCACCTCGAACAGGGTCGTGTCGGCGATGGGCGTGCCGCGCCCGGCGTGCACCACGCCGAACCCGCGCGACCACACCGGCTCCCCGCGCTCGACTACCGCCATGCCGATCCCGGGCACGCCCAGTGCCCGCATCTGCCGCGGCAGGTCGGCCAGGAAATCCTCCGGCGGGATCCAATCCACCGCTTCGGCGTTGCGCAGCGCAGCGGCGGCGTGACCCGGCAGGACACCGAGGGTGCCCAGCCCGATCCCGGCGCCCAGCAGCCGGCGACGGGTCAACGGGATGCAGGCGTCTGGTTCGGCCGGGGGCATGTGTGTATTGAAGCGACTCAGCCGACGGCGATCAAGCAACGGCCATGTAACAGCCATGCAAAGCCGACGGTTGGTCGGCTGCATTTGACGTGGGTCGAGAAGGGCGGCCGACCCACAGTCGGCTCTACACGACGGGCACGGCTGCCTCTCCGGAACCGGAATGCGTGATCGAAGCCGACCCGGCCCCGCAGGCCCGCCGTTGACGCGTGCGGCGACCCAGGCTAATGTTCGCCCGTCGAGGTTCCATCGCTTCATCAGGATGTAGCGATGAATTAAAAGGGAAGTCCGGTGCACCCCGCCAACGGGGCAATTCCGGCGCTGCCCCGCAGCGGTAACTGGAAACGACCCCCGCCATCGCACTGGCCTTCACCGGCCGGGAAGCGGCGGACAGTAGGCCCCCGGCGCGCCCGCGCCGCCCGTCCACGAGCCCGAAGACCTGCCCCGGCCGGAAGGCGTGCCCGCCTTCCGCATGACCTGGAGCCTCCGCGGGGAGGTGGCCGGACGCTCGTGCGCGGCGGGAAGCCGCGCGTGCGTCTCCGTGCACGTCCCCGTGGTGGTTCCGGTTCGCCCGCGGGGGCGAAGGTCGCTCCGGTACCGCCCGTGGCCCACGTGCGGCGCCCGCCCTTCGTTCCTCATCGACCACGCATGAGGAATCGCAACATGACGCTTACCACCAACCTCGGCTTCCCGCGCATCGGCGCCCGCCGCGAGCTCAAGCACGCGCTGGAATCCCACTGGCGGGGCGACACCCCGGCCGCCGACCTGCAAGCCACCGCGCGCGAACTGCGCGCGCGCCACTGGGCGCTGCAACGCGAGTCCGGGATCGACCTGCCGCCCAGCAACGACTTCTCGTTGTACGACCAGGTGCTCGACACCGCCTTCCTGTTCGACGCGATCCCGCAGCGCTACCGCGCGCTGGCCGATGCCGATCCGCTGGCCGGCTACTTCGCCCTGGCCCGTGGCCACCAGCGCGACGGCATCGACCTGCGCGCGCTGGAAATGACCAAGTGGTTCGACACCAACTACCACTACCTGGTGCCGGAACTCGAAGCGGGCCAGCGCTTCGCCCTGCGCGGCGACAAGCCGGTGGCCGAGTACCTGGAAGCGAAGGCACTGGGCATCGACACCCGTCCGGTGCTGATCGGCCCGGTCACCTTCCTGTGGCTGGCCAAGACCGTGGACGACAGCGACCGCTTCGCGTTGCTCGAGCACCTGCTGCCGGCCTACGCGCAATTGCTGGAGAAGCTGCATATCGCCGGCGCGCAGTGGGTGCAGATCGACGAGCCGGCGCTGGTGCTGGACCTGCCGGAGGCTTCGCGCGCAGCGTTTCGCAAGGCCTACGCGGCGCTCGCCGACGGTGTACGGCCGAAGCTGCTGCTGGCCGGCTACTTCGGCGGCCTGGGCGACAACCTGGAACTGGCCGCCTCGCTGCCGGTGGACGGCNTGCACGTGGACCTGGTGCGCGCGCCGGAGGAACTTGAAACAGTATTGGCGACGCTGCCGGACGACCGCGTGCTCTCCGCCGGCCTGGTCGATGGCCGCAACATCTGGCGCACACGCCTGGACAACGCCCTGCTGCTGGCCCGCTATGCGCGCACCCGTCTCGGCGACGAACGCCTGTGGCTGGCACCGTCGTGCTCGCTGCTGCATGTCCCCGTGGACCTGGATGGCGAGAAGTCGCTGGATGCCNAGCTCAAGTCGTGGCTGTCGTTCGCCAAACAGAAACTTGGCGAGATCCGGGTGCTGGCCAACGCACTGGACGGCCGCGAGGACGCCGAAGCCGCGCTGGAGGACGCGCGCGCACGGATCGAATCGCGCAAGGCGTCCCCGCGCGTGCACCGCCCGGAAGTGGCCGCGCGCCTGGCCAGCCTGGCCGCCGACGCCGACCGACGCCAATCGCCATACCCGGTGCGCCGCCGCGCGCAGGATGCCGCCCTCGACCTGCCTCCGTACCCGACCACCACCATCGGCTCGTTCCCGCAGACCCATGAAGTGCGCGAGGCCCGCGCGAAATTCAAGTCGGGCAAGCTCTCGGAGGCCGATTACGAGGCGTTCCTCGAAACCGAGACCGAGAAGTGCGTGCGCTACCAGGAACGCATCGGGATCGACGTGCTGGTGCATGGCGAGTTCGAACGCAACGACATGGTCGAGTACTTCGGCGAACAGCTCGACGGCTTCGCCTTCACCAAGCTGGGCTGGGTGCAGAGCTACGGCAGCCGCTGCGTGAAGCCACCGATCATCTTCGGCGACGTGGTGCGCCCGGCGCCGATGACGGTGCGCTGGTCCCGCTTTGCGCAGTCGCTGACGGCGCTGCCGATGAAGGGCATGCTTACCGGCCCCGTAACCGTGCTGCAGTGGTCGTTCGTGCGCGACGACCAGCCGCGCGCCGATACCTGCCGGCAGATCGCCCTGGCCCTGCGCGACGAGGTGACCGACCTGGAGGCGGCGGGCATCGGCATCATCCAGATCGACGAACCGGCGCTGCGCGAAGGCCTGCCGCTGCGCCGCGCGCAATGGCAGGCGTACCTGGACTGGGCGGTGCACAGCTTCCGTCTGACCGCCTCCGGCGTGGGCGATGCGACCCAGATCCACACCCACATGTGTTACTCCGAGTTCAACGACATCATCGAAGCGGTGGCGGCGATGGATGCGGACGTGATCTCGATCGAGACCTCGCGCTCGCGAATGGAGCTGCTGGATGCGTTCGTGACGTTCCGCTATCCGAACGGGATCGGTCCAGGCGTGTACGACATACACTCCCCGCGCATCCCCACCACCGCCGAGATGGTGGAACTGCTGGGGAAAGCGCGCGCGGTGCTGGCGCCCGAGCAGGTGTGGGTGAACCCGGATTGCGGTCTGAAGACTCGTGGCTGGGCGCAGACCGGCGCCGCGCTGGAGCGGATGGTCGAGGCCGCGCGGGCCTTGCGCGGGTCATCGGCATTAGCAACGTGAACGCGCCGGGTTCCGGCCGGGTGCCGGAGCCCGGCGTCTCCCGTGCAAGACCATGCCAGACAGGAATGCCTGGCGTGGTCTCAAGCGTCTCCTACGCCGGCAACGGCAACACCGCCGTCGGTTTGCCGTCCGCGCCCAACGCGATCATCACGAAGCGGCCCTGCGTGCACAGCGTGCGTTCGCCGCTGAGCAACTGCTCGTTGAACACCTCCACCTCAACGTGCATCGAACTGCGCCCGACCCGGCCGATCCGCGCCACCACCTCCACCAGGTCGCCCTTGTGCACAGGCTGGTTGAAATCGACCTGCTCCGAGCGCGCGGTGACCACCATGGTGCGCGACCAGCGCGAAGCGGCAATGAACGCGGCCATGTCCATCCACGCCAGCGCCTGGCCTCCGAACAGCGTGCCCAGGTGGTTGGTATGGTCCGGGAAGACCATGTGCAACAGGCGCGCCTCGGTGTGGCGCGCCACGACCGGTGGGGCTTCAGGCATGGGCCGCTCCTGCTTGTTGCATCGCCGGGATCAGAACGCGTGGTCGAAGCCGACCTCGCCCTGCACGCCGACCTGGTAGGCCGAGACCCGGCGCTCGAAGAAGTTGGTCAGCTCCTGCACGTCCTGCAGCTCCATGAACGGCAGCGGGTTGCGCACGTGGTAGCGCCGCTCCATGCCCAGCTTGGCGAAATGGTTGTCGGCGCAGTGCTGCAGATACTGGCGCATGTCGCGGGTCGAAATGCCGGCCACGCCGCCGGACAGCACGTCCTCGGCGAACTGCAGCTCGCACTCGATCGCCTCCTCCAGCATGTCGTAGACCTGCTGCTGCATGGTCTCGTCGAACAGGTCCGGCTCCTCCTCGCGCACGGTGCGCACGGACTCGAACGCGAATTCCATGTGGCAGCTCTCGTCGCGGAACACCCAGTTGGTGCCCGAGGCCAGGCCTGGCAGCAGGCCGCGCGAACGGAAGTAGTACACGTAGGCGAAGGCGGCGAAGAAGAACAGGCCCTCGATGCAGGCCGCGAAGCAGATCTGGTTGAGCAGGAACTGGCGGCGCTGGTCGCGGGTCTCGATCCGGCGCAGGCCCTGGATCGAATCGATCCACTTGAAGCAGAAGTCGGCCTTCTTCTTGATCGAGGGGATGTTCTCCACCGCGGCGAAGGCCTTGGCCCGCTCGCCGGGGTCGGGCAGGTAGTTGTCCAGCAGGGTCAGGTAGAACTGCACATGCAACGCCTCCTCGTACAGCTGGCGCGACAGGTACATGCGCGCTTCGGGCGCGTTGAGGTGCTGGTACAGGTTCAGCACCAGGTTGTTGGACACGATCGAATCGCCGGTGGCGAAGAACGCGACCAGGCGATGGATCAGGTGGCGGTCGGCCGCGGTCATCTTCGAATGCAGGTCGGTGATGTCGATCTGGAAGTTGATCTCCTCCACCGTCCAGGTGTTCTTGATCGCGTCGCGGTACATGTCGTAGAACTGCGGGTAACGCATCGGGCGCAGGGTCAGCTCGAAGCCGGGGTCGAGCAGCATCTGGCGGTTGTGGGTGGACATGTCGTGGTCTCGTTGCTGCATCCCCCGCGGTCATGGCGGAGGATGGGAGGGAGGCGGGGCGCGCGCGCCCCGCCGCGTCTGATTACTGGCAGGCCTCGCAGGCTTCCGGATTCTCGAGCGAGCAGGCCACCGCCTCGGTTGGCGTGTAGGCCGGCTTGGGCGCCGCGGTGGCGGCGTGGCCGACCGTGGTCTTGGCGATCCGGGTGGCCGGGCGCGA
>Ga0056907_1000558_pt1 | contig 16149 bp, 14 predicted proteins | sample EBPBio152010_DNA_FD_55046 | JGI IMG/M metagenome (GOLD analysis project Ga0056907, IMG submission 55046) | Wastewater treatment Type I Accumulibacter community from EBPR Bioreactor in Madison, WI, USA - Reactor 1_7/15/2010_ DNA | ecosystem: Engineered > Bioreactor > EBPR > Anaerobic-Aerobic >...
GGGGAGGCTTCGTGCGTCACCTTCTCGACAAACTCGACGATGGCACGTCGGGACGCGGTGTCGTTCCAGGAGGGCAGTGGGTCGACGACCGGGGCCGCAAAGGCCATCGCTGCCGCCGCGCTCAGCAAAACAGCGGCTATCTTGCTCAGTATCTTCTTCATGAAAACCCCGTTTTTCAATGAAAAACGGGGCGCCGTCAACCATGACGGTGCCCCGATGCAGATCAACTTATTTGCCTGAAGTGGTCATGCCCTTGATCTGCTTTTCCAGCGAATCAAGGCTCCAATCGCCCGGCGTCTGGCTGGGCGGGAAGTCCTTCAAGGTCAGCAGGAACTTGGTGGCCACGGCCTGCAGTGGGATCAGCACGTACGCCCGGTCAATCATCCAGTCGTGATACGTGTTGGAATTATGCTGTGATTTCTCGAACGGATCGCGGCGCAAATTGAACACCAGCGGCAAACGCAGATGAGCCACAGGCTCACGCCACACGTCCAGCTGGTAGCCGCGGTTCTCGAGATAAACAGCCTTCCAGTCACCGACGCGAATGGCCATCACGGCGCCGTCGTCACCCACATAGATGAACTCTTTGCGTGGCGATTCGTTGGTCTTGCCGCTCAGGTAATCAAGCTGGTTGTAGCCATCGATATGGTTCTTGTAGCTGCGACCGTTCAGAGTCGCGCCCTTGAGTAGCTTTTCCTTGATGTCGGGCGCGCCGGCGGCGGCGGCAAAAGTCGGCAGCCAGTCCTCATGCGAGACGATGCCGTTCAGCGTCGTGCCGGCAGGAAAATGACCGGGCCAGCGGACGAAGGCCGGTACGCGGTAGGCGCCTTCCCAGTTCGAGTTCTTCTCGCCACGGAAAGGCGTGGTGCCGGCATCGGGCCAGGTGTTGTAGTGCGGGCCGTTGTCAGTCGAATACTGGACGATGGTGTCGTTGGCCAGCCCAAGCTCGTCGATCAGCTTGAGCAACTCGCCCACGTGCATATCGTGCTCTACCATGCCGTCATGGTATTCATCGCCACTCTTGCCGCTGATCCCTGTGTGCTCTGGCTTCACATGGGTGCGGAAGTGCATGCGAGTGGCGTTCCACCACACGAAGAAGGGCTTGCCTTCTTTGGCTTGGCGAGTCAGGAACTCCTTGGCCGCGGCCAGCGATTCCTCATCGATGGTCTCCATGCGCTTCTTGGTCAGCGGGCCCAGGTTCTCGATGGTCTGGCCACCCTTGCCGTCGGCCTTGGACTTGATCACGCCACGCGGGCCGAACTGCTGCAAAAAGGTCTTGCCATTGGGCAGCTTGAGGTCGCGCGGATAATCGCGGTTCTCGGGCTCTTCCTCGGCATTCAGGTGGTAAAGGCTGCCCATGAATTCGTCAAAACCATGCACGGTGGGCAGATGCTCGTCGCGGTCGCCCTGGTGGTTCTTGCCGAACTGGCCAGTGGCGTAACCCTGACTCTTGAGAATCGTAGCCATAGTGACGTCGGTCTTTTGCCAGCCTTCCTTGGCTCCGGGCAAGCCGACCTTGGTCATGCCGGAACGTACCGGCACCGAGCCGCTGATGAAGGCCGCGCGGCCCGCCGTGCAGCTCTGCTGCGCGTAGTAATCGGTAAAGCCGACGCCTTCCCTGGCGATACGGTCGATGTTAGGCGTCATGTAGCCCATCATGCCGCGGTTGGTGTGGCTGATGTTCCAGGTGCCGATGTCGTCGCCCCAGATGACGAGGATATTGGGTTTTTTCTGCGCCTGCGCGAACGCGGGTGATGCCGCGATGAGCGCCATTGCTGTCGCCACGAGCCACGTAGCGGCCCGGCGCCATGTAAACTTGTTCATGAACCCCTCCCTGAATGAACCAAAAAAATTAACCGCTCAACTGTCAGCATAACTTTTTACCATACAAATGTTCTTGGGGGAAAAAAGCAGGAAATGCAAGACCACTTTTTCAGTATCGCTTTCGTTTCAGTCGTGGACAATCTCTTGAAGGCAGTGCTGAAGGACCCTGAAAAGCGTGCCCCCGGGGATGCCCGTTGTCTATGCCAGTGGCCACCTGGGCATCGACTGAGAAGTCGCCGCCGTATTCCCATTCGGCCATCACCTGAGCATCGTCCGCCAACATCAGCCAACGTCGCTCGACAGCCCGCAGAAGTCGCCGACGCACGGCGGTCTCAACCTCCGCAATCGCGGGTGCAGCCAGTCCGCTAGCCGGGCGAAAGCTGACGCCGCCTTCCGCATCGCCGTCGAAAACGCCATCCACCACAACGCAGTGGAAGTACAAGTGGAAGCGCAGATGGGTGTTCAGGAGCGCATCAAAGCGGTGGATGAAGACCACGGCGCCGAGACGGACACTGCACTGGCGGCAGGACTGTGTTGCCGAACTACCCGCTCAATGGCGGTCAGGAAAATGTGCAACGCGACGTTCAGAACCGCCGGATCACGTTCGAGGTGATAGCGCAGGCGCTTGGGCACCGAGAGCCCGAGTTCGACAAAAATACGGCTAAGCGATTGTTTATGCGCAATTCCCGGGTGCGGAATTGGCACTACAGGCGTCTGGCGGAGGGCTCGGGCAGGGCGACGGTTTCGAACAGCTCCTTCTGTTGGGGGGTGATGGCGGACAGGCCGGATGCCGACTGGCGTTGATGCAGCGTGATCTGGTGGTACTGGATCCGGCGGGCGATCTCCAGGGCGCGCTCCGGGGAAATGGGGCTGGCCTTCGCCTTCAGACGCAGGCGCAGCACCCGATAGAGTAGCAGTGCCAGGAAGCAGATCAAGGCGTGCGCCCGGATGCGATCCGGCAGGCGATGGAAGACCGGTGCGATTTCGATCTCGGACTTCAGGACCCGGAATCCCCGTTCGATGTCGGCTAGCGCCTTGTAGCGCGCCACGATCTCGGCCGGGAGAGAATCCGGAACGTTGGCAACGAGGATCAGTTTGCCATCCATCAGCCGCGCGCGCTTCAGCGCACGCTCGTCAATCTCGTAGGTGAATACCTCGGAGGCCAGATTGACCTTGATGATGTGCGTCAGATGCGCGTCAGCGACCGCCTTGTAGAAACGGGCGATCGTTCCGGCGTCTGACAGCTTCTTGCCCGGATGGGTCTGGCCGGCGTCTTGGGCATCGAGTTTCTCCGCCCACTGTGCTGCATCCGCTTCCAGCGCGGCAATGCGCTCGTCGCGCACGCGACTCTGCTCGCTGGCCATGTCGGGGCGATGAGCAACGATCAGACGAAACCCCTCCCACTTCAGCTCACCGAAGACCTCTGCCGTCGCCGAGTGGCAGATCTTCTCGTGGAACGGGGCGAGCAGGCTGTCAAAATCCCCGTAGCGCCGCGCCGGGACGGCCAGAATGAACTCCAGCGGCTGATCGTCGACCCGCAGCGCCCGGATGGCGTCGAGATTGTCGAGACTCAGCAGACCGCGGTCGGCGACCAGGACCACGCGCTTGATCGGATAGCGTGCCAGCACCTTCTCGATCGTCGGCACCAGCGTCGTCGTCTCACCGGTATTGCCGGCAAAGACCTCGTGATGGATCGGCAGGCCTTCCGCTGTCTGGACCACCCCCAACATCACTTGGCGCACCGTCCCGCCCTCCTTGGCGTGGCCAAAGTGCCGCAAGTCCTCGGACTCGGCAGTGCCTCCTTCGGCACGGATCGTCGTCAGGTCGTAGAAGACGATCGCCAACTCCTGATCGATCAACGGCCGCAAGAGGCCTGCCAGGGCGTCGTCCACCCGGTCGGCACCCTCCGCCAGCGTATCCATCGTGCGGAGCAGGTGCTGGTGGGTGACCGAATCGGCGCTGACCTCGGGAACCCGCGNGCCCTCCAGCCAACGCAGGATCCCCAGCTTGGACTCCGGATCACACAGCCGGTTGAAGACCATCACCCGCAGGAGGCGTTCCGCATCGAACTGGTGGCGGTTGCGCAGCAACCGGCGAAAGGCGTCGGCAAAGCCCAGTTCCTTCCACAAGGCGGTCAGCAACCAAGTATCGCCGACCGACAGCGCCGGCGCAAAGGCGACCTCGCCGGTTCCTTCTTCGAGGGAGGGTTTGCCTGCCGCTCGCAGCAGACCGTTGAGTAGCGAGTCCGCCTCGCCGGATCGTACGGATTCGATGCGCCCCAGGGTAGCGATGACCCGCTGGCGAGGCACCCCGGCGGTATCCCGGTAGGACTCGACGAGCTTGACGTACTGGCGCGGGCCGGACGTGGTGATCTTCACGAACATGTCGCCACTGTATCCGCATACCGACATGATCGCAATAGCTTTTTAGGCCAAACGTGTCACTACACAAAATTTTCGCCTGCGCGCCAACCCCTTGTTTTTATAGCGATCGAAGCCCTGTTTATGCGTTTGGCACGCGAAAAGTGTCGAACTCGGGCGGGTACTGCCCAGCAAGTAGCGAATGCTGTCGACCCAGCATCAATTCAGGCACTCAAGGACATGGGCGCCCATTTGCAGAGCCTGAAGCGCTTTCAGGTGTCCACCGAATTGACGGGCGAGCGGGTTCTCGCCGATGGTCAGAAGTTGCAGCATTCGGCAACCGCGGACCTTGAGGTCGACCGTCCGAACAAGCTGCGCGCCAGGATGTTCAGCGCCCGTTCCGAGCGCGAAATCTTCTACAACGGCCAAATGGCTACCCTCTACACGCCTGCACAAAGGTACTACTCGACGGTCGCGTTCACCGATACCCTCGCCGTGCTGGTTACTAAGCTCCAAGAAAAGTACGCCGTGCAGGTCCCATTGTCCGACCTATTCGTCTGGGGGACCGCGGCGGCGCCGCTCGACAAGATCGATTCAGCCATGAATGCCGGCCAGGATTTTGTCGGCCAAGACCTTTGTGATCATTACGCCTTTCGCCAGGGCAAGATCGACTGGCAGGTCTGGATCACGACCGGGAGCAAGCCGCTACCGCGCAAGATCGTGATCACCAATCGCGACGACGAGGCGCGTCCGCAATCGGTCTCCCTGCTCGACTGGAACCTGAAGCCGACCTTCACGGACGCCGTTTTCAAATTCACGCCGCCCAAGGGTGCAACCGAAGTTGAACTTCGTTCGCTGGACAAAAAGTAAGGGAGCGCCAAAATGAAAACAACATTCAGCAAACTGTTCTTGGCACGCCTGACCGTTCTCGTTCTGGCCAGCTTCGCGATGGCCCCGGTAGCTGACGCATTCGGTGGTGGCGGCGGTGGCGCTCGCGCAGGTGGAGGCGGCAACCGGGAGGTCAATACCAGCAATCGCGACGTGCGTGCCAACAATGTACGAAGTACTAGCGTGAATAACGTCAACAACACGAACGTCAACGTGAACAGGAACGTCAATGTCAATGTCGATAACCGTGGCGGCTGGGACAATGGCTATCACCCGGTCGCGACTGCAGCAGCAGTTACCACCGCGGTCGTCGTGACTTCCGCCGTCGTTGGCTCAATGGTGCGTACCGTCCCTGCCAACTGCGTCCCGGTCAACTACGGCGGCTTGATCTATCAGCAGTGCGGCAGCACCTGGTATCAGCCCCAGGGTTCTCAGTACGTGGTGATCAATCCACCGTATTGATGATTGGCCGAAAAGGGCCGCGGAGTTCGCGGTCCTTCTTTCCTGTTTTCCGAAAACTATCTGATGATCTGCCGTTCGCGGCAAGTTCCAGAAGCCACCGAATGACCATCGCCGAATGCGACACCGCCAACCCGCGCCGGTTCGAATTTGAACTGATACGCTACAACCGGCCCCTTACGCTGGCGACGCTAGATCGTGGTCGGTCTGGCCAAAGGGCTTGGCGCCGTGCGGCGGGCGATCGTGTTCACTCTGTCGTGCTGGCGGCCGCTTGTGCTGCGGGCCGCCCTCTTTGAACGCCTGTTTGGCGAAGTGGGACTGTCGACAATCGGACCGAGTTCGTCCGCTATGAGGATTCTCCACATAATGCGTGTATGGAGTCGTTCAGTGAAGTCGGAAGCGATCATTCGCGGGTACCGAGCCGCAACAACTCACCAATGGCGACACTGGCCACTGGGCAGCCGGTCGCGCTGGCAACGGATCACCATGCAGCCAGAGAGCCAACGTTTTTCGCTCGCTGACCCCGCGTTGTTGCCCCCTCCGCCTACCAATGCCACGAATCAACCGCTTGATTACATCACGCGTAAGCTGTTGATACATAACGGTTCCGTTTCATGAACTCGTGGACTTCGGCCTCCAGTGGACACCAAGGCCGGAGAGAAGAATGATGGCCAGGAGAGAGTGAAAACGGCCAAATCCGGGCGCCCGCGGGCAACCTCGAAGTCCACAGGAACCCGCACGAACCCGCGCCAGCACGCGGGAGTATGCAAAAAGGCCCCGACCGAGAACGGTCAGGGCTTCGTGTTTGGTGGAGCGAAACCAGCGTCGGATCGAATCCCTCCTCGAAACGGGCCAGGTCAGGAAGTGCGACCGCGACACCCGGCCGGCGGTGGGCACCGTGCTGACTCGGGAATACCGCGATGTCGAATACTGTGTGGTTGCCACCGGCGACGACCAGTACGAGTTCAACGGCCGGATGTACCCTAGCCTGTCGATGATCGCGCGCGAGATCACCGGTACACGCTGGTCGGGGCCGCTGTTCTTCGGGCTCAAGGCCCCGGCCCAGCCGGCCACGTCCGCCAGGAAAGGTACCCGGCGATGAGCGAAGCCCTGAAACGGCGCGTGCGCTGCGCCGTCTACACGCGCAAATCGACCGACGAGGGAATGGACCAGGAATACAACTCCATCGACGCGCAGCGCGACGCCGGTCATGCCTACATCGCCAGCCAGCGCGCCGAAGGCTGGATTCCTGTGGCGGACGATTACGACGACCCGGCTTTCTCGGGTGGGCACATGGAACGTCCAGCGCTCCGGCGCATGATGGCCGACATCGAGGCCGGCAGGATCGACGTGGTCGTGATCTACAAGATCGATCGCCTGACCCGCAGCCTGGCGGACTTCTCCAAGATGGTCGAAGTCTTCGAGCGTTACGGTGTTTCGTTCGTCTCGGTGACCCAGCAGTTCAATACTACGACCTCGATGGGCCGGCTGATGCTCAATATCCTGCTGTCGTTCGCGCAATTCGAGCGCGAGGTCACCGGCGAGCGCATCCGCGACAAGATCGCGGCCAGCAAGGTGAAGGGGATGTGGATGGGTGGCGTGCCGCCGCTGGGCTACGATGTCGAGAACCGGCGCCTGGTGCTCAATGAGCAGGAAGCCAAACTCATCCGGCACATCTTCCAGCGCTTCTTCGAACTCGGTTCCAGCACCGCCCTGTTCAACGAGTTGAAGCTGGACGGCGTCACTTCGAAGGCCTGGACCACGCAGGACGGAAAGGTCCGCGAAGGGAGGCCGATCGACAAGGGGATGATCTACAAATTGCTGAACAACCGCACTTACCTCGGCGAGTTGCGGCACAAGGAGCAGTGGGTTCCGGCGGCGCACCCGCCGATCATCGAACGCGAGTTGTGGGACAGCGTGCACGCGATCCTCTCGACCAACTGCCGGGTGCGCGGCGGCGTCACCCAGGCGGTCGTGCCCTTCCTGCTCAAGGGCATCGTATTTGGCAACGACGGGCGCGCCTTGTCTCCTTGGCACTCGACCAAGAAGAGTAACGGGCGCCGGTACCGGTATTACATCCCGATGCGCGACACCAAGGAACAGGCGGGCGCGTCCGGTCTGCCGCGCTTGCCGGCGGCAGAGCTGGAATCGGCGGTGCTCGAACAGCTACGAGGCATCCTGCGCGCGCCGGCACTGCTCGGCGACCTGCTGTCGCAAGCCAGCAAACTCGATCCAACCCTGGACGAGGCCAAGGTTACGGTGGCCATGACGCGCCTAGATGCGATCTGGGACCAGTTGTTCCCGGCAGAGCAGACCCGCATCGTCCGGCTCCTGGTAGAGAAGGTGATCGTTTCGCCCACCGATATGGAACTGCGCCTGCGCGCCAATGGCATCGAACGGGTGGTACTCGATCTTCGCCGTGAGCCCGCCGAACGGCGGCAGGAGGTACTGGCATGAATGGGATTCGGATCCGTAAGACCGGAGCGCCGGATGTCATCGCCGCCAGCGACGGCAGGCTGACCCTGTCGGTGCCGATTCAGATCAAGCGCCGCAGCGGGCGGAAACTGGTCACCCTGCCCAGCGGTGAGTCCGCCCAGCCCAGACCGTGGGATGTCGCCGCCACACCGATGCAACTGGCGCTGGCCAGGGGCCATCGCTGGCTTGCGATGCTCGAATCGGGCGAAGCCCAATCCATCACCGAACTCGCTGCCCGCGAGAAGATCGACAACAGCTACATGTGCCGCATGCTCAACCTAACCACGCTCGCGCCCGATATCGTGGAGGCCATCCTGGATGAGACCTTGCCTCCTCACGTCACCGTACATGAGCTGGCGATCAGTCCGCCGGTCTTGTGGGAGGAGCAACACGCGAGAATTGGTGTTGTGGGCGAGGAGATCCAGCCGGAATGATTGCGGCTGCATCCAGATGCCTGCAGGGTGGTGGGCGTAGACGACCCATTGCCGCCGTACAGCGCAACACCGTCAACGACAGTAGTGCCGCGCGTCGCTCACAGCGGCGAGAGGCGCCAAGCCCGCTCGCAACCATGACGACTATGGGCCTGAGCGCCCGGCGGCCCGAGTGCATCAGCGCGCCGCATACGACTGGATTCGAGCGGGTTCAACCAAGGCCAGGTGCGCCTGGTCGACGCGCTCGGCGGATACACCAAGCCGGTCTCCATAGCGGCGGCTCATTCCCGAGAACACTTCGTGCACCACTGCACCAAGGGCCTGCTCCGGCAGCAATCGGGTGAACCGGTACAGGTCCGCGGCCAGCATGTTCTCCGACTTGGTGACATGGAACGGCGCACCTACATCGTTGACGGCCTCACGCATGGCACAAGTTGCCCAGAAGCAGGTGGCCCAACACTCGAGCACGTCCTCGGGGAGCCCCATGTCGCCGTCTGATTCGAGGCGCAGGCTCTGAATGAGAGGCGCACGGGTCCCGAGGCGATCGCGGAAGAAGTCATATAGGAGCCGTCCGACGAGTCGGCGCCAGCTTGCCTCGCCAACCGACGGAAGCACCTGCCTGCGACGGACCTGGGTGGCAAGGTCTCTCGGCAGGAGGTCAGTCTTCTTGCTCCCGGCGCCGAGCACCACAATCAGGAGTGCCCGCAGCCGAAGCAGGTCGACCACACCCAGTGACTGGCCATTCGCCTGTTCGCGCAAGCCCCGGAGGAAGGCTTCGACGGCGTCAATGATGCTTCGCTGTGTGTCTTGAACATACCGCTGGCGTTGGCGCAGCTGTCGCTTCGCTTCGGCGGTCTGATCCGCTCCAGTGCCATCGGGCGCGGACTGCGGCAGGTCGCCCGATTCCATGGCGCCTGCGCCGTCGGCAGTCTCGTCTCCCAGGCCCAGGTCCGGTACCGGCCCCTCGTCCTCTTGCGATTCCGAGAATTCGAGGACTGCGCGCTTGCCAATGAGCGCGTTGAGGAAGCTTCGTACCGACTCCTGGTGGGTCGCTGCCAAGTGGCTGCCTGCCGAAGCGGTTCTACCGTCCTCGGCTCGTCGACCTGCAACGAATTCGTCATAGGAGAGCACGCGGGAGTCCGGCGCTGCGTCCGTGGTGGGCCGCTGCTGAGGAGGCTGCTCGGCCGCACCCCGCGGACCGCGCATCTCGTGTTCGGCTTCGGTGATCTTTTGAATTACCTCCAGCAGCCACAGTCCTTCGGACGCCTCGTCGTCGTCGAGCAGGTCCAGCACATTCGCCAAGCCTCGCCCTGCCGCCCGCCGTTGGCTCTCATGAATCGACTGCTCGACAACCACAACCGCTAGTGACGACACAAACTGCCCCTGGTGAACCTGTGCGAAGTGGGGGGCGACAGTGCCGTCGAAACGGTAGTTCGCCGGGCTGCCCTGAGTTCCCAGCCTGCTCAAACTGCCAGCCACCGGCGCTCCCCGCTGGTCAAGCAGCCGGATGGCGGCCTCATCGGACAAAAGACCCGACGGCGGCCACCAACGCAGCAGTTCGCCCGCCAGCTCGAATCGCCCTGGAAGTCTCGCCGCGAGGTCCGACAGAGGGATGTCGTCGGCCGGACTGAAACTCGGTACGGACGAGACGGCGAGTTCCGCGCCTGCGGACAGCGCCTCTTCGAGGCCAAGCAGCCGCACCGCGTCGCCTGCGGGCAGGTCCCGAGCCAGGCATGCCTCCTCGTTGATACCTGCTTGACCTGAGGTACCCAGAGCTGCCTCGGTGCAGTTCGCGCTTCCGAATAAGACGCAGTCGCCGCTGTCGCCCTCGGCGATGAAGAGCTTCGCGTGTGCGAACCTACTGGCTGTGCCCGGCACGCGGTTCAGGTCAAAGAGGGCAAGCGGGCCCGCGCTTGCGTGGGCGTGGACCGGAAACAGGGCCGACTGCGGCTGTATAAATGCGGCGCCCTTGGCGGCACCGAAGCGATCGCAAAGACCGCGCAGCGACCGCAGGTCGTGGTCCCAGTACGGACTCACCACCACGAGGCGCGTGACGACGCGGTCGCCGACGAACTCAAGGAAGCGCTCCGCAATGCCCTTGCCATCGTTCCTTGCGAGGAACGCGACTCGCATCCCGTCCTGAAGCGCGACAACGGCTTCGGGGGAAGCCGAAGCGGGGAGCCAGCGCGCTCTCTTCAGCGTCCACTCGACCTGGCGCCGGGCCACCGACGCCGGCGCCAAGAACCGAAGCAGGTAGTCGACAGCGGCCCGCAACAGCGGTGCAGCCTCCATGGCGTCCTCGGCGACCGCGACCTCTCCGGCGACCTCAAAATTGCCGGCCATACCGGCAGTGGTCATGTTCGCGGAGGTCACGAGGAGTCGTCCCGACGCCTTGCCCAACTGGAGAATCAGCTTGGGATGAAATACTCCGGCGCACTGCGTGCCTACCACGGAGTAGCGTCGACCGGCGAATTTCGGGCGGTGCGCGCCGTCCCCAAGCGCCTGCACAAGCATGCGGGCATCGGCCACCACGATATTGTTGTTGCAGCCCGCATCACGCAACCGTGGCAGTGCGATGGCCTCGTAGGCATCGAAGTCGATGCCAAAGGTCGTGATGATGCTGGAGTGATAGCCGCTTGCTGAGAAGCAGTTGAAGAGCTTCATGCTGCTTCTTGGATGAGGCGCAAGCCAGCCGGCGTGGGCCCGTCGGGGCCCAGCAGATGAGTGTCCTGCAGGAACGCGATTGCCGAGGACAGCCGAGGGTTCGTGAGCACAGGCCCGTCCTTCTGTCGAAGGCGCATGCGCCCATCGTCGGCTTCGATCAAGAAGGTGTAGTCGCCTGCTGGGCCGCGGAACTTCTGGATAGCCACCCACAGGTGACGGTCGAGGACTCGCTGCTTCACGATTCGAGCCAGTAGCGACTCGAAACGCTCCGTCGCATGTTCGTCGAGGAAGCGCATCTCCGTCACGATTGAGCGCAGGAAGTCACCTTGTGCAAGCACGGGGAACTCGCGGGCAATCCGCTCGAGCAGGTCGCCGAAGCGTTTGTGAAGCACGGCAAGCAGCAGGACCGAGCAGCGCGCGGAGTCTTCACTGGTGACGACTTCGGGCCGGGAGCTTCTAAAGGCGGTCTGTTGCAGCATGAATTCGCTCATGGGGTCTTTCTCGGACACGGGGTCTTTCGCGAGTACCAATGAAGCGATGAGTTCGTTCCAGGACTCAACGGAATGAGAACCGAGCGCCGACATCAGTCGCGAGACGGTTTGCGCCAACAATGCCTCGAACGGCATTCCGGTAGGTGCGCCGCCGAGGATGTCCAGGGCCAGTTTGAGAATGGTCTCGTAGCTCACGTGCAGCAGGTCGTTCGCCTGGTACACGGCCCAGGCGAATCGCTGCTGGTCCTCTTCGGCTCCAAGGGCGGTCAAGGCTGGCGCGCCGCCACATTGAGACGCATAAAGCGACCAACGAAGGGTATCTACTCTCAGCGACGTTCGCTGGTCACTAGCGATCCTGAGAACCAGGCGTAGGCTGTGGCTTCGTGATGTCGCTCGCGGCTTCTGGGCCGGGTCGCCGACGAGCAACAACTCTTCGTACAGATCTCGCTCAGGTCCGGTCGCCGCGATTCGCGAAGGGAGCATGGGTGCCAACGACGTGAGGCTGCTCTTGCCAACGGTTCCCGCCTTGGCAGCTGCAATGAAGGCATCGGCTGATGCGCCGATGGCCGATTCGAAGGCATTGGCCAGCTTGTCACCTATACCTCGTGTTGGCACGGGGACACGGTGGCCAGGTACGACCTCGAGAACGCCAATATCCAGGAGCTGGCTGCCGTAGGCCGCACCAAATGCGCCGAACTTCTGCTTTAGGTACTGCGGCGCGCCTTCACCTCTGTCCGTCGCAGGGTGGAAGGCGACCTCAGGTCCAGAGGCGGCGAATGCCCGGGAGGCCCAGTCCACACCAGCCACCCCTCGCTCGGCACCCGCATGAACGGCGATGAGCGAATACAGCGCCTCGGCGCGTCTCAGGTACAGACACCATCTTTCCACGGATGTGTCGCCCAGGTCCTTTGCGTACCGCTGCGCCAGCCACGCGTAGAATCCGTAGTACCGCATCCGTAGCGTCACGTTGCTGATACCAGGCAACAGCAGCTGGTAGAGCGCGACACTCGTCGTTTGCATGCCCAACGGGTCCAGGCCGCGCTTCTCGGCCTTCGTCGTCCACTCCGGGTAGCCCAGACCGATTGCTGGAGTTGCCATTGCGCTTCGTTCCTCCCGTGAGACCCCATTTTTCTTAGTCGACATCATCAGGAACCACGGCAGTAGCCCGATGTGCAATCCGGCCAGAGGAAAGTCTGGCCGGCGAAAATCTTGGTGACATGCTTATGGCAAGGCACGCACGCGGCGCATGCAGCATAAGCCGCGCGAGCGCGATCTGATGATTCGTGAACTTGCTCATACTCACGGCATGAACTCTTCGGCCCCTTACGGGCCTTCATCATGCCAGTCGATTCTACTACTGAATGGTCCTGAAGGCTGAGATAGGGTCGGCTAACAGTTGTTCGGGACATTGATACGACTGGTTGTCGTTGAGTACTCGGTTGAGGAGGCACTGCGGTCGTTCGACGCGCCGTTCGTTGAGCGACCGATTCTGACGGCCACCGCCTCTTCTGTGTCGCGGCCGAATGGTCGCGACCAGTTCAAAACGGACATCCAACCGGCTGCGGCCAATGGCCGCTGATGGCTGGAAATGGCTCGCCAGCCAGCCACAGAGCCAGCATTTTCGAACTCGCCGGCATGGCGCCGCTGTTTCCACCGCCTACCAATGCCACGAATCAACCGCTTGTAAGTATTCGGTGAACCCGTGGGCCAAGTCTGACCTTGACGATCGGCGCTTCGGCGCTAGCGACACAGAATTGAGCGGAAGTTCCTGTGCAGGGGATAGAGCCAGATATCCTTGATCGGCAGGATAGGCTTGGACGTGGGGCATTTCTTGCCGCGTCCGGTGGTTTGACCGACCTTGATCCAGTTGGCGGCCTGGTAACAGGTGCCGCGATGACGGGGAGTCTCGACAAAGGTTTCGAGGAGCACGGGGCGGTAGCCGTAGCGCGCCAGCCAGTCGTTGGGCAGTTGCCTGTGGATGATCGCGAGGATCTTCGAGGCCAAGCCCTTGGACTGGATCCAGGGCAAGATCAGAAAGCGGGCATTGTTGACCACGAGCGGCAGGTTTCTTTGCCGCTCGTCCTCCTGCCAGCCGATGAAGCGCTCGCGTGCNGCNAGCTTCCAGGCACTGGCGCCGAAGCTCAACAAGGCAACCCGATGCTCACCGGCGAAGACGAAGTAGCGGCTCTGACTACCGGCCATGGGCGTGTAGCCGAGATAGTGGTAACGGGCGATGTACTCGTTCCACAGCCGGGAGTGGGCCGAACCGGAGACTTGGCGCAAGTGGAGCGGCGGCAACTCATGCACTGGCCGCACGAGCAGCGATTGGGGATCGGTAGCGGCGGTGGCGAGATACTCGGGTTGGCGAGGGGCGCACCGTTGTGCCGCCGGCAGGGTGAGCAGGCCGGCCGCTTGCATGCGTAGCATGGCGACTCGGCAGGTCATGTCCTTCAGCTCGCCATTCGGCTTGAACCAGTCGAGGAGCGCGCACACCTGACGCGAGAGCTGCGCGCGGCTGGCACTGGGGTTGGCCTCGATCAGGTGGCGGAGGGTCTGCAGTTCGTCAAGGGTGAACTGACGCCCGCAATAAGGCTTCATGAGCTGTCGATGGGGTCGGCCGGGTCCATCGCGGCACGACGCCTCTGTGCCAGCAGGTCAGCGTCCATCGCCCAGGGCAGAAAGACACTCAGGTCCGCCGGCGGCTGGCTGCCATTCGCCGCACAGGCGTCCAGATACGCCGTCAGCCACGTGCGGGGATTGATCCCCCACAGGCGCATCGTCATCAGCAAGCTGAACATCGTGGCCGCGAGGGCGCCCGACCACGGACTGCCGGAACCGTAGAAGTTCTTGCGCGCGACGACGGGCGTGCGTTGGTCCCGCTCGGCGACGTTGTTGTCCATCGGCACCTCGGGGTGGTCGACAAACACCGTCAAGCCGGACCAATGCTTCTGCATGCTCTGCAGCACCTTCCTGGCCGGGGCCTTGAGCGCCGGGTTCGCCCGTTCGGCCTCGCGTTGGCTCGCCATTTGCGCGACCCTTTGCCGCAAGCCGTCGTCACGTGCGGCCCACTGAACCGGATCGGCGCGCACGGCAAGGCGCGCGTCGTTCAAGAGGTAGAGCTCGCCAATCCGTTCGACCCAGGACAGGGCCCATTCCGAGAGCTCCGGATGGGCGTTGGCCAACTCGATGAAATCACGCCGTTGATGGGCCCAGCAGAAGGCCAGAAGGATCGTCCCAAGGATTCTCGCGAGCTTCTTGTAGCCCGAGTAGCGATCACAGATGACGATCCCTCCTTGGCTGGCGGACAGTTCTGCGATCGGCACCTGCGCCGATCGCGTCGGGTCAAGCACAAAGTGAATCACCGATTCGGAGTGAAACACCCACAGGTACCAGCGATGACCGATCTTCCCTTCGGTCTCGGCAAACACCATCCAGCGGGTTTCATCCGCGTGCCAGCGATTCTCGCTCTGCAGTCGGCAACGCAGCGCGTCTTCCAGCGGCTCGAATAGCGGGGCCAAGGCGCGTAGTCCGCCAGTAAGGGTTCCGGGCGAGAGCGTCAGATCGTAGTCAGACCAGTCTCGGAGTAGCCGATGAGTCGGCTGGCCGTACGAGAACTTGGCGAGCAGAAGGTGCACCCAGATCGACACCCCGTACTTGCCGCGGGTGATCAACCGCGCCGGGGGGGGGTGCGCTCAGGATGCCCGGCGTCCCGGGGCACCGACAGGTCCGCCGGTAGCGCCGCCGGCGGATTACTCGCCGGTACGGCTTGACGTCTATTTCGAGAATTTCACTGTCTTCCGTGCCGGGAAAGTCGGCATAGCCGAGACCACACTCCGGGCAATGGGGGCAGTCGAGTTCGATGGTTTCGACCTGTGCCGGCAAGTGGCTTTCGAGCCTCCGTCCGTGACCGGCGACTCCCGGCCGCTGGCCTCGCGGCCTCGCCGACTTCTGGTCATTCGATGCGGCGTCCTTTTCCGTCCTCGAACGACGCTCGGACTTGCGGCCAAACAGGCGCTTTTGCAAGTCCCGGAGCTTGCCCTCGGCCTTCTCCAACTCGCTGCGCAAAGCCGCCTCACGCGCCGCCGCTTGCGCCATCGCCAGGCGATGATCAGCCTCCCGTTGCGCCAAACGGGCAAGCGCTTGTTGATGTTGACTCTTCCAGTAATTGGCCTCGGAACGGAGCTTGATCTCCGCTTCCTTGCTCAGCGTCACCATCACCTGGGCAAACGGCGTCGGCTTGCCGTTGCTTGTCGATGGTCCTGCGTACGAGATGTCCGATCCAGAGCCCATACGACGAGTCTACCCAAACTCGGCTTCTGTGTCCAGCCCTCCGCCATCTGCTCAGTCGCCGACTATCGGCCGCCACCTCCGACTACGGGTTCACCGAATACTTACGTTCGCTGCGCATGCCCTTGAGGTCCAGCGCCTCCGCCGACCCGGCCCGGATGAGCAACTGGCGTAATCGTTCACACCCCCTTAAGAAAAGCTGCCAGCCTGATGATTTGTATGGCATAGTTGCGGAACTTGCAGACGACCTGACAGACGCGGCACGATGCA